>Ga0316626_10000295_pt1 | contig 18586 bp, 15 predicted proteins | sample OWC_Aug_T1_C1_D5_FD_207656 | JGI IMG/M metagenome (GOLD analysis project Ga0316626, IMG submission 207656) | Wetland soil microbial communities from Old Woman Creek delta, Ohio, United States - OWC_Aug_T1_C1_D5_A | ecosystem: Environmental > Terrestrial > Soil > Wetlands | place: USA: Ohio...
ACTGGGCACGATGAAGCTGTACGTCAACGACAAGGTCGTTGCCGAAGGTCCGATGAAGACGCAGCCGGGCAAGTTCACCCTGTCGGGTGACGGGCTCTGCGTCGGCTTCGACAGCGGCGACGCCGTCAGCGCCGAATACAAGACGCCCGGCACGTTCCACGGCGGAACGATCCAGGGCGTTGGTGTCACGACCGAAAAGGCATCCTACGAAGCGCTCGAGGAAGAAGCGCAGGCGGCGATGGCGCGCGATTAGCGAGTGCCATTGACCACCCATAGCAACCGAACCGAAAGGAGAGATGGTATGAAGCCCAACCCGCGAAACGGCTGGCAGGTAGCCCTGCTTGCAGCAGTGACGCTGGCCACGTTAGTCACCGCCGGGGCAGCCCGGGCGGCGGACGCCAAGAAACCCAACATCCTCATCATCTGGGGGGACGACATCGGCCAGTTCAACATCAGCGCCTACAACATGGGCATGATGGGCTACAAGACGCCGAACATTGATAGCATCGCCAAGGACGGCGCCATCTTCACGGATTGGTATGGCCAGCAGAGCTGCACCGCAGGCCGCGCCGCGTTCATCACCGGCCAGTCGCCCATTCGCACGGGCCTCACGAAGGTCGGTCTGCCCGGCGCGAAGGAAGGCATTACCGCGGCCGACCCGACCCTCGCCAACCTGCTCAAGCCGCTGGGCTACACGACCGGCCAGTTCGGCAAGAACCACCTCGGCGACCGCAACGAGATGCTGCCCACGGTCCACGGGTTCGATGAGTGGTTCGGCAACCTGTACCACCTCAACGCCGAGGAGGAGCCCGAGAACGTGGACTACCCGGGGGACTTCGTGATGGCCAACGGCAAGACCTTCCGTCAGAACTTCGGGCCGCGCGGCGTCCTGCATTGCTTCGCGTCCGACAAGGACGATCCCACCGATGACCCGCGCTTCGGCAAGATGGGGAAACAGAAGTGCGAGGACACCGGCCCGCTGACCAAAAAGCGCATGGAAACCATCGACGAAGAAGTCAACGCCAAGGCCCTCGACTTCATGGAACGCGCCAAGAAGGCCGACAAGCCTTTCTTCATCTGGTGGAACTCCTCGCGCATGCACGTCTTCACACATCTCAAGAAGGAATCCGATGGCAAGACCGGCCTGGGCGTCTATGCCGATGGCATGGTCGAGCACGACGGCCACGTCGGTCAGGTGCTTGCCAAGCTCAAGGAGCTCGGCCTCGAGGACAACACCATCGTCATGTATTCCAGCGACAACGGCGCGGAGTTCTTCAACTGGCCCGACGGCGGCACCACGATGTTCCGCGGCGAGAAGAACACGCAATGGGAAGGCGGCTTCCGCGTCCCCACCCTGATCCGCTGGCCCGGTGTCATCAAGCCCGGCACCGTCATCAACGACATCGGCGCGCATGAAGACATGATCCCGACCGTGATGGCCGCCGCGGGGGATCCCAGTATCAAGGAAGACCTGCTCAAAGGGAAGAAAGTCGGCGACATGACCTACAAGGTCCACCTCGACGGCTACAACCTGATGCCGTTCTTCAAGGGCGAAGTGAAGGAATCGCCGCGCCACGAGTTCATTTATTGGACCGACGGCGGCAGCGTCGCGGCGCTGCGCTACAACAACTGGAAGATCAGCTTCCTGCGACAGAACTCCGTGGGCATCAAGGTCTGGGAAACTCCGTTCGAGGAGCTGCGCTGGCCTTTGGTGACCAATCTGCGCATGGATCCGTTCGAGCGCGCGTCGGATGAATCCACCGGCCACCCTCAGTGGGCCGCGGAGCGTATGTTCGCGCTGGCGCCCGCCGCTACCTACGTCGGCCAGTGGTTGCAGAGCTTCCGCGAATTCCCGCCGCGCATGAAACCCGGCAGCTTCAGCCTCGACCGCGTGATGGAAGCGGCGACCGCAGCCGGTAGAGGTCACAACTGACACGCCGCTGGTAAACCCTACCTCAACCTACCGGGCCGCACCCGTCCCAGCCGGGTGCGGCTCCGGTAAAGCACAATCAACAGACACGCCCGCCCGATGGGAGAGACCAACCGTCAATGCTCATAGAACTTCTCAGCGCTGGTGGCCTCGCAAAACTTCTCTTCGCTGTTGGCCTGGTGGTGGTCACCGTGGTCATCCATGCCGCCGGGTTCTCCGCGCTCCTCCGGGCCATCGTGTGGTCGCACGCGCTGGACAAGTCGGGCTTCCTGCCCGTCACCCGGTGGGTGATCGGCCTGGCGTGCTGGCTGATTCTGATCCACCTGGTCGAGGTTTCTGTCTGGGGGCTGTTCTACTTCTGGCAGGGCGGCATGCCCGATGCCGAGACTGCGCTCTATTTTTCCGGAGTCACCTACACAAGCCTTGGCTACGGCGATCAGCTGTTGCCCAAGCCGTGGCAGATGCTCGCACCGCTCGAGACATTGACGGGCATTCTCATGTGCGGGCTCTCGACCGGGCTGTTCTTCGCGGTCGTCAACCGATGGATGAGCAACTTCATGAAGAGGAAGACGCGTTAGAACCTCACTCTGCGGTGTCGACACCGCGCCGAACATTCAAAGAAAGGCGGATCGATGAAATCCATCAAGAATCCTTCAGCAGAGCCGGCAGGGACGGACTCTGTTGGCACCATAGAACGCGGCACGATTTCCCGGCGCGAGTTCCTGGTGGTCTCCGCGGCCGTCGGCGCGACGATCGTGCTGCCGGGCGGCCTGTCCGCAGCAGTGAGCGGCAAGAAGACCTTCACCATCCTGCACACCAACGACCTGCATTCGAGCTTCATCGGGATGAGTCCGGCCTCGGACTACACGCCGTTCACCCTCAATGACGATACGACCCGCGGCGGATACGCTCGACTCGCCTCCCTGATCTCCACGAGGAAGGCGGCGCGCCAGGAGCAGGGCCCGGTGCTGATCCTGGACGCAGGCGATTACAGCATGGGGACCCCGTTTGCCGCCGCCGGCCGTGAGATCGGAAGCGAATTGCAGCTCATGGCACGGATGGGGTACGACGCCACCACCTTTGGCAACCATGAATTCGACCTCGGGCCGGATGGTCTGGGCAAGTCGATCGGCGTGGCAGCCAAAGCCGGCCGGATTCCGGCGGTGCTCTCCTCGAATACCAACTTCACCAAGCAGGATGCTACGCTGGCCGATCTCCGGCGCCTGTCCAAGGAAGGAGTGATCCGCCGCTACACCGTGATCGAACGCGGCGGCATCCGCTTCGGTATCTTCGGACTGCTCGGCAAAGAGGCGCAAATCTATACCAGTGGCGGAGCGGTAGCCTTCGTCGACACCATCGAAGCGGCCAAAGAGATGGTGGCGATTCTTCGCGACAAGGAGAAGGCGGATCTGGTCATCTGCCTCAGCCACGGCGGCGTGCAGAAAGGAAAGGACGGGCGCTACAGCGAAGGCGAAGACGTCGGCGTGGCCAGCGCCGTGCCGGGCATAGACATCGTGATCGGCGGTCACAGCCACACCGAGTTGCAGGAAGCCATCATCGTCAACGGCCGCACCCCTGTCGTGCAGACCGGCAAGGAGAGTCGCAATCTCGGCGAACTGGTGATCTCCATCGACGGCGACAAACTGACGGTCGAGTCGTACCGGCTCCACCCGATCGATGACACCGTCGCCGGCGACCACGCCATTGCCGATGAGATCGAGAAGTTCAAGAAGGGGGTCACCGCGGCCGTCTTCGCGTCGCGCGGTTACAGCGTCGATCAGCCGTTGGCCATAGCGCCGCAGGACATTCTCAACACCTTCGCAGACATCTCTGCCAGCACGGTGCTTGCCAACCTCTGCAGTGACGCCTTCAGAAACGCAACGAAAGCGGACATCGGCTTCACCGTCAACGGCATGATGCGTGCGCCCCTCTTGCGGGGAAAGACGGGTGTGGTGACAGTCTACGACGTGTTCGCGGTGGCGCCCCTCGGCGCCGGCGTGGTCGATACAACCGCCGGCAGTGCTTTGGTGACCGGATACTTCACGGGGCAGGAACTGAAAAACATCCTCGAGTTCTTCCTCGTGGACAGCCCGACCCATCCCGGAGAGTATTTCCCCCGCGCTTCCGGCATGCGGTTCCGCTACGACCCGTCGCGCCCGAAATTCGACGTGGTGACTGCCGTCGAACTGGGCGACCTCGACCGTGGGTACAAAGCCATCGACATCACCGCGAAGGACGGGCGGTTATACAGCCTCACGTGCTCCCTCTATGTCGGCATCATTCTGGTGGCCATCCCGAAATACACCAAGGGCAAACTGACTCTCGTTGCCAAGAACAAAGAGGGGCAGCAGCTCAAGTCGAGGGTCGAGGCACTCGAAGCGCCGCGCGAAAACTCGGGTTACCTGCTGGCGCCTCCGGGGAAGGTCGACAAGGGAAGTGTCGCTACGGGGGCCGGGAAGCACGGAGTCCGGGAGATCAAGGAATGGCAGGCGATCATGGATCACCTCCGCAGCCTGCCGGTCAAGAGCAAGGGCGAATTGCCCGTGATCCCGGTCGATGAGCGCGCCGCAGAGGTCCGGGCGATCAAGGTGGCAAATCCAAAACTTTGAGACGCGCCATTCCCGACATGGGCACGAAGACATCATGCCGCCGCGTTCGCTGACACGAGGAGAATCACTATGAGTTGCACGCTTCTGAAGACACTGGGCACCGTCATGATGGTTTGCGTTTTGGCGGGAAGCAGCGCGGTTGGCCAGGAAGCTCAGCAGGACGCCGAGCATGCTCTTGCCATGAAGCTGCTAAACCCGGTGGCGGCACTGATCAGCGTGCCGTTCCAGAGCAACTTCGAGTGGGGCGGCGGCTTGCGCAGCCAGGGCTTCAAGTACACGCTCAACTTTCAACCGGTGATCCCGATTTCGATCACGGAGAACTGGAACCTGATCTCGCGCACCATCGTGCCGGTCATTCACCAGGACGATGTCGTGGCCGACAGCACGCAAGGCGGTTTGGGGGACATCCTGCAAAGTGTGTTCTTTTCGCCGAAGGCCCCCGGTTTCGGCGGGATCATCTGGGGTGCGGGTCCTGCCTTCCTCCTGCCCACGTCGACCGAGGATTTCCTCGGTGCGCAGAAGTTCGCGATCGGTCCAACGGCGGTGGTCCTGCGCCAGCATTCGGGTTGGACCTACGGCATGCTGGCCAACCACCTGGTCTCCACCGGTGGCACAGACGCCACGTCGGACGTCAACGCGACCTTTTTGCAGCCGTTCCTGTCGTTCACCACCAAGACGCGCACCACGCTCGCCCTGAACACCGAATCGACCTACGATTGGGAGAACAGCAAGTGGACGGTACCGCTGAACCTCACGACGAAGCAGCTCGTCAAGGTCGGTGGTCAGCCGATGCAGTTCGAGCTCGGTCCCAAGCTGTACGTCGAAGGCCCGACCGGTGCCCCCGACTGGGGCATTCGCTTCACGTACACCCTGCTGTTCCCGACGACATGACAATGCACCATCTGCAACCAGCCAGAAGGGACGCTGCCCGATGATGAAGTGGTCAGCACTGGCAGTGAGTGCGTTGACTCTGCTCGGCGTCTCTATTCTTACGACGCCGGTGAGAGCGGCGGAGGCGGCATCTCCGGAGCCATACTCGGGCGATTTGTTGACGCGTTCGACGCTCACCGGTGATTGGGGCGGTTCCCGCAACTACTTGTCGGCAGAGGGCGTCACCTTCGATGCGAGCGTAACCGAGATCGAGCAGGGCGTCGTCGGCGGCGGCAAAAACGGCAGCTGGGAGTACGGCGGGCGCGGCGACCTCACCACGGTCGTCGATACCCAGAAGCTCGGGTTGTGGCCGGGCGGATTTCTCACCGTGGAGCTCGAGGGCAACTGGGCCGATTCGGTTAACAGTAAGACCGGTTCTCTGAGCTTGGTGAATACCAGTGCGGCTTTCCCACTGCCCGGTGGCGGCCACGTCGCCTTGCCACAATTGAGTTTCGCGCAGTTCGTCTCACCCTATGCGGGTGTGACCGTCGGCAAGTTCGACACCTTTGCTGCTGGCGATAACAACGCCTTGGCTCACGGCAAAGGCGATACCGGGTTCTTCAATCTGTCGCTGAACGTCAACCCGACTCTGCTGGTGGTGCCGTATTCGCCGTTGGGTGCCGGTGTCATCGTCCTGCCCACCAAAGACCCCCACCAGGCCCTCGTCACCTTTCTGGTGGTCTCGGCCAACGGCGACCCCAGCACGGCCGGTTTCGATGATTTTCACGGCGCGCTCTTCAACGCCGAAGGTCGAGTGCGAACCGACTTCCTCCGCCTCAGCGGGCACCATCTGGTCGGCGGCGTCTACTCGAACAAGAAATACACATCGCTGGATCAACGCCTCAGCTCCGTGATCGAAGACCGAGCGCTGGCAAGCAAACGCGACGCGTGGGTCGCCTACTACAACTTCGACCAGTTTCTGTACGAGACCGACAGGAGCGCCGAGCACGGCGTCGGCGTCTTCGGGCGTTTTGGTGCAACCGCAGGCAACCCAATCCCGATCCAATACTTCTACAGCCTCGGGATCGTTGGTAAGGGCCTCATCCCCCGGCGCGATCTCGATCAATTCGGCATCGGGTACTTCTATTCGGATATCCGCCACCCGACGCTGCAAGTTCCGGTTGCTGGAACCAAGTCGTTCCTGCGCGACGAGTGGGGGTTCGAGGCGTACTACAACATCGCGCTCACGCCCTGGCTGCGGGTGACGCCCAGTGTCCAGGTCATCGGGCCGGCACAAAAGCACCCCCTCGGCCACGATTCCCACGGCCTGCCTGTCCTCGAGCCGGAAAACATCGGGACGGCGACTGTCCTCGGTCTCCGGTGGCTGGTGCTGTTCTGACCAAATACTTGGAAGGATCCCTCCGGTGAGAACCGAAGCCGGCGCATTTGAATGACGACGGGAGACAACAATCAAATCTCTTCAGTCTGATCGAGAGACAGAGCAGCCGAGACACCCCGGGGTGATTCAACCACCGCCTTGTCTGGTGAACGCACCAGTTTGGCGAAGGTTCCTGTTGCGCTCGCATTGGACCGAACGATCTTGGCCTGGATTCGCACAGCGTCACCACGTGATTGACAATACTCCGAATTCGCCGAAAATGGAGCGCGTGAAAATCATCCCACGAATCATCGAGCCCCGGCTGCGGCGGGCGCTGGAGCGGCAGAAGTCGGTGCTGCTGCTTGGGCCGCGCCAAACCGGCAAGACGACGTTGGTGGAGACGTTGAAGCCCGACCTGCTGTTGAACTTTCTCCGGCCGGAGGTGCGGCAACGGTAAGAGAAGACGCCCCAACTGCTCGGCGCGGAAGTCGAGGCACTCGCCGAACGGAGGCACGGGCGCCGGCCGTTGGTCGTCTTGGACGAAGTACAGCGCGTGCCGGAGCTGGTGAATTCGGTCCAGGACTTGGTTGACCGGCGGCTGGCCTGCTTTGTTCTCACGGGGTCGTCAGCACGCAAGCTGCGCCGGGGCACGGGCGTCAACCTGTTGCCGGGCCGCCTGCTGCCATTGCGCCTCGACCCGTTGTCGCTGGCCGAGCGCGTGCCGGCCAGGCTGCAGGAAGCGCTCCTGTACGGCAGCTTGCCGGGCATTGCGGTGGCGGCTGACGACGCGGCGCGTGAAGAGGACTTGCGGGCGTACACGACGCTGTACCTGGAGGAGGAAGTGCGGGCCGAAGCGCTGGTGCGCAACCTCGGCGCGTTCGCGCGCTTTCTGCAGTTGGCCGCGCTCGAAGCCGGCAACATCAGCCACTTTCGCGGCATCGCCCAGGAACTGGGCGTGCCCCACACCACCGTGGCCGGCTACTATGAAATCCTGGAGGACTGCCTGATCGCCGAGCGCATCGAGGCGTTGTCGCAAAGCCGCACGCGGAAGAAACTCACCAAGTCACCCCGCTATCTGTTCTTCGACCTCGGCGTGCGCCGGGCCGCAGCCGACGAAGGCCGGCGTCTGCCCCCCCGCGTGCTGGGCGCGTTGTTCGAGCAGTTCGTCGGACTGGAACTGCTGCGCGCCACCCGGGAGGTCTCCGCTCCGCTGAAGATCCGCTTCTGGCGCGACCCCGACGGGCCGGAAGTGGATTGGGTCGTGGTGGGCGACGACCGCTGGGTGCCGGTGGAAGTGAAATGGAGCGACGCGCCGGCGGAACGGGACACGCGGCATCTGCAAACGTTCCTGAGCGAATATCCGAAGGCGCGCGAAGGCGTCGTAGTCTGTCGCACGCCCCGCCGTTTCAAAATCACCCCCAGAATCACGGCGATCCACTGGCAGGAGATTCACAGCCTTGTGAAAATGTGACCTGAGGCGCCGGAGTGGCCAGAACCAAATCGAAAACAAGCGATGATCGTCGTCGCCACCTGGCGCGAGGAGCCCGGCGCGGCGGTCGGCGACGTCGCCGGACGCCGTGGTTCGAAGTGGAACAAGCAGGCGGCCGAGGCGCTACCAGCGCGCCTTCACGGCGTGCCATGGATGGGCGCGGATATTCGGTGAAGTAAGCGGCGCCGGACCACTTATCATATCCCTGGGGCCCGGAGAGGAGTGCATGCAAGCCAACCGGTCCGACACTCTGAGGCGGCAGGTTGCTGCCCCCTCCTTTTTCCACTGGCAATGTTGCCAGGAGCGTCACAACACCATAGATAGGAAGCTTCCAAATCAAAGAGGAGGGAAACGAATGAAGATACGGACAATCAAAACAACCGCGGCGGCGTTGGGCATCGGGTTCGGCATCGCGGGCTGTGCCGCGCAGTCCAAGGAAACGGCTCCGCCGCCCGCGGCCGTCGTGGCCGCTCCCGCAGCGCCGGTGAGCGGCGTCGTGGGCGAGAACGCGGTATCCGCAACGGCCAAGGTGAAGGCGATCGACCTGAAGACGCGCCGGGTGACGCTGCAGCGCGCCGACGGGTCGGTGGTCAAATTCGTTGCCGGCGACGAGGTGCGCAACCTGCCGCAGGTCAAAGTGGGCGATGAAGTGACCGTGACCTATTACGAGTCGCTGGCGTACGAAGTGAAGAAGCCGGGGCAAGCCGCGCCGGGCGCCGTCGTGGCCGAAGGGCTGGAGCGCGCCAAGGTCGGGGAGAAACCGGGCGGCGCCGCGGGACGGGTCACGACGGTGACCGCGACCATCGCCGGGATCGACAAGGCTGCAGGCACTGTCACGCTGCGCACGCCTGATGGCGAGAGCACGACCATCAAGGCGCGCAACCCGGACAACCTCAATCGCGTGTCCGTCGGCGATCTGGTCGAGATCACCTACACCGAGGCCCTCGCGATCTCGGTGCAGGCGCCGACGAAGAAGTAAGCAGACGGGTGCAAGGGGCGCGGTGGCGCACAGCGCGCGCCACCGTGCTCGCCTGCCAGCAGGGGCACCGTCACATGCTTTCTCCAGAGATCCGATTTTCGGACACCGGTGAGGGCACTGCGCTGGATTGAGCGATGTCGCGCCCGTTCGATCGGAAACCAGTGAGCCGCCGGTCGGGGCGCATGCGCCTGCGGGCCACCGCGGCGGCGACGGGCGCGCTGCTTTTCTGGGCCGCGGCCGCCTCCGCACAGGTCAACGCGGACACCCCCGAGTCCGCCCAGCTCGCGCGCGAGTTCACCGATCCGCTGACGACACTGCCGCAGCTCTTCTTTCGGGACACCTACACGCCGGCGAACTACGGGACCGATGCGCCGGCCAACCGCGTGATCGCGAGAGTGATCGTTCCGCGTGTGCCGAGAATCTCGCTGTTTCCCGACCAACTCATCCGGCCGAGTTTTCAACTCGTGACCGTGCCGACGGGGAAGGGCACACAATACGCCGACACTCTTGCCGCTGAGTTTCGGGATCGGTCACGTGATGGTGCGAGAAGGCCTGCCGCCCCTCAACTTCTTCGTGAGCGGCGAGTGGATGGCCTACCGCCAGTTCGCCCCGGTGGCGCCGCAGACCACCGTGCGCTTTGGATTGACGGTGGCCTTCCCGCAGTGGCGGCCTTGGAGGCGAGGAGCACTCCACATCTGAAGCTGCGGAAGAGCGCATGATGTGACGAGTTGCGACTTTTGAGGTAACGATGAGAAGAGGAGGTAGGGCTATGGGAATGTTCCAACTCGCAGCGTGGGTTGTGCTGTGTACTCTCACGGGCGCCGCGGTGGCCGTGCCGAGCCGGGCTCAGCAAATCACGGGCGTTCCGGGTTCACCGAGTGCCACCACGACGATCAGCGGCAAGCAGCTGCCCGCGCCACCGGCGAAGTTCGGCGGCAAGATCGGGCGCACGGCAAAGGAGTCGACGCCGTACTGGTCGCCGCGCATCACGCCGCCCAAGGATGCACCCAACGTGCTGCTGATCATCACCGATGACGCCGGCTACGGTGTCCCCAGCACCTTTGGGGGCGTGATCCCGACGCCGGCGCTGGACCGGATCGCCGCCAACGGGCTGCGCTACACGAACTTCCACTCGACAGCCCTCTGTTCGCCGACCCGCGCCGCGCTGATCACCGGCCGCAACCACCACTCCGTGGGGTACGGCGTGATCGCCGAGCAGGCGACCGGATACCCCGGCTACGACAGCGTCATCACCAAGGACAAGACCACCATCGGCCGCATTCTGCAGGACAACGGCTACCGGACCGCGTGGTTCGGCAAGAACCACAACACGCCGGAGTTCCAGGCCAGCCAGGCCGGACCCTTCGACCAATGGCCGACCGGCATGGGCTTCGAGTATTTCTTCGGCTTCATGGGCGGCGACACCAACCAGTGGGAGCCGGGCAACCTCGTCCGCAACACCACGCCGATCTACCCCTATGAAGGCAAGCCGGGCTGGAACCTGACCACCGCCATGGCGGACGACGCGATCGATTACATGAACCGCATCAACGCGCTGTCGCCGGACCAGCCTTTCTTCATCAAGTACGCGCCCGGGGCCACCCATGCGCCGCACCACCCGACGCCGGAGTGGATCAAGAAGATCAGCGACATGCACCTCTTCGACAAGGGATGGAACGCGCTCCGCGAGGAGATCTTCGCGAACCAGAAGAAGCTCGGTGTCATTCCGCCGGACGCCAAGCTGACCCCGTGGCCCACGGACCGGCTGAAGGAGTGGGACCAGCTCACGCCGGACGAGAAGAAACTGTTCCTCCGCCAGGCCGACGTCTTCGCCGCGTACGTGGCCTACGCCGACTACGAGATCGGTCGCGTGATCCAGTCGGTCGAGGACCTGGGCAAGCTCGACAACACCCTGATCATCTACATCGAGGGCGACAACGGCACCAGCGCCGAGGGGACGCTCGAGGGCACGCCGAACGAGGTCGCCATGTTCAACAGCGTCAACCCGCCGGTCGAGGCCCAGCTCAAATACTTCTACGACGTCTGGGGCTCCGACAAGACCTACAACCACATGGCAGTTGGCTGGGCCTGGGCGTTCGACACCCCCTTCTCCTGGACCAAGCAGATCGTGTCGCACTTCGGCGGCACCCGCCAGGGGATGGCGATCTCCTGGCCCAAGGTGATCACCGACAAGGGCGGTATCCGCCACCAGTTCCACCATGTCATCGACATCGTGCCGACGATCCTGGAAGCGGCGCAGATGAAGGCCCCGGAGTTCGTCGACGGCATCAAGCAGAGCCCGATCGAGGGCGTGAGCATGCTGTACACCTTCGACAAGAAGAACGCCGCCGCGCCGTCGACTCGCAAGACGCAGTACTTCGAGATGTTTGGCGATCGCGCCATCTACCACGACGGCTGGATCGCGGGCACCAAGGTCATGCGGGCGCCGTGGGATCACTTTGAGCCGAAAGAAAGCGTGCTCGACTACCCGTGGGAGCTGTACGACCTGAGGAGCGACTGGACCCAGTCGGAAGACCTTGCGGCCAAGAACCCGGCCAAGCTCAAAGAGTTGCAGCAACTGTTCTGGAAGGAGGCGGAGAAGTACCAGGTCCTGCCGCTCGACGCGACGCTCGTGGCGCGCCTCCTCACGCAGCGGCCCAGCCTGACTGCTGGCCGCAACGTCTTCACCTGGACACGACCGCTGACCGGCACGCCCAATGGCGATGCGCCGAACCTCTTGAACAGTTCATACACCTTCAAGGCCGAGGTCGAGATCCCGCAGGGCGGCGTCGACGGCACGCTCATCACGCAGGGCGGGCGTTTCGGCGGCTACGGCTTCTACGTGGTGAAGAGCAAGCCGGTGTTCCTGTGGAACCTGGTCGACCTGAAGCGCGTGCGCTGGGAAGGCCCCGAGCTGACGCCCGGTAAGCATGTGCTCGAGTTCGACTTCACGTACGACGGGCTCGGGGCGGGCACGATGGCGTTCGGCAGCTACGCCGGCATCGGTCAGGGCGGCACCGGCGTGCTGAAGGTGGACGGCAAGGACGTCGCGACCGAAAAGATGGAGCACACGCTGCCGTTCATCCTGCAGTGGGACGAGGCTCTCGACATCGGTTCCGACACCGGCACGCCGGTGAACGACGCCGATTACCAGGTGCCGTTCCAATTCACCGGCAAGCTCGACCGGATCACCTTGACGATCGACCGGCCGAAGCTGACGCCCGAGGACGAGAAGCGCCTCAAGGAAGAAGCCGCGAAGGCGGCCGACAAGCGATAGGAGAAATCACTGAGCGAATCGCTCAAGATGACCCCGGGGGTAAACCTAATCGATGAACCCGGCCTAGTGGGCGGCGGACGCATCTCTACTGCCCGAGGTGGGCCAAGACAGCGCGCAGTGGGGCGCTGGAGATCTGCACCAGCCCCGTGTACGGCGTGTACATCTCGAGGATCAGGAAGATCGCACCCGACACCGACATCGCCGAGACGCACAGGCTCGTCACCACCGTGCCATTGGCCCGCGCGAAGAGACCGAAGCTGACGAAAATCACCGTGAGCCACAGGACCAGGACCGCCAGCAGCGGCCTCGACACCGAGGTGGTGCGCTGCTCGTACATTAGCCAACGCGTTTGTCCAATGGTCATCGTGAGACTGAATGCCTGGGCCTGAAGCGCGCGCTGCCGATCGTCCGCCGGCGACAGTCCCTGGATCTTTTCTAACAGCTTCTCGCCGGCTGTGGACGTCGCGTCCGATCTGGAAGCGCCGCTCTTGTCCTCCGACCACATCGTGTCGGTAACGCGAGCCACCGCGGCGCGCAGGAACGCGCGCGCGTCCTGCGTCTCCGGTCCATAGTGCGCCAGGATGCGGTCCAGTACCCCGACATTCGCCGCCAGTTGTTCGAGTTCGTTGCGTTGTGCGTCGTAGGAATCCTTCGCCGAGGCAACCAGCAGGCCGAGCACAAGGGCCGCCATTGTCCCGACGAGTCCGCTGCCCAGCTTCACGACGTCTCTTGAATCGGCGCTCAGATGGTGCTGCGGTAGCGCAGCGCGCAGGAGGAGACCGAGGAGCGCGCCACCGAACACGCAGCCGAATACGGTCACACTGGTTATCAAGGGACTCATGATCGACTGAGCAGTAACTCGCTGGCATTCAGGTCAGAGGCGACGTTGATTGTAAAGGTGATTAGAGTTCCCCTCGCTCATATTCAGAAACGGAGGCAGTCGCGCTCCCCGCGCTCTGCAGCGGCAGCATTGCAGCCGGGGGTTCGGGTGTCCAGGAGCGGCGCGGAGAGTTCCGGAAATTTCCAGGAATCTTACAGGAGTGTGTGGACTGGACGCGTCACCCATGATTGAAACGGTGTCATCCTTTGTGAATCGCCGACAACTTGTGGCCACAGTTAACCCACGGAAAGAACGGGCACAATGATGAAAACCGGCTCCCAGACCCGCGGCATCCAGTGGTTTTTTCTTCATTGCCGATCGAGGAGTGACGGCTCGGCGGGTTGAAACACTGTCGACTCGCCGCCCGCAATGAGCGACGACAACCCACCGATGAGTCTGCCCCCGTTTCCGCCGGGCTACCGCGCCTCGGGCCTGCTGCTGCACCTCACCTCGCTGCCCTCGCCGTACGGCATTGGCGACCTGGGGCCGGCCGCGTTGGCTTGGGTCGACCGCCTCCGCGAAGCGGGCCAAACCTGGTGGCAGGCGCTGCCGCTGAGTCCCACCGGGTCCGGCAACTCGCCGTATCAATCGCTGTCCTGCTTCGCCGGCAACGAGCTCCTGATCAGCCCAGACTCCCTGATCGAGGACGGACTGTTGCGGGCAAGCGACTGCGAGCCTCATACATTTTCGGCCCTCGCCGTTGACTATGACGCCGTCATTCCGCTCAAGCACCGGCTGCTCGAAACGGCTTGGACCAACTTCACCGCCGGGGCGCGCCCGGACTTGCAGCGCGAGCTCGAAGAGTTCCGCCACGCTCAGGCGCACTGGCTGGAAGATTACGCCCTGTTCTGCGCCCTGAGGTCCAAGTACAAGGGTGGGTATTACCTCGAATGGCCGACAAAGCTGGTCGAGCGCGTCCCGGCAGCGCTGGCCCGGTCCCGCCGAGAACTGGCGGAGCGAATTGACCGGGTTTGTTTCGATCAGTTCCTGTTTTTTCGCCAGGGTGAACGCCTCAGGAAGCACGCGCATGCCAACGGCGTGCGCCTGATTGGCGACCTGCCCTTTTGTGTTTCCGCCGACTCGAGCGACGTGTGGGCCAACCCGGAGCTGTTCCTGCTGGACGCGCAGTACCGGCCGCGCGTGGTCGCTGGCGTGCCGCCTGACTACTTCAGCGCCGAAGGACAGCTCTGGGGCAACCCCGTCTACGATTGGGGCGCCCTGCGGCGGACCGGCTATCGCTGGTGGATCGACCGTCTGCGGGCCTTGCTGGCGCAGGTCGACGCGATTCGCCTGGATCACTTCCGTGGATTTGCCGCCGCCTGGCACGTACCGGCCGGGGCACCGACGGCCAAGGCTGGCCAATGGGTCCCGGGTCCGGGCGCCGAGTTCTTCAGCGTCGTACAGAAGGAGTTGGGGACGCTCCCGCTTATCGCCGAGGACCTGGGATTGATCACGCCGGACGTGTACGCACTCCGCGATCAGTTTCATATCCCGGGGACGTGCGTCCTTCAGTTCGCCTTCGACGGCGATTCGGAAAACCCGTACCTGCCGCACAACTATGTTCCGAATGTGGTCGTCTACACCGGCACACATGACAACAACACGACGCGCGGCTGGTTTGAAGACCTGCCGGCTCCGGAGCGGCGCATCGTCTGGGAGTACCTTGAGCGACCCGAGGGCGAAAGCCGCGAGGCTGCACCGGCGTTGATGGAATTGGCGTGGTCGTCGGTGGCCACGCTGGCGATAGCCCCGCTCCAGGATCTGCTCAACCTGGGCGGAGACGCTCGGATGAACGTGCCTGGCTGTGCCGAAGGGAATTGGCGCTGGCGCTGCACCGAAGACATGCTGTCCGCGCCGGCCTTCGCATGGCTGCGGGATCTGACGAAGACATCAAACCGATTGGGTGCGCTTCGGAGTCCGCTGCCAGACACAGCTCTGCATACGAAGGCGACATCATGACCGCGGACCCGACCGGTGAGACCAGCCAACCCCAATGCCAGTGAGTTAAGCTGACGCCGATTCTTCTAACTTCAGCGGGTTCGGGAAGAGCCGGGGCGCTGCGCCGGGCGGCTGGCGGGTCGCGAGCCGCCGGAGTCGAGATCGAGGAGAACGTAGCCGGGGAGGTCCGCCGCGCGCAGCACGGATCGCACGCCGGGCGGAAGGTGGGGGTAGGCGGCCTCACTGCCGACGACGCGCGGGTTGCGCAACGAGAAGCGCCGGCCCAGCTGCGCCAGCTCGCAGCCATGCGCCTTGACGAGGTTGCGAGCCCAGTCCACGTCGCGGCCGTACGTCATGGGGACCACGAATCCCTTCACGGTGCGAAAGGCCACGACCGGCGTCCGGTACCGTCGACCGCTCTTGCGGCCGACGTGATGGATCACCGCCAACGGCGGAAGCAGCCAGGCAACGGTGCCGAGGAGGGGGTTGGTGAACACGCGGTTCACGCGCCGCATGAAATAGGGGAGGTGCATGACGCCGGATGGTAGCCGCATTCGAAGGTCGCATCAATCGGTGGCGGGAATGTCGGTGCTGGCCACGACCCCATCAGCTCGTCTGTAGCCACCTTGACCTTGATGGGACAAGAAGAATCCACAGATGCCACCGATGGCCCAGATGAAGGTGGTCAGCCGTGCGACAGCCTCTCCGAGAACTCACCATTCATGAGGTTTCGACCGCGTCTTGTGTCTCTCGGTTTCCCAGCGCAAGCCCTTTTTGACAGTCATCTGCGCCCATCTGTGGATGACTGCGTTTGAGGTTGATATCCGCCGCCAGGCATCTATGGTGAAGAAGGTTTCTCGCATGTCCTGGCTGGCCGCATCCGTATACGACCGTTTCATGCGTGGCAGCGAACAGGCGTGCCTCGCGCGCTGGCGGGCGGAGCTCCTGCAAGATGTTGCCGGAGAGGTGCTGGAGATTGGTGCCGGCACCGGGGCGAATCTGCCGCACTATCCGAAGGCCGTCACGCGCTTGGTGCTCGCCGAGCCGGATCGGCACATGAGGCGTAAGCTGCAGGCGAAGTGCGCGTCTGTGGGCTTACCGAACGCCGAGATCTGCGACGCGTCGCTCGGGGCCTTGCCGATCGCTTCCGAGTCCTTCGATGTGACGGTCGCCTCTCTCGTGCTGTGTTCGGTGCCCGATCTGGATGCCGCCCTGGCGGATATTTTTCGCGTGTTGAGACCCGGTGGCTGTCTCGTCTTTCTGGAGCATGTGGCGGCGGAAGGAAAACCCGCGCGGCTCAAATGGCAGCGGCGGATCGAGCCGCTATGGAAGCGTCTTGCGAAGAATTGCCACCTGACGCGCCGCACCGAACAGGCAATCAGCAACGCGGGATTCGGGATCGAGTGGATTCAGCGCGAGAGCATGCGCAAGGCGAACCCACTCGTCCGCGCGAGTATCCGAGGACACGCGCGCAAGCCGTTGGTGTGAGCAGGCTGAGCCTCAGAGTTCCCGATCCCGAGGGATCTGAATTGAGCCCAAGGACAGATCACCAGTTCCCTTACTCCCACACAATCTCCGCGGGGTCTCGCGTCAGGTGGCCCAGGGCGTCCTTCCAGCGATACAGGATCAGGGTGTCCATGATCTCCGAGCCCTGGCCGCGGCGCTTCTTGTCGAGCTCGGCACGAATCACGTCGAGCGCGCCGTGGACCGGCTTGCCGAAGAGCGACTCGAGGTATGCCGGCGGGATGCGCGCGGCGGACTCATCGAAGCTGCCGTCCGAGCGCAGCGGGGCAGGGGAGAGGGGCGGGACGTAATAGACGTTCGGGTCGGTGCCGAACTCCGGGTGCAGCGGCAGCGCCACCTTCCACTTGCGCACGAGCTTGTGCACAGCGCCGGCCTCGTCGTCGAGAAAGCCAATGAAGGCCGCCCGTCCGGGGCACTGGCGGACGCAGGCGGGCGCCACGCCCTGCTCGATGCGGGGAAAACAGCCGATGCAGTGCTGGCTCACGTTGCGCGCCTTGTTGAAGTAAATCTTCTTGTACGGGCAGGCGCGGCGGCACAGCTGTGCTCCCTTGCAGAGGTTCTCGTCGCGCAGCACCAGCCCGGTCGCCGCGTCTTTCAACATGGCGTCGTTCGGGCACGCCTCGAGGCAGGCAGGCTGCGTGCAGTGATTGCAGAGCCGGGGGAGATAGAAGAAGTAGGCGTTGGGGAACTCGCCGCCACCTTCGTCTTCGTCCCAGTTCATGCCCCAGGTCTTGCTGCCCGAGATCTTGTGGAGGTGCGCGCTGCGACCCAGGCCGCCGCGCAACACCTCATCATAGTTGAAGTCCCATCCGCCGCCGACCTCCTCGTCGGTCGCAATGTGCCCGAGCCGGAGCTTCCCGTCGGCGTCGTAACCGCCGCCCATCGTCTCCCAGTCGCGGGGCGTGCCGCGTCCGGGCTGTGTATTGACCGTCATCCACCACATCTGCTCGGTCCCCGGATCCTCCTGGGGCCAGAGGACCTTGCAAGCGACGGAACAGGTCTGACAGCCGATGCACTTGTTGAGGTCGAAGACCCACGCGAGTTGGCGCTTGGAGGGGGTGATCGTTCCCATGATCGTACTCCTTTGCGGAAGCTGGCTCAGCCGATCTTCTTGACGTCCACCCGCACCGCGCGATCGGCCGGGATCGGTTGCCAGGAGAAGATGCGGTAGGTGAGGTGTCCGTACTTGCCGACGAAGCCGAGGTGCTTGACGTGGCCGGGTTCGATGTCGGCCTGGCCGTACCAGTTCTCGTGCATGTACGGTTCGAAGCCATTGTAGACGATCACCTGCCCGGGGCGCACGGAGGGCGAGACCTTGGCGGCGATGATCATCTCACCGACATCGTTCACCAGCTTGATCTTCTCGCCGTTGCTGACCTGGAGACTGGCCGCGTCGGTGTCGTTGATGAACACGAACGGCTCGCCGCGGTGGGTGTTCAGGATGATGTTGTTGGTCATGTTCATCGAGTGGATGCTCCAGCGGTTGTGGCCACTGGTCATCTCGAAGCGGCGGTTGCGGCCGCCCTGCGGCGGCGGATCCTTGTGCGTCGGCAGCTCTTCTCCGGCCTCCAGGAACCATTCGTGGTCGATGTAATACTGCGCTCGGCGCACCAGCGTGTCGTAGGGAATCTTGTCCTCGGTGTGCCAGCGAAGCGGCGTGTGGACCTCGTCGGGCTTTATGGTCGACGCTTGTGACACGCCGTGTCCGATGA
>Ga0316626_10000296_pt1 | contig 18586 bp, 16 predicted proteins | sample OWC_Aug_T1_C1_D5_FD_207656 | JGI IMG/M metagenome (GOLD analysis project Ga0316626, IMG submission 207656) | Wetland soil microbial communities from Old Woman Creek delta, Ohio, United States - OWC_Aug_T1_C1_D5_A | ecosystem: Environmental > Terrestrial > Soil > Wetlands | place: USA: Ohio...
GATCGTAGAAATGATCACTATGGCAATCATGATATTTCGATAGTTTGGAATGACATAGTCCATGGTCGTGACCTCCCGGTTGCCAGTCTGATTACTATAAAGCAAGTCAAATGCCATTTATAATTGGTTGATTATAAAGAATAATATTATATTAATAATGCATTGGTGCAATAATTTAATGCGCTATATCCACGTGAACATGATGCCATCGAAATAATTACTTGTAATTACTTGATTTTATAAGTGCAATATTGAGTTGCACCAGTTTTGATTGGCGGGCAGTCAGGTAAGAGGATAAAGGCATGAAAATACTAGCTATATATGATGGTACACTTCATGCTAAGAAAGCCCTGAACTACGGGATCGAAGCGATACGGGAATCAGGCGGTGAGCTCGTATTGCTTCAGGTCTTCGATCGCAGCGTGTTCGTCGATTATGATGCTGGTCCCCGCGCTGAGGAGACAGCCAGGGCCGAGATGGGCAGGCATCTTGAGTGGGCGAAGCGGCATCTGGAAGAGCATGCCGCCGGCCTGCTGGTAGGAATCCTATCGGAGGAAGGCGATACCATTGCCAGGGCGTTGTATCATGCGGAGGCGGACCATATCGATCTGTTGCTCGCGCCGCCGCGGTTCCAAGCGGTCAGCGCATCGGCTCCCTGCCCGGTTCGTGTGATCCCCGGTCCGATCCTGGTTCCGATTGACAGTTCCGGCAGTCCTGCGGCAGGAACCGAACGCATCGTCCGGGAGGCCACGGTGACCGCGTCTCCGGTGCTGCTGCTCGGTGTCGTGCCGGTCCATCTCTACAGCCGCGAGGAGAAAAAGGAACTCGAGTCGGTCCGAAAGGAGACCGTGGCAGCGGTGCGGCTGGCAAAAGACGTGCTCGCAAGCCGAGGGATCGAGGTCCGCGATGTTATCCGGTCCGGCTATCCCGACGAAGAGATCCTCAAGGCAGCCGCCGAACATGCTGTTTCCCTGATCATGCTCCCCGCCGGCGGACTCACGCCGTCAGAGCTCAGCAAGGCAGCGGCGATCCTTCTCGAGGAAGCTCCCCGTCACCACTGGGTCATATCCTTCTTCCCCGTTGAAGGCGTTGCGTGACCGCTACTGGCTACTGCCCCCCCCGCTTCAAACAAAGCGAGCACGGCCCTTCAGGACCGTGCTCGAACCGTGTTAACCTGCCTACTTCCGGAAGATTAATAAATATCCAGCAGTGAACCCGAAATCGCATGGGCGGCCGATGCGCAGATCTCAGGGAAGAGAACCTCGATTCCTGGCGGCGAGTGCCGGGTAGAGTGCAGTGCGTGCTTATCGTCCCGGCAAGGGAGGAGCGCCCCTCAATCACCATGAAAGAGGGGCGCTGGGGAGGGGATCTGCGGATACTGTCCTACTCGCAGGAAAGCCTTAGAGGTCCCTCAGGAGGCTTTCTGCTATATTTCGGGCATTAATGATGTAGGTACCCGAATCAACGGCCTTTTTGAGAGTGCGGACCTTATGCTCCCGGACATCAGGCAGGTGATTGACCGTAGCCACGATGTCCGCGATCTCCCTTTCTTTCTCCGTGTTACCGACCTCGTGTGCAGGCCGTGTACGCTGCGCGTCAGCGGTCTTTTCCTGGAATGTTGGCTTTGTGGCCTTCCGTGAGCTCTTGGGATTCGATCGATTCGGTCCCTGAGCTTCAGGCGGCTTATTCGAGATCTTCATGTTTCCTTCCTTACCTGGCTGGACTCAGGTGTTCGAGCTTACCTATCGGAAGTTCGGGAAAAGACTTTAAACGCTCTGCAACACAAGAAAAGCCCTTGATACTGGGTGTTTACCCCGCTTCGAGTGCTAATTCGTCAGAAAAATTGAGGATCGCAAGGAAAGATGTCATACGGAACGCTCAGAAAAGCTGACGGGGAGAGGAAAGCATTACTTCGATATTAATAAATTCAGTGCACATGCAGCGCCTCTCGGGGTAGTCCGTACGAGCCCTTGCGACAGAAGCGCTCATGCCAGGAGAAGGCAGGGGTAACATGCGGAGCTGATCGCAGCAATGCCCGCGTCAAATGACCAAAGCTTAGCCGCACGACCTGGCATCTTGAAAAAGGTGGCAGGTCCCGCAACTGTTCAGCAATGCCGGTCTGTTCGTAGCGCTCGGGAGGGAGTTCGTGCGATGCTCAGTGTCTTGAGCAGTCCGCCAGTGCTTCGAGCTGGGAAAAGGCCGTCTTGATGCCGTCGAAATTGAAGGGTTTGTGGAACACGAGGATGTTCTTCTGGTTCGTCATCAGCAACACCTGATCATCAAGGACGGTGCCGGTGAGCAGCACGAAATTGCGATACCGGCCGTTGCTCATGTCGCAGAGCCTTGCGTAGATCTCCAGACCCCCAAGGCCCGGCATCAGGTAGTCGCAGAAGACCGCCCAGTAACAGTTCCGCCGAAGCAGCTCGAGCGCTTCGTCACCGGAACCTGCCCGGTCCGATGCGTAGCCGAGCCTGTCCGCATAGAGCCCGATGATCTCGGTAATGCTCGGCTCGTCATCGATGATCAGGATCTTTTTCATGCTCATGGATGTTCCGCGCAGCGGGACAGGGGAACATGCAGGATATGATTGATCGGGTGATGGCAGTCCATCGCCGCGCCGCTTCGATGATTATAGCACAGCACTTCGGGCGCGGCAGGGGCTGTTTAGAAAAATGGTCGAGGGGTCGCCCCGAACCAGGAGCCGGCCTCTGCATGGTTGCAGCAGAGGGCAACTTGAGCAGATGCACCGGTCCTGTTCAGCTGTTGCGCATCAGCTAAAGTCGCCCCCAGATACTCCGATAATTAAAGGTGGAATCAAGCAGCGGAAGAGAGCGTCACGTCCTCAACAGAGCGCACTCTCACTGGTCATTGGTTTTTTGAACTATTTCAGCCTTCATGAAACGCATCGCGGTCATATCGGTTGATCGATCCGGTGATATCCGCGCAAATCAGCGTACAACTGTCTTTAGGAGGAGCAACGACCGCGACGAAGCGGGAGAGCGGGCAGCGTATGCAGGAACGTGAGATGATGCGCAAAGCCTCGTCGGGTGAACCGGATGGAGCGGACCGTCCGCGCGGGGATGGCGGCAAACGGCACAATGCCATCAACGGGCCATCCGCCTCAGCAAGCGCCGAAGCACTGGAACGAACGATCCGGGAACTCAAGGAACGGGGTCAGCATGCGCTCGGGACCGAAGAGGTCATCTCCCTGCTGGGGCAGGCGGCGGCTGCAAGCTCGCGCGCCGAGGAAGCGCTGCAGCGGTCAGAAGTGCAGTACCGCACCATCTTTGAGAACTCAGAGGCTGCGACGGTCATTATTGATGAGGACTTCACGATCTCCCTTGCGAATCACCGGTTCGAGCAGCTGACCGGATATGCACGGGACGAGATCGAGGGAAAAGAGGTCTGGACGAAGGCCGTTGTTCCCGAGGACCTGGAACGGATGAAGCGATATCATGTCCTGAGAAGGGAGATGTCTTCCGAGGCGCCGCAGGGGTATGCGTTCCGCATCGTGGACAAGCGGGGCTCGATCCGAGACCTCTACGCGAGCGTGGCCCTGATCCCGGGGACGAAAAAAACCGTTGCCTCCCTGATGGACGTCACGGAACTGAAAAGAACGGAACGGGAACTGCAAAAACTTTCCGCGGCAGTGGAGAGGGCGTCGGACTGGGTGCTCGTCACCGACCGGAACGGCATCATCGAGTACGCGAACAACTCCGTTGAGGAGATCAGCGGCTACCGCAAGGAAGAGCTTATTGGCCAGACACCCCGCATATTCAAGTCCGGCAAGCACGCCCCATCGTTTTACGCCAATCTGTGGGACACGATCCGGTCGGGGAACACGTTCCGCGGCGTCATGGTCGACCGCAGGAAGAACGGGGACCTCTTCGAGGTCTCCCATACGATCACGCCGCTGAGGGATGACAAGGGCGAGATCGCGTATTTTATCGCCACCTCCCGGGACCAGACGCAGCAGCGTCGTCTCGAAGAGCGGGTCAACTACCTGGCCTATTATGACAGCCTGACCGGCCTGCCGAACGGGGAACTGTTCATTGACCGGCTTACCCATGAGCTCGCTCGCGCGGAATACCAGAAGCGCATCGTGGCCGTGGTCGCCGTCGAGATCGACCGGCTTCCGTTCATTCGGGAAACGCTCGGCAAGGAGGCCGGCGACGAGGTGCTGCGGGAAGCGGGGCGGAGGATGTCCCAGGCGGTGCGGGATGGCGATACGGTGGCCCGGCTCGGACGCGACAAGTTCGGGATTCTGCTCGTGGACATCGCACAGTCCGAGGACATCATCATTGTCGTGAACAAGGTCTTTAAGGGGCTGTTCCCGGCCTTTTCGGTCGCGGGAGCCAGTGTGAGCATGGCAGCGAGCATCGGGGCATCTCTCGCGCCCCAGGACGATTCTGACGCCGCCGCGCTCATCAAGAACGCGGAGATCGCCCTGGTGAAGGCCCGGGAGCAGGGTCTGAACACCTACCAGTTCTTTACGGGGGAGATGAATCGGAAGGCGATCACGATCGCCCTGATACAGAAAAGCCTTTCCCATGCCCTCAGGAACGAGGAGTTCGTCCTGTACTATCAGCCCTACTTCGACATCGAAACGGGGAAGATGGCGGGCATGGAGTCCCTGATCCGCTGGAACAGCCCTGAACATGGCTTTGTCCTCCCGGGGAGCTTCATCCCGGTGCTGGAAGAAACGCGGATGATCAATGATGTCGGTCAATGGGTCGCTCAGGAAGTGTGCCGTCAGATCAAGGCCTGGCAGGAGCAGGGTTACCAGCTCGTTCCGGTCACGATGAACATTTCCGCGATCCAGTTCCGGCAGCGCGACCTGGGAGACGCTCTTGTCGCAACGTTGAAGGAATCGGGGATCGATGTGCGGCATTTCGCCATCGAGCTGACGGAAAGCGCACTGCTGCATAATCCGGAACAGATCCGGACGCTGCTCGTACGGCTCAAGGACCTGGGCGCAGCGATCAGCATCGACGACTTCGGTACGGGCTATTCGTCCATCAGCTATCTCAAGAAACTTCCCGCGGACAACCTCAAGATCGACCTGTCGTTCATCCGCGATATCGCGAGCAATGCGGACGACGGAGCGATCGTGTCCAGCATCGTGTCCCTGGCGCACAACCTGCGGCTCAGGACCATTGCGGAGGGAGTCGAGACCGAGGAGCAGCTGAAGATCCTGAGGGTACTGCGCTGCGATATGGTCCAGGGATACTACTTCAGCAAGCCCGTTCCTGCCGGGACCGTAGAATCAATGCTCAGGAAGCAAGGCTGAGATTCAGCGTCGCCGGCCGGGACGCGTGCAGAGGATCAGGGGAGGGGGGAACGCTGCTGCCTGAGCATCCGGCCGACCTCCCCTCGGAATGTGTGTGCAGGCTGAGGGGAGGGCCCACCCGATAGCGCGGTGCACGGGCTTAGCGGGGAAAGTGCGGATGGAGCTGCGACTTGAGGCGGATGACTGCCTGGTTGTGGATCTGGCAGACCCGCCCCTCCGTGATGTTCAGCACCTTGCCGACCTCTTTCATCGTGAGCTCGTCCCAGTAATAGAGCGAGAGCACGAGCTTTTCCTTCTCGGGCAGCCCCTCGATTTGGCGGGCGAGCACCGCCTTCACGTCGCTGTCCTCGCAAAGCTGGAGCGGCGTCTTTCCCGACGGGTCGGGGATGCTTTCGGTCACGTCGAGGTCGCCGCCGTCTGAGGACCGCTGGTTGAAATCCTCGAAGCGGAAGACGATAGCATTGTCTGCGTTCTGGACGATCTTGTAATACTCCTCCAGGCCGATGCCGATGGCCCGGGCGATCTCATCATCGTTCGGCATGCGGCCCAGCTCCTGTTCCAGCTTCGCATGGGCCTTCCGCACCCTGGTGATCTTGTCCTTCATGGACCGCGGTAACCAGTCATGCGCCCGAAGCTCGTCGAGCATGGCGCCCTTGATGCGGTATTCCACGAAGGTGCTGATCTTCACCCGTCCCTCGGTGTAGCGCTGGAGCGCGTCGAGGAGACCGGTCACGCCCACACTGATCAGGTCTTCCACCGACAGCTGGGGCGGCAGACGTTTTGCCAGCCGATAAGCGGTGTACTTGATGTAGGGAAGGGAGTCGCTGATGATCTTCTCCTTTTCCGCTTCGGTCAGTTCCTGCAGGTACTCTGTCGTTTGCATAGGGCTTCTCCCTTTGCCGCAATGATCACGGCTCCGTCTGCAGCACTTCCGAACCCGTCGCCAGAAGGTTGCCGAGGAAAAACTGCAGGGTGCCTTTTACCCGGCCGTCCCGGTTCAGCAGCTCCTCGGCGATTTCGGTGACGCAGTTCGCGATGTAGTTCGTGGGGAACATCTCGATGAACGCCCGCTGGGCCGAAACGGCCTTCCGGACCGATTCGTCGAAGGGCAGGTGGCCCAGATAGCTGAGGGCGATATTGAGGAACCGCTCCGACGCACGGGTGAGGCGGAGAAAGACCTCGTCGGCCTCCTCCTTGCTTCGGGCGGCGTTCACCAGCACATTGAACTTGTTCTCCTGGTACTGGCTGTAGAGAACCTCGATCGTGTTATAAGCGCCGGTGATCGCCGTGGGCTCGGGCGTCGTGACGATGACGATTTCCTGGGCGGCGGAGCAGAAGAAGGTGACGTTCTCCGAGATCCCGGCGGCCGTGTCGATGAGCAGCACATCGGCGTCTCCGGGGTAGGCGTCGAACGCCTCGAGCAGCGCGAGACGCTGGAACTCGTCGAGACGCGTCAGATCCTGGACGCCCCTCCCGGCGGGCAGGATACGGATGCCCTCGGGGCCGGCCTTGAGGACCTCTTCGATCGTCCGGGAGCCGTCGAGAACGTGCTTGATGTTGAACTTCGGTGCGAGATTCAGCAGGATGTCGATGTTGCTGAGACCCAGGTCCGCATCCACGACCATCACCTTCTTGCCAAGCCGGCTCATGGCGATGGCAAGGTTCGCCGTGATGTTCGTCTTGCCCACGCCGCCCTTGCCGCTGGCGACGGCGATGGTTCTGACGTTCCTGCGTGACCTGAGGTCATTTGGTATCACGGGAGCTCCTTGTGCCCCGACTCTTCCCTGCTGCAATCTGCTCTAATTCCCGCTGTTCTTAGCGCTTACCGCTTGTCAATGATGAGTTACTATACAAAACCCATGCCCGGAAAATAAATCCAGAAAAACAATGAGATGCAGAATGCTGGGATGTCAAGGGAATGACTGCCCGAGGGTTCTTTTGACGGTTATTCACAAATGTTTTCGCCAACCCATTGATTTCATGGTTGCCCTGTCAACGTGTTGACAGAAGGGGTCATATCTGCTATGTTCAGAACAATTCTAAATTAATAGCGGTCGCGGCAAGCCATTCTCACCTATGAGCAAAGTACTCGTCATCGACGACGACGAAGTGATCCGGGATGTCCTCCAATCATTTCTTCTGAAAAAGGGATTCGAACCCATCATTGCCGTATCAGGCGAGGCGGGTCTGGACAGTCTCCGGAGCGACCGGTACGACCTGATCATTACGGACCTCGTGATGCCCGGTGTGAGCGGCATGGACGTCCTGCGCGAGGCAATGGACAAGTCCTCCGCGCCGGTCATCGTCATGACGGCCTTCGGAACGGTGCAGACCGCCGTGGAGGCCATGCGCATCGGCGCGTTCGATTACGTTACGAAGCCCTTTAACCTGGATGAACTGGGCGTTGTGATCGAGAAAGCGCTGTCGGTCGCAAAGCTGCGGAAAGAGAACGTCATGCTCCGGATGCAGCTCAAGAAGAAGTACGATTTCAAGGGCCTCATTGGCGATTCTCCGGCCATGCAGGCGGTCTTCGGACTGATCGAGAAGATCGCCAATACGGACAGCACGGTGCTGATCAGCGGAGAGAGCGGGACGGGCAAGGAGCTTGTTGCCAAGACGATCCATTTCAACAACACGGACCGCGCCCAGGGGCCTTTTGTTCCGATCAACTGTGCGGCGATACCCAAGGACCTGCTCGAATCGGAGCTCTTCGGCCACGAAAAAGGGGCGTTCACCGGGGCGGTCAATACGCGGATCGGCCGCTTCGAGCTTGCGCAGGGGGGGACCCTGTTCCTCGACGAGGTGGGCGAGCTCGATCCGTCTCTTCAGGCCAAGCTCCTCCGCGCTATTCAGGAACGCGAGTTCGAGCGTGTGGGCGGCGTCAAGACGATCAAGATCGACGTGCGCATTCTGGCGGCCACGAACAAAGACCTCGAGAAGGCGGTGCACGACGGCGCGTTCCGCGAGGATCTGTACTACCGCCTGAACGTCATCCCGCTCCATCTCCCGCCGCTTCGCAGGCGGACCGAGGACATTGCGCTGCTCGTGGACAATTTCATCCATGAGTTCTCGAAGCGAAGGAAGCGCGAACTGTTCGCCTTTTCCCGGGACGCCATGGCATGCCTGCTTCACTACCGCTGGCCGGGCAACGTGCGCGAACTGGAGAACCTGATCGAACGCCTTTCGATCCTCGTCCCGAGTCCGGTCGTCAATGTGTCCGACCTGCCCGAGAAGCTTCATCAACTGCCGCTCCCGGCGATCGAGGACATTCCCACCGTTGCTGAGCCGTCCTCTCCGTCTCCCCCCGCTGTGCATCTGGAGGCTCCGGTGGCGGGAAAATACGGCATCACCATCCCCGATGCAGGGATCAATCTGAACGATGTGGTGGATACCATGGAGCGGAACCTCATTCTGCGCGCTCTTGAGCGGACGGGAGGCATCCGCAGCAAGGCCGCAACGCTCCTTGGGCTCAACCGCACGACCTTGCTGGAAAAAATGAAGAAGATGGCCATTGAAGCCCCGAAGAGATGACCTGCCGACAATCGCCTGCGCCATGCATCTGACAGGAAACGCCCTTCTCGTTATCAGATACATCACATAGTACGTTCCAGAACGAGAGATGCCCAGATACGGTATATGGCATAGTGCAATTTTCGTCTGCACGTGCTCTGTCCGCGGCGTCCTGGTTCACCCAATCGAGCAAACGGCGCGTTTGCGTAGTGCCGCTGCAGGACGATCCCTCCGCTGAAGTGAACGACATCGGACGCGACAGCGACAATGCCGGGCACGGCAGGCGATCGGAGATCGATGCCGTGCTGTTCGGCAGGACCACGGTTTGGCGGCGGCATGTGGTGCGCGATCTCCTTGTTCGGAAAGCCGCCCGTTCGTGATTAGGCGCTGGCTCTTGTTATCACGCTGAAGATGTTGCCGACGATCATGCGAGCGCGACGGACCGTAACCACGGCCTGAATGCGCTCAACAATGAGGCAGTCCGCGGAGCTCAAGGTTGCTTTCTTGATCAAGAAGGGAAGAGGTGCAGGAGCAGATCGAAGATCCGAGGAATGGAGGAAGGGAAGAACGAACCGGCGGCCGAGCCGCCGATGATAAGGGATCGGCCGGTTCCCTGAGGTGTTATTCTCAGGCCCCGTCGCCGGTCGGCGGAAGGCCGGTGACGCCCGTGGGCAGTTCGACCGTGAAGACCACGCCGCTCTCGTTGTTTGCAGCCGTGATGGAGCCGCCGTGCTCCGAGATGATGCCGTGCGAAATGGAGAGTCCCAGTCCCGTTCCAACCCCCACCGGCTTGGTGGTGAAGAAGGGGTCGAAGATCCTGGACAGGGCGCGTAGCGGGATCGAGGGACCGTTGTTCTCGACCGTGATCAGCACGACCCTGCGCACCCTGTCGTAGCGCGTCGTGAAGACGATCCTGCCGTCCCGCATGCCGACGCCGGTGATGGCCTGCTCGGCATTCATGAGGATGTTGAGGATGACCTGCTGGATCTGCTGGCCGTCCACGAAGACGCTGGAGCTGTCGTCATACCGCCGCTCGATCAGGATATTGTTCGACCGGAGCCAGTAGCTCCGTAGGTCGATCGCACGGTCGATGAGTGCGTTGATCGATTCGATGCTCTTGGACGGCATGCGCTGACGGGAGAAGGTGAGAAGATTGTCCACGATCTTCTTGCATCGCTCCGCGCTGTCCAGGATCTTCTTGAGGTCCTTCAGGGTATCTTCGTCCTGCACTTTCATCCGGAGCAGCTCGGTGTACGCGATCGTGCCTGTTAAAGGGTTGTTGATCTCATGCGCCACGCCGGAGACCAGAAGGCCGATGGATGCCAGCTTGTCGGTATGATACAGCTGGTCCTTGAGCCGCTTCACCTCGGTGATATTCTTCATTACGTGGATGGTCAGGGTGCGGCCATCCTCCCTGAGCGGGAAGACGCTGATCTGGTACACATCCTCCCCGATGGCCTTTTCGCATGTCTGCGTTCGTCCGGCATGTGCCTCGGAGGAGAGCACCTCGCGGGCCTGCTCATCGCCGAGCACCTCGCGGACCGAAGCGCCGATCAGCTCCCGGGGATGCCGTCCGACGGTCTGCGCAAGCGAGCTGTTCACCTTGACGATTTTCTCTTCGTCGTCGAGGACGAAGATGTAGTCCGTCATGGCGTCAATGATGGCCATCCACTGCCGCTGGCTCTGTGCGATCAACTGGACATGCCCGGGACCGAAGGCGTCATTCCCGTCAATGGCCGGCTTCGGAGCTGTCCTATCCTCAGACACAGATGATCCCCCGTTTTGCCTCGAGATCACAACGCCTTCTATTATATCAGATTTTCTCCGTGCAGCGCGGACCGGACCGGTGCTCCATCACCTGCCGGTCTGATCCAGCCGGGTCCGGCATCACCAAGCTTCAGATGACGACTGACGGTCTCTTCAGGCTGTTCGGCTGCTCCGGAGAGACCGAAGCGGATCTGGACGCCGCCCCCGGGAGAGGATGCCGAGGTCCTGCGGTCCTCATGGTCCGGGAGCAGCAGGAAGCAGACAGCTCCTCCTGCCTCAGGCCTCCGGTTTCCCGTCTTTTCCCGCTTGGCACTGCCGGAACGCCTGGACGGCATCACGATCGAACTGGGTGTCCGAGCAGCGGACGAGCTCATCCAGAGCGTCCGCATGTGTCCGCGCCGTCCGATAGGGGCGTGATGAGGTCATGGCGTCGTAGGTATCCGCAACGGCCATGATGCGAGCGGTGATCGGGATGGCCTGGCCGCTGAGGCCGGCGGGGTAACCCGCCCCGTCGATGCGTTCATGATGGTGTACGATGACGTCGCGTTCCTTCGGAAAGAACCGCAGCGGTTTGATGATATTTCCCCCGATGACCGGATGCTGACGGATCTCGCTCAGCTCCTCGTCCGTCAACTTTCCGGGCTTCAGGAGCACCGTGTCCCGCACACCGATCTTTCCCACGTCGTGCAGATAGCCGCCGAAGCGGATGGCATCCTGGTCCTCGGCGGACAGTCCCATGACCGTGGCGATCGCGGAAGCATAGGAGGTGACCCGCTCGGAATGCTGGCGCGTGTAAAAGTCCCTCGCCTCGATCGTGATGACCAGGGCCTTGAGAGTGTTCACAAGGTTGTTATACAGTACGTCGTAGAGGGCGTTGTTCTCAATGCGCTGTGCTGCTTTCCTGGTAAAGGTAAGGGCGAGCGAGATCTCGTCCTGGGTAAAGGCCGTACCGTCCGCCTTGTTCGCCAGGCTCAAGAGCCCGAAGGCCTCGCTGTTGATGCACAGGGGGATGGACAGCATGGGCGCGGTCAGCTGCTTTCCCGTGAAGGGGTTGCGCTCTCCAAAGGCCGCAAGGTCATACCCTTTCGAGCACGCCGCCCGCTCCAAGACCGTGTCGAAGAGGGAAATGTCGGCGTGCTGCACGCCATTGACCCCCTTGAGCAGGAGCGTACCGCCCTGGATGATGCCGAATGACGCCTCTTTCACCATGAGGAGCCGTGACGCCATCTCGACGATCCTGACATAGATGTCCTTATTATCGTACAGATTGTCAAGGTCGGTGCTGATCGATTGGAGAATGCCGATCTCCTGGAGACGCTTGAAGAGCTCGGCGTTCAGACGGCTGATGAAGGACTCGTAGTTCCGGTCCTCGGAGACCTTTGTCAGGAGCTTCTTCTCTCCAATGATCCGGTCGGCAATGGAGGTGATGGTGCCGACCGAGAAGGGCTTGGTGATGAAGTCCTTGGCGCCCTCCCGCATTGCGTTCACCGCGTTTTCCATGGTGGAATAGCCGGTGATGACGACCACGGGGAGCGAGGGACGGAGCATCCTGGCTTCCTTCAGGAAATCGATGCCGCTGATGCCCGGCATCGTGATATCCGTGAAGACGGCGTCATACTCGTTTGTACGGAGCTTCTCGATGCCTTCCTGTCCGTCGACGGCCTGGTCGGCGGCATAGTTGCCCACGCCGGTCAGGATGTCGGTAAGCACGTCGCGCACGATCGGGTCGTCGTCAACGATCAGGATCCTTCCCTTATCCATTCGGTTTAATAAGCCTTTCGGTCAGCAGAATCTTCTCCTCGGGCGCAAGCACGTTCAGGGCCAGCAGCCGGTCGAGACGTGCGACCCAGCTCATCGTGGCCTCAGGCGCGGCGTCGGCACTGATCAGGCGGACTAGTTCCGGGTCGCGGTAGGTGTCCCGGAGCACCTTCCGTAGTTCGCGGTTGTCGGCAATGAGCTGCGCCCGCCTCCACACCCGCTCGGCGAGAATGATGATCTCCTGGGTCTTGAAGGGTTTCGTCAGATAATCGTAGGCTCCTTCCTGCATGGCCTCGAGGGTCGTGTCCAGGGTGCCGTAAGCCGTGAGGATGACGACGGTGATATCGGGGTTCATGCGCGATGCATGCTTAAGCACTTCGATACCATCTACGCCGGGCATCTTGAGGTCGGTGATGATGAGGTGGAATTCTGCGGACCGGAGGCGATTGAGCGCTTCGACACCATCGGCGGCAGGGATCACCGCGTACCCCTGCTGTGCGAGAAGGGTGGTGATGACCTCCCGAACAATCTCGTCGTCGTCGGCGACCAGAATTCTGAAGTCCTGCTTGTTCATACGGAGCGGGACACCGGCGCCGACTTACCGGTCCTCCCGGATCCGGTCCAGCACCTCGGTGCGCGCCTGTTCGAGGACCTGCCGCTTCTTCGCGTCGGTCGACGTGTTCACCGTCTCCAGGGATTCGCCCTGTTCATGTTCGAGGATACTGGACGGTTTCAGCTTCGCCACGCGGTTGTAGAGCCGCATCATTTCGTTCATCTGGATGGGGGGATTTGCCATGTAAGCACTCCTTGCCGGTAAATTAATATATTCAAAGAGTTGCTCCTCCGGAGCGCATCCCGGACTCGGATGGCGTATCAAAAATCGTATCGGGCTGCTGCTGCTAAAGCTTTAGGGTCCCAATCCCGTTGCAACAACTATTTTCTGGTGCAGGGGTTCGGACCTGCCTTAAAGTCCTGAGAAGAATCGCCGACAACAGGCATGATAGAGCAGATCAGCAGCTCGGGAGGAGCGGACGAGGAATCCAGCGAGGACGAGCCTCAAGATCATCACGACCCGCCAAGACATCGCGACCCGGATGGTGAACGCGAAGCTTGCCGATTGCGACCGGCTGACGCATGCGGACAGGAACGATCAAGGCGTCAATATGCTGAGTCTCCAGACCCGGAAGGCGCTCGGCAGGACCGTCTAAGCCTCTTTCCGCCACGGCGGTCGGTCCTGATGCTGTTCTATCATCCTCGTAGCCCCGGGGAGAGGAGCCCTCTGCACGGTACCGACAGGGAAGAGTGGTGAGTCATGTCGAGAATCGAGGCCGCTGCGCAGGCGCCGGAACAGCTCGGATCGGGCAGACCCGCCGGGGGGCGGACAGCTCTGCTCCTGCCGGCAGGATAGACCATGTCCCTTAAGATCAGTCTCAAACCGCGTGAACGGCTGATCCTCGGCGGGGCCATCGTCCAGAACAGCGGACGCCGCTGCGATCTGATCGTGGAGAACAATGTGCCGATCCTGCGGGAGAAGGACATCCTGCGGGAGCAGGACGCCGACACTCCGTGCAAACATATCTACCTTACGATTCAGCTCATGTATGTGGACGGGAAGAACCTTGCGGAGCATCGTGCGAAATACTGGGACCTTGTGCGGGACGTGGTGAGCGCCGAGCCAAGTGCGCACGATATGATCGACCAGATCAGCGAGAATATCCTGCAGGGGCGGTGCTACCAGGCGCTCAAGCTGACCCAGAAACTGATCGTGGACGAACAGAATGTCACACGTAATGGACGCAGCTCGCGGGAAAACGTATCGGGCGGGGCCGGCAAATGAAGCTGTCCGGCCGCAGGTACGAGGAGCCGCTCCCCGCGGGGGCCGCCCTGCTGTTCGTGCCGCTTATGTTATAAAAATGCGGACCCTGCATCAGCCGCGGAGACACCCGGTCCCGTTTGCAGCGGGTGATGTGCAATGCGGGAGTGGCCTCGCGGGTGATGGGCTCCGGCAGCGCCGGTGGAGCAATGACGAAAACATTTCTGGTCGTGGATGACTCATCTTCCATGCGGCAGCTCGTGGCGTTCGCGGTGAAGGGCGCCGGATACGACGTTGTTACCGCTGCAAGCGGGAATGAGGCCGTCGAAAAGCTGTCAGAGGGGAAGTTCGATATGGTCATCACCGACCTGAACATGCCCGAAATGGACGGCATCGAGCTCATCCGTTCCCTGCGGACGCTTCCGGACTATAAATTCGTTCCGATCATCATGCTTACCACGGAGTCCCAGGAGGCGAAGAAACAGGAAGGGCGCTTGGCCGGCGCCAGCGGCTGGATCGTGAAGCCATTCTCACCCGAAAGGCTCCTGGACGTGGTCCGGCGATTCATAAAATAGGGGTATGCGATGGCGGTCATCAGGCGGGAACGGGACGGCAACAAAGAAATCATCACGCTGAGCGGCGATCTGACGGTGTCGCACGCCCGGGCAATGCGCGCCGTTCTGCACGAGGCGGTGCAGGGCGCCGCAGAGGTAGCGGTGATCCTTGAGCGCGTCACGGATGTAGATGTGACGTTCCCGCAGCTTTTGTGCTCGACCCATCGCACAGCCGCTGCGCTGCAGAAGATCCTGAGCGTCAGGGGCGGCGAAGAAGCACCGGTGTCGCTGCTGCTGCGGAACATGGGTTTCCAGCGGCAGGTCGGCTGCCGCAAGATTTCCGGCGCCGACTGTCTCTGGCGATGCGCAGAGGGCCGATGAGAAGAACGCGGAGCTGACGATCATGACCGATGCTGACAGCAGCGAAAACCTCGACTTCAATGTGCTGCGGGAGATGTTCAAGGGCGAGGCCTACGAGCTTGTGGCCGAGCTCGAGCACGCCCTCCTTGTGCTCGAAGAGGCTCCCCGCGACAAGGAACTGGTCGGGCGCGTATTCCGCGCGCTCCATACCCTCAAAGGGTCAGGAGGCGCATGCGGGTTCGACGATGTCGCGCGGTTCGCCCATGAAATCGAGGCCGTATATGACGCGGTCCGGCACGACCAGCTTGAGGTTACGAGCGAGATCATCAACGCCACCCTGGCGGCTCGCGACCAGATCAAAGCCCTGCTTGACGAACAATACGGCCAGGGAAAGGCAGAGCGGGAAGTGACGGACGTGATCATCGGCCGGCTCCGGCAGCTCCTCCCTCCCGGCGTCCTCCCGGCGGGAAGGAAGCCGGCCGAACCGGCGATCGCCGCAGCGGCTCCCGTCCGGCCGACCACGTACCGGATCTTCTTCCGACCTGCCCGGAACATCTTCATGACTGGAACCGATCCGGGGCGGCTGCTCGAAGAACTCCAGACCCTCGGTTCTTCCCGCGCCGTGGCGCAGCTTGAAGGAATTCCCGACCTCAAGGGACTGGACCCTGAGCAGTGTTATCTCGCGTGGGATGTCGTGCTGACGACGGACCGCGGCATTGATGCCGTCAAGGACGTGTTCCTGTTCGTCCAAGAAGCCGGCGCGGTGACGATCGAGGAGGTTGACCTTGACGGGTTCATGACGGGAGGGGCAGAACAAAAGCGGCTGGGGGATATCCTCGTGGAGCGCGGAGACATCGCTCCGGAGGAGATCAGCAGCGTCGCCTCGCAGCAGAAGCGCCTCGGCGAGATCCTGGTGGAGCAGGGCCTCGTCCACAACGACCGCGTGGAGGCCGCGCTCACCGAGCAGCAGCACATCCGTGAACTGCACCGCGAGCGTCAGAAGACCGAGGCCTTGTCCAGCATCCGCGTGGCTTCCCCCAAGCTCGATATGCTCGTGGACCTCGTGGGCGAGCTCGTAACGGTCCAGGCGAGGCTCTCCCAGACGGCGGCGGGAACGAGCAATGCCCTCCTTCTGTCCATCGCCGAGGAGGTCGAGCGTCTCACTGCAGAGCTTCGGGACACCAGCATGAGCATCCGCATGCTGCCGATCGGAACGATCTTCGGCAAGTTCAAGCGCCTCGTCCGCGACCTGTCGCGGTCCCTGGGCAAGTCCGCAGAGCTCGTGCTCGAGGGCGAGGAGACGGAGCTGGACAAGTCCGTCATCGAGAGGCTCCACGATCCGCTCGTACATATCATCCGGAACTGCGTCGACCACGGGATCGAGACGCCCGACGAGCGGCAGGCCGCCGGCAAGCCGCGCCAGGGCACGATCGTGCTGTCGGCGGAGCACTCCGGAGCGCACGTGCTCATCCGGATCAGGGACGACGGCCGCGGCATGAACGTCGAAGCGATCCGGAGAAAGGCGGCAGAACAGGGGCTGATCTCCGCCGACGCCTCCCTCGCGGACCAGGAGCTGCTCTCGCTGGTGCTGCTCCCCGGTTTTTCAACGGCGGAGCAGGTGACCGATGTCTCCGGACGCGGCGTCGGCATGGATGTGGTCAAGCAGGCCATCGATGGCCTGCGGGGCACGATCGAGATATGCAGCCGTCCCGGCCAGGGGACCACCATCACGCTGGCGCTGCCGCTTACCCTCGCGATCATCGACGGTTTCTTGACGCGCATCGGGATGGAGCACTTCGTATTCCCGCTTCCGCTGGTCGACGAATGCGTGGAGCTCTCGGCAGCGCATGCCACGTCAAGCGGTAGGCGGGCCCTGCTCACGGTCCGCGGGGAGCTGGTCCCCTTTATCCGTCTGCGGGACCGCTTCGCCATTGCAGAAAGCCGTGCATCCGTCGAACAGGTCGTCATCACGAAAGTCGATGGCGCCCGGGTGGGATTCGTGGTGGACCATATCGTTGGCGGCCATCAGACCGTGGTCAAGAACCTCGGCAGCATGTATGCCGGTGTCGAGGGGATATCCGGGGCGACGATCCTGGGGGACGGAAGCGTTGCCCTGATCCTCGACGTGCCCAAGCTTATCATGTCCGTCGAGCGGGAAGAGGCTGCGGTCTAGCAGGTCCCGGTGCGGAGCAGGGACACAGAAAGGTCGGCGGCATGCTGAAGGAAATGAAGATCGCGGTCCGGCTGGCCGTGGGGCTTGCGGTGCCCTTGGTGTTCCTCGTGATCCTCGGGGCACTGGGCACCTGGGGCGTGCACCACGTTGCGACGGCGATGATCCGGACCATCGGCGACGCCAGCGGTGCACGGATCGATGCGGCTGCGCTGCTGGTTCGCGACGAGACATCCCGGACCGCATGGGTTCTCTTCACCGCCGGAATCATCGGCGCCGCGCTGAGCATTGCCGTGGGCATCATGATCGTCAGGACGATCACCATGCCGCTTGCGAAGGGCAAGGCCATAGCGGAGCGGCTGGCAGTAGGCGACCTGACCGTCTCCGTGACCGCGTGGGGGGAGGATGAGTTCGGGCTGCTGCTGCTGGCGATGAAGGCCATGGTGGAGCGGTTACGGAACGTGGCGGCCACCGCGAAGTCGACAGCGGACACGCTGGCGGTCGGAAGTGACCAGATGAACGCCAGCGCCCAGGAAATGTCCCAAGGTACGAGCGAACAGGCCGCATCCACGGAGGAGGCTTCGTCGGCGGTGGAGGAGATGCACGCCACCATCCGGCAGAACGCAGACAACGCCCTGCAGACAGAGAAGATCGCCCTCAAGGCCGCGGCCGACGCCCAGGAGAGCGGCAGGGCCGTGGCGGACACGGTGACCGCGATGCGGCGGATCGCCGAGAAGATAGGCATCATCGAGGAGATCGCGCGCCAGACGAACCTGCTGGCGTTGAACGCCGCCATCGAGGCAGCCCGGGCGGGAGAGCACGGGAAGGGGTTCGCGGTGGTGGCGTCCGAGGTGCGGCGGCTGGCGGAGCGGAGCCAGGCCGCGGCAGTAGAGATCGGCCAGCTGTCGGGCCAGAGCGTGGAGGTCGCGGAGCGGGCCGGGACGATGCTGGTGAAGCTCATTCCGGACATCCAGAGGACCACGGAACTGGTGCAGGAGATCAGCGCATCGTCCAAGGAACAGGCAGGGGGTGCCGATCAGATCAACGGCGCCATCCAGCAGTTGAACAAGGTCGTGCAGCAGAATGCCGGCGCGGCCGAGGGTATGGCCTTGACCGCCGAAAGGCTCGCGTCCCAGGCAGATGAGCTGCGGGAAACGGTAGCATTCTTCAAGGTGCAGGGAGGCCGGGACGCAGAGGTCACGGCGGGGCGGCACGATCAAGCGGTGATGCATCGTACGCGGGTCCCGTACCTGCCTGCGGAGGCCAAAGCGGCGCCACGGCACACAGGCAGGGCCGGAAACGGAGTGCACCTGGAAATGGGCGGGGCCGCCCTCGGCAGCAGAGATGCCAAGGACGCGGAGTTC
>Ga0316626_10000297_pt1 | contig 18543 bp, 16 predicted proteins | sample OWC_Aug_T1_C1_D5_FD_207656 | JGI IMG/M metagenome (GOLD analysis project Ga0316626, IMG submission 207656) | Wetland soil microbial communities from Old Woman Creek delta, Ohio, United States - OWC_Aug_T1_C1_D5_A | ecosystem: Environmental > Terrestrial > Soil > Wetlands | place: USA: Ohio...
CCCGACCCCCTCATCGCTCGCGGCCGCCGGGTGCTGGCCACCGAGGCCGAAGCCGTCGCGGCGCTCGAGCACCGGCTCGGCGACGATTTCGCCCGCGCGTGCCGCCTGATGCTCGCCTGCGAGGGCCGGATCGTCGTCACGGGCATGGGTAAGTCCGGGCACATCGGCAGCAAGATCGCCGCCACGCTCGCGAGCACCGGCAGCCCGTCGTTCTTCCTGCACCCAGCGGAGGCCATCCACGGCGACATCGGCATGATCACCGCGAAGGACGTAGTCCTGGCCCTGTCGAATTCCGGCGAGACCGACGAGCTGCTCACCATCCTGCCGGTCATCAAGCGCCTCGACGTGCCGCTGATCGCGCTCACGGGCAACCACGCCTCCACCCTCGCCCGCTATGCCACCGTGACGCTCGACGTCAGCGTCCCGGAGGAAGCGTGCCCCCTGAATCTCGCGCCGACCGCGAGCACGACCGCGACGCTCGCCATGGGCGATGCGCTCGCCGTCGCGATGCTCGAGGCGCGCGGCTTCACGGAGGAGGACTTCGCGCGCTCGCACCCAGGCGGAAGCCTGGGCCGGCGACTGCTGCTGCACGTCGAGGAAGTCATGCGCCGGGGGGACGAACTTCCGGCGGTGGGCCCGGACACGCCCTTGAGCGCCGGCCTGCTGGAGATGAGCCGCAAGGGCCTCGGCATGACCACCGTCGTGGACGACCAGCGGAAGGTGCTGGGAATCTTCACGGACGGCGACCTGCGCCGCGCGCTCGACAAGCTGCTGGACGTGCACGCCACCCCGATGAGCGATGTGATGACCGTCCATTGCAAGGTGGCCCGGCCGCGCATGCTCGCCGCCGAGGCCGTGCACATCATGGAGCAGCACCGGATCACGGCCTTGCCCGTCGTGGACGACGACGGCGTCCTGGTCGGCGCGCTCAACGTGCACGACCTGCTGCGCGCGGGAGTGATGTAGCGCATGGACGCCGTCATGGAGCGCGCCCGGCGCGTGAAGGTGCTGGTGCTGGACGTGGACGGAGTCCTCACCGACGGGCGGCTGTACATTTCTGCGGCCGGCGAAGAACTCAAGGTCTTCCACGTGCGCGACGGGTCGGGCCTCGTCGCCGCGCAGCGAGCGGGCATCACCGTCGCGATCATCTCGGGCCGAAACTCGCCGGCCGTGACTCGCCGCGCGGCCGAACTCGGCATCCGCCACGTGAGCCAGGGCATCGGCGACAAGGCGGTCGAACTCGACCGGCTCCTGCAGGCGCTCGGCGTCGATGCCGACGAAGTCGCCTGCGTCGGTGACGACACGCCCGACCTGCCGATGTTGCGCATGGCCGGGCTCGCGGTGGCGGTGGCCGACGCGCATCCGGCGCTCGATTCCGAAGTTCACTGGGTGACCACGTCCGGCGGCGGACGCGGCGCGGTACGCGAAGTATGCGACCTGCTGCTCAGCGCAAGAGCGCCCTGAACCGGTTCGTCGTGACCGTGGCGGCCAGCGCGGCCGGGCTCGCGCTGCTGTACGGGCTGTTCGGCGCCCCCGGCGACGACTTCGAGACCAGCCGCGCGGAAGAGCAACGCGGCTATTACGTCCTGGATGCGACGCTGACCGAGATGGGCGCAGATGGCACGCCACGCGTCGTGGTCCACGCGAAATCGATCGAGCAGCAACTGGCCGACCAGAGCGTGCTGCTGTCCGACCTCTCGCTCGATTACAAGACCGAGTCGTCGGGGACCTGGACGGTGACCGCCAACCAGGGGAGGATGCCGCCCGACCGCGGGTCGCTGCTGCTGTCCGGCGACGTCAAGGTCACCGGCACCGAGGCGCGCGGATCGGCCGTGATCCGCACCGACCGGCTCGCATACAACACGGCGTCGAGCGTCATCCAGACCGCGGATCCGGTGTCCGTGACTTTCGGCGAACACGAATTACGGGGCCGGGGCCTGCGCGTGGTGTTGAACGACGGTACCCTGCGGCTAGAATCGAACGTACATGGCCGATTCAATCCCTGACGCGCCGCGCGGCTGGACCGCCGGACTGATCGTCTGCTGCGCGCTCGCGGGCACGGTGGCCGTGGCAGCCTCGCGTACACAGCAGGAGCCGATCAACCTCGAGGCGGCCTCCTCCGACTTCGACTACAAGAACAACACGCTGTTGTTCCGCCGCGTGAAGATCACCCAGGGCCAACTGCAGGTTGCGGCCCAGGAGGCGAGCGCCACCGGCCTCAACTTCGAGAACTCGGAATGGAACCTGAGGGGCCAGGTGCAGATCACGGTGACGGACGGCAAGCTGGCGTCGTCCGACGCCAAGGTGACCTTCCGCAACAACGAAATCGTCACCGCGCTGATCCGCGGCGCGCCGGCGTCGTTCGAGCAACGCCTGAAGGACAGCCAGCAGCTCGCGCAGGGCGAGGCCAGTACGATCGAGTACAACGTGCAGCAAGGCACGGTGCGCCTGACAGGCAACGCCTGGCTCAGCGACGGCCAGAACGTGATCCGCGGCAACACCCTCATCTACGACATCGGGCGGCAGCGCGTGGCCGCGAACCCGGGCGAGAGCGACCCGGGCGGCGTGCGCATCACGATCAACCCGAAGAAGCAGGACACGGAACAGGCCCCGCCGCCGGGGCAGAACAAATGAGCTTGCTGCGCGCCGAGGCCCTCGGCAAGCGTTACCGCGCGCGGCAGGTCGTGAGCGATCTCTCCCTCGAGGTCAGCTCGGGCGAGGTCGTGGGACTGCTGGGCCCGAACGGCGCCGGCAAGACGACGGCCTTCTACATGATCGTCGGCCTCGTGCCCTGCGACGAGGGGCGCATCTGGCTCGACGAGCGGGAACTCACGGGCCTCCCGATGCACCGCCGGGCCAGGCTTGGCCTGGGCTACCTGCCCCAGGAAGCCTCAGTGTTCCGCAAGTTGTCCGTCGAGGACAACATCCGCGCGATCCTCGAGGTCCGCGACGACCTCGACGACGACGCAGCACTCGAGGCAGCGCTCGAGTCGCTGCTCGAGGAACTGCACATCGGGCACATCCGTGGCAGCCCGGGCGTGAGCCTGTCGGGGGGCGAGCGACGACGCGTCGAGATCGCTCGCGCGCTCGCGGCCGAGCCCCGTTTCATCCTGCTCGACGAACCGTTCGCGGGCGTCGATCCGATCTCCGTCGACGACATCCAGCGCATCATCCGTCACCTGAGTGCGCGCGACATCGGGGTCCTGATCACCGACCACAACGTCCGCGAAACGCTCGGCATCTGCGGCCGCGCCTACATCGTCAACGCCGGAAGTGTGATCGCATCCGGATCTGCGGATGACATCCTTGCCAATCCTCAGGTGCGTGAGGTCTACTTGGGCCAGGATTTCCGACTCTGACCGTACCGGGGAGAGTCACCCCCACAGGCTCCAAGACCCTCGATGCTCAAGCCGGCCCTGCAGCTCAAGCTCGGTCAGCAGCTGACGATGACGCCGCAGCTGCAGCAGGCGATCAGGCTGCTGCAACTGCCCGTCCTGGAGCTGCAGGCGCAGGTGCAGCAGGCGCTCGAGAGCAACGTCATGCTCGAGGTCGAGGAAGAGGAGCAGCTCGACCTCACCTCGCTCGATCAGCCGGCCCCGCAGGGCGAGGGCGAAGAGGAGGCCGCCCCGGAAGCATCCGACGAGATCGTGGTCGAAATGGAGGATCCCTGGGCGGAATCCTCGACCCCCTCCGGGGACGGCCGCGCCCAGGACGACGACGATCGCCCGCTCGAGTTCACGGACGACCGGGAGCGCGACCTGCACCAGCACCTCGTCTGGCAACTCGAAATCAGCCCGCTCGACCCGCGCCAGGTCTGGATCGGCGAAGCGCTGGTGGACGCACTCAACGACGATGGCTACCTCACCGAGGGCACGGCCGACATCGCGCGCAGCCTGAGCGCCGATCTCCCGGTCACCGAGGCGGACGTCGAGGAGGTGCTCGCCTTCATCCAGACGCTGGACCCGGCTGGGGTCGGGGCACGCACGCTCGCCGAGTGCATCTGCCTGCAGCTCTCGCAGCTCGACCCCGAGACGCCCGGTCGCGAGGTCGCGCTGCAGATCGCCCGGGACCGCCTGCAGGACGTCGCCGATCGCGACCTTGCGGCGCTGCGCCGGGCCCTGAACGTCGACGAAGATTCGCTGCAGTGCGCCCTCACCCTGATCCGCGGCTGCCATCCCCGGCCCGGCGCGGCGTTCGAGGGGACCCAGCCCGAGTACATCGTCCCGGACGTATTCGTGAAGCGTACCGACCAGGGCTGGGCGGTCGAGATCAACCCGGCCTCGGTGCCACGGCTCAAGGTCAACCAGGGTTACGCCGGCCTCGTGGCCCGCTCCGCGGACTACGCCACGCTGCGCGCGCAGCTGCAGGAAGCCCGCTGGCTGATCAGGAGCCTCGAGATCCGCAACGAGACCCTGCTCAAGGTCGCGCGCACCATCGTGCAGCGCCAGGCGGCCTTCCTCGAGCAGGGCGAGGAGGCCATGCAGCCGATGATCCTGCGCGACGTGGCCGAGGCGGTGAGCATGCACGAGTCGACCATCTCGCGCGTCACCACCGGCAAGTACATGCATACGCCGCGCGGCATCGTCGAATTCCGTTTCTTCTTCTCGAGCCACGTTTCCGGCGCCGACGGCGAGGACGTTTCCTCGATCGCAATCCGCGCCCGCCTGCGCAAGCTGATCGCCGAGGAGGAACCGGGCAAGCCGTTGAGCGACGCACAGCTGGCCGCGGTACTCTCGGGCGAAGGCGTCAAGGTTGCGCGCCGTACCGTGGCCAAGTACCGCGAGGCACTGGGCCTCGCATCGTCGAGCGAGCGGCGCCAGGCGGCCGCGCGAGCGCGTGCCTAGCGCGGAACCGGACCCGACAGTTGCGGTCGAGATGTTGTCAACAACAAGACAGGAGGAACAGCGATGCGCGTGAACTTGAGTGGACACCACGTCGACGTCACCCCGGCCCTGCGCAGCTACGTCGAGCGAAAACTCGGCCGCGTCATGCGGCGCTTCGACCGGCTGATCGACATGCAGTGCACGCTTACGGTCGAGAAGCTGCGCCACCGGGCCGAATCGACCGTGTCCGTCCGGGGCTCCACCATTCACGCGTACGCGGTCGAGGACGACATGTACGCGGCGATCGACGCGCTCGCGGACAAGCTCGACCGCCGCGTGCGCAAGCACAAGGAACGGGTGCGCGACCACCGTGCGGTCGAGGCGCAGAAGCACGGGCTCGCCCCCGCGCAGTAACCCGTGCGCCTGATCGTCGTCAGCGGCCTGTCGGGCTCCGGCAAGAGCGTCGCGCTCAACATGCTGGAGGACCTCGAGTATTACTGCGTGGACAACATCCCCGCCGGGCTGCTGCCGGGTTTCATCGCCTACACGGTCCGCACCAGCGAGCCCGCCTACCGCCTCACGGCGGTAGGCGTGGACGCGCGCAATCGTCCTGAGGACCTCGCGGACGTCCCTCGGCTGGTGGCGGAGCTGCGCCGCAGCGGCGTGGGTTGCGAGATGCTGTTCCTCCGCGCGGAGAACGAGGTGCTCCTGAAGCGCTTCAGCGATACGCGCCGGCGCCACCCGTTGAGCCGCAGCGGACTCGGCCTGCAGGAGGCCCTCGAGCAGGAGCAGCGCCTGCTCGCGCCGGTCGCGAACGCGGCCGACCTCACGATCGACACGTCGCGGCTGTCCGTGCACGAACTTCGCGAACTGGTGCGAGAACGCGTCGTCGAGCGCACGGGCAGCGGGCCGTCGCTCCTCTTCCAGTCATTCGCCTACCGCCACGGCATCCCGGACGACGCCGATTTCGTCTTCGACGCGCGCGCGCTGCCGAACCCGTACTGGGACCCGGCGCTCCGCGACTGCACCGGCCGCGACGAGGCCGTGTCGCGGTTCCTCGACCAGCAGGAAGAGGTCGCCCGCTTCGTCGAGGACTTGCAGGGTTTCCTCGAACGCTGGCTGCCGTCGCTGGTGCGCTCGAATCGCAGCTACATCACGGTCGCGGTCGGCTGCACCGGGGGCCAGCACCGCTCCGTGTACCTCGCTGAAAAGCTCGCCGCGCACTTCAACGGCCGCTTCGGCCAGGCGCTCATTCGTCACCGCGACCTCGCAAGCCGCCGTCACGAGTAGGTGCCGGGACCGCCGCGACATCGTAAAGTGCGCGCGGCATGAACGCAGAACTCAGACCGGCGAAGATGAGCCGCCTCGAGACCCTGAGGCGTGCCCTCGAGCAGGGCACTGGCCGCCAGGTGCACCGCCTGGTGAACTCGATGCACCCTGCCGAGGTCGCGTCGCTGCTCGAGTCCCTGCCGCCGGCGAAGCGCGAAATCGTCTGGGATCTCGTCGATCCTGAACTCGAGGGTGACGTCCTCGTCGAACTGAACGACGAGGTGCGGGCCGACCTCATCCGGGAGATGGGAACCGAGGAACTGGTCGCCGCCGCCGAGGGGCTCGAGGTGGACGACCTGGCCGACCTCCTCGCCGACCTGCCGGAGACCGTGAACCAGCAGGTCCTCCGCTCCATGGACTCGCAGGACCGCGAGCGGCTGACGGCGGTGCTCGCTTACGACGCGGACACGGCCGGCGGCCTCATGAACACGGACACCGTGAGCATCCGGCCCGACGTCACGCTCGAGACCGTCCTGCGCTACCTGCGGATGCGCGGCGAAATTCCCGAGAGGACCGACTCGCTGTTCGTCGTGAACCGCCACGACCGCTACCTCGGCGCGCTCAACCTGACGCGGCTCCTGACGGAGGACCCTGAGCGCACCGTCGGCGAGGTCATGAACACGGAGGTCGCGGGCATTGCACCCGAGACGCCGGCCAACCAGGTGGCCAGCCTCTTCCAGGACCGCGACCTGCTCTCGGCCGCGGTCGTGTCGCCGGAAGGCCGCCTGCTGGGACGCGTCACGGTGGACGACGTGGTGGACGTCATCCGCGAAGAAGCCGATCACTCGGTGATGAGGATGGCCGGCCTCGACGAAGACGCCGACATGTTCGCAGCCGTCGTGCCAAGCGCGCGCCGGCGTGGTGTGTGGCTCGGCATCAACCTCGGCACCGCGTTCCTGGCCGCCTGGGTCGTGGGGCTGTTCGAGAGCACCATCGAGGACATCGTCGCACTCGCCGTGCTGATGCCGATCGTCGCCAGCATGGGCGGCGTCGCGGCAACCCAGACCCTGACGCTGATCGTGCGCGGCCTGGCGCTCGGCCAGGTCGAACGTGCCAACGCGCGCTGGTTGCTGACCAAGGAGATCGCGGTCGCCATGCTGAACGGGATGGCGTGGGCCACGGTCGTCGCCATCGTCGCCTTCCTCTGGTATCGCGATTGGAAGATCGCGGGCGTGATCTTCGCCGCGATGATGGTGAACCTGTTCGCCGCGGCGCTCGCCGGCGTGATCGTACCGCTGACGCTCAAGCGCTTCGGGGTGGATCCTGCCGTGGCCGGCGGCGTCGTCGTCACGACGGTCACGGACGTCGTCGGTTTCGCGTCCCTCCTGGGTCTGGGAACGCTTGTGCTCATGTAGGACGCCGACCCGCACGCACGGTGCCGCCTCTTCACTATCCCCTATCCCCTATCCCCTATCCCCTTCCTACCTCAGGTACGTCTCGATCTCCTCCCGCCGCGCCGTCGCGTCCGCCATGCCGAGATGCATCAACTCGGTCGTATACACCGACTCGAACAGCAGATAGCTGGCGAGCAACCCCCCACGTGCCTCGAGAGCGCCGATGACGCGCAGCAACGTCCGCAGGCTACGCGGCATGGCGCGCAGGTGTTTGCGGGCCAGATCGTTCGGGTCGTCACTGGGCTGGATGACCAGCGCCTCAATGGGGCGCCGCCCCTTGGCGTCGGGCGTTCCGTCCGCCAGCAACAGGCCATTGATCTGGCGCATGCGTTCGAGATCGATGGACAGTCCGTCGGTGAAGAGCGAATCGAGCACGAACCCGAGCAGATGGCCCGGGCTCGGCGGCGTATCGATGCTGCCGTCGGCAGGACTCGCGGCCGAGTCCGCACGAGTACCGACGACCAGCAGCCGGTTCGCTCCGAGGTGCACCGCCGGACTCAATGGCGCGAGCTGTCGCATCGCGCCGTCGCCGTAGTAGTCGCCCTGGACCCGGGCCGCGGGAAACATGAACGGAATTGCGGAACTGGCCATCAGCACGTCGACGTCGATCGGGTGGCGCACGCCGGAACGCCGGACCCGCGACCACTCGCGCACGGACCGCTGCGCCTCGAAGAACGCCACGGCCTGGCCGGTCGAATAACTGGTGGTCGCCACGGCCACGGCCTGGACCGGCCCCGCCGCAATGCTCGCCGGGATGCGCTCCAGCGGGATCGACTTCTGGAGCAACTCGCGCAAGGGGGACGTATCGAGCAGCGACCGCGGCGGTGGCAGGAACCAGCCGCCCGAAACCATGGACAGCATCCAGTGCAAACCGCCACGCACCATGGTCGCGGGGTCGGCGCGCACGACCTGTTCGACCCTGAAGTTCGACCACACACTCTCGAGCGCGGCGACGGCCTCCCCCATGCGGCTGGCCCTGGCCGCCAGGGCCGCCGCGTTAAGCGCACCGGCGGACGTGCCGACCAGCACCTCGAACGGACAGGGCGCATCGGCGGGAAGCCAGTCCGCGATGGCGCGCAGCACGCCCACCTGGTACGCGGCCCGGGCGCCGCCGCCTGCCAAAACCAAAGCTTCCCGGTTCTCGAAGAAGATGTAGTTGGTTTCGGAATCCAGTGCCATCGAGCCGCGACCTTCGCTGACAGGCTCCGGGGCCGGGATTAGTATGGCACGCTCGGACCGGACGCCCAGACACCCCCGGGGAGAATCCAATGTTGAGTCACGTTTCGACCCGCCTCGCCGTCACGTTCACCGCGCTGCTCGCCGTCGCCGGCATTGCCCTGGCGGGCACGCCTGTCGTCGGGAGCCCCGCGCCTGCATTCAAGCTGCAGGACCAGGCAGGCAAGTGGCACAGCCTCGCCGACTACAAGGGCAAGTGGGTGGCGTTGTACTTCTACCCGAAGGACGACACGCCCGGCTGCACCACCCAGGCCTGCGGCTTCCGCGACAACATCTTCGCCTTCGACAAGGAAGGCGCGGTGATCCTCGGCATCAGCGTCGACGACGTGGCCTCGCACAAGGCGTTTGCCGAGAAACACGGGTTGCCGTTCACGCTGCTCGCCGACGCCGACAAGGCCGTGACGAAGCAGTACGGCGTGCTCAAGACGTACATGGGCGTCATGGAGATGGCCCGCCGCGACACGTTCCTGATCGATCCGCAGGGCAACATCGCCAAGCACTACGAGTCGGTGGACCCCGACGGCCACTCGAAGGTGGTGCTCGAGGACATCAAGGCCCTCAAGGCGGCCAGGAAAGCCGGCTAGCCGCTGGTCAGCGCTTGAGCGCCTGGATGCCGCGATCCAGGCCTTCGAGCGTGAGCGGGAACATGCGGTCGGCGAGCAGCTGCCGCGTGATGCCGATCGAGGCCGTGTAGTCCCAGCGATCCTCGGGCTCGGGATTGAGCCACGCGTGGCGATGGAAGCGCCGCGTGAGGCGTTGCATCCACACGGCGCCCGCCTCGTCGTTCCAGTGCTCGATGCTGCCGCCCGGCTGCATGATCTCGTACGGGCTCATGCTCGCGTCGCCGACGAAGATCACGCGGTAGTCCGGCGGATAGGTGCGCAGGATCTCGAGCATCGGCGTGCGCTCGCCGTGGCGGCGGCGGCTGTCCTTCCACACCGACTCGTAGACGAAGTTGTGGAAGTAGAAGTACTCGAGGTGCTTGAACTCGCTGCGGGCCGCCGAGAACAGTTCCTCGCAGATGCGCACGTGGCTCTCCATCGAGCCGCCGACGTCGAGGAACAGCAGCACCTTCACGGCGTTGTGTCGCTCGGGGACGAACTTGAGGTCGAGGAGTCCGGCATTGCGCGCCGTGGAATCGATCGTGCCGTCGAGATCGAACTCGTCCGCCGCGCCCTCGCGCGCGAAGCGGCGCAGCTTGCGCAGCGCGATCTTGATGTTGCGCGTGCCGAGTTCGACGGTGTCGTCGAGGTTGCGGTAGTCGCGCTTCTCCCACACTTTCACGGCCCGGCGGTTGACGCCCGGCCCGCCGATGCGGATGCCCTCGGGATTGAAGCCGCCGTGTCCGAAGGGTGAGGTGCCGCCCGTGCCGATCCACTTGTTACCGCCCTCGTGGCGGCCCTTCTGCTCCTTCAACCGCTCGGCCAGCGTCTCCATCAGCTTGTCCCAGCCGCCGAGCGCCTCGATCTGCGCCTTCTCTTCCTCCGTGAAGTGCCGCTCGATGAGCTTGCGCAGCCAGTCGGCCGGGACGTCGCCGCCCAGCCCGGCGAAAGCGCTCTCGATGCCCTTGAAGTGCGCGGCGAACGCACGATCGAAGCGGTCGAAGTGCTTCTCGTCCTTCACCATGGTGGCGCGGGCGAGGTAGTAGAAGTCGTCGACGCTGTGTGTCGCGACGCGCGCCTTCAGCGCTTCGAGCAGCGTGAGGTGCTCGGTGAGCGAGACGGGGATGCCCGCTTCGCGCAATGCGAAGAAGAAGCGCGTCAGCACGGCTTCGCGCTCCATGCGGTTCGCCGCGTTGCCGCGCCCGGCCGAGAGAACCCGGCCGGACACGTCCCGCGGCGAACCACACTGGCTGCGCGAAAGCGTGCTCCTCGCTCCGCAGTGCGTGTCCGCGCCATCGGCGGCGTCGCCGCTGCCGAGCCCGTGTGGTTTCCGTTCCGGGTGGGTCCGACGGGCCGTGCGCGGCATGGGCGCCGCGCCCGGAGGCTACAGGGATGTACTTGCGGCGTCCCGGCAGACCCATCCGGAACGGGAACCGCACGGGCAAGCAACGGCGAAGCCATCCGCGTCACGTTCACGAGCGGCCTTGTTGCCGCCTCTGCAGGAAGATGAGCTGTTCGAACAGGTGCACGTCCTGCTCGTTCTTGAGCAGCGCGCCATGCAGCGGCGGCAGGCTCTTGCGCGGATCGTCCGTGCGCAGCGCCTCCGGCGGCACGTCCTCGGCCAGCAGGAGCTTGAGCCAGTCGAGCAGCTCCGAGGTCGACGGCTTCTTCTTGAGACCCGGCACGTCACGAACCCTGTAGAACGCGTTCAGCGCCTCGGTCAGCAGCTCGCGCTTCAGTTCCGGGTAGTGCACCGCGACGATGCGCGTCATCGTCTCGGCGTCCGGAAAGCGGATGAAGTGGAAGAAGCAGCGCCGCAGGAACGCGTCCGGCAGCTCCTTCTCGTTGTTGCTCGTGATCACGACGATCGGCCGGTGCCGCGCCTTGATGAGCTCGCGCGTCTCGTGGACGAAGAACTCCATGCGGTCGAGTTCGAGCAGCAGGTCGTTCGGAAACTCGATGTCCGCCTTGTCGATCTCGTCGATCAGCAGCACCGACTGGACGTCGTTGTCGAACGCCTCCCAGAGCCGGCCCTTGATGATGTAGTTGCGGATGTCGTGCACCTTCGCCTCGCCGAGCTGCGAGTCGCGCAGGCGCGAGACCGCGTCGTACTCGTAGAGCCCGTGCTGCGCCTTGGTTGTCGACTTGATGTGCCAGCGATAGAGCGGCTTGCCGAGCGCAGCCGCCACCTCCTCCGCGAGCTGCGTCTTGCCGGTGCCGGGCTCGCCCTTGACGAGCAGCGGGCGCGCCAGCGTCACGGCCGCGTTGACGGCCATCATCAGGTCCTCGGTGGCGACGTAGCGCTCCGTTCCTTCGAATCTCTGGGTCATGCGGTCCTCGGTCCCGGCGTGCAGGCCGGGGGTGTACCCGTATAGTGCCAAATCCTCAGGGCGTGAGTCGCAGCGTGTGCTCCGCAGCCCCCGGGAGGAACGGCGTCGGCTCGCCGCGTACCCATGCGTCGTGTCCGGCGCGGTAGTACGGCGACAGCGGGTGGCCGCTCTGTCCCCCCGGCATGTGGAAATAGGCGTCCTGCTCGCGGCCCGGCGAGACCGCGAACCGCTCCGAGGCGCCGAAACCGGAGACGTGCACGTGCGGCATGTCGTTGTCGCCACCCATGGGGACGCTCGGCATGTCGAGCCACGGCGCGAGCCGCGGAACCGCGCGGCTCAGCGGATGCTGGATCCTGACCACGTTGCGCTTGCCCCAGCTGCAGCCCGCCAACGGCTCGCCGCAGTCCCGGGCGATGTCCGCGATGGCTTCGTCCACGACGGACAGCAGGAACTCGTCCCAGGTGCGGAACCGCGGGTCGAGCAGGTGCGACGGACGCTCCTGCACCAGCCGCCACGCGGCTTCCTCGAACTGCCGCGGCACCCGCAGCGGCGCGTCGGGGTGACTCGACCGCACCGCGATCGTGAGCGATTCGAACACCCGGCGCTCGAGGGTCTCGTGGAACGTGCGCACCATCCGGTACCCCACCGAGCCGGCCGAGGCTCGCGGGTCCCACCCGTCGATCAGCCTGCGGAACTCCGCGCGCCGGGCGTTCCCGTCGATCGCCCCCGAATCGAGCGTGTCGAGCAGGAGGTCGCGCCATCGCACCAGGAACAGCGCGCGGTCGTCGAGCTGGATCGCGAGCATGTCGCGTTCCGTCGCCGCACGGATCGCGAAGAGGCCATCGCGGATCTGCTGCGCGCGCGCGCCGCGATCCGGCGAACCGTCGCCGATCGCCGCGAGCGCCTCGCCGCCGACGACACGGTTGTTGGCCGACCAGAGCCGGCCACTCGATGGATTGACCATGCGCGGGTACTGCTCCGGCGCGCGCCACCCTTGCCAGCCGGCGTCGGGCTGGGTCCAGTCCGAAGGCACTCCGGGCGAGTAGCCGGCGCCGCGCACGGGCATGCGTCCCAGCAACGTCCAGCCGATGTTGCCCTGCCCGTCCGCAGCCACGAAATTCTGCACGGGACCACCGATGGTGTTGGCGATCGCCAGTGCCGACTCGACGTCCGCCGCGGTCTCGAGCGCAAGCCAATGCAGGTTGACCGCCTCGGGTTCGTGCGCAGTCCACTTGAGCGCCATGGTCGTCGATCCGGAGTTCGACTCGACCACGGGACCCCACTGCGTCCAGAGAACGTCCACGGTTTCGCTGTGACCGCTGCTGGATCGCAGCGTCACTGGGAAATGCTCGAATGGCCGCCATCCCTCGGTGCTGCGATACTGCCTGCCATCGGCCGAGCGCTCGACGAGCACGAGATCGCTCCAGTCGCCGTAGCTGTTCGTGAATCCCCAGGCGACCCGGCCATTGCTGCCGACGACCAGGATCGGCGCGCCTGGCAGGGTAACTCCCGTCAGGTCACGTGACTCGCTGCCGCCGACCCGGAGGCGCGCGCGATACCAGGTGTTGGGCACCCCAAGTCCGAGATGCATGTCGTTGGCGATCAGGCCGGCGCCGCTGCGCGTGCGGCTGCCCGCGACCGCCCAGTTATTGCTTCCGACGGAGCGCTCCTCCGGTCGCACCTTCAACGCCGCGACCTTCGGTTCGCGAAACTCCGCCTCGAACCGCCGCAGGTCGTAGCTCTCCGGTCCCGGCATCGGCGCGGCGGCCGCGACGAGCCCGTCGACCGGCGCCTCCCATTCCGGGGACACCGAGTACACGAAACGGAACACCCCGGGCGGCAGCGCCGCCTGCAACAATCCACGCTGCCGGTCGGAATCCGCCCGACTGTCGTTCAGCTGCAGGAACATGGTGTATACGACCAGCAGGCTGTCGCGCGCCTGCCAGTGTTGCGGGCGTTGTCGCAACAGGAGGTACTCGAACGGCCTCACCTGCAGTGCGTCGAGCCCGGCGTTGACCCCCTCGGCATAGGCCTCGAGCACCGCGCGTTCCGTTGCGGGCAGTCGCTCGAGCACCTTCGCTGCGACCGTCTCGAAGCGATGGATGCTGTTGCGGCGGTCGAGTTCGAGGGCCTGGTCGCCGAAGACTTCCGCGAGGCGCCCCGCCGACATCCGGCGCGCGAGATCCATCTGGAAGAAGCGATCCTGCGCGTGCACGTAGCCCGTGGCGTAGGCGACGTCGACGCGGCGCGTCCCCGTGATCGTCACCATTCCGAGCGCGTCGCGCTCGATGGTCGTGGTCGCGCCGAGACCGGGAGCCGCCAGGTCGCCGTCGAGTTGCGGCAAGCTGCCGCGGACCGACAGGTAGGCGGCGGCGGCCGCGGCGACGGCCAGCAGCATCAGCGCGGCGAGTATGCGGATCGACCAGCGCATCGGGCCTCCGCGGTGGCGCGCTACTCCTGCACCGCAAGCAGCTTCATGGTGTTCGTGCCGCCGGACACGCCTGAGAGTTCGCCGAGCGTGAGGATCAACTCGTCACCCGGCTTCGCGAGTCCGCGGTCGAGCAATTCCCGCGAGATCGCCCGGTAAAGCACCGTCGGGTCCGTGTGCGTGACGTCGAACGGAATGGGATAGACCCCGCGGTACAGCGCGACGCGGCGGCGCGTGCGCTCGTGCCGCGTGAAGGCGTAGATCGGGATGTCCGAGCGAATGCGCGACATCCAGAGCGGCGTGGAACCGGACTCCGTGAGCGCCACGATGGCCTCCACGTCCATGTGATTCGCCGTGAACATCACCGCGTGCGCGATTGCCTGGTTGAAATCCTTCACCCGGCCCTCGATGCGTTCACGGCCGCGCGATCGCGCGAGCTGGTACTTCTCGGCGCCCTCGATGACTTCCGCCATCGCCTCCACCGCGCGGCTCGGATACTTGCCGACCGCCGACTCGCCCGAGAGCATCACCGCGTCGCTGCCGTCGAGCACGGCGTTCGCGACGTCCGACACCTCGGCCCGGGTCGGCACGGGGCTGTGGACCATCGACTCCATCATCTGCGTGGCGGTGATCGTCACGCGGTCGAGGCTGCGCGCCATCTGCAGGATGCGCTTCTGCAGGCCCGTGAGTTCTGCGTAACCCACTTCGACGCCAAGGTCGCCGCGCGCGACCATGACCGCGTCGCTCGCCTTGACGATTTCCTCGAGACGCGGAATCGCCTCGCTGCGTTCGATCTTGGCGACGACGCGTGCATCGCTGCCGGCCGCCCGGAGCAGCCCACGGGCTTCCTCCACGTCGGCGGCCTGCCGGACGAACGACACGGCCAGGTAATCGACGTCCAGGGACGCGGCCAGGCGCACGTCCTCGCGATCCTTGTCGGTCAGGGCCTTGGCCGACAGGCCGCCGCCGCGCCGGTTGATGCCCTTGTGGTCGGACACCTCGCCGCCGGTGGTGACGCGGCACTCCACGCGTGCGCCATCGACGGCCGTCACCTGCAGCTCGATCTGCCCGTCGCCGAGAATCAGCACGTCCCCGGGCTGCACATCGCGCGCGAGCTCGGTGTAGGTAATGCCCACGGCACGGTCCGTGCCATCGTGCGGATCGAGCGCCGGGTCGAGTGCGAACGGCTCGCCCTCATTGAGGATGGCCCTGCCGCCGGCGAACCGCTCGATGCGGATCTTCGGACCCTGCAGGTCGCCCAGCACCGCCACGTGCTTGCCGACCACGGCAGCGGCACGGCGCACGGCCTCGACGCGCTTGCGGTGGTCCCCCGCCTCGCCGTGCGAGAAGTTGACGCGCACGACGTCGGCACCGCGCCGGATGACGTCCTCGAGCACGCCGGGAGCGTCGGTGGCAGGGCCGAGCGTGGCGACGATCTTGGTGCGGCGAAGCATGGGGAAGGGGGTAGTGACCAGTGATCAGGGGGTAGTGAAGATACCAGCGTCTGACGTGGGTCGCCGCTCAGACGACGCCCGGAGCCCGCCTCTTCACTACCCCCTGATCACTGATCACTACCCGCTATCTGCGTCCCTACCCGGCGGCCCGCTGCTCGAGGACTTCCACCGCCGGCAGCTTCTTGCCCTCGAGGAACTCGAGGAACGCGCCGCCCGCGGTCGAGATGTAGGAAATGTCGGCACCGACGCCGTACTTCTCGATGGCGGCAATCGTGTCGCCGCCGCCAGCGATGGAGAACGCCGGGCTGCGCGCCACCGCCTGCGCCAGGATCCGGGTGCCCTCGCCGAACTGGTCGAACTCGAACACGCCGACCGGGCCGTTCCAGACGATCGTGCCTGCGCCCTTGAGCGCCGCGGCGAAGCGATCGGCGGTGTCCGGGCCGAGGTCGAGGATCATCTCGCGGGCCGACACGGCGGCCACCGGCTTGACGTCCGCCTCGGCCGAGGCCGCAAACTCGGTGGCGACCACCACGTCCGTCGGCAGCGGGATCTCGGCGGCGCCGGCGCGCGAGCGCTCGAGCAGGCCGCGTGCGATGTCGATCATGTCGGCCTCGTGCAGCGACTTGCCTACGGCATAGCCGGCGGCGGCGAGGAACGTGTTGGCGATGCCGCCGCCCACGATCAGCTTGTCCACCTTGCCGAGCAGGTTCTCGAGCACGGTGAGCTTGGTCGAGACCTTGGAGCCGCCGACGATCGCAATCAGCGGGCGCCTCGGGTTGCCCAGCGCCTTCTCGAGTGCCTCGAGCTCACCCGTAAGCAGCGGCCCTGCGCAGGCGACTGGCGCGAACTTCGCCACACCGTGGGTGCTCGCCTCGGCCCGGTGAGCCGTGGCGAAGGCATCCATCACGTAGACGTCGCACAGCGCCGCCATCTGCTTCGCGAGCTCGTCCTTGTTCTTCTTTTCTCCCTTGTTGAAGCGCACGTTCTCCAGCAGCACGATCTCGCCGGGCTCGCACGCGACGCCATTGAGCCATTCGCGCTCGAACCGCACGCCGATGCCGAGCAACTCGGAGACGCGCGCCGCCACCGGAGCCAGCGAGAACTCGGCGTCGTACACGCCCTCCTCCGGCCGCCCGAGGTGCGACATCAACATCACGCGCGCACCGGCCGCGTGCGCGGCCCGGATGGTGGGCAGCGAGGCGCGAATGCGCGCGTCGCTCGTGACCACGCCGTTGTGGACCGGCACGTTCAGGTCCTCACGGATCAGGACGCGCTTGCCCTCGAGGTCGAGATCCGTCATGCGGATGACGCGAGGCATGCTGACTCCCCTCACTTCGCGATGACCCGGGCCATCTCCAGCACCTTGCAGGAATAGCCCCACTCGTTGTCGTACCAGGACACCACCTTGACGAAGGTGTCGTCCAGGGCGATACCGGCCTCGGCGTCGAACACCGACGTGCAGCTCTCGCCGCGGAAATCGGTGGCGACCACTTTCTCGGTCGTGTAGCCGAGCACGCCCTTCATCGCGCCTTCGGACGCGGCCTTCATCGCCGCGCAGATCTCGTCGTACTTCGCGGGCTTCGCGAGTTCGACCGTCAGGTCCACGACCGAGACGTCGGACGTCGGCACGCGGAAGGCCATGCCCGTGAGCTTCTTGTTCAACTCCGGGATGACCTTGCCGACGGCCTTCGCAGCACCGGTCGAGGACGGGATGATGTTCTCGAGGATGCCGCGGCCGCCGCGCCAGTCCTTGTTCGACGGGCCGTCGACGGTCTTCTGGGTGGCGGTGGCAGCGTGCACGGTCGTCATGAGCCCGCGCTTGATGCCCCAGGTGTCGTTCAGGACCTTGGCGACCGGCGCGAGGCAGTTCGTCGTGCACGACGCGTTCGAGATGATCGCCTGTCCCGCGTAGGTCTTGTGGTTGACGCCGAAGACGAACATCGGCGTGTCGTCCTTCGACGGCGCCGACATGATCACTTTTTTCGCGCCCGCAGCGAGGTGCTTCTCGGCGGTCTCCTTGGTCAGGAAGAGGCCCGTGGACTCGATCACGATGTCCGCACCGACTTCGTTCCACTTGAGCTCGGCGGGGTCCTTCACCGCCGTCAGGCGGATCTTCCTGCCGTTGACGACCAGCGTGGTTCCGTCGACCGACACGTCGCCCTTGAAGCGCCCGTGGACGGAGTCGAACTTCAGCATGTAGGCGAGATAGTCGGGCTCCAGCAGGTCGTTGATGCCCACGATCTCGATGTCGGCAAAGTCGCGCGCCGCCGCGCGGAAGACCATCCGTCCGATGCGTCCGAATCCGTTGATGCCGACCTTGATAGCCATGAATGATTCTCCCGGGGAAATTGGCGAGGAACTACAGCAGTCCCTGCACGGTTCGAATGACGTGGTCGCGGGTGAAGCCGAAGTGCTCGAACAGCTTCTTCGCCGGCGCCGACGCACCGAAGCTGTCCATGCCGATTACGGCCCCGCCTGTAGTGACGTAGCGCCACCACCCGTCGCGCACGCCGGCCTCGATGGCCACGCGCGGCACGCCCGGGGGCAGCACGCTGTCGCGATACTGTTGCGGCTGGGTGTCGAAGAGGTTCGTGCAGGGCATGGAAACCACCTGCACCTTGCGGCCCTGCTCGCCCAAACCCTTTGCGGCCTCCATGGCGAGCGCCACCTCCGAGCCCGTGGCGATCAGGACGCAGTCCGGCGCACCACCGCAGTCGGCCAGCACATAACCTCCGCGCACGATGTCCGCCGTCTGTGCATCGCTGCGCGGCATGGCCGGCAGCGCCTGTCGCGACAGGACCAGGCTCGTCGGACCGTCGCGGCGGTCCACCGCTTCCGCCCAGGCGACCGCCGTCTCGACGGTATCGCAGGGACGCCACACGCGCATGTTCGGGATGATGCGCAGGCTGGCGACGTGCTCCACCGGCTGGTGCGTGGGCCCGTCTTC
>Ga0316626_10000300_pt1 | contig 18431 bp, 11 predicted proteins | sample OWC_Aug_T1_C1_D5_FD_207656 | JGI IMG/M metagenome (GOLD analysis project Ga0316626, IMG submission 207656) | Wetland soil microbial communities from Old Woman Creek delta, Ohio, United States - OWC_Aug_T1_C1_D5_A | ecosystem: Environmental > Terrestrial > Soil > Wetlands | place: USA: Ohio...
GGCGAGGGCTCCCCTCACCGCTCCCATCGGGAGCAAGAGCCTGGCGGATCGCACCGCCGCGGGCCGCCAGGTCGCTCACGACCCGGTCCTGCCCGGGCTCGCTCGCGCTCTCGAACCGGAGCGGATCTGCGCGCTCCTCGTGGCGCGCGGAGCGCTGCCCGCGACCGCGGCGCTCGCCGTCCGCTATGTCCGCTTTCATCCGGGACGCAGCGCCTGGGTCACCTATGAGGCCACCGACGGCCGGCTGCTCTACGGGCGACTCGACGCGCCGAGGATCGAGCCCCTCGCGGGACATGAGCGCGACGAGATCGATTGCTTCGGCGATGGAGCGGCCCCCGCGCTCGTCGTCCTGCCCGAGCTGCCAATGGTGGTCCGCTTCTTTCCGCACGACGCCGTGCTGCGCCGGCTCGCGGATGCCTGTGCTCAGAGCACGCTCAAGCGCGAGCTCGAAGGGATGCTCGCCGTGAGCGGCAGGGCGTGGAAGATCCGGCTGTCGCATCTCGAGAGCGTCGCCGTTCGTTACAAGCCCGAGCGGCGGTTCGTCTTCCGATTGCAGCTCCGCGCCCATGCGCGGGACGCGCTGGACGCGCGGCAGAAGCAACGGATGGGCCTCTACGGTCAGGTGGATGCCGATGGTACGGGAGCGCGCGTCGCGCCCATCCTCGCGGCACTTGTCGCGCACGTCGGGACCATGGGGCCGGTCGCGGTGCCGCGGCCCATCCTCCACGCGCCGCAGCACGGACTCCTGCTCGTCGAGGAAATCACCGGAACACCCCTCACCGCTCATCTCGAGCGGGAGGACGCGAAGAAAGTGCTGCGGCGCCTGGCCGGCCGACTGGCCGACATCCAGCGCACAGGAGTGGAGCCGGCGGCTACCCGTGGCGTGCGTGAGCAGATGGCGGCGCTCGTCGCGGCCGCCACCATGATCGGCGGGGTGGCGGAAGCCCGGGCCGCCGGCCTCGCAGCGCACGCGGCAGCGCTCGTCGATGTGCTCGGAGCGCGCGCAGTCCCGGCACCGGCGAGCGCGTTGATCCACGGCGATTTCCACGCGGGGCAGGTGCTCGTGCGCGGGCGGCGCTCATGGATCGTGGACTTCGACCGGGCGGCGATCGGGGATCCGCTCGCCGATCTCGGCACATTTGTGGCCGGCCTCCGGGTCGACGCGGCCGAGGGCCGGCTGGCGCCCGCCACGGCGCGGCGGGCGGCGAAGGTCTTCCTGCGCGGCCACGCCGACGCCTGGCCCGAGGTGCAGGATGCGGCCCGGCTCGCCTGGCAGGTAGCCGCGGCGCTCACCGAGATGGCGGGCGCGCCGCTCCGGCAACTGCGCGCCCGCTGGCCCGAGCTCGTGCGCGGCCGGCTCGATCTCGCAGCGAATGTCCTCTCGAGCGGCGAGGTGTTGCCATGACCGCGCGCATCCCGGGCGGCAGCTGGCCCGAGATCTGCCAGGCTCTCGAATCGATGGTGGCGGGCGCGCTCGGTCCCGAGCACCAGGCCGTGGTCCGCGCCGGCCTCCCGTTCGGCGGCGCGGGAATCACCGTGCTGTTTGCGAGCGGAGCCGAAGAGGAGCTCGCCCGCGGCGCGGGGAACTTGAATCAGCCGGCGGTGATCCTGCGTCCGCTCGCAGCCACTGCAACACTCGATACGGCATCCACGCCGGCCACCGATTTTGACGCCTCGCTTTATTTTCCTGAGGCCGACCCCGAGCTGCCGGAACTGGGACTCCTTCTCGCCGCCCCGGAGCGGGTCGCGCCTGCCGGTGGGCGCGGCCGCACGGTGGCCCGTCTCCTGAGCTATCGGCCGCTCCGCCGGGCGCAGGTGGCGCTCGGGCGCGATGGCCAGGCTGGAAGCAGCAGCGACGATGCAAGCCGCAGCGGCAACGGAATGGGCATGAACGATGTGGGCGGCGCCCCCTGGTTTGCCAAGCTCCTGCGGCCCGAGCGGGCAGCGAGGATGTGGCGCCGCCACAATCTCCTGGCAACGGCGCTGTCGCGGGACCTCCGCCCGGCGCCCGTCATCGCCGCGGATCAGGCCCGCGGCATCGCGATCGCGGCCCCGGCGCCGGGCACACTGCTCGCGAATTGCCTCACCACCGGCAACGGAGCCGCGGACCTCGCACGCCTCGGCTGCGCTCTCCACTCGCTCGAACGATCCCTCGATGCGGTGCCCGATCTCGCGACGGATCTCCCCACGTTCAGCTTCGCCGACGCGGTTGCCGACCTCGAGCGCTTCGCGTTCCTGCTCGCCCGTGTCGGGATGGGGACCGCCGCGGATGTCGCCGGCGGGCGCGAGCGTCTCGCGGCTCTCGCGCCGACCCCCGACTCGGGCCGGCGGGCCGTCGTGCACCGCGATCTTCATGACAAGCAGGTGTTCGTGGCCGATCACATGACCCTGCTCGATCTCGACCAGGTGAGCTTGGGTGACCCCGCTCTCGATCTCGGCAATCTCCTCGCTCACCTGCGTCTCCGCTCATTGCAGGGGCGTCTGGGCGCGTCGTGCACGACATATCGGAGCGCGCTCCTCGGCGGGTACGGCACCATGGCGGATCGCTTTGGCGACGCGGTCCGCGCCTGGGAGGCGCTCGCCCTCTTCCGTCTGGCGGCGGTCTACGCCCTGCGGCCGCGGTGGAGCCATCTCGGGCGCGAACTGGCGCGCGCCGGACACGGCGTGCTCGACGCGATGGTCAGAGAAGCATCGGATCACGCAGCATGAAAGAGCCAATCCGCATCCGCCTCGCAGATGCCACCACTCCGGAGCTGATCGATCGAGCAATCGAGGAGCGGCTCGCGCCTGGCCTCGCCGCCAACCGTTGGCGGTCGGATTTTGCGGCCTTCCGCGATAAGCGGCTGTGGGCCGAGCGCCACCAGGACACGATGCTTCGCAAGTTGAAAGCTGCCCTCGGCGATCTTCGCGGCCGCCGCATTCTCGATCTGGGAACCGGGCGCGGCGGCCTCGCCGTCGCGCTCGCGCGCGCCGGTTGCGCAGTGGTGGCCATGGATCTCCGCAAGCGGAACCTCGAGACGACCATGCTTCGCGGGCGCCGCCACGGGCTCCGCCCCCCGGTTGCAGTGGCCGTGGGCGAGCGGCTGCCGTTCGCAGCCGGGGCCTTCGATCTCGTGATCTGCAAGGACATGCTCGAGCATTGCCAGGACCCATCAGCGGTGCTGGCTGAGATCCGCCGCGTGCTCGCTCCCGGCGGCGCGGCCTATCTCACGGTCGTGAACCGCTTCCCGTTCCGCGATCCGCACTATCACCTCTGGTTCGTGAATTTCTTGCCGGCGCGGCTCGGCGATCGTTACGTCAGCTGGCGAGGCCGCGGCAAGGAGTCGTTCCGCGATCACCAGCTCCTGTCTGACATGCATTACTTCGCCTGGCCGCGATTCGCCCGGCTCGCGCGCGCGCAGGGACTCCGCGTGCGCCGCGATCTGCACGGCCTCGGACGCCGACGCGGGCCGATCCCGGTGATCGCGCGCCTCCGCCGGGTGGCCGGCGATTGCGCGTATGGCCTCGGGCGCCGCCTGTCGCTGGGCATCCAGTGCTTCGAGCTCCTGGTCGAACCCGATCAGACGCCGGGGCGGCCGCCGCGCCGCAGGCTGCTCGCCGCGGTGCGGAGCCTCGTCTCGGGGCTCCTCGCCGGCGCGTTCCTGGCCGCCGGCCCGGCGCAGGCTGTGGATTTCTCGATCCTCGGTCCCGGGCTCCGCGTCGAGGTGAAGGGCCGCATGAGCGAATCTCGTTTTTCGGCCTCGCGCCTCACGCTCAAGGCGGATGACGGACATGCGATCGACGTGAAAGCCCCGATCGAGGCGATTCCCGCTGCCGGCACGCCGGGGCCGGATGTGGGCGCGGCAGCGGGCACCTTCCAGCTCCTCGGCCGTCCGGTGGCGATCATGCCCGACGCGCGGGTGCGCGGAGCTGAGGACCCGTCCGCGCTGATGGCCACCGTGGAGCCGGGAACATGGGTGACGATCAAGGGCCGCGACCGCGGCGAATGGATCGCCGTTGAGTCGATCACGCTTCGACCCGAGGGAGGCGGGTCCACCGAGATAGAAGGGCCGATCGACGCCATGAAGCGGCGGGGCAGCGACCGCGTCCTCCTCGAGATCGGCGGTTTCGAGATCGAGGTGGATCGGAACGCCGAGCTGCTGAGGGACCAGGGCGAGAACGCGCCCCGGCTCGACCCTCGCTTCGTGGACCAGGATGACGCCCGTCCCCGCTCGTTCCTGTTCCTGGACGGGAGGGTAGCGCTCGGCGGACAGCTCCGCTGGGACATGGATTCCGACTCGAACATGAACCTGGATGAGAACGCGGCGGACGACCTCCGGGCCGGCTTCCTGAGCATGCAGGTCGAGGCTGACGTGAAGGTGACTCCCCGCCTCGTCGGGTTCGCCAAGGCCGTGCTCCTGCGCGGGGTCGGCTTCACCGAGGAGACCGGCACCGACGTCGATCAGACGGACCTGCGTCTCGAAGAGGCGTACCTGCTCTGGAACACCCCCCTCCGCCGGACTGCGGTGCAGATTGGGCGCCAGGATTTCGACGAGCCCCGGGAGTGGCTCTACGACGAGAATCTCGACGCCGTTCGCTTCCGCCTGTCGCCCACCTCCCGTACCGCGGTCGAGCTTTCAGTCGCCGGGCGCCTGAACGGAGCCGGGGCCGAGGGCGAGCGGGGATACGCCCTCGCCCAAGGCCGAGTCGATCTCATCGGCAAGAGCTGGGCCGGCGCCTACGTGATGGGACGGAACGATCCGGTGGCCGGCGACGATGCGCGCTGGTTCGGCCTGCGCGCGATGGGCGCGCCGCGGCGCGGCTTCGACCCGTGGCTCGAGCTCGGCTGGATCCGCGGCGCAACCGGTGACGGGAGCCATCACGGCGGCAGCGCAGTCGATGTCGGCGCCACCATCCAGCCGGCGGCGCTCCTCCGCGCGGGCGGCGGCGCGGCGGAGCGGCGGCCGGCATTCACCATCGGCTGGGCCCGCGGCTCAGGCGACCACGGCGCCGATCCAGGAACCGACGGTGCCTATCGCCAGACCGGATTCGAGGACAACAACGCCGACTTCGGCGGCATCTCGAGCTTCAACTACTACGGCCTGCTCCTCGATCCGGAGCTCAGCAACCTGGAGATTTTGACCTTCGGCGCCGGGGTGCGCGTTGCGCGGGAGACTTCGATCGATCTCGTCTATCACCGCTATCGGCAGGACGTTCCCGACAACAGGCTCCGCGCCGATCTCGCGATCGATCCTCTGGGAGAGAACGCCTACCTCGGGTCGGAAGCGGACCTCATCTTCGGCATGCGGCGCATCGAGAACTTGGAGATCGAACTCGACGTGGCCGCGTTCCTGCCCGGACGGGCCTTCGGGGACGGGGCGACGACCGCGACGCGGGCGAGCCTCCAGTTCAAGTACAACTACTGACGGTCACCGCCATGCGAAGCGCAACGATGATGACGACTCGCCAGTGCTCGATTCCCATCCGGCCAGGACTCGTCCTGGCGCTTGGACTCTGGCTGCTCGCCACCGGGCCGGGAGTCGCTGCCGCCTTCCTTCTTGCGGGCAGCGTGCAGGGACCCGACGGGCTTCCGGTCGCCGACGTCGATCTCGACGTGCAGGATCTCATCACCGGTCGCACGCTCGTCACGCCGAACGACAACACCGATTCGAGCGGGCGCTTCTCGGTCGAGGGGCCCGCCGGGCGCTACCGCGTCCTGTTCGAACCGCCCGCGGGCCTCGGCCTCGCTCCCCATGTCGAGCCGCGTGTCGACCTGAACGCCGACATCGAGCTCGAGATCGCGCTCACCGCCGGGCTCAGCCTCGCCGGTCGCGTCACCGGCGCCGACGGCCTCGGTGTCGCCCAGGTGGACCTGGACATATGGGATGCGGAACTCGGCGTGAAGCTGCCGACCCCCGGGGATACGACCAACGCGCTTGGCTTCTACTCGATCGTGCTGCCGCGCGGCCTGTTCACCGTCTTCGCCGACGCCCCGCTCGCAGCCCGCCTGGTCTCGGCGCGGGTCGACTCGGTCCGGCTCGAGTCCGAGGACCGGATCCTGAATCTTCGGCTGTCGCCCGGCTTCGTTCTCTCCGGCACCGTGCAAGCCCCGAACGGAGCCGGAACGGCGAACATCGATCTCGATGCAACGGATCTCGCCACCGGACTGGACGTCCCCCTGGCTCGCGACAAGACGGACGGCGCCGGCGCCTACGCGGTCGTCCTGCCCCCCGGCCGGTACAAGATCGGCATCGATGCGCCACCGCCGACACGCCTGGTGTCGGCCATCGTGCCGGACGTCGCCATTGCCGGCGATCACGTGTTGAACATCACGCTGGAGCCCGGGTTCATGGTCGAGGGCTACGTCTTCGATCCCGCAGGGCGGCCCATCGAGAGGGCGGACCTCGATTTCACCTCGCGCGCGACGGGCCTCGTGGTGCCAACCCCCGGCGACAACACCAACGCCCTGGGCGCGTACGGCGTAGTGGTCCCGGAGGGCGACTACGACCTCATCGCCTATCCACCCGTGGCGGCCGGCTTCGATCCGGATACGACGCTTGCCCTGGCCGTCGCCGCAGACGTCCGTCTCGACCTGCGTTTCGGCCCCGAGGAACCACCGACCGCACCGCCGACGGCGCCCATCCTCGGCCCGCCCTTCCCCAATCCGACGCCGGCGACCGCCACCCTCCCCTTCGCGCTGCCTCGCGGTTCGGGGCCGGCGGAGATCCGGATCTTCGATGCCGCGGGCCATCTCGTGCGGGTGCTCACGGGCGAGGGCGGCTTCGGCGGGCGCGGCAGCGTGCGCTGGGATGGGCGGAACGTGCGCGGAGTCCGCGTACCCTCCGGCGTCTACTTCATCCGCATCGCGGCCGCCGGCCACACCGCGGACGGGAAGCTCGTCGTCTTCCGGGAGACACTATCCGAGTAGGAGAAGGCTCCGGCCTCGAGTGCAGTCAGTTCAAGACCCCAGTCCAGTACACAAGGAGACGAGAAAGGAATCGTGCCATGCAGTCCCGTCAACTCCATCCAGCAGCCCACCGCCGCCCCCTGCTCGTCCCGCTGCTCGTCCTGGCGGCACTCGTCCTGGCCGCCGGGCCCGGACATGCCTTCCTCGTCTCGGGCACCGTGCGCAATGCCCAGGGCCAGGGACTGGCCGGGATCGACATCGACGCCGAGAACGCGGTGACCGGGGAGTCCGTGGCACTGACCGGGGACGGCACCAATGCCAGCGGCTTCTACGACATCTTCCTCCCCCCCGGCACCTACCACATCTCCTTCACGCCCCCTCTCGGGATGCAGGTCGCGGGCCGGGAGATCAGGAACGTCGTCGTGATGGGCCAGGTCGTCCTCAACACGACGCTGCCGGACGGCTTCTTCATCTTCGGCACGGTGCGGGACCCCGCTCTGCAGCCGCTGGCGGCGGTGGACATCGACGTGCGCGATCAGGCCACCGATGCCAAGATCTTCACTTCGCATGACGACACGGACGTGAACGGCTTCTATTCGATCGTCCTCGTGCCCGGCACCTACAAGGTGCTCTTCCGCCCCCGCCCCGCCCTGAGCCTGCCCGTGCGCGTGGTGGAGAACGTGGTGATGAGCCAGGATCGAAACGTCGACTGCACTCTGCAGAACGGCGTCCGGCTCTTCGGCACCGCCCTCGATCCGGAGGGAGACCCCCTGCCCGGAGTCTCCCTGAGCGTGCGCAACGCGGCCACCGGGGCCAGGGTCTGGATCTACGGCTCGAACTCCGATCCTCTCGGGTTCTACGAGGCGGCCCTCCTGCCGGGGCTCTACTACGACCTGACCTACTCGGCCCCCGCGTCCTGGGGCTATGCGGACGTCCTCGTCGACTCGCTGCTCATCGCCGCCGCTACCGCGCGCAACGTCCAGTTCCAGTTCCCGCTCCGGTTGACCGGTCGCGTGCGGCAGGCGGCCAACGGATTGCCCGTGCCGGGGGTGAAGATCGACGTGACCCAGCAACCGGCCGGCGTGCAGCTTCCGCTCAGCTCGAACACGACCGATGCGAACGGCAACTATTCGGTGCGAGTGCCGGCCGGGACCTTCGACGTGACCTTCCGCTCGCCTGAGGGGAACGGGCTCGCTTCAAGCATCGTTCGGAATTTCGTGATCAGCGATGACGCCCAGCTCGACGCTCAGCTCCCGGCGGGCCTCGTCCTCACCGGGCGCGTCCGCCGGCCGGGCGGGACCGGTGTCGCGAACGTGGATTTCGACATCAAGGATCCGTTGACCCATCTCGATGTCCCGGTGTTCGACGACGACACCGACGCCCTCGGTGACTACACGCTGGTGCTCCCCGCCGGAACCTACGACCTGGACCTCGATCCGGGACGCGGCGTGCGTCTCGTGGCGCAGGTCCTGCTCGGCGTCACCGTCCCGCACGTGGGGGCGCTCGACTTCCAGCTCCAGTCCGGCGTCCTCCTCTCCGGTCGCGTCATCGACCACATCTCGAATCCGTGGCCCGACATCGATCTCGACGTGCGCTTGCCGGGCACGCTCAATCAGATCGTCACCCCGGGGGACGACACCGACGCGAACGGACACTACGTCGTCACCATCCCGCCGGGCACCTACGACCTCGTCTTCACCCCGCCGCTGGGCATCCCCGTCATCGGCCGCACGTATCCGAACGTGATCGTGTCGGGTGACCTCGTCTTCGACGCGCTCCTCACGAGCACGATCATCGGGGTCGAGGATCCGGCGGCGGCTCCCGCCGCCGCGCTCGTTCTCGAACCGAGCCGGCCGAATCCGTTCAATCCGTCGACCCGGATCGCATTCACCACGGGTGGGGCGGGACCAGTGACGCTCCGGATCTATGATGTTGTCGGGCGGCAGGTGTGCACGCTCCTCGCCGGCCCGGTCGCCGCGGGCCGCCATGAGCTCACCTGGGACGGGCGCGATGCTCGCGGCGGGGCCAGCGCTTCCGGCGTCTACTTCCTGCGCCTCGAGTCAAACGGCAACGCACACACCCAGAAGCTCGTGCTCGCTCGCTGACAGGAGAGCCGGTAGATCACTCGTGCAGCGCCTCGTTCACGAGGCCGAAGAGGTCCACGCGTCCTTCGCCCATCAGGCCCTCGTACGGGGTTTGCTCACCATCGAGCTCAACGCTTCCGTCTTCGATCAAGTGCTTGGCCTCATCGGGCGAGACGGGAACGAGGGACATGCACAGGGCCCCCGCCCCGGAGATCATCGGAGTCGACATGGAGGTCCCGCTCCACACGGCATACCCGCCGTTCCAGTAGGTGGACATGATGCCGACGCCCGGAGCCGACATGGAGATGTGCTCGCCGAAGCTGGCGAACGGCGCTTTCCGATCGGCCGCGTCCGTGGCGGTGACCGCCATGACCTCTGCGTATCCAGCGGGAAAGTGGTCCTCGTCACTAATGCCGCGGTTCCCGGCAGAGGCGACGACGAGGATGTCAGCCTCGTGCGCCACGCGGATCGCTGTTTCCATGGCCAGGACGTTGACCTCGAGGCCGAGACTCAGGTTGATGACATCGGCGCCGGAATCGATCGCGTGGTAGATCGCGCGGACGACGTTATATGCCGTTCCGGTGCCATCGGAATCCAACACCCGGAGCGGCAGTAGTCCAGCGTCCGGCGCCGTCGCGGCGACGATTCCGGCGACATGGCTGCCGTGACCCGCAGCTTCGTCCACGAGATTGTTCCCATTGTCGTCGATCCCGTTGGGCAGATCCTCGGGTTCGAGATCTTCATCGATGAAATCGAATCCCGGCGGGGCAGCCGCGAGGTTGTCCAGGAGGTCGGGGTGATCGAGATCAACCCCGGTGTCGATGACTGCGACTATCACGCCGACTCCCGTCGCATGGGCGTGGGCCCGATCGGCTCTGATGCGCACGAGCGCCTCCTGATCGACATAATCCCCGTGATCGAAGCTGCCCTCGTAGATCGCGAGGCTCGCCTGCTCCGTCTCCGGCGAGGTCAGGAGATAGTTGGGCTCCGCTGTATCGCAGATCATCGAGCCAACGAGGTCCGCGGCGAGCGTCGAGAGCGGCGGCGAAGGCGAGGCCGCCACGAGGTAGGTCGATTGATCGGGCAACGCCTCGAGCACTGTGGTCCCGAACTCCGCATTGACTTCATCGATGGTCCGGCCCGGGGCCACGCGGATTACCAGCTGCCCGGGAACGGCCAGGATGCCGGGGGGTTCGATGGGGGTCTCGGGAGCGGCAGCGGGAGATCCCTTGACCGGAGCAGCAGGGTCAGTCGACCGATCGGCGCAGCCGAAGACCTGGGTGAGAACCAGAAGAAGCACACCGGCCAGCACTCGACGCGGGGCCAGGATGGGACGCAAGAGCACACCCATGGGCACATCCTCCGGTTCTTCGGGGGAGCGGGGCTGGGGGGAAAAGGCGGGCGTCGCGATGCTGTAGTATATCGTGCCGTCAACGTGCCAGCCATCCCGAATAATGCGCATGGCGCTGGGCCGAGGGCGGCCATCGCGGCCGGGCGCCGCCAATTGGGCCGGCCGCGCCCGCGCAGGCGGCGCGCCTGGCTCGCTCGCAATTCATTGTGGTATCGATAGTTGGGAGGGAAGCACAATGGCGCTTGGCCGATCTCAAGCCGACATCGCGCGCGGCCCCGCGGCGCGGTATTCTCCCCTCAACCATCGGGCTGGGCGCTCTGCGCAACCCGGCAGCGGCGCGCGGGCGGAGTCGCCCGCCCAGGCAGCGGCCGCGCTGGAGGTGCCATGCAGCTGCAGAGTCTCGTTCAGCGCTTGCTGCCCGAGGAAGATCGCTTCTTCACCCTGCTCGAGCGTCAGGCCCGCGTGATCCACGAAGGCGCCAACGCGCTGGCCCGTTTCCGCGAGGTGGAGACCTCGGCCGAGGAAGTCAGCCGCGTCGTGCAGGATTTCGAGCACAAAGGCGCAGGCCGGGCACGAGCCCGAGGATGAGCTGGCCCGCACGTTCGTCACCCCGGTCGACCGCGAGGATCTCCGCTGTCGAACGAACTCGACAGCGTGATCGATCTTCTCAGCCTGGCCGCGCGGTACTGCGTGCTCTTCGGCGTGACTCGCCCGACGCCGATGGTCGAGCTGATGGACATCCTCATCCAAGCCACCCGGAAGCTCGAAGAGGCGGTGCCGCTCCTCCGGCAGCGCTCCTTCGCCGCGGGGCGCTCACGGGAACCGCCGTGGCTCAGACCAGCCGCGGGGCTCGCTCTTTCGCCCCTTGGCCTCACGGCAGAGGAGATCGCGCCGGGCGTCGCCGGGCTCCGCCAACGCCCCGCGGCCTGGGTGGAAGTCATGATTCGCTTCGAGCTCGGACTCGAGCCGCCGGAACGCGGCCGTGCCATCGCCAGCGCGGTGACCATCGCGCTCGCCTACATCGTTAGCGGATCCATCCCGCTCTCTCCCTACATGATCGTCCCGTCGAGCCATGCGCTCGGTATGTCCGTCGGCGTCACGCTCCTGGCCCTCACGATCTTCGGATTCGTAAAGGGCCACGTTGCCGGGGCGCAGCCGGTGCGAAGCGCCCCCCCCCACGATGATGATCGGAGGAGTGGCGGCGGCGGCGTTCCTCATCGCCAGGGCGATCTCATGAATCGCGAAAAGGAGGCACCATGAAGCTGCGTCACCGCCCACTCGCCATCCGCCCCTGGCATCTCGCCGGCCACATGGTGTCGCGAACGTTTGCCCTGCTCCCCCTGGCCGCAGCCACGCTCGCGCTGGGCATGGCGATCTATCACTGGGTCGAGGGCCTCGCCTGGCCGGATTCATTTCTGAACGCGGCGATGCTGCTCGGCGGGATGGGTCCGGTCGACGCGTTGCACACGACGGCGGGCAAGGTACTGGCCGGAACCTACGCCTTGTTCGCAGGCGTGGTGTTCCTCGTCCTGGCAGGCGTGATGCTGGCCCCGGTCCTCCACCACGTCCTCGAGCGCTTCCATCTCGACACGGAGAACGACGGGGCGGGGCCATGATGCGGACCGGATCGCCATGCTGATTCGCGGATGCGCCGCGGTGGTGACCGGAGCCTCGAGCGGGATCGGGGCCGCGACGGCAGTCGCTCTCGCCTGCCGCGGGGCGCGCGCCGTCGTGCTCCTCGCACGCACCGCGAGCGCGCTCGAAGAGGTGGCCGCGGAAGTGCGTGCTTGCGGTGCGACCTCGCTCCCCAGAGCGGTCGATCTCGCCGATGCGGCGGCCGTCGCCGAGGTAGCGGCGGCGATCCAGCACGAGATCGGCGCCCCCGACCTGATCGTGAACGGCGCGGGGGCCGGGCGCTTCCTCTTTGTCGAGGAGACGAGCGCGGCCGATGCGGCCGCCATGATGGCGGTCCCCTACCTCGCCGCCTTCCACGTGACGCGCGCGTTCCTGCCGGCCATGCTGGCGCGGCAGAGCGGTCACATCGTGAACGTCACCTCCCCGGCCGCCTACATCCCGTGGCCCGGCGCCGCGGCTTACAGCGCCGCGCGCTGGGCCATGCGGGGGTTCACGGCAGCGCTCCGCGCCGATCTTTGCGGTACGGGCCTCGGCGTCACGCTCGTCGTTCCTGGCAAGACCCGGACGCCCTATTTCGAGCGCAATCCGGGGAGCGCCGAGCGCATTCCCGGTGTCGCGCGCTCCTTCCGGACGCTTGAGCCGGCAGCGGTGGCGGCGGCCATCGTGCGGGCGGTCGAGCACGAGCGACGGGAAGTCATCCTGCCGTTCGGCCTGCGCCTCGCGCTCCTCGTGCACCGGCTCCTGCCGTGGCCGATCGAGTGGTTCGTGGCGCGTACGGGCGCGCGGCGCCGCTGACCGCGCGGAAGCACGGGGTCAAGCTCCAGTCCCGAACACGCGGTGGCGGAGGAAGGGATCGAGCTCCCCCTCGAGCACACGCTCGAGCCGCCCGCTCTTCCATCCCGAGTCGAGATCGCGCACCTCGGATGACGGGCCGAGCACGTAGCGCCGCACCTGGCGCTCAGCTGGCGGCCGGGCCGACCCGGCGGCGCCGGTCGCGATCGCCGCGCGCACGGTGACGAGCTCGACGAGATGGCGCTCGAGGCGATCGACGGGAAGCGCGCTCGTACCGTCGACGACCGTGAGCGACGGGCCGTGCGCCACTTCGACACGCGCCGCCGGCGCCGGCACGAGCGGCCCGCGCCGCTCCTCCGGCGCGCGCCGGCGCGAGCTCAAGTCTCCCGGCGCGACATCGAAAGCGATCGTCTCCGGGGTCGGCAGCACCTGGATGCGGGCAAGCGCCGAGCGTTGCGGGCGCTCTCCGGCCCGCCGCTCGATGAAGGCATGGAGACCCGACTCGCCACGGAGGAGCCCGTAGACGCACGTGCCCTCGATGAGCAGGGTCGCTCCGCGCAGCTGGTCGCCGTCCAGGTCCTCGCCGAGGACATGCGCTGCGAATCCCCAGCGCTCCGCCCAGCTCATGTACATGCGGGCCAGGCGGTGCGCCGCTTCGAGCTCGAGCGCCGGCGCGCCGAGCGCCTGGACGAGGACGAATGCGTCGCTCGCATCGTGCGGGCCGCGGAGCGCGAGGGCGAGCCCGACGAGATCCGCCTCGGCCCGAATCTCCGCGAAGCGCTCCCCGGCCTCGTGCGCGCGCTCGCCGTCGAGACGGCGCGCGCCGAGATAGGTTACGAGATCGCCGGATCGCCTGCGGGCGTGTTCGAGACGTTCCTCGACCCGGTCGAGATGTCCGAGGGCGGCCATGACCCGCCGCGCCGCGCCGGGGTCGCTCCAGAACTCGCGCGCGCGCGTCCGCGCCGCGAGTGCCTCTTTCTCCGGGGCCAGCTCGCGCGCGAAGGTGTCAGCAGCCGCCTCGAGCGCGGCCGCGAGCTCGCCTGCGCGCGCGCGGAGCTCCTCGGCCGGCACGCGCTCACGCCCTCCGAGCAGACGGTCGCTCAGATCGACGTCGCTCTCCGCAGCCGCGATCTTCTCCGCCGCAATATCCTCCTCGGTCATGAAATCGATGGCGAGAGCGCCCTGCTCCAGGCGGAGCAAAGCGAGCGCGCCCACGGCGCACTCACCGCGGTCGACGATGGCGCGGGCGAGCGGGGTGAGCACGCGCTGCTCGATCACGCGCTTGAGCCCGCGCGCGCCGTACTCGGGCGTGAACCCGTTCTCGATCAGGAAGCTCAGAACAGCCGGCTCGTATTCGACGACGAGCCCACGCCGCGCGATCCCGTGGCGCTCGAGGTGCGCACCGAGCTCCTTCTCCGCGATCGCGCGCATCACGCCGAGATCGAGCGGTGAGAAGGTGAGCACGCGGTCGATGCGGTTCAGAAACTCGGGGCGGAAGAAACGTTCGATCTCGCGCTGGACGCCGGCGCCCGCCGGCGGCGGCGAGAAGCCGGCGCGCGGTGCCCCGCCATAGCCCAGGTTCGAGGTCATGATGAGGATGGCGCCGTGGAAGTACGCGGTCTGCCCGCGCGCGTCGGTGAGCCGGCCGGCGTCGAACACCTGGAGGAAGAGATCGAACACGGCAGGGTGCGCCTTCTCAAACTCGTCGAGCAGCACGACGGCGAAGGGCTCGGCGCGCACGCGGGCGGCGAGACTCATCGGCCCGTGCTCGCGCCCCGGGCCCGTGCTCCCGAGCAGGCGATCGAGGCTGTCGCCGGTCTGGTACTCGCTCATGTCGAGGCGCACGAGCCGTTCCTCGCTCCCGAACAGCGCCTCCGCCAGAGCTCGGGCCAGCTCGGTCTTTCCCACGCCGGTGGGACCTGCGAACAGGAAGACCCCGAGCGGGCGCTGCGGATCGGTGAGCCCCGCCTTGATCAGCGCGATGCGATCGACGAGGGCCTCGAGCGCCTCGTCCTGGCCAAGCACCCGCCGGCGGAGCGCGCGCCGGACGGCGGCGCGATCGAGCGGCGTGCGATCGTCGACGAGTGCGGCCGGGATGCCGGTCCGGCGGGTGACCGCGGCCAGGATGGCGGTCCGATCGAGCCCGATCGGACCGCCCGCGGCGGCAGCCGCGCTGTCCTCGCGGGCTCGCGCGGCGACCTCCCGGAGGAGCGTGAGCGAGCGCCCCGGGGCCGTCATGCCCGGCGCGTAGAGACGGCTCGTGCCGAGGAGCGACGGCACGAACTCGGGATCGATCGCGACCGCCCGCCCCGTGGCGCGCTCGATATCCGCGGCGAGATCGAGCAGCACCGATTCGATGATCGCCCGCTCCGCCGCGCCCGCCGGCGGATCGAGGCGCACCGGAGTGAAGAGATCGAGGATGCGCGGATCGCGACGCAGTCCCCGCTCGAGCTCCTCGGCGGTCGACTCGGCGAGGATGGCGATCTCGCCGCGCGCAATGCGCGGGGCGAGAAGCGTCCCGAAATGCTCGTTCGGTTGATCCCAGGGCCGGCCGGCGTCGAGCAGGTTGTTGGCGTCGGGGAGGAGCCAGAGGACCGGCTTTGGCTTCTTGATCTCGTCGACGAAGGTGAGGAGCCGGGTCTGCCACTCGCCGATGGCGCGGGTCTCGCGGAGCAGGTCGCCGGTCGCGGCCTCGACCACGAGCGGCGGGCGCGGGCCGGCGGCCAACCGGCGGGCCGCTTCATGGAGAACCGCGGTCTTCCCGGCCCCGTGCGGTCCGATCACGATTACGCTCCGGCGTCCTTCGCGGGCGACGGCAGCGAGCACCTGGCGCACCGCGTCCTCCACTCCGTGCGCCGGCGTCAGGTCCTCCGGCCCGAGCACGCGCCCGAACGCGGCGAGGGCCTCGGGCGAGGGTGTCTCGGCCACCTGGCGAGCGACCGCACCGCGGAGCCGGGTGAGACCTGGGCGGAGGTCGTTCTGGGCGATCACCTGCTCGAGGCCGCGCGCGCGGGCCGGCGGGAGCGCTGCGACGAGTTGCGTGAGCGTCTCCTCGGAAGCCGCTTCGAGGTACGGGCGCCCTGATGTCTCCAGCTCGGCCAGCAAGACCTCGATGCGGTTCGGATCGCCGCTCTGGGTGATGCGCGCAAGCAGCGCGCCCAGGTGGCGACCGCCGGCAGCGGCGAGCGTATGGATGGCGATCAGGTCAACCCAGGATGCGTTCCCCGTGAAGTGCTCGGCGAGGAGATCCAAGTCCGCGGCGTCCTTGCGCCGCGAGAGCACCATCGCCCCCAGGATGCGGAGACCCCACTCTTCCTGCTGGGCCAGGGCCGGGGCGAGGATCCCGGCCGGCGCCATGCGGACCAGGCGCTCGACGAGGGCGGGCACCGGCGCCGCGTTCCTGAACTCGTTGAAGGTCTGCGTAGTGTCGTAGATTTTGGCGAGCGCCGCGAGCTCCTCGGCGGTCACGATGTCGGAGAGCCGGGCAAACGGTGCTGGCTCGGACGGCGGGGGCTCGGCCGGCTGCGACTCGGCCGGCTGCGGCGCGGGCGGCTGGTCTGGCCGCGGCGGCGCCGGTTCCGGCTGCTCCGCTCCGCTCGGTTCCGGATCCTGCGCCGGAGGGGCATCCCCGAGCAGGCGCGCCCACCATGCGCGAAGAGACAGCTTCAATCTGCAGAGGAGCAGCCACAGGATAGAGAGCACGATCCCCTCGGCCTTCCGGCGCGCGACTCAAGCCATCGCGATCGATGGCACGCCTGCCTCACGGTACCACCGAACTCGGCGGTCGTGTGGCCGGTTCTGCTGGAAGCCGCCGCGCGCCATCATCGCCCCAGCCGAGGAGCCGGCTCGACAGGCGCCGGCAACCGAAGTCCCCCGCGGCGACGCCTCCGGTCGTTGACCGCAGGCGCGCACGTTCGCACGCTCACACCGGATCGCGGGCCCATGGAGAACACGCATGATATGATCCCCCGCTGTGCAACACGAGCCTGGCCGCCGGGCCTCGTTCTTCCGCGGAGCGTCGGCGATGAGACCTCAAGTCAAGTTCCTCGATCGGGATCTCACCGACCGCATCGTGGCCGAGGCGCGTGACATCCTGGCCACACTCGGCGTCGAGATCCACAACCCACCGCTCCTCGCCATGCTCGCCGACCATGGGGCCCGGGTGGAGAGGAGCAGCGGGCGCGCCTACCTCGGCGCCGATCTTCTCGACCGCGCGCTGGCCGCCGCTCCCCGCTCCTTCCAGGTGTACGACGTCCACGGGCGCGCGACGCTCGACTTGAGCGGTGACAATGTTCACTTCACGCCGGGGTCTGCCGCCATCAACATACTCGACCCCGCGACCGGCGCCATCCGCACTCCCACGACGGACGACTATGTCGACTACGTGCGCGTGGTGAGTCAGCTCGATCACATTGCGTCGCAGAGCACGGCCTTCATCCCGAACGACGTGCACGAGCGGATCCAGGACAGCTACCGGCTGTACCTGAGCCTGCTCCTGGGCACGAAGCCGGTCGTGACCGGCGCCTTCACGATCGAGTCGTTCCAGGTCATGCGCGATCTGCAGGTTGCCGTGCGTGGTTCCGCGGCGGCCCTCGCCGCGAAGCCGCTCACCATCTTCTCCTGCTGCCCGACTGCACCGCTCAAGTGGAGCCTGGTCACCTCGCAGAACGTGGTCGACTGTGCGGCGGCAGCGATCCCGGTCGAGTTCATCTCGATGCCGCTCGCCGGATTCGTGGCCCCGGTTACTCTCGTCGGGAGCCTCGTGCAGCACACGGCCGAGACCCTTAGTGGCATCGTCCTGAGCCAGCTCGCCCGGCCCGGCGCCCCCATCCTCTACGGCGGATCCCCCGCCATCTTCGACGTACGCTACGAGACGACGCCGATGGGCGCGGTCGAGACCATGATGCTCGACTGCGCCTGCAGCGAGATCGGGAAACACCTGGGTCTCCCCACGCAGGCCTACATCGCGCTGAGCGACGCGAAGCAGCTCGATGCCCAGGCGGGTCTCGAGACGGGGATGGGCGCCACGCTGGCCGCGCTCGCCGGCATCAACAACGTGTCGGGGCCGGGGATGCTCGACTTCGAGAGCTGCATGAGCCTCGCGACGCTGATCCTCGACAACGAGCTGTGCGGGATGGCGCTCCGCCTGGTCCGCGGCATCGAGCCGCGCGAGGACTTCCCGGCCCGGCCGCTGTTTGCCGAGCTCCTGGCCGAGAAGCACCTCCTCATCTCCGCGCACACGCGCCGCCACTTGCGGCAGGAGCACTTCATGCCCGGGCGCGTCATCGATCGAGCGAACCGCTCCCGGTGGGCGGAGGAAGGGAGCACGAGCCTGGGCGAGCGCGCGCACCGGGAGTTGAAACGGCTCCTCGCTGCCTACCGCCCGCCGGACACGCCGGCCGCCGTGCGCGCCGACCTCACCGAGCGCATGACCCACGAAGCCCGCCGCCACGGCATGGCGAAGCTGCCGCTCGATCCCGCATGGACGAGATCCTGAGCTTCCCCCTCACCGCGGCGGCTCCCGGCCGCGCGGCGGTCCTCGCCGCGCAGGGCATCCCGCCCGGCCACCCCGTGCCGGAGCGCATCGGTGCCCTCTACGCTGCGGCATCCGCCCTCCTCGCGGCGACCGCCACGCCGCGCGGGGTGCGCGCGGAGCTATCGGCCGCCGAGTTCGCCGCGGTCT
>Ga0316626_10000301_pt1 | contig 18429 bp, 14 predicted proteins | sample OWC_Aug_T1_C1_D5_FD_207656 | JGI IMG/M metagenome (GOLD analysis project Ga0316626, IMG submission 207656) | Wetland soil microbial communities from Old Woman Creek delta, Ohio, United States - OWC_Aug_T1_C1_D5_A | ecosystem: Environmental > Terrestrial > Soil > Wetlands | place: USA: Ohio...
TGCTCGGATGATTGCTGTATATGGAGGGGGTACTGAATTAGTATCTCTGTATGCCCAGTTTGCAGCACTACTCTCCTACCAGTTTCAGGGCAAGTACCCAGGACTTTGTTCCATCGTTGAATTCTCTATCAAAGAGGAAGCACTTCATGGTGTAGCGAACTGTCACTTATTCCGTACCTTCATTGAGGAGAACCCAGACATCTGGGATGACTCATTGAAGTTTGATATTTACCAAGCATTCCGAGAGATTGTAGCATACGAACACTCGTTGATCGATTACCTGAATCCACCTCACATGCCTAATGAATCCCTCAAGCGTTACGTAGAATACTGTGCAGATAACGCACTCAAAGAACTTGGTATGCAACCTAACTGGCACATACCTAAAAACCCTCTACCATTCATGGACGACGTAGTAGGTACTGTATTGACTGATTTCTTCAGTGGAACTGTCACTGCATACACGAAACAGATCCAAGGTGATTGGGCAGAGATAAATTACGATCATTGGAGAGATCATGAAGAACAGTAGCGGAGTACCTCAGGTAGGTAAACCAATGTTTAGCGTATTCTTTTATCATAGCAAGTCTGGTGATATCATGCGCTACAAATTTATGTCATACGAATCGGCTATGGATTTCTACGAGAAGTTGGAGCCAGATACGAAACCTACGATGTACGAATCAGTGAGGATCTTATAATGGCAGATGTCAAAGATATTTTAGTTGAGCGAGGTTCTCGGTATGGGAACTTTGCTTCTCACGCAGAGATCACAGTAGCATTGAAGGATGTATTCTTTAAAGCTTTATGGACTCGTGTTTCAACCGGGGAAGAGTTTGATGCTTTATTTCCTCCGTACATGCAGGAAGCCGTGGATATGATCTTGCACAAACTTGGTCGCATTGCGAATGGGGATCCATTCTACGATGACTCGTGGGTTGACATCGCTGGTTACGCGCAGCTTGTAGTAGATGAATTACACGGAGAGTCTAAATGAAAACTTTAGTATATATCTTACTTACGTTACTTGCATTCAGTTTTACTGGATGTGGGGCTGTCGATCGTTTTACATCCAAGATTACTGGTGATGCATCTGAGACTTGTCACGAAGGTGTCATGTATCTTCAGTTTACATCCGGAGCATCTGTTATGTATAACCCTGATGGGTCCATTCATCCTTGTAATGGAAACTCATGAAGTGGGTTGACGGACTTCGTCATTGGAGAAAAGACAGAAACATAGTTGCTCCTCAGGGAACTTACATATCATCTATTCAAGAGGAGTTGCAGGAGTATGCTGACGCACAGACAGAACATGATCGAATTGATGCTCTTGCTGATATTCTTGTATTTACTTGCAATGAACTTGAGCTAGAAGGTTATAATATAGACTTAGTCATGAAGCAGGTTGTGAAGCATATCTCAGCACGTAGACAAGATCCTGTACAAGCAGAAGCCTGGTTCCTTAATGGACCATCAGGTAAATGGCAGAAAGATCCAAACCAGGATCCTTCCACACTTTATGAACCAGATTATTCATTGTGCAAACTTCCTCTGATACACTCCTAGGAGGTACATATGGAGACACTCAGAACACTCTTGATCACAGGTGCAGTAGTCATGCTGGTTTATCTAGCATTATTCCTGTCATACATATTGATCCCAGTCGTGGTATTTGCAGTAGCATTTATTATAGTCAGGGCAATACGTTCCTCAGAGTCCTCTTAGGAGGATTCTACAGAAACGCAAACACAGACTCAGGTCCTATCATAGATGCAGGATCATGAACAATACTTCCATCCATTAGTTTCATAGGGAAAGCTTCATTCAATACATTCACACTATTAATGCCTAGAGCAGTCTCGAGTGCATATCCTCCCAAACTATTAACCGGATGGTACTTCACTAACCCGGCTATCACTTTCTGCACCTTGAGCCAGAATGCAGGGAACATCAGTATTCCGTAGTCACTCAGCGCTTTAATCTCCTGAGGTATATTAGACCGATAGTCGATGAATGTCTGGTTAGCCTCGTAGTATGCTTCCTCTTTAGTATACGTCCTACCTGTCGCAGGATTACGTCTTCCTATCAAGAAATTAGCCAGAGTATATTTACTCAGTACATCAGTTACTACCATGGCAGCTCCTCCGTAGGACACTATCTCAGACGACGGTGCACCAATGATATTACTCACATAGTCAGCGACACTCTCAGCATCCTTCTTGGATTTTAGTCTCTCAGCTATGGCCACCATTTCATCACCTACAGTAGTACCCTTGAGCTTTGCACTCTTACCTGCTGCGGCCATCCAGTTGTCCAGAGACAACTTATCTCCTCCGAATACTTGCCACTTCTTGATAGCATTGTATATTGCATTTGGATTACCCTTCTTATCCGTAGTCATACGATCGATGACATCATTGATATCTTTCTGAACACCAGAGATAGTATCGAACTCTTTGATCACCATGTCAGTACTATATGACTGTACGAACCCAGACTGGAACGATTCGTAGAATCTGTGCGCTTTCATAGCATTCTCTTTGGCTTCTAACTTAGCCAGAGCACTCTTGTATTCAGCAGCAGCTTTAGTATCCTTTGGATTCATCTGAGCATTTGCATGTGCACGTCTAGCATCTATAGCCAGAAGTACCATATCCGATCTCATAGTACTGAACTCATGATAAGCATTCCATCCATCTTTAAATCCATCCCATACTTCAAACGGAGTCATATCCTTCATCTGTAGTATTCCTATATTAGAAGCCAAGTCAGCCAACAGTTTCATAGGATTGGTTACGATCATTTTCTGCTTAGCCAGGATTACCATCTTCTTGAAGATTGCCTCTGCTTTAGCCAGATTACGATTGTCACTCTTACCAAACAGACTGAAGTTCTCATGCCCTAGAAGTACATCAGCATCCCCACGTTTAACAAGTGTGATTCCCTTATGGAAAGAGTTGTACGTAGTCAGATTTCTAGGACTCTTGAAGTATAACTTCACATCCTTCGGTAGACTATCATAGTTCCCATAGTCATAGTTGATCTTGACAAATGGATGTACCACTTCTCTATCACCTCTCAGACCTTCCTGGCGATTCTTAGTGAGCTTCTTAGCAAATGCTCTCATCTCTTCTTCATTATTGATCTGTAGAGTACCTTCGTTTAGCATGATGTCTCTAATAGCCTGAGACTGCACCAACTCTTGATTGTGAACCAAAGTTCTATATAGACTATGAGCTACATTCTGTTTCATACTTAGCATGTCTACTTTAGATTGCTCATCTACTATTACTTTGATTCTTCTTCCATCTCTTACCATACCATTCGCGGCCAACCATGCATGCTTATCTTCAGCACTTGTCATTGCTTCCAATTTACCGATGATCTCTTCACTCTGCTGTGCATTGAGATATACACCATTACTAAACTTATTTAACTCTAGCCCAATACCCGGTACACCACCTGGATTGTAGCTGTCTCTAGCAACTAGTCCCATAGTAGTGTCAGTTGGTTCTCTTACTACTTTCCATTCATTCTCAGAAGTGTACGTACTACCTTTCATGTCACTCTTGGATACAGCACGGTACTCATACATCTTCTCATGAATATCCATAGAGTAGTGACCATCATGGTTGATATCGAACTGAGCTGTACCTGTGTGGAATACTCCTGTAATACCTTCACCCTGCTCATTGATCTCCATATGTAGAGCATGTACACTGTGAGCCAAGAACATTAGTTCATTTCTCAGATCTTTATCCATACCTACTAGTAACTTCTCCCCATTGGTTATCAAACTGATAGCCTTTAGCGTAGTATATACTTTGGTTTCATTTCTATAGTCACCAGATCTGAATGTATTCGTATTCCCAGTCATAGTCTTACCAGTCACATAGTAGTTTGCTACATCATCCAGATGAGCTATCACACTTGGATCCAACTTAGCACTCACTTTAGACATAGCATCTTTCACAGTCATAGTTCCACTAGTAATACCTTGATAGATATCTTCATCATACTTCAGATTAGCAATACCAGTCTTAGCGAAGAGTTTATATATACGTACTCTATCTTCCTTAGATGTATACATCTTCTCTACCTTACGATCGAGTTCAGCCATAGCTTCTAGTGTCTTCACGCTCTCTTGCATCATAGCAGTACCAAGAGTCTGTACCTTATCTATCAACATCGTCATAGTATCCCCTGAGATACCTAGAGTAGTGTGCATACGTTGTGCGAAGTCTGACGTGATGAATCCATTTCTCAATAGTGATATAGTCGATCGATATACATCTGATGATCTCATAGCTTGATTATGCAACTTACTTACTCTTGGGCCAAAGTGTTCAACCATAGTATCACCGAAGATCATCATCCATCCGGATACATACTGATTTTGCTTAGCGAGTACTTCATTCGCGTACTTATATGGATTCATATAGATCTCTTTATGAATATCCTCTTTAGTCTCTGCGACTCCTAGAGGTTTGACCTTTATATTCTTACTAGTTGCAGCAGAAGTATTTACTCTTGCATTAGCATCCATCTGATCGATAGCACTATACAGTTCTAACGCAGTATACGAATCTTCCTTGAATGCTTTCTCGATGATCTGTTGCTTCTTAACCGTCGTCAGAGTCTTCACATATGCTTTGATCTTAGTGACTATATCTTTGATCTTTTGAATCAGAGAAGTATTCCCTATCATACTTGCGATCTCATCCATGACAACTTTCTCATTGTTCATGATTGCTACCATCTCAGCCAGGGCTTCATTAGCAGTAGGCCGGGTAGTGATATAGTTCACACGCTCTCTGGCTTCATCAGATAGTTCTAGTATAGCTGTCATATCATTTGCCTTGGTCTTCAACATACTCAAGGCTTTGTGCAGATACTTCACTTCAGTGCTATTAGCATACTCTTCTATGTAGGCCATCTGGTACGCATGGTCAACTTCATGAGCCAAGGTTTCAATGATACTCTCTACTGTGTGTGGAGCACGGTGATCATATCTTACATCTTCCATATATTGAGAACCAGTGTCTACGAACACAGTCCACGGTAGAGCTGCATACTCATTGCTACTTTTGTACCCTATATTCGTATCATCTAATGACGCGATTACTTTATCAGCCAAGTCTCTATGCGACTCAGGGATATTTATATTCTCCAGTAGAGATACCACACGCATCTTCATAGGCATCTTAGTATCTTTGAGTACCTTCAGAGATTCAGAGAATGTAGCATAGACTCTTTCATTGTGTTCGACTACTTTCTCATCCTTAGTATTCTGTGCTACTTCCTCAGTGTTCTCATCACCGGTCCATAGATTATTCCCTAGTACATCCGTCTTCACACCTGTGAGATACTCACCTTTGGCTTCCCGGATAGGAGCATATGCTTCCTTGATATCATTGAGCTTGTTCATTGCCTTAGTCTTATCGATACCATCTTTCATACCATTGACTACTTCTTCTGCTTCTTTAAGGGCAGCTTCTGTATAGTCATACTCCATAGCAGCTTTGACAGCGTACTTGTTATACGAGTCCATGACTTTCATAGCAGTATTAGTGTCTGAGTAGAATGCATCATGTACAGTCATCACACCACTATCTTTCATTACATCCTTGAGTGTCATTAACAACAATGCAGCGTCAGTAGCATGTTGTAGATTGACATTGAACGATGTCTTGTTATTCATCATCTTATTGACGAGTAGCATCTCTTTACCAAGATCCTTAGAAGTCACACTCTTCAACTTCTGTATAGACATCTTCTCTTTGGTTCCAGTGAGAGTACCCATAGCAGATTTGATTGTACCTTCCCACTCTTTACTATTGTCTAGTAGAGTATAGATATCTCCCATAGTTTTACGATACTTCTCTACGTCACTAAATAGTTCTTCCATAGAACTTACATACATAGAACCAATTGTTGATGCGAAGTGTTCAGTCAGAACTTTGATATCAACATCAGCCTTAGTGATATCACCTATGAAGTCTACTTTGTCTCCTGAGATATCTGTACTATCAGGAGCATACTTCTTACCTGTGATCTTATTGATATAGTCTAGCGCTTTGTAGTTCCCTTTGATTGCTGCCTCGATTAGATCCACTGCTATTGAGTTACCCATACCAGTCTTAGTGTTCTCACCAGTCTGACCATAGAACCAAGTCATGATAGGTTTCTTAGCTAAGTTCCTCATGAACTTCTTCACGGCAGTTGGATTCTGCTTATCTTTTACAAACACATCGACGAGAGCATCCATAGTTGGTTTGATCTTCTCTTCATATGTCAGACTGTTCTCTTTAGAATACACATCGTCTATATACTCATTCACTATCAAATATGGATCGAGCTTCTGACTAAGATCTGCACCCTTACCTACACCCATCTTTCGTAGTAGTGTTTGTACTTTTGGATATCCAGCCAAGTTCATCAGAGTATTCATTACCCCTGAAGCAGTAGCATCTGACTCTACCATATAGTCTGTAGTGACTTTATTACCATCTCGCTTAGAGATATCATACATAGCCTTCACAGCACTCATAGTCTTGAACGGGGTAGTAGACTTCATACCTTTGATCACAGTCAGAGTATCAGTGAGACTCAGTGTACCATTACGTTTAGCCATACTGTCTACAGCCTTCTTTAGTATGCCACTTGGCTTCAGTACATCTTCTGGTTCCACTCCTAGAGCATCAGCTACATCTTCAACCAGTAGTTGTAGTTCCTTCTCAGATCCAGTAGTATACTCTCCGCCTGTGATCATTTGACGAGCCATGAACTTATCACCTTGGTAGTCCAGGATAGTCTGCAGTACATGGATACGCTCATTGATAGCACTCTCGTAGTGGAAGTTGAATTCACCCTCGAGTTGATCCAGATTGTCCAGTAGTCGTGCTAGGTTCCCCGTCTTATTGATCTTTCTTCCTGACTCTCCCATTCTCAAGAACTCTGTCTTACTTTCCTCGAGGTTAAGCAGTTGTTTGATCTCTGGCTTAGCGTATAGCATCTTATCGAAGTCCCCATCATACTTTGTATCTCTCATCTCTTTGAGATCCTTGAGCATCTGCATGAACTCCGGTTTGATCTTATACTTCAATTCGCTGTAGTCTTTGATAATCTTCTCATGAGGTTTACTGATCTTTACATCTTCAGCTCCCTTGGACATCACCACGAACTCTTGACCGCCTACTTGAGGCATCTCGATGTTCGGAGGTGTGAACAGTTTACTGAACGTATTCAACGAACCAGACATCTTATCTGTATCACCTTTTAGTGCCAGTGTAGGCATCTTGATCAGTAGTTTACCCTTACTGTCTTTGAATGCTTGTAACCCCATCTCTTTAGCAGTCGTCTCTGTGAGAGGTTTACCATCTTTTCCAACCATATTATGAACAGATAGATCCTCTGTGCCTTCCTCTACCATGTCTAGGTCTTTAAGCACTTGGATGATCTTATTCCCCATCTCTTGATATGCCTTAGCAGTAGCTTCTGGTTTACCCCCTAGTTTGAAACCAAAACTATTGATATACGCTTTACCTATCTGGATATCCAGTTGAGGTTTACGTGCAGCATTTGACTTACGTGTGATACCCTGCTTACTTGCTATGTCAGTCTCAGAGATCATACCACTCTTGATATTGCTTACACCTAGAGATACAGCACGCATCACATTGGCTACACTCATAGGAGTATCCTTAGGAAGTACCCCACTCATAGATTCTTGGATCTTACCCATGTTCTCTTCTATATATTTGGCTACACCTTGTACCTCAGCATGTTGCTTAGTATTGTACCCGAGCTTCTTAGCCACACGCTTTAGGAATGTATTCTTGTTCTCTGTATCGAATCCCTCATTGATTATTTCGCTCACTTTAGTGTCATTCATTTCATATGGATCGAACAGTTGTTCCTTCTTCTTACTTACCTCTCTTGGTGATACCTCATCCATGATGTCTACGGTGACTCCTGAGGCACGATCGTGTAGTGAGGTGAGGTTTGATATACCTGCCTTATTAAATCGATCCCTGAGCGTTGTTACGTGCGTATCTATAGTATCTTGATCAACACCCTGTTCTTTTAGTTGTTTGGTTAGAGTTTCTTCATACTGTTTTAGATCTACCGCAGCATCTTCGGCTCCCGGCTTGACAGCCTTCGCCTCAGTAGCTGCTGTGGCTTCCTCAGTGATGGGAGTAGTGATTACTTCCTCTTGCGCCTTAGACTTCACATCAGATACTCGCTGTTTGATATCAGCCATCTGAGTACCAAGATCTTTACGTTCTTGATTATATGTAGGAGATTCGATATCCAGTGCATCAATCTTGGATTGCACTTCTGCTCTTTGAGTAGCCAGAGTATCCAGTGTTTCTTGCGCTTCCGGTGAATATGCTTTACCTGCTTGTTCCTTCATAGACTTAGCCAGTACATCTTCTTTGGTCTTGCCCGTAGATACTTCAGCAAGAGTATCCAATGATCTATTCACACCTTCTCTTACACCAGAGACTGCACTTGGTACTTCTGAAATACCACCTGCTGTAGCACCTCCAGCGAATCCACCACCGAATGCTTGAAATAACTCTTTATATGTATCAGAAGACATGATCTTCTCTTGTGCAGAAGTACCATACTTCTCACCTACGGTTTGCACGATTTGCTGTAGAACTTCTTCCACACCTTCATACGTACCTTTTCCTGCAGTAGTAGCAATCTTCTTACCCAGATCCATTGCAGCTCTCATAGTAGCTTTCTGGCTACCAGAGTTTGCAATAGCTTCCATAGTATTCTTAACTACAGAAGTATTACCTAGTATTTCATCTCCACCTAGTTTATTGAGTAGAGCCATACCAATACCTGCTACAGTTGCTCCAGCAATCTCACTTGCATCAGCATGTCTACCAGTAGTCTTCTTACGCTCATCAAGAATCTGATTAGTATAGTCAGCGGTATTAAGCGCTACACCAATAGTCTTTAATGGCGCAGACAGTATCTCACCAGAACTTTCTAGTAGAAACTCAGGGCCTGCAGACACAGCAGCGTTGATTAGTGACTTAGCCATACCGACTTTATCACCTTTCTCCCAAGCATGACCCATCTCAAGCATAGATGCACGAGTTCTAGCATCATCATATCCATACGCAACAGCAGTCTTATACTTATCCAGTCCTGTGAAATTACCTTTCTTATCAATCGATCCTTCTAGGAATGTACCTTTAACAGATTCACTTAGATGTCTATCTGCTTGAGCAGGAGTCATTCCTTTGGTCTTAGCGTATACATCCTTACCAAGATTCACACCAATGTCTGCGATAGAGTCCATGATACCTGCAGCTTTTCTCCCTAGACCATATTGAGTAGCATCCAACAGATTACCTAGACGATTACTTTCATCCCCCATTAGCGCATCAGTATGTGGGGTAGCAGACTTACGTGCTGTACTCAGTCTTGGTGCTCCTGGCATAGGTGTACCACTTAGAAGCGGTGTTCCTGGATCTCTATAGTTCTGATTCCACATAGGAGCATTCGGAGTTGTGTACTCTGTCTTACCTGATCCAAATAGTGCAGTATCTTGTGCTGACACAGGTCCTTGGCCTATAGCTCTATTACGTACTTGTCCTACATTAGAATGCACATCATATTCTAGCTTAGTAGCCAAATTCTTTGGTAGAGTCACATCGAGTAGTGGACCATTTTCCGGGGTTACTCCCATAGGTCCTGGTGTCCATCCATATCCAGAAGCGTCAGGAGTATATCTGCCCATGAATCCTTTATCCGATCGAGCCAACCCTAGTTTATAATTCCCTTGCTTGGTACTATCGATATACAGATTCTCAGTATCTGGTTGCCCATACTTATTGGTTTCTGTGTAGGGTACTTTAGTGATTACAGTATTACCCCGAGCATCCTTAGTGTATTGCTCTTGATACATCTGACCTTCTGGAGATGTATAGATTTGTTCATCAATAGCGTTTGATAGTGATTGCTGGAGAGATGGTGCAGTAGCCACGTTTGGTTCATTTCTTGATCCAAATAGACTGAGTAGTTTATCCTCTTTGCGTGAGGTAAGTGTTTGAGCTTTAGTATTTACGGTAGATCTATTACCGAAGTCTTCTAGTAGTCCCATATGATATATCTCCTAGATTTAGTAGGGGTATTATATCACAGGGATACTATAGGTTATTTATATGTATCAAGCCGTTGTTTTATCTTGGCTAGATTTATACTATCAGTTAATCCACCTTTAGACGATTGAGCCACTAGATTGTCAATAGTGCTTTTAGGTACTTTAGGGTAGTCAGCTTTCAGAGCATCAGCTGCAATTGCTAGATCGTATTTGTCAGTTCCACCTAGATAACTTGATGTACCTGCTACTTCCTCAAATAGTTTATCAGAAGATCCTTTACCAGCACCAGTCCCTGCAGGACGTTGATTAGGGATATAATCAGCCAGAGTTCCTAGTTGCATATTCTTTACACCGTACTGGCGACTAACCGCTGACTCAATTGCAGGACTATTTACATTGATAGTAGACTTATGTGCTATCTTCGCTGGATCACTAGTATAGTTACCTGCGGAGTCATAGCCAACTGTTACAGTATATGGCGAGAACTTAGCTTCTTTGGTAGCTAAAGTCTTATTCAGCCTTGCATTGTCTCCCGCTTCTTTAAGACGTAACATATTCATTTGCTGAGCATATAACTCTTGTGCTGCGAGTTTCTTATCGATATCTCCGATACGAGCTTCCTTCAATGCGATCTGGCCTGTAGGATCGATGTCAGTACGTGTCAAAACAGTTCCATCCGCCTGAGGAGTATATAGTTCTTTTACCGGTGCTTGCTCCATGAGTAGTTGACGTTGGCCTAGTAGAGATTTATTTGCCTGGATAGCTTTATTGGCTTGTCCTGCAATAGTTGCTTCCTCTTTAGGAGTTAGTACTCTACCTTCTGCTTGTGCTCTTGTTAAGAGAGGATTTGCAGCCACATTTGCTGCTTGAACTTGTGTCATACCTGGAGCACCTAGAAGAGTGTCTGCTTGAGCATACGCCTCTCTGGTATTACGTTTCATTAGATCATCAGCTACAGCTCTGCCTTCTTGAGCCTGTGCTCTGACATCCTGCGATTGCTGCAGACCAAACTGTTTATTGAATTGCTCTTTAGCTTGTGCAGCTTGCTGATCTCTATACGCCACATCTTCAGCACGAGTCTTCTTACGTTCTTCAGTAGCCAGATAGTTTCTAGCAATATCACCTATATTCTTTACATTCTCAGAAGCATTACCCATAGCCGAGGCAATACCTCTACCAAAGTCTACTTGTATTGGTTGCAACATATATTCTCCCTTAACCTATTGGTGCGCCAGAGATCTTCTGCGCATCCAGTTGTGCTTGACGTGCTGCTCTTGCCGTAGGATCCATAGTGTTACCAGCTAGACTCATCCCTACTTCACCAGCATTCTGTATACCAGTGTTATATTCACTTGCTTGGTTTGCGATGTTTCTGTTTGCCATTGCCTTAGTGAATCCGAATTGATCCTTAGCCAAACCATAGTTCTTATATCCTAGATATGCATTAGCTAACCCTGAAGCAGCTTCTACACCTTTGGCTACATCTCCCATATCCCAACCTGTCTGTCCACCTTGACCGGGAATCATATTACCAGTATCTCCAATAGTTCCACCACTTGATGCAAATGCTGCTTGCTGTTCGGGAGATAGTTTAGCAAAATCACTTCCAGTATATAGATCTGCAGATCCCGCTAGAGACGGAATAGCAACAGTATTCATTACTGCCTGAGGTTCACTAATCGCTGGATTAACCACTGTTGGCGCACCAGCTAGAGTAGTTGCCATCGTAGGTGCTACCAAAGCAGGAGGAGCTTTCATACTTGCAATAGTAGCTTTTGCTGTGCTGGGTTTAGTAGATACTCTTGGTGTTGTTCTTGGCGCAGTAACAACAGTAGGTTGCGTTACACCACTTCTACCAAGTCCTGCTTTATACCCACCCGGGGCCAGACCGGAAGTGAAATCTTTAAATATCACATCTGATGCGTTAGGTCTTACCGACGCAGCTACAGGCGCTTTATACCCTTTAGCTCCCGGTAGTAGATTCAGAGGTGTTCGTTGTCCCATATCATTTCCTTTACTTGCTTTAGTTTTAAAGCTATTAGCTATTTAGCTTTCACGAATTATACTACACATCCATAGATATGATTCCGATCTGGAACTTACGATCGTAGTCATAGATATTTTCATATACACTACTCACAGATAGATATACATGATCATACTGCATACCAACAGCTTTATACATATTCATATCATATCCTTCAACGTATCCTCGAGTCATATCCATATTAGCCAGTCCTGTTACGAATTCAGTAGATACATAGTTCTGCACTGACTCCATCTTATCAGAGATCTCTTTCACCTTGAGATCCAAAGTCTTACCAAATGCCTCAGCAGAATCCTGCAGATCTTCCATAAGACCGTTAGTTCTATAATTAGCTATCTTGGATACCATATTCATTCCTGCAAATACAGTATCAGGTGAGATAGTAGTTGCAGATGTTGTAAGTGTAGTAGCATAGTCTGATACTGCCTGAGTTACTTGTTCTGCACTAAGAAACTCTCCAGCGTCTATACTACTGGTTCCATAAGCCCCTAATGCTATTGTAGCTATGATTAATAGAATTTTTAGCCATCCCGGTAGAGTAGACTCTAATATTTTCTTAATGGCATAACTTGTAGCCAATCCTACAAGAATCTTACCTGCAATAGCTAAATATGACCCTCCAGATAATACCGATAATACGATAGTTACCGTTATCATAATGATTTGCACTGCTAACGCAAAGTCAGCAGTCTCATAGTAGGCTAGATGAGTCACAGTAGCTGAATATACAGATAGTCTCAGTGACTTACAGAATAGTTCCATCTGTTCTATAGGACTGAACTGATTCACAAGATTATACGACAGGGGTAGTATTACCGGTCCTGCTAAGAATGTCTTAGTCACAGCAGCATATAGACCACCTCTAGCTAATACAGCCACAGTGAATAATTCATATATATGATATTCAGTATATTGACTTGGTGTACTTTGGTGTCGTAGTATTAGGTCAGCACCTACGACCTGATTCTGATATGTACCTACTGGTCCTATTGAACCGGCGATATAGTTCAAAGTTTGATTACTCCATGCAAGAGCACTATTGTAATTACCTTCTCGCACAGTGATTCTATATTGGTTCACAGTTCCTAATACACCAACAGGAGGATTAGAGGATGCAGTCTCGAATATGAACTCAAATGTCTTATATATCATCTTAGATACCACCGGGGAAGTGTCAGATATGTCTAAACCAAAGTATACGAATGCATCTGTGATATCGGCAATAGCAGGATTCCCATTCACAGCAGTGACGACATCATCAATATTCAAACCGATCATGGATAGCATCTCTTTACTTTGTAGATACTTTGGATTCGTTGGATTGCTATTAATATTTACTAGATCATGCCGAATCTCTACGATAGGCAGCATGTCAAGATTAGATACCACTTGTCTCTCGTCAAGAGCAGTTACACCACTTCCTATCTTATACGTCCAATAGTGAGGTTCTGTCAGACCTATTACATTCCATATAGCGATATGATAGGCATACGGACCAAATGCTATCACACTCACCACTGTAGGAGAATATTGACTTAGCACCGGAGTACCGTACACAGTATTGATACTATAACTATTGGTTTCAGTCCCAATAGGTATCACAACATCAGTAGTAGTAGTGACAGTACTTGAGGATACTCCAGTGATATTTGATGTCACAGTAGTAGTCACATTGGTTACCGTATGTCGATTATCATGTGTAGCATCTATATTAGTGATTGTGATTGTCACTTCAGTAGTCACATCAGTCGTCGTGGACTCTTCCCTATATATATGAGCATCATAGTAGTTTGTCCCATAGTTGTAGTCAATATAGTCTAGTGTATACTCATATGTCAGATATGTTAACTTATTCGTAGTAGCGCTGAAACCATATAGATCATATAGATGATGGTACATATATTCTTCTTTGGTTGGTGTGTGGGTAGCCTTATAACTCAGTTCGCATGTCACTCCATAGGTACTATTGATATGTGCGATTACAGCAGCAGTAGGAAATATGGCATTTGTCATATTTGACGTAGGTAGTCCATCTACATAGTGATTTTTACCATAATCGAAGAATGTATTGTATCTACCCATGATTCCCATAGTATGTTGCTTCATGATATCGATAATACCCATCTGCGTATCTTGGTGGATCAAGGCTACTTGTGTCATCAGACTTGTATAGTCATCACCTAACATTCTATTATCAGTCACATTAGTATTGATGATGTCCGCACCAGTTAAACCAAACAATCCAAAGATGAATTCCAGAGCGTCACTCATGTGCTGCTCAAAGGATCCCCCGAAGGCTGTCTGAACCAGTGCTATTACCACGAGTGTTGGGATAGTTAATATCGCTACTACTATTGCTACTATATTAGTGAAGACACTTATGATACTACCCATTGGTTACTCCCAGATATTCCATAATACGTTTACCTCTTGGGTAGATTTCGTCTCTCAACATAAATACCGTAGATGTATCTGTAGTATGCCATAGTCTTATACTAGTACCAGTAGCCATAGATATGAAGTCCTTTAGATTATCCTCGTGAGGTGCATAGGATATCTTGTGTTTATCACATATATCGAACATCTGTTTCAGACCTATGATCATCCCTATTGGATCCCATATCTTAATACTACAACCGTAGTATTGATCATTCTCTATTCGATTATAGACGAACCCTACTCTCTCACTATTCTTCCATATGTCGTATGCGAGTCCCTGAGCCACGCTATCGAGCATATTAGTTTTATAGTAGTCTGGGTCGGTATCTTGGATTACGTCGCTCACAGATGCCATATCTTGATCCACACACGATATATCAGTAATTGGTTTCACTTCATATATGTCACTTCCCTTTATGTACGATACAGCTTGCATAGAATCCTCCTAGACCAGAACTTACACAACATACTCTTCCACCGAGGTATTCATCCAGTACCATGCACACTTCTAGTAGACCTGATACTCCTTGAGTATGTCCGATGGTCTCTTTATATCTTAACTGAGGTGTGTCACCATAGACATCATTCTCAGCAGTCTCATTATTCTCAGTCCCTGTACCATGAGGTTTTACAAGATCACACTCCGTGATCACATTCTTATACCCGGACTCTGTCACTCCAAAAGGATTTCTATTGTACTCGAACCAGGTCTTACATTGTGTGATATCTTCTTCGGCAGGGGATGTAGCTTTACCTAGATGGATAATAGCCATACCCTCTCCGACCTTGAGATCAATATTATGTTCATCAAAGATGCGTAGAGTATTGTACGAGGTCTTCTCTTCAGCTACTATGATTACTTGATCGAATCCATTATTCAATAGTTGCTCAGCTTCATATAGACAGTGCATAGAGCTTGCGCAGGTATTACCATTGATAGTTGCATAGCAGATATTCTCTCTACCCTTTAACTGGCCAATCCACTTATGCATACTGTATGCTGCAGTCTCTTTAATCACTACGCCACTATCATTCACATTTACTCTGTAGTCTCTATCACCCTTAGTATTCCTAGCCTCTCCGGCAGTCAATAGTACACCACCTGCATAGATGAATGCACACTTACCTTCCAGAGTGATACCATGCAGGTATTCATACACATGGTTGATATACTGACTAGTCATATACTCACTATGGTCCAGCATCTCTACTACACCGTCATTGTTTGGTTTCACATAGTTATACGATAGTACCTTCATTCATTACTCTTTCCACGATCTCTCGTATTGGTAGAACCATCCATTCTTCCTTAGTTCGTCCTAGGAACCACTCATTGTTAAAGCACCCATACTTCTCATCCATTTCCATGAATACCATATTAGTACCAAAACTATCCACTTCAGCATCTGGCCACAGTGACTCGATGTTTACACGAGTACCATGCTCCTCTCTGATTGCTTTATTCAGAGTATCTAGAATATCTTGTTCCACGTTTAGATCTCCGCTAGAGGATTTGATGTCTTGACGATAGCCAGACTGTCCATAGCATTCTTCATGATACTATCGATCGGATTGACCTTAATAGCATCCGGAATAGAGTTTGCATCCTTGGCTACTGAGTATGCCACAGACCATGAATCCAGTGCTTGCTTCAGTAGTTTCTGTTTAGCATCATCGTCGAATCCTTTAGTCTGTCTTTCAACTAGAGCTTTCTTAGCGATCTCACTATCAGTCTGTTTCTCGATAGTAGGTCTTTGCAGGGTAAATAACACAGCTTGTGTTAGAGCAGTCTGTAGTGCTCCTAGATATACTTGTGGATATGCATCACTTGTGATACGCTTAGCAGCCCATTCAGCTTGTACATGTGCATTGACTGCTTTCATCATCTGATCGAATACACCAGCACCATTGACTGTAGCTTCAGTAAGTGTAGTGATAGGGATCACAGTACTAAACGTATTTACAGTATAGTTTGAACTTGTAGCTACCAGTCCTGCTTCTGAAGTAGACACACTTACATATGAACCAGCAGCAATAGTGATCACATTGGTATTATCCAAAATATTGGATGTAGGTGTGAATGTACTTGTGAATATGATATTATCCAAAGTAACCAGTGCACTTAAAGTTCCATTAGGAGCAGAGATATCTCCTAGAGTGAATCCACTCACTGCTTCACTAAACGTGAATGTGACGATAGCATTGTTCCCAGTACTGACAGTATACGTTGATAGAATGATTGTTGCTGATGGTATTGCCATAGATAAACTCCTTAGTATTTATTGATATACCCCGAAGGGCACATCAGAAAGACTACACTTTAGCGATATCTTCATATGAAATAGTGAATTTACGTACACTCATAGGGATCTTATTCCCGGTACGTCTACCATCGATGATCTCATCTTTATGCAGAGTGATCATTGAACTCTTTAGTACATCGATCAAACATACTTCCAATTCAACTGGAATATCAAATGGTACATACTTAGCGATACCAAAATACTGGTTCTCACAGGATACATACTCAGATGTCACCATGTCATTGTCACGCTTATCATTAGACGACACAGTTACAATCTTGGTTGCCATAGCAGCAGCTTTGGCCTCAGCGACAGCTTTACGTTGTGCAGCTTCAATAGCTTCGTGCTTACTCTGAGGAGTAGCATGGTCAGCTTTAGGTTCTGGTACTACTGGTTTCTCAACCACTTTGTTAGCAGATTCCCCTGCAGCATAATACTCTTCAATTTTCGCAGCTAATTTAGCAGCACCAATATTTGCATTATATACTACACCTAGTACATCAGCTTCAGCTTTTAATTCTTCGATAGTTTTATCCATTATAAATCCCTTTGGGTTGTTTATTTAGTAGAGTCCCGGAGGACTCAGTGATTAGACAGATGCTGCCACTAATACTTTGAGAAGTTTCTCAGGCTGGAGGATGATACCTGCATACCACATAGTATACGAGAAGAACCCGTTAGTACCAAATGGATTTGTAAGTTCAATCTTCTCAGGAGACTGAGCGTTGAATGCGATCTTATTGTAACCCTTGAGACCTACAGTTGCAAATGCACCTTTAGTTGGGAACAAGATTGGGAACGCATCGAAGTGTCCACGATCAGCTGCAGTAGCAGAAGCGATGTTTGTAGCACCAGAGTAACTGAGTGTTCCAGCATATGACTGAGGAGGTACAGCACCTTGACCAGTGTAAACAACAGCAGACTCAGATTCAATGAAACGAACATCTTGCATTGCACCAACTTCACCTTCAGCAAGGTTAGAAGCACCAGCATACTTATACGCAGGGATATATGCGATCTCTTCAGAGTACTGACCGGTGTTACGTACCAATGATTCCAAGTCATACTTAACTTCAGGCCCAATGATTGCATAGAACGCTTTGTTGATAGTCTTAGTATCGATCTTAGTAGAACCAGTTACGATCTCTGTATTCTTCTCAGCACGGTTACGTACCAACTTACGAGATGCCTTACGGATCAAGTCATATGACACACGACAACCAGCATCAAGAGTACCATCAGCAATAGCAGTCCCACCGATAGTAGCCAATGAAGTAGCAGCACCAGAATACATAATATTGGTTGTAGCCAACATATCCAACTGTACTAGATCCTCTTGACGACGATTAGCCAAACGACCCAACTCTTCACGGTAACGTACTTGAATGACATCTTCAGAGAACATAGCCACTTCATCAGTATAGTCAATCATCTCACCATAACGAGCGAATGCAGTAGTCATAGTGATCTTTTTGATACTACGCTTATTAGTAGCACCTGAACCCTCCAATA
>Ga0316626_10000302_pt1 | contig 18412 bp, 18 predicted proteins | sample OWC_Aug_T1_C1_D5_FD_207656 | JGI IMG/M metagenome (GOLD analysis project Ga0316626, IMG submission 207656) | Wetland soil microbial communities from Old Woman Creek delta, Ohio, United States - OWC_Aug_T1_C1_D5_A | ecosystem: Environmental > Terrestrial > Soil > Wetlands | place: USA: Ohio...
CTACCGTTCTCTTTTCGGATATCAGGGAAGTGATTACAAAACGAAACCGCATCTGATCTCGGTGACAGGAAATAAGGGCAGCTGAGGTTTCCTGCAGGGGACCTATTGGCGCTGCTTCTCGCGCGTATCCGACTCCATCCGAAGCGACTCATCGTCCACAAAAAGCAGGCACGGGCGCTGTATGAGCCACTGCCGCTTTCCTGCGGGCCGTCTTCCGATAACACGCTTACCGAGCAGCAGTTGCAGCTCGATACCCTCCGGCCGGACAATGGAGATGGTGCGCGTCCTGCTTTTGCTCACGAACCACTTTTTCAGCGCCTGGTTTTGTGAGAGCCTGTTGTAGACAGGCTTCAGCACGGCACGGAGCCCTGCGTCGAAAAGGCGCACGGTCTTCAGCACCCCCGCCTGGGCTCTCCCGGGCATGCCGCCGTATATGCGGATCGTCCGTTTCTTTCTTTCGATCCATTCAACACGCCCGATTATATCCTGCCGCTTCAGCACCCATGAGTCGACGAGGGTGTTGTTGTCTCCCTTGGTCCTGATTTCGTCACCATCGACGGAGACAACCCGGTGTACCACCTTGCATCCGATCTCAGGCGATGTGAAAACCACCACGTCACCTACCTTCACGCGTCTGCCGTTATAGGGCCGCACGTACAAGACATCCGGCGAGGTCAACACCGGATTCATGCTGGGGCCCTTATAGAACAGAGAAACAGGGTCACTTCCCTTGGCGCGCTGCCCGGATGGCTCAATCACTCGTGAGTCCCCCTTGCGCGAGCCGTTCTATCTTCCAATCCTTCCCCCGCCTGACGAGAAATGTCCACCGAGGTCGCGTATCCTGGTCCGGCGTGGCCCAGGTTTCGATGCACAACGCGTGAGCCTCATCAAGTCTTTCGAATCTTCTGTGCAGGAGCGTCCCCCGACCGGGTGCGTCTGACTTCTCCCGCCCTATCCTCTCCCGCAGATCCGCGCGGTCGAGCTTGCCCCACGGTGTCTCCACAGGATACGCATCAATGAGGTCGAGAACCTTTTCCCTGGAGGCTTCACCCTCGCCCGAGCGGTTAAGAACGTTCATGGTCTCTATCAGGGCCTTCAGGCCCGTCTCATCCGATCGCACCATCGAGACATCAAGTAGGGACTGGAAACCGCCGGTTTGCGCGTCAACCACCCACACCGGCCGTTTCAGTTCCTCCGAAATACGCAGCGCTGGCGTTCTTCTGAGGTCACGACACAACCGGTCAAAGGCCGTACCGGGCACAAGCACGAGGTCCACGTCAGGCCACTTCTCCAGCGCCTCTTTTCCGGCGTGTATAAAGTCCTCTACCATGAGGAGACCGGAGCAGATGATATTGCCGCCGTACGTCCGGTTCTTTGTAACCCCAATATAGTGGACGTTTGGAAAAGAGGGCGCGTGTGAGTCAATCCCCCGCTTGAGGACAGGGAACGCAGCCTCCGATGTGAGCCAGAGCACCTTGCGATACGGTCCACCCATGTTCCTGAGGTTCCCCGCCTGGGTGTGCCTCAGTATCTGTCTCACCGGCACGCGAGAGGGCAGGTTCATATCGGGCTGGAGCCAGATGGCGGCTTCATGTTTCACCCTCATGCGGTCCGCAAACGCCAGGTACTCTCCGATAGGACACTCCAGCAGCCCCAACACCTCGGGGGGTGTCATTATCGCGTAACCCGGCCACCAGAGGAACATGTGGGCCGCGCCGTGATTGACAAGGGTCGCAAATGTCTGCTCTATGTCAGCCCAGCCGCATATTTTTGGAAGCGTCACTATAGAGCCGGCGAGGTCCATGTGATATCTCTTTATGAGCTGCAGCGAATCCAGGGTCTTGGCGGCGGCGGTCTCACTTCTTCTGAAAATGCGGGCCCAGTGGTCGGGCTGCGTCGAATGCATCGAGAGATTGATCTCCATCGGCCTGAAACGGGAAAGCTCTTTCAAGAAAGTTTCGTCCAGCATGGAGCCGTTGGTCGTGAAAAAGAGTTTGTTGGAAAGAAACTTCCGTCTCACGAGCTTCAGTATCTCGAACAGGCGGGGATGAAGGAACGCTTCACCTTCAGCAATCCGTCCGGGCACACTCTCGCTCATGTAGATGGGGCCGTCATGGGCGTCCATCAGGCTGAGCTGGTACTTTACGTCCTCCAGGTCCCGGAACATGCCTGTTTCGATGGGAAACGGGTTCAGCTCATTCGTGCAGAACAGACACCGGTTATTGCACACAGCGCTGATCGAGAGCACGCTGTTGTGCTTCCCTGAAGCCAACCACTCCTGAAAGAAAATGCTCTGCCCCGCCGGTTGAGCGGCGGCGCAGTTCCCGCTGGTGTTCGTATGAGGACTATCCTGCGCCATACCAATCATCCGTCACGCTGCATTCATGCCTGCGTTCGTGCCTGCGTCGCAACGCGCACTGGTGGACGTATTCCCTATTCTACTTCCCGGAAACAATCCGTGCGCCCGCGCCTGTTCACAGTACCAGAACCCGGCCCAGAGGTTCTTGCTGCTGTAATAGTTCTGGGCTACACAGCTGCCGAGGCAGATGCCTTTCATCACGCATTCCCCACAGACTCCTTCAATCTTTCTTGGGAGTCCTTCACGCAGCTCCTGCAGCACGCTGTTATTTGCCCATACGTCGGAGAGCGCATCCCGCGCCGCGTGGCCAAAGACCAGCTCTGGAACGCTTTCTCCTATTCCGCACAGGGCATAGGAGCCACTGGCCAGTACGCCGATGATTCCAAAGATGCCGCAGACACCGCACCCCTGCCCATCACCGAACATCTTGCTCATCGGCCTGAACGCAGCCGGGTGGCTGTAGAACAGGGTTACCTTGGCAGAGCCGGACAGCCTGTTTTCAACCCACGCGCCGAGCTCCACCAGTTCCTCGATGCGCAGCGTTTCTCCGTGTTCGTGCATCACCTCACCGCGCGCCGTGGGCTGCACGAGGTTGAACTTGACCGACCCGGCGCCAACCGATTCGGCAAGGCGCACCACTGACTCTATCTGGTCTTTATTGCGACGGACGAGGCTCATGATCACCTGCGGTCTCAAACCGGCAGCCACGAGGTTGCGCACACCATTGAGCGCGGCCTCAAACGACCCACTAACACCCCGCATCCACTCGTGGGTCTCTGCGTCCGCCCCGTCGAGACTGACCGACACAAAAGCATTCTTGCAGGAAGCAAGATCTTTCGCCAGCTCCGGCGTGCACAAGACGCCATTTGTTTCCACAACGAGCCCCAGGTCTTCTTTTCTTACGATGTCGAGAAGCCCTGTGATCTGCGGGTGAAGCAGAGGTTCACCGCCGGTCAGCTTCACGCTGGAGAGGCCCAGAGGCCGTGCCTGATGAATAATAGATGTGAAAAGCTCTTTTGGCAGGGCCGGGTAGCTCTTGCCTCCCGCCTGGAATTTCGGCGCAATCCAGCAGTGGCGGCAGGCAAGATTACAGCCCTCAGTCAAGTAAAAGTAGATGGTGTTCAGAGCAAAACCTTGTTGGATTGGTTGAATTGGTTCGTCTGACAAACGTTCCATTGGTTGAATTGGTTCAATTGGTTTCATTGGTTGAAACGTCCCTCCTTCGGACCAGAAGACTTACTGAGATAGGCAATGAAGTTGTTGACCTTCTTCCAGACGGTGTCCCCATGGGCTCTGAGTTTTTCTATATTCGCGTGCCCAATATATCCCTGGTCCAGGACCACGTAACAATGACTCAGCGTCTCGGCAATGGAGGCACGAGAATAGTCAAGAAATCTCATAAAATCCTTCTTGCTCGTTCGGTGAAACCCCTCCGCAATATTGGCCATAACGGAAACGGCGCTGCGTTTAACCTGCCCAACGAGTTCGTAATCTTTCTTAAACCGTTCATTCCTCGTAATCTCATATATGAGCCCGACAGATTTCCTCGCCTCTTGCCAACATTCCAGTTCTTCAAACCGTCTTATCGTTGCCATGTCAGATCTGCCGTTTCAACCAATAAGACCAATGTAACCAGTTCAACCAATTGAACCCTTTGCTTCTCTTGCCACACTTCCAAATCCTCAAATCGTCTCACCGTTGCTAAGCCTTTTGCCTCCTAACCAATAGAGCCAATCGGACCGATGTAACCAATGTAACTTGTTCTGCCTCTCCACCAATCAAACTAATAAAACCAATCAAACGTTTAAAACTCTTTCCATCTCTTCCCAGAACTTTCCCGTGCGCGTAACGGCGAGACGATAACCGGGAATCGACCTGGCAAGCGCACAAACGTTTTCAAAAAGCAGCATGCGCAGGGTCTGCTCCTCTTTCTTGTCGAGGCCCCAATCGTAAAAGAAGCATTTTTCCCGCGTCCGACGGTTCAGGCTAAGCGCGGTCTCACCTTCTCCGACCGGTTCGGCGCGATCCTCCTCACCCCGCTCGAGAAGGAAGATGGCTGAAAGCGGATAATGGTGCTGTGTGTTCCATGTCCGGTCGAGTTTTCGCTCAACTATGTCGCTCCACGTGGGGAAGGGATATGCATGCCAGGTCCCATCATTGAACGGAACGACAACCACCTCCTCATCGCATACCGCATCCCACTCAGCGGGCAGGCGACGGCAACAGGTGGATTTTCCCGCACCCGGCTTTCCGGCCAGCAACATCCAGCGTGCACCACGTTTTATAAGGGCGGCATGTAGAGGAAACCCGCCCATCCCCAACAGGTGTCGGTAAAACGGGTAGAATGACTGCCACACCTCGCGAAGCGTTAGGATTCCATGAACCGAAGGCCTCACGTCGGAAACGACGTGCGTTTGGTTACCATTCGACTGGATAGTAAGAACACCATGCTGTCTGCCCAGTTGATCCGCTCCGGGGACGTTGCATTGGAGCCGGGCTGTTTCCCGAGGGGGTCTTCTTTCAAGGTGCATGATGCGTGCGACCTTCCGGACCCACGCATCAGATGCGGCCGTGGTGAAAAGGTCCATGCTCAGCGTGTCCGCAAGTTCAAGACGATAGCATTCCACTATCCGTAGTTGGTTATTCGTCGGTGCTCCGCGTGAGGCGACACGTGCGACCGGATCGTCCCCAAGATGCCTGAGCGCGTCCTGTGGTAGTATGTTCACTAGCATCCTTTCACGACCGATCGTCGTGCCGGCCGCACACCGTTCATAAGCGATGCCTCATGTAGACGTACCCGTACTGCACGACATACTTGCGCCGGTGCCGTTGTAACAACCCGCATTCGCTGAAGAGCCTATGCAGCAGTTCACCGTGTTGGCGCTGCTTCCACCACTACAGTGACTGGCATAGGAGCCGGAACCGCACCCGCTGCCGGTGCCACCCGCATTACAGATCCCTGAAAGGGATCCCGCCCCGGTGCCGTTGGCACATTGCCTGTTGTTCCTGTTACCCGCTGAGCAACTCCAGCCCTCTGCTGTCACGTTGCACGCCAGGTCATACAGGATTGGTGGTTCATATCGCATTTCCGATCCAGCTCGGCGGTTGCACACACCGGCACCTCAAGCTCCGACACGTAGAGCGGTCATCACGCCCTGCGATCGAGCTGAGGGAGCCTTCCCCCTTCCTCGATGAACTTCCGCAGGCAGGCGTCCGGGGCCGGGTGGTACGGATTGCCTGTTATCGTATAGGCGAGTGCCGGGCAACTGCCGGTGCAGTAGTTGACATAGTCACACCCGCGACAGAATTCAAAGTCAGCGAGCGGGATCGAACGGCGCTCCCTGAACCTGTTGAGCTCCGGGTGGTTCTGCCAGATTTCCTTCAGGTCGTCCTTGTTCATGCGGCCCAGGGACATGTGGGGCATCTGGCCACACGCAACGATCATGCCGTCGGCACGCACCCCGAGCGTACTCATCGGCCCGCCGCATCCCACGAGAAACCCGCGACCTGACATCTCCCTGCCCTCTTTTCGGGCCTCCTCCATTTCAAGCCATCCCCTGCCTTCCGCAAGCGGTCCTGCTGCCGCGCTGATGCGGCCGTTATACGTGTCGGTCAGCCTGAGCAGCGTTTCCATGGCCAGCACGCGCTCCCCAACCGTCAACTGGACCATCTCCGCATTCTTGCGGCAGAGCCCCAGGTGAGAGGCAGAGTTTGTTGAGAAACCGGGAAGTCCCACGTCTTCCAGCAGGAGCCGCGCAACATTCTCCAGGTCGTGCACGTTCTTCCTGTGTATGGTCACCCGAACCGTAACAGGCAGATTATACTTTTGCAGATGCCTGATGCCGTTCATGGCCTTGCTAAATGCGCCCCTTCCGCGGCACACGTCATGTGTCACGGGGACCGATCCGTCGATGGAGACCTGGACGCTGTCGCATCGTTTGGTAGATGCGAGAAACGCAGCCATTTCATCCGTTATCAGCGTCCCATTGCTCAGGATCTTGAAACGCATGCGGTTACGGACAACGCCTTCGATGATCTGCTTAAAATCCCCGCGGATAAAGGGTTCGCCGCCGCAGAGCGTCACGTCCATGACGGCACAGCGCCCCAACTCCTCAAAGAATGTAAGCCATTCCCCGGTAGGAAGATCTTTCCCCACGTCTCCTGCGCTGGTAAAATGGCTGCAGTACTTACAGCGCAAATTGCACCGCGTGGTGATCTCAATGTCCACTGACTTCGGGGTCTTCATCACGTTCATAGCTTCACCTTCTCTGGGGAACGGCCGGAATGATGGAATACTGGAAAGATGGAAAGAGGGGCCATGGAAAGACCGGATGCCAGGGAGGAGGCCGACCGGCCATACGGTACCACTTCGATTATTGGTGGCTTGACCATTATTCCATATACTCCATCATTCCAGCATTCATGGGTGTTTGAATCTCATACCCCGCCAGGCCCTGTTTGATAAGGTCCTGCACGAATAGGTCAATGTGCGAGTGCGCTTCCGGAGAAACATCCTCCATGCCCCCGTGTATCTCACGGACAATATCGACGACGGCGTGCTCCCCATCCAGGAGTTTCCACACAAAAACACCGACGGGGTTCAGGCCAAACGCGTTGCCTGTGTCGGGGTCAAAGAGGATGGCCCAGTCATCGAATTCCTCGCGAAGCACTACCAAGGGGTTGGCTATCGGCTTTCGATCGTCAGTCACCGTTTCCCTCGCTTTTTTGAATAGTTATGCCCCTCCAAGAGGCGATAACGTGTGGTGGGCGTAGACCGCCCTACCTAGGAGTTGCAATTCATGTACCAGCAGGGCGGGGCTTCGCCCACGGCAGCGCGCCCGTAGAGCGAGCGCCAGCGAGTGTTATCACGGTGAAGAGGCGGAGGGATTCGGTGTGAGTATATAAGCGAAAAGCTCTAGCTACCTTTTCCGGCCTTGGTGAAATACTCGATAGTCTTTCGCAGGCCCGCATCGAGCTTCACTTTAGGCTGCCAGGACAGGTGCGTGCGTGCTTTTGTGATATCAGGGCAGCGGCGTGTCGGGTCATCATCAGGCAGTTTTTCGAACACGATCTTCGACCGTGATCGCGTCATCCTGATAATTTTTTCCGCTATGGAGAGGACCGAGACCTCGTGGGGGTTCCCAAGGTTGAGAGGCCCGGAGAATCCAGACAGGAACGGCTTGGTATAATCCCGTTCCGGAGCCCGCTCGCCGGTTTCGAGGTCCATCATACGGATCATGCCCTCGATGAGATCGTCGATATAGCAGAAGGACCTTGTCTGAGAGCCGTCTCCGTAGACCGTTATGTTCTCGTCCCGGAGCGCCTGAACGATGAAGTTGCTGACGACCCGTCCGTCGTCGGGGCGCATCCTTGGCCCGTACGTATTGAAGATACGCACTACCTTTATGTCGACCTTGTTCTGCCTCATGTAGTCAAAGAAGAGCGTCTCAGCCAGCCTCTTGCCCTCGTCGTAGCAACTCCTCTTACCCACGGGATTCACGTTTCCCCAATACTCTTCCTTCTGGGGATGCACTTCAGGGTCTCCATACACCTCGCTGGTCGAGGCCTGCAGCACCCGCGCCCTGACCCGCTTTGCAAGCCCCAGCATATGGAGTGCACCCAGCACGTTCACCTTGGTCGTCTTGACCGGGTTGTACTGGTAATGGATGGGGCTCGCCGGACACGCCAGGTTGAAGATCCAATCCACCTCGATCATCACCGGCTGTGTGATGTCGTGTCGCAATAGCTCGAAGTTCTTGCGGCCGAGCAAGTGGGCGATGTTTCTTTTTGCGCCCGTGAAAAAGTTGTCAAGACAGACCACGTCGTGTCCGTCTCTGACAAGCCGCTCGCACAGGTGTGAGCCGATGAACCCGGCCCCCCCTGTCACGAGCACCCGTTTGGCCTCTTTGTAAGGTCCGAACCTATACATTGGGCCTGCCCACGGAGACGTACCGGAACCCGCGCTCTCCGAGGAGCTTGGGGTTGTATTGGTTCCGGCCGTCAAAGATCACGGCCTGTTTCATCAAGGACTTTATCCGCTCGAAATCGGGCTCCCTGAAGGAGAGCCACTCCGTCAGGAGCAGGAGACCATCCACGCCCTCGAGCACATCGTACTGGCTCTTACCGAAGAGCACGGACGAGTTCCCGTGGAATATGCGCGCCGCATGTTCCATTGCCTTGGGATCGTAAACACGGCAGACGGCCCCGTCGCCGGTCAGACCATTTATTATCTCGATTGCCGGTGCCTCCCGCATGTCGTCCGTGTTGGCCTTGAAGGCGAGACCCCACACGGCGAGCTTCTTGCCCTTCAGGTCGCGCCCGTAGAAATCGCGCACCTTCTCCAGGAACGAGGTGCGCTGGAACTGGTTGGCCTTCATCACCTCGTTGAGCATGGAGAAGTTGAAACCGGCGCCCTCAGCCGTCTTGATGAGGGCCCGCACGTCTTTGGGAAAACAGGAGCCGCCAAAGCCAACGCCGGGGAAGAGGAACTTTGGTCCGATCCGCGAATCGCTGCCAATACCTCTCATGACGCGCATGACATCGGCTCCGACCCGTTCGCACACGTTGGCAATCTGGTTCATGAAGGAAATGCGCGTCGCAAGCATCGCGTTTGCGGCGTACTTGGTCATTTCACTGGAACGGAGGTCCATGACGAGAAACGGGGCACCCGTCCTGATGAACGGTGAGTACAACTCTTTCAGGATCTCTTCCACGCGGCTGTTCTCCACGCCCACGATGACGCGCTCGGGTTTCATGCAGTCGTCGACCGCAACGCCTTCCTTGAGAAACTCCGGGTTCGACGCAATGTCAAACTGTACGTCCGCGCTCCGTTTTGTCAGCTCCGCCCTGATCGCATCCTGCACTTTCTCGCATGTCCCGACTGGCACAGTCGATTTGACGACGACGATACGGTATTTTTCTATGGACTGCCCTATTCCCGCGGCCACCCGCAACACGTATTGCAGGTCCGCAGACCCATCTTCGTCCTGTGGGGTGTTCACAGAAACAAAGATAATAAGGCCATGATCCACCGCCTCCTTGATGTTCGTCGTGAACTGCAGGCGCCCCTCTTTGAGGTTGTTCTTAACAAGCTCTTCGAGGTGCGGCTCGTAAATGGGGATTTCCCCCTTCTTGAGCCGCTCAATCTTTTGCGCGTCAACATCCATACACATGACGTCGTTGCCGACCTCAGCAAAGCAGACACCCGAGACAAGCCCTACGTAACCGACTCCTATGACGGAAATCCGCATCCAGCCTCCTTAGATTTGCTTCTCTGTTTTACCGCCCAATCCTTTGCAAAGTCAATACCAAACACCCGAAATACAGGGTCCTGGGGCCGGGGTCCCGGGTCCAGAGAGGAGAATCCTCGCAAAAATGAAAATAAACCAGATAGTAATCGAGGCAACAATGCCCCTGGAACACACGTGGAGAAAAATTTTGAACTTCAGCGGAATTTGCTGGACCCTGGCGACTGGACCCCGGACCCTGTTTCTTTTTTCTGGCCCCGGGACCCTGGACTCAGGACCCTATCTAGTGACAGAAAAACTGTTGAAATACATAATAATGTCTGCTATACTTTTCGCGTGAAAGTGGGTTCAGCCCGCTTTTTTAGTTTATGGAACCGAATACAGCGGTGGTCGCCGAGGAGATCACGGAAAAAATCACGGGGTTGGCGGAGCCTATCCTGCGCGACTATCGCATTGATCTCGTTGATGTCGAATTTCACCCGGCGGGCAAGCGTTGGTTGCTCCGCATTTACATCGACAAGGAAGGCGGGGTCACGATAAGTGACTGCGAGCACGTCAGCCGGGAGCTTGCGCAGACGCTCGATGTGGAAGACGTCATTGAGCATCCGTACACCCTTGAGGTCTCGTCGCCCGGTTTAACCCGTGCGCTTAAGACGAAGAAAGATTTTGAGCGATACATGGGGAAGGAGTGCAGGATCGTCACGTCATCGCCTGTCGAAGGAAAGAACGATTTCAAGGGCGTGATCGGCCCGGTGACCGAAGAAGGCCTGGAAATATGGGTGAACACGGATGCGTACCGGATTCCATTCGGTTCAATAAAGAAGGCACATTTAGAATTTGATCTGTGAGGAGTGAAGAGCATGTACTTTGACCTGAATTACGTGATCGAACAGGTGGGCAAAGAAAAGGGGATTCCCAAAGAGATCATCGTGGAGACGCTCGAAGAAGCGGTCCTCTCCGCGTCCAAGAAAAAGTTCGGCAGCCATCTCGAACTGGAGGCCCGGTACAACGAGGGGCTCGGGGAAATCGAGATATTCCGCTTCAAGACGGTAGCTGAAGAGGTACAGGACCCCGACCTGGAGGTCACGCTTGAAGAGGCGCGCAAAAGCGATCCCGAGTGCATGGTAGGCGACTCGATCGGCATGAAGATGGACACGTCTCAGCTGGGCAGAATAGCGGCACAGACGGCCAAGCAGGTCATCATGCAGAAGGTGAGGAACGCTGAAAGCGATGTCATTTACAACGAGTACAAAGACCGCAAGGGAACGATAGTCACGGGCGTGGTGCAGCGGGTGGAAAAGAACCATTACGTGATCAACCTCGGTAAGACCGAGGCAGTGCTGCCCTTCAAAGAGGTGATCCCGAACGAAAACTTCAAACGGCGCGACAGGGTCAAGGCGTATGTGCTGGATGTGGAGAAAGACCAGAAGGGCTGCACGATTCTCCTTTCCCGCACGCACCCCAACTTCCTCGTACGCCTCTTTGAAGTAGAGGTGCCGGAAATCCAGGAAGGCATCATAAAGGTTGTGGGCGCGGCGCGCGAGCCCGGCGAGAGAGCAAAGATTTCTGTCTACAGCCAGGATGCGAGCATTGACCCGATCGGAGCCTGTGTCGGGGTCAAGGGTTCGCGTGTGCAGGCTGTTGTGCAGGAGTTGAGAGGGGAAAAAATCGACATCATACCGTGGAGCAAAGACACGGCCAAGTTCGCGTGTAATGCGCTTGCGCCGGCCAGGGTCTCCAAAGTCTATATCAACGATGAAGATCAATCGATGGAGATCATCGTGAATGATGATCAGCTCTCACTTGCCATCGGCAAGAAGGGGCAGAACGTGAGACTGGCATCGCGCCTCACCGGCTGGAAGATCGACATCAAGAGCGAGGCCGAGGTAGAAAAAACGTCGCGTAAAGTGATTGACGATCTGATGGAAAACCTCAAGACCAACGAGATTATCGCGAGAGTGCTCTTTGACGAGTATCTCAGGGAGCCCCGCGACATAGCACGCCTTTCACCGGAGGAGCTGGCCAAGGCGACAAGTATCGGCGTGGAAGATTGCAAGCCGATTGTAGAGCATGCAAAGGTGTGGGCCGAAGCCGTAGAGAACCAGGCCGCAGAGCAGGCAGCCTCTGAGCCTGCGCCTGAAGAGACGGCAAGCGGCAAAGAAGTTGCCGAACAAAGCGAGAAATCGCCGATAGAGGGTTAGTTTTAGGGAGGTCTGGAGTATGGCAAGGATAAAAATCACCGCCCTCACCGATAAGATGAAGGATGAGCAGGTCTTATCGAAGCTGAAAAGCATCGGCGTAAAAGTGAAGGACAAGGATAAAGAAAAAGGCGACGAAGCACACGAAGAGACAAAAGAAAAGCTCACTGCTGCCGGCGAAAAAGTCATAGAGAAGCGGGTCGCCTCAACGGTCATCAGGCGCCGTGTTGCTCCACCACCTCCCCCGCCACCCGAGCCTGCGCCAGAAGTACCCCCTCCGAAAGAAGAGGCAAAACCGGAAGAAGCACCGGCAAAGCCGTTGAGAAAGAGGAAGGTTTCGCTGAAGAAGACCGCGGCAGAGGCAGAGGCTGCTGCGGCCGAACCCGCGAAAGTCGAAGTCGCTGCTGTCCATGCAGGGCCTGCAGTCGAGGTAGCGCCACCTCCGGTCGAGGAGTTGAAAGAAGCTCGGACGGCAGCAGCCGCTTCCGCGGAAGCGGCTCCAGGCGCAGAGCCGGTTCGGGACGAGCCACAGAAGCCCGAAGTCGATGGCATTGGCGAGCAAAAGAAGCAGGAGATTACGAGAGCGCTGGAGGAGGCTTACAAGAAGGACCTGAACAAAGAATTTGTTCTGGTAGAAGAGGAGAGCGAGGAGGAGAAGAAACGCAAGAAGGCGGAACGCCTCCTCAAGAAGATAGAAGAAGAAGAACAGGAAGAGGTTACAACCAAGAAAAAGGGCCTTCTGAAAAGGAAGGTCGTCATACGGGAAGAAGACCTATACGCCTTCAGGCGGCGGGGAGGTAAGACCTTGCCGTTCCGAAAGGGCGCACGCGACAGAAGAGGAATTGAGGCCCGGGCCGAAGAAGAGGCGCGGCCCGAGCTGAAGATCGTCAGGAAAGCCATCAAGGTTGGAGATCACATCCAGGTCGGGGAATTGGCAAAACGGCTGAGCGTCAAAGCCCAGGATGTGATCGGCAAACTGCTTTCCATGGGTACCATGTCGAACATCAATCAGTCGATTGATTACGATACGGCCTTCGTGGTCGCCTCAGAACTTGGCTTCGAGATTGAGAAGATCGTCTCGATAGAAGATGAGTTCCAGGCACGTGAGACAGAAGCAAAAGACAAAGAGGCTGAAGAGACCCTGAAGCCGAGACCTCCTGTCGTCACGATCATGGGACACGTGGACCATGGGAAAACCCTGCTCCTCGACACGATTCGGGATACTAATGTCGCAGAACGCGAGGCGGGCGGGATCACGCAGCACATAGGCGCGTACCTGGCAAGGATCGACGGTAAAGAGATCGCATTTCTCGATACACCGGGCCACGAAGCGTTTACGGCAATGCGCGCACGCGGGGCGCTTGTGACGGACATTGTCATACTGGTGGTTGCCGCGGACGACGGCGTCATGCCTCAGACCATTGAAGCCGTCAATCACGCAAAAGCTGCAGGCGTTCCCATCATCGTGGCTGTCAACAAGGTTGACAAGCAAAACGCCAACCCGGACAAGGTCATGAAGGAACTGGCAGAGCTGGGCCTCATTCCCGAGGAGTGGGGCGGCAGCACACTCATGGCAAAAATATCCGCGAAGAAGAAGACAGGCATCAAAGAGTTGATGGAATTGATCCTGCTCCAGGCCGAGATGTTGGAACTCAAGGCAAATCCGGACAAGCTGGCCAAAGGCATCATCATAGAATCAGGCCTTGACAAAGGTCATGGCCCCGTTGGCACCGTCATGGTGCGCGAGGGAACCTTGAGTGTCCATGACCCGTTTGTGGCAGGCAGCATTTTCGGCCGCGTCAGGGCCCTGATCGATGACAAAGGACGAAGGATACAGAAAGCTACTCCGGCAACGCCGGTCCTGGTCGTGGGATTCTCCGAAGTCCCACAGGCAGGCGACCCGTTTATTGCGACCACCGAAGAAAGCTATGCACGAGAGCTCTCCAAATTCAGACAGGATAAGCTCCGCGAAAAGGAGTTCGCCAAAGGACCGCGAATTACTCTTGAGGAACTGTACGCCAAGATGGGTGAGTCGGAGAAGCTGACCCTCGCGCTCATTCTCAAGGGAGATGCACGGGGTACCCTCGATGCAATCACCGACGCCCTGAAGAAACTTTCGACTGCCGCTGTGGAGATCCAGATCATCCATAGTGGCGTTGGGGCGATTACAGAGACCGATGTCAATCTTGCCATGGCATCTGGGGCGATCATTATCGGTTTCAATTCAAAACCCATGCCCAAGACTCAGGCGCTCGCCGACCAGGAGCATGTGCAGATACGGACGTATTCGATCATCTACGACATGATCGATGATGTGAAAAAGGCGATGGAGGGCATGCTGGCCCCGAAGATTGTGGAGGTACTGATCGGCAAGGCGGAAGTGAGAAAAGTCTTCAGCATCTCCAAGCTCGGGAGCATCGCGGGATCATATGTTCTCGAAGGCAAGGTGACACGGGGAGCCATCGCCAAGGTGAAGCGGAATGGTGCCCTTCTTTTTTCCGGCAAGCTCGCCTCTTTGAAGCGGTTCAAGGATGATGCCAGGGAGGTGCAAGCCGGGTATGAGTGTGGCTTATCCTTCGAGAATTTTAATGACGTGCACGAAGGGGACGCAATCGAGTTCTTCGTCGAGGAAGAAGAGAAACAGACCCTTGACGGTTGATACCAAACTGATCAGCTGTCCAACGTGATCACTAAGCCAAACGCATGGTCATTGGAATATCTCGTGTCGAAATCTTCTTGCCAGACAATCATTCCCTGAAAGAGAAACGTCAGGCAACAAAAAGAATAGTGGAGCGGACAAGGCAGAAGTTCAACGTGTCGATCACGGAGATCGAACGGAGCAACCTGTGGCAGAGGCTGACCATAGGCTTTTCCGTGGTGGGAAACCGGCAGAACGTGGTGCAAACAATGGTTGACACGATCCACGATTACATCGAAGAGATGTACATCGGAAAGGTGATCGACACACAGACGGAATTCGTGGTGGTCGGAGACGAACTATAGATTCCCACTGGCAAGCCCGCGGTACTCACATCTGCTGGCTCGGCGCCGCCCGCAAGGAATCTATCTAGCGAGCACCGCGAGCCGGGTACCCGCTTGCGGGTGTGGAAGGCTCCGGCGGCTTTGCCACCGGAGGGGGCGACGCGAGCCCCAGGAGAAGGATGAGATATAGAAAAGAACGCATGCAGGACCTGCTGCGCGAGGAGATCTCGACCATCATACAACAGGACATCAAGGACCCCGGACTCGGCTTCATCACGGTGGTGGAAATACGAATGACGGCAGACCTGAAGCACGCCAAGGTCTACTACACCGTCTACGGAACAGACGAAGAGAAGGAGAAGACGGCTGTCGCCCTGAAGCGGGCAAGGAACTACATCAAGCATCTTGTCGGCGAGAGAATCCGCCTGAAATACGTGCCAGACCTCACATTCGTGTTCGACACTGACCAGGAGCGTGCTGCACGAATCGACGAGATACTGAAGAAAGTGGGTCATGTTTCAGAAGATCAAAGAGATACTGAATAACGGCAAAAGGTTCCTGGTCGTCACCCACATCGATCCGGATGGGGATGCGGTTGGTTCGGCCTTCGCCCTGGGTTTCGGGATAGAGAAACTGGCAAAAGACGTGTCCGTCTACCTCAGGGACAGGGTGCCATACCGGTATGAGTTTCTTCCGCAACCTAAAGGCCTTGTCCATGAAATTCCGGATGGCAGCTTCGATGCCATCTTTGCCGTGGATTGCGGCGACATCTTCCGTGTGGGAGACGCTCACAGGAAACTGAGAGAAAAGGGACCCATCGTCAACATCGACCACCACGATACGAACGAGGCATTCGGATACGTCAACATCCTGGATGAGCGCGCCTCATCAACTGCCGAGCTTATTTATCTCATCCTCAAGGGGCTGGGTATCCCGATCGATTCCGACATGGCGATCAATATTTACACAGGAATTTTCACGGATACGGGCTCGTTCCGATATGACAACACGAACTCCAAAGCCTTCGTCATCTGCGAAGAGATGACGCACAAGGGTGTGGTCCCGTCCCATGTTGCGTCCAAGGTGCACGAGAGCCACCCCAAGGAACGCTTCATTCTACTCTGCAACGTTCTCTCCACCCTCCAGACGTTCCACGGCAATAAAGTGGCCGTGGTCCATGTGACGGCAGATATGTTTAAAGAGGCTAATGCCTCCCGGGAACACTCGGAAGGCTTTGTGGAGTTTATCAAAGAGATGAAGGACCTCGAAGTGGCAGCCCTTCTCAGGCAGATCGGCGAGAACCGGTACAAGATCTCGATGCGATCCAAAGGAAAGGTGGACGTGGCTTCGGTCGCCGTGCGCTTTGGCGGTGGAGGACACAAGAATGCTGCGGGATGCGTGATGGAGGGAACCCTGGAAGAGATAAGAACGCGCCTGGTGGAGGCTATGCCCCTATGATGGACGGATTTCTCATCATCAACAAGAGCTCCGGGATGAACTCGTACCACGTCATCAAAGGACTCAAGCGCATCTCCCAGTTCAAGAAGATCGGCTACATCGGCACCCTTGACCGCAACGCCACGGGTATCCTTCCGGTCGCCTTGAACGAGGGCGTGAAACTCATCCCGTTTCTCGAGAACGGTGAAAAACGGTACGTCGCCCGCTTCGTGCTCGGTATCACGACGGACACGTTTGACCTTGAAGGTAAACGCCTGACCGAAGTCGAGCCGCCCGTGTACGAGTCGAAGGTCGTAGAGGAGGCCCTGGCCTCATTCAAGGGCAAGATCCAGCAGAAGGTGCCCATTTACTCCTCTAAGAAGGTGGACGGCAAGCCGCTCTACAAGTGGCTCAAGAAGGGTGTCGTCATGGAGACGCCATACAAAGAGGTGGAGGTCCACGACATCAAGTTCATCTCGTATACCCACCCATACATAGACGCGGAGATCACCTGCAGCAAGGGAACCTATATCAGGGTGATCGCGCAGGACCTCGGCTCGATGCTCGGGTGCGGGGCAGCCCTCCATTCCCTGCAGCGGACCCGCCACGGGGAATTTACGCTGGAACAGAGCATCCCCCTTGAATCTTTAAAAACAGAGCAGGATATAGTAAAATATCTCTTGTCCTTACAGGATGTTTTGAAAGGTTTTAGAAAGGTTACGATCGATTCGAACCTGGAGAGGTTCTTAAGGAACGGTATGCCGGTGCCTCTCCTGGATAGCTTCAAAGAGTTCAGGAATGGTGACTACACGAAATTGGTGAGCCCGAACGGGACCTTGATCGGTGTAGGCAAGGTTGACGCCGTCACCAAGACCGTGAGAATAAAGAGACTAATTAACAGCTAAGGAGGCAATCTGCATGGCATTGGACACGGGAAAGAAAAAGACGATCATAGAGGGCTACAAGGTACACGAGAAGGACACTGGTTCTCCCGAGGTTCAAGTCGCCCTGCTCACTGAAAGAATCAAGCTCCTTACCGAGCACTTCAAGCAGTTTAAGGGGGACCACAATTCCAGGCGGGGTCTGCTCATGCTTGTAGGTACAAGGAGAAGACTGCTCAACTACCTCAAGGAAAAGAACGTCGACAGATACCGGAAATTGATCGAGAGACTCGGTCTGAGGAAGTAAACTAACCATTTGAAAGGAACAGTATGGAACAATCAGTAACTATAGAGTTTGCCGGCAGGCCGCTGACCATCAGCACGGGATTACTTGCTAAGCAGGCAGATGGAAGCGTTCTGGTGAAGTACGCGGACACCGTGGTGTTGGTAACGGCTGTCGCTGCCCGGAAAGCCACGGAAAAAGATTTTTTGCCATTAACCGTCAACTACCAGGAAATGTCATACGCGGCCGGCCGTTTTCCCGGCGGCTTCTTCAAACGGGAAGGAAGGCCTTCTGCCCAGGAAACGCTGACGGCCCGGCTCACTGACCGGCCGTTGCGGCCGCTTTTTCCAAAAGGATTCAGGCACGAGACGCAGATCATAGCCACAGTGCTCTCTTCGGACCAGGAAAATGACGCGGGGATTCTGAGCATCTTCGGCGCCTCCGCGGCCCTGACCGTTTCACCGATCCCCTTTCTCGGCCCCCTGGCCGCAGTCAGGATGGGTCGAAAGGATGGGGAGTTTATCGTAAATCCGACGGGAGCCCAGATGGCAGAGGGGGACCTGGACATCGTCGTTGCAGGCACGAGGGACGCGATCATCATGGTGGAGGGAGAGGCCCATTTCGTCAGTGGCGCTGACCTCATAGAGGCGATCGGGCTGGCACACCAGAGTATTCAGCAACTGATAGATGTGCAGGAAGAACTCCGCCAGAAGGCAGGTAAAGAAAAATGGGTGTTTCAACCTGTTGCCGTGCCGGAGGAACTGAAGTCGGAAATTAAGAATAACATTGAGAATGAGTTACTTAAGGCCTTTTCGATTGAAAACAAGAGGGAGCGCTCGAATCGCATGGAGCAACTCCAGGAAGAGTTGCTGCAGCGCTATCCGGACACAGAACCCGTCCTTGTCAACAAGTCGTTCGACGATATAACCCGTGACCTCCTCCGGAACATACTTTTTACAACAGGCAAGAGGATCGACGGCAGAGGCCCCAACGACATCCGAAAGATCACGTGTCATGCGGGTGTT
>Ga0316626_10000303_pt1 | contig 18380 bp, 16 predicted proteins | sample OWC_Aug_T1_C1_D5_FD_207656 | JGI IMG/M metagenome (GOLD analysis project Ga0316626, IMG submission 207656) | Wetland soil microbial communities from Old Woman Creek delta, Ohio, United States - OWC_Aug_T1_C1_D5_A | ecosystem: Environmental > Terrestrial > Soil > Wetlands | place: USA: Ohio...
CGAATCGAGGACTCCGGCCTGCCCGATGATCCGGTTGTTGGGGAACCCGGTGATCTTCTGGCAGAGGGTCACCATCGCGTCGAGCGGGTTCGAGATGACGATGACGATGGACTTCGGGGCGTACGCCTTGATCCCCTCGGCGACCTGCGACATGATCTTCGAGTTGACGCCGATCAGGTCGTCGCGGCTCATCCCGGGCTTGCGGGGGAGCCCCGCGGTCACGATTACGATGTCGGAGCCTGCGATGTCCGCGTAGTTGTTGGTCCCCTTCAGGGAGACGTCGAACCGTTCCACCGGGCCGACTTCCGCGATGTCGAGGCATTTGCCCTGGGGCAACCCTTCGACGATGTCGAACAGCACGACGTCGCCGAGTTCGCGTTGGGCGCACAGCTGGGCCAGCACGCCGCCGATCTGACCGCCGCCGATGAGAGCAATCTTCTTTCTTGCCATGTCTGCCTCCTTCGGAAAGTGGGGTTTGGTTGAACTGAATTCAGTATCGCGGATTGTACCACAATCAAAAGTATACTGTGTACAGAAGATTCTTCATGGGATCCGGGTTCGGTCGCGGGGAAGATGCGCCTAACCGCGGACGTTCGTTTCCGGGAACAGGTGCCGGATGGAGTTCGCGTAGTACAGGAGCAGGGGGAGCTCCTCCGGAAGGGGAGAGTACAGCCCGTCTTTCTCCGAAACGAGATTCCGGAGGGTGAGCATCCGCAGCCCTACCGTGACGGCGTAGTCCTGATCCGCGCGCGGGATGTAGATGTGGGCGCCGGCGCCGGACAGTTCCCCGATCACCCGGAGAGCCTCCGCTTTCAGCTCCAGTTCGCTGCAGCACCCGCCTGGAAAGCGGAGTAGGGCCGTCGAGACGAGGGAGACGGGCAGGACCGGAACCACCCGTCCCACGGAGAGCATCAGCGCGGCCGCGAGCTTTTGCATCTCCAGGAACCGTTCCTCCCTGGGGAGCGCGCGGAGATCGATGCCGCGTTCCCGGCTGTACGCGCGCATCGACAGCGGCGACCCGAAGTTGACGCACGCGTACCCGAACCGGTACCAGCGCCCCCGAAGCATGAGGAGGAGGTTCCGCAGGAGGAACCCGAGGAAGGTCGCGGCGGCGAATCCGGCGCCGCGACGCTTCGCCTCGGGCTTGAGCGCGAGCACCTGGCTGCGATCCTCGAGCGTCCGGTCGTAGTTGATCCCCACCGGAATGAAGACGATGTCCCGTTCCCCCTCCGGGTCGAACGCCCGGGTCATGTAGTCGAGCAGGCCGAGCCGGGGCGCGCGCAGCGCCCCGTCCTTCGTCAGCCCCCCTTCCGGGTAGATCGCCTGGACGACACCGCCTTCCGTCGCCATCGCCACGTACCGCTCGAGAACGAGCCGGTACAGCGGGTCCTTCGAGTCCCTGCGGATGAAGTAGGCGCCCATCGTCCGGACGAGGGTCTGCAGCGGCCAGATCCGGGCCCACTCGCCGACGGCGTACGACAGCGCCGTGCGGGTGGCGGCGAGATACGCCACAAGGACGTAATCCATGTTGCTGCGGTGGTTCATCACGAAGACGACGGTCGACTTCGGGTCCACGCCGGAGAGACCCTTTTCGTCGGTGAAGCCGACCCTCACCCGGTACAGTAATCTCGCGGCCCGGCGGGCGAGCCAGTACCCCATCCGGAAGTAGGCGTAGGCGTTGAAGGCAGGGACGATCTCCCGGGCGTACCGTTCGACGTCCGCCATCACGACGTCTCTCGGGATACCGCGTTCGATCGCGTGCGCCCCGGCCGCCTCGAGCACTTTCGGGTCGTACATCAGGCGGTCGACGAGGACCTGGCGTTTGGTCAAGGTGAAGGGACGGATCTCGAGGTGCAGCCGTTTGCCGATCTCGTCGAGGACGATGTTCACGCGGCGTCGAAGGAACCAGCGGGCGCCGGGAAGAAGCAGGCGATCCACGGCCGCAAGGGCCGCAAGCAGGGCGAGGACGGCCACAACCCATAGTGGAAGGGTCACCTGTGCGCTCACCGGCACAGTCTACCATCACAACCGATGGGATATAATCCCGTCCGGGAGGGCGTTGTGGGCGGGACCGTGGTGGAATCGAAGAGGGGCGAAGCGGTCGTCCTGATTCACGGGCTCTGGATGACGGGGACGGAGATGCGCGTCCTCGGCGTCCGTCTTGAAGAGGCCGGTTTCCGAGTGCGCTACTTCCGGTACCGCTCCTGGCGGGGAGGCCTCGCGCAGGCGGCGGGCGCCCTCCGGGAGTTCGTCGAGGCGACGGAAGGGGAGCGGGTGCACCTCGTCGGGCACAGCCTGGGGGGCGTCGTGATCGCGAAGATGCTCGAGGAGGCCCCCCTTTCCCGGCCGGGTCGCGTGGCGATGCTGGGGGCTCCGATGGGCGGGAGCGCGGCGGCGAGGATCGTGTCCCGACGCCGGGCCGGGCGATGGCTCGTGGGCGGCGTGATCCGGGAGGGGATCGTCGAACATGCGCCGAAGTGGCCGGGAGGACGGGAGCTTCTCGTCGTCGCCGGGGACATCCCGTTGGGTTCGGGGATTCTTCTCGGTCTCCCAAAGCCCCACGACGGCGTCATCCGTGTCGAGGAAACGCGCGTCGAAGGAGCGCGGACGGTCACCGTACGAGCGTCCCACGTCGGGCTGCTCCTGTCCCGGAAAGTGGCCACGCTCCTTTCCGACCATTTCCGGGGCGGCTGACCGAATGCCGACGGGGTGGACTGATCGTCAAATGTTTTGTGCCGATCGATGGGGAAATGGGGTCTCAATCTGATAGATTGACTGGATAGGGGGCCCCAGGGGAAATTGCAGGCTATCGACAACGCCGTATGACGACCCGTAAAAGGAGGTTGTGGGATGAGAAAAATCACGATGGCCGTATTGGGAATCGCAGTGAGCTTGTGCCTCGCCGGAAGCGCGCTCGCGGCAGGCGCCACGAAGGACGAGTGCGTGGCCAAGAGCAAGGAATCCGCCGCAATGGTCAATGAGAAGGGGCTGGACGCTGCCATTGCGGAGATCAACAAGAAGGACGGGAAATTCGTCTGGGCCGACTCCTACGTCTTCCTGATGGACTTCGACGGGAAGATGCTTGCACATCCGATGAGTCCGGCGCTGATCGGGAAGAACCTGCTCGACATGAAGGACAAGGGGGACCCCGGGAAACTCCTCTTCAAGGCGATGGTCGAGTTAGCGAAGGGGAAAGGCGAGGGCTGGGTCGATTACATGTGGACCAATCCCGGAGACCCGAAGCCGCGCAAGAAGGTCACCTATATCTACAGGGTGCCGGGGAAGGACCTGTTCGCCGGCGCGGGGATCTACGAGTAGGCGGCCGTACCGTAGGACCGTTGGATCCGGGCCGGGGGGGCTCCCCCCGGCCCTTTATCCCCCCGCTAACTTCACGGTGAACCCGCGGCGGGAAAGTTCCGTCACGATCGTCTCCCTGTGGTCGCCCTGGATCTCGATCACCCCGTCCTTCACCGTTCCTCCGGTTCCGCAGCGACGTTTCAGGTCCGACGCAAGGTCCCGGAGCGCTTCCCCCCCGAGCGGGACGCCCGACACGGTAGTCACCGTCTTTCCTCCCCGGCCCTTCGTCTCCCGGCGGACCCGGACGACCCCGTCCCCCGCGGGTGCGGGTTCCTCCTTTCCGCAGCGGCATTTCGCCACGGGGACGCGGCACTTCGGGCAGATGAGCCCCCGCTCTGTGGAGTAGACGATCACCGGATCGTCCCGCCGTCCCGACACGTCGTACCCTCCGTGCGGTGGATTCCATCCTTTCGTTGGAATATAACAGGAAAAAGAGGCGAGGCGAACGGGCCTCCTGCCGCGGAGGGAGTACGAAACCCGGGTGTTCCGGGGGGAATCTTTTGATTAGAATGGAAATCATCCTGGAGGCAGGAAGATGAACATCGGCGAACTGGAATCGGTCGCGCGGTCCCTCGTCTCCCCCGGCAGGGGGATCCTCGCCGCGGACGAAAGCGCCCCGACCATCGAGAAACGGTTCAAGGCGATCGATCTGCCGTCCACGGAGGAGAATCGGCGGGCGTACCGGGAACTCCTCTTCACGACCCCGGGCGTCCCGGAGTTCATCAGCGGCGTGATCCTTTACGACGAGACGATCCGGCAACGCTCAGCGGACGGGACGCCGTTCACGAAGGTGCTGGAGCGGCAGGGGATCGTGCCTGGGATCAAGGTCGACGAAGGGGCGAAGTCGCTGTTCGGGTTCCCGGGGGAGAAGATCACCGAGGGGCTGGACGGGCTGCGTGGACGCCTGCCGGAATATCGGGCGCTGGGCGCCCGTTTCGCGAAGTGGCGCGCGGTGATCGACATCGGGGACGGGATCCCGACGCGGTACTGCATCCAGGCCAACGCCCACGCGCTGGCCCGATACGCCGCACTGTGCCAGGAAGCGGGGCTCGTCCCCATCGTGGAGCCGGAGGTGCTGATGGACGGGGGCCACACGATCGAGCGGTGCGAGGAGGTGACCACGGAGGTGCTCTCCCTGGTCTACGCGGAGTTGACGGCCCACCGCGTGGCTCTCGAGGGAACGCTGCTGAAGCCCAACATGGTCGTTTCGGGGAAAGGGTGTTCGGTCCAGGCGGGAGCGGCGGAAGTCGCATGTGCGACGGTCCGAACGCTCTCCCGCGTCGTCCCGCCGGCCGTCCCCGGCATCGTCTTCCTCTCCGGAGGCCAGTCCCCGCGGCAGGCCACGGGGAATCTGGGCGCCATGAACGCGATGGGGAAGCACCCGTGGGAATTGAGTTTCTCCTATGGGAGGGCGCTGCAGGATCCGGTCTTGAAAGCCTGGAAAGGGAAGGCGGCGAACGTCCCTGCGGCGAAGGAGGCGTTCCTCCTGCGCGCAAGGCTGAACGGGGCCGCGCGGCGCGGGAACTATTCCCCTGCCATGGAGGAGGCGTAGCCATACCCCATTCCTCCGGATGGATGTAAGATCAGGGGAGGAGACCGAGCGCGAGGTGGGACCCGTGATCAAGGGGCTGGAGTACATCCGGTCGAAGCCCGCGGTACGGAAGGGGCTGATCGCGGCGGGGGCCACCGTCCTGGTCTACACCCTTTTCGGGTTCCTCGTCCTCCCGCCCATCCTCAAATCCGTCCTTTCAAAGACTCTCTCGGAAACCTTCCACCGGAAGGCGGCCATCCAGGAAGTCCGGGTGAATCCCCTCGAGCTCTCCGTCACGATCCGGGGGCTTTCGATATCGGAGCGCAACGCCCCGGGAACCTGGGTTTCGGCAGGGGAGATCTTCGCGAACATCCAGTTGGCGTCGCTAATCCGGGGAGGCGTCGTCCTCAGCGAGGTCCGTCTCTCCCGGCCGTACGTGAACATCATGCGCCGCCAGGACGGCTCCTATAACTTTACAGATCTCATCGATGAATTCTTGATAATCCGGAAAAAACGAGTTGAAGAGTCCAATCAGTTAAAGTATTCCTTTAATAACATCCAGGTGATCGATGGAACCCTTGATTTTGACGACGTCCCGAAAATGAACCGCCACGAAGTCCGGGGAATCCAGGTCGCCATCCCGTTCATTTCGAACCTCAAATATTACGTCAACCAGTATGTGCAGCCATCCTTCGCCGCGGTGGTGAACGGGAATCCGGTTTCCTTCCGGGGGAAAACCAAGCCGTTCGCCGAATCGTTGGAGACGACGTTCCATTTGGACGTCGTGGATCTCGATATCACGAACTACCTCGATTACGTCCCATTGCGCCGGGAGTACGAGATCCCCTCCGCCTTCCTGGACGTGAGAGTCGTCGTTACCTTCACGCAGCATAAGGACAAGCCGCCCACCCTCTCTACGGAAGGGGACGTGACCCTGAAGGAACTCCGCATATCCGGGAAGGACAGGAGTCCCATGGTCCACCTCCCTAGGGTGAAGGTGGTGATCTCCCCATCGGACCTTGCGGCACGCGATTTCCACCTGGCGGCCCTGGAGGTGCGGGACCCCGAAATCGACGTCTCCATAGATCGCAACGGGAAGTTGAATCTTTTGTCTTTAGCCCCTGAAAAACAGAAGGGAAGCGAGATAGAGGGAAAGGGGGAAAAGATCGCTCCGAAAGAGGAGCCAGGCGTAAAGGAACAGAAATTCACCGTCGACGCCATCCGCCTTGCCGGGGGGAAGGTGCGGTTCTCGGACGCATCGCATGGGACGCCCTTCAAGACCGCGCTGGGGGAACTCCGGGTCGACGTGGACGGCCTGAGCACCGAGGCAGGGAAGAAGGCCGACGCCCTGTTGTCATTTTCGACGGAAGCGGGGGAGACCGTCGAGATGAAGGGGAACCTTTCTCTTTCCCCCTTTGGATCGGAAGGAACGGTCGCCCTCGCAAAGGTGGTCCTGAAGAAATACGCGCCGTACTACGTGGACGCCGTGCGGTTCGACATCAACGCCGGGACCCTCGACGTGCGGTCCGGTTACAGCGTTGCCCAAGGGGATGGCGGGCCGGAATTCCGGCTCTCCGGGCTGGGGGCCTCCGTATCGGACCTCCGGCTTCGCCAGCGGGAGGAGAAAGAGGAGTTCCTCGTCATCCCCGAGTTCTCTCTGAAAGAGGCCGAGGTCGACTCCGTTAAAAGGCAGATCACAATCGGCGGGATCGCCACGACGAAAGGATCGGTTTCCGTGAGACGTTTCGCCGGCGGGGAAGCGAACGTCGCACGCCTGGTACCGGACGACGGGAAATCCGCGGCGCCGGCCGGCGCGAAGGTTGTGCAGATAAACTCCGCGGAGAGAAAGCCGGCAGAGAAACCATGGGGGATAACGGTCAAGGAAACGGTCGTCGACCGGTACTCCGTGAAGTTCGAGGATCGCACCACGGATCCCCCGGTGGAGATCGCCCTCGACAGGCTCCGGCTGAAGGCGGAGAACATCGCCACCGGCGGAAAACAGCGTGGGAAATTTTCATTCGCCACCCTCTATAACCGGCAGGGGAGCGTCTCCCTGGGCGGCACGTTCTCGGTCGATTCGCCGTCGATGAACGCCAGGCTGCAGGCGAAATCCATTCCTATCGGACCGATGCAGCCGTATTACACGGAGAGGGTGAAGATCCTCCTGACGGGGGGATCGATCTCCGCAGAGGGGAACGTCTCGGTCGATGCACCGAAGGGGAAGCCGGTCAGCGCGGGGTTCCGGGGGGAGGTGTCCGTGAACGATTTCTCCTCCCTGGACAAGGCCCTCGAGGAGGAGTTCCTGAAGTTCGCCGGCCTCCACTTCGGCGGCGTGGAGGTGGGGTACAACCCTACGAGCGTCGCCATCCGGGAGATCTCCCTGACGGACTTCTATTCCCGCATCATCGTGAACCCGGACGGCACGCTGAACGTCCAGGGGATCGTGGCGAAGGAGGGTGCGGGGCGGGACACCGTGGCGAAGAAGCCGGCGCCGGCGGCCGCCACGCCCGCGGACAACGCGGCGCAGGCACCCGGTGTCCCCGTCCGGATCGATGCGGTGACGCTGCAGGGCGGTGCCGTGAACTTCAGCGACAGATACATCAAGCCGAACTACTCCGCGAGCCTCGTGGAGGTCGGCGGGCGCGTCTCCGGTCTCTCCTCCGAGGAGAGCCGGCTTGCGGACATCGACTTGCGCGGGAAGCTGGAGAACTCGGCGCCACTGGAGATCGTCGGAAAAATCAACCCGCTGGCGAAAGATCTCTTCCTCGATCTCAAGGTCGATTTCCGGGACATGGACCTGTCGACCCTGTCCTCCTACTCCGGAAGGTACGCGGGATACGGGATCCAGAAAGGGAAGCTCACACTGAGCCTCAAGTACCACATCGAGAAACGGAAGCTGGACTCGGAGAACAAGGTCTTCCTCGACCAGTTCACCTTCGGCGACGCGGTGGATAGCCCCGACGCCACGAAGCTCCCCGTGCGGCTCGCGGTGGCGCTCCTGAAGGACCGGAGCGGCGAGATCCACCTCGACCTCCCCGTCACGGGGTCGATCGACGACCCGAAGTTCAGCGTCTGGGGGGTCGTCTGGCAGATCGTCAGAAACCTGCTGGTCAAGGTGGCGACCTCGCCGTTCGCTCTGCTCGGGGCGATCTTCGGGGGGGGCGAGGAGCTTTCGTACCTCGAGTTCGACCCTGGGTTCTCGGTTATCCCCGCATCGGGTACCGCGAAGCTCGAGAACCTGGTGAAGGTGCTCTCCGACCGTCCGGCCCTGAAGCTCGAAATCGAGGGCCACGTGGATATCGAGAGGGACCGGGAGGGGATGCGGCAGCAGATCTTCCGGAGGAAGGTTGCGGCCCGGAAGCTGGCGGACCTGGCAAAAACCGGGCAGCCGGCGCCGGCGCTGGACAACGTGCGCGTCGACGGGGGGGAGTACCCGAAGTACCTGACGCTGGCCTACAAGGCGGAGAAGTTCCCGAAGCCGCGCAACTTCATCGGCATCGCCAAGGACCTTCCCGTCCCCGAGATGGAGAAGCTGATGCTGACGCATATCCAGGTGACGGATGACGACCTCCGGCAGCTCGCCGTGGACCGCGCTTCGCACGTGAGAGACCGCCTCGTCGCGGTGGGGAAGGTGGAGGCCGAGCGGGTCTTCCTCGTGGCACCGAAATCCCTCCCTCCGGAGAGAAAAGATAAGCTTCGGGACAGCCGGGTCGACTTCCGGATCCGGTGAGAATTCACGACGTAGAGAAATGGGGAGGGAGCCGGTGGCCAGAACGCTGAATCCCGAAGAGCTTCGGAAACCGTGCGATCCGAGTCGGTTCCGTTTCGCGACCACGTCGGAAGTCGCCCCGCTCACGCGCATCATCGGCCAGGGGCGGGCGCTGGATGCGATCGATTTCGGCCTCGACATGCGCAGCCTCGGTTTCAACATCTACGTGCTGGGCGAGAGCGGCACGGGGAAGACCTCCGCCATCCGCTCCTTCGTGTCGGAGAAGGCGAAGGCCGCCCCCGTTCCACCCGATCGGGCCTACGTGTTCAACTTCCGGGAGCCCGAGGAACCGATCGCCCTTTCCCTGCCCCCGGGACGGGGAGCGGAATTCCAGGGCGACATGCGGGAGTTGGTGGACTATCTTCGCTCGGCGATCCCGAAGGTGTTCGACTCGAAGGAGTACGAGCGGCAAAAGGGGCGGATCGTCGAGGGTTTGCAGGGCCGACAAAAGGAGATTTTCGGCTTGCTGGAGGAAGAGGCGAAATCGAGGGGGTTCAGCGTCCGGCCCACGATCAGCGGTTTTTCCATCGTCGCGGTGGACGATTCGGGAGAGCCGATGACGGAAGAGAAGTTCGCCACGCTTGACGATGCGAAGCGGCGGGATTTGCGTGACAACGGGAAGCGGATCCAGGAGCGGCTGGACGACGTGGTCCGCATCGTGAAAGCGGAGGAGAGAGCGACCAAGGATACGCTCGCGGAACTGGAGCGCAACGCGGCATTGTCCGTTCTCGGACACAGGCTCGAGGAGATCCGGAAGAAACACGGGGGAAACGGGAAGCTGCTGGCGTACCTCGACGCCGTCCAGGGGAACGTGCTGGCGAGCATCGAGGACTTCAAGACCGGAGGAGAGGAGGCTCCCTCGCCGCTGCCGTTCCTGAAAATCGGCAGGCAGGAACCGGATTTCTCCCGGTATTCCGTCAACGTGATCGTGAACAACGGGGAGACGAACGGGGCTCCGTGCGTCTTCGAGAGCAACCCGACCTATTACAACATCTTCGGACGGATCGAGCACCGGTTCCAGATGGGAGCCGCCCTCACGGACTTCACGATGATCAAGTCCGGAGCCCTTCACAAGGCGAACGGTGGGTTCCTGGTCATCAACGCGCTCGATCTTCTTCGAAACATCTTCTCCTACGATGCGCTGAAGCGGGCGATCCGCAACCGGGAGGTGAAGATCGAGGACGTCTGGGAGCAGTACCGCCTCGTGGCGACGACGGCGATGAAACCGGAACCGATTCCACTGGACGTGAAAATCGTGCTGATCGGGTCCCCGGAGATCTACTACCTGCTGTACAACCTCGACGAGGAGTACCGCGAACTATTCAAGGTGAAGTCCGACTTCGATCACCGGATCGACCGGACGGAGGAGAGCATCGACCATTACGCGGCATTCGTGGCGACCAAGGCGAAGGAGGAGACGTTGATGCCCTTCGCACCGGAGGGGGTCGCGCGCGTGGTCGACTTCGGTTCCCGGCTGGCGGAGGACCAGGAAAAGCTGTCCACGAAATTCAGCGACATCTCCAATCTCCTGCGGGAAGCGAACTACTGGGCGTCGCGCGCGGGCGCGAAGGTCGTCACGGACGAGCATGTCTCACGGGCGCTTCGCGCGAAGATCATGCGGAACAGCCGGATCGAGGAGCGGATGCGGGACCTCACCACGGAAGGGACCCTCATCGTCGAGACCGCGGGGGAAAAGGCTGGCCAGGTGAACGGGCTCGCCGTGTACGACATGGGCGACTACAGTTTCGGCAAGGCATCCCGCATCACCGCCACCGTCTACGCGGGGAAGGGCGGTGTGCTGAACATCGAGCGCGAAACGAAGCTCTCCGGGAAGATCCACGAAAAGGCTGTCCTGATCCTGTCGAATTACCTCGGGCGGTGTTTCGCCCGGAAGGCGCCGATCAGTCTCTCCGCCTCGATCACCTTCGAACAGCTTTACGGGATGATCGAGGGGGACTCCGCCACCTGCGCGGAGCTGTACGCGCTCCTGTCCGCGCTCTCCGGGGTCCCGGTCCGGCAGGGGATCGCCGTAACGGGGTCGATGGACCAGAACGGCGCGGTGCAGCCGATCGGCGGAGTGAACGAGAAGATCGAGGGGTTTTTCGATCTGTGCCGCCTGCGAGGGCTCGACGGGTCGCAGGGGGTCCTGATCCCGGCCCGGAACCGCCGGAACCTGGTGCTGAAGGACGAGGTGGTGGAGGCCGTCCGCGGAGGGACGTTCCGGATCCTCGTGATCGACCGAGTGGAAGAAGGGGTCGAGGCGTTGATGGGACTCCCGTCGGGGGAGATCGGGCCGGAGGGCGAGTACACGCCGGGGTCGGTCTATCGGATGGTCATGGACCGGATCGGGGAACTCCGCGAAGCGGTGAAGGGGCATGAGCACGGGGAGGAGAAGGGGAAAATGGAAACGGCGGAATGATCGCCCACGCGATCGTCGATCGCCCCCTGCTCACGACTTCGGGGTTTTTCCCTTTCGCCGGAGATGCCGTTCGTGGAGCCTTTGGAAGAGCAGCTCGAGCCGATCCCGGTAGGCGATGGTCAGGAAGACGACGACCACCGCCGCGCCGCTGAGCAGGAAGAAACGGTAATACTGGTGGTTCCTCAGGAACGTTCCCCCGAGCGTGAGCAGCATGGTCCCGAGAAGGCGCCCCGTGGTGGCGATGGCGAGGAACTCCAGCGTGGTGAGATGGCCCAACCCAAGGATGTAGCAGAGGTAATCTTTCGGGAACCCGGGGATCAGGAACAGTAGGAAGACGAGAAACGCACCCTTGTGGTGGAGCAGGTAGTCGAACCGCTCCATCGTCTTCGCATCGACGAACTTCTCGGTCAGAGGGCGACCGAAGAAGCGCGAGAGGCTGAAGGCGAGGAACGATCCGAGCGTCAACCCGATGGTGGAGAGCACGACTCCCACGACAGGCCCGTAGAGGTACCCTCCGAGGACGCCCGTCGCTTCCCCCGGGATGGGAGCGGCGACCACCTGGATCACCTGCAGCAGGATGAATCCGGCGAATCCCCACGGGCCGAGGGAGTGGATCCAGGCGATCAGGCGCTCCCGGTTCATGAAAAAATGGAAGAGGCCGAGATGGTACAAGGAGAAACTGAGAATAAGGAACGCGAAGAGAAAGACGAGCGGCTTGACGAGGAATTTCAGCTTTTCCTGCAGCGGACCGGCCCCCGGTTGGCGTTGCAACGATGATACACGAAACGCATCCGCGGGGGCGGCCCGATCGGGATTGGCGGTCCTGCTATCTCTGGGAGCGGCCCCGGGAAGAGAACTGGTCCCGGTGCCCGCTCTTCCGGCCGCCGGGGCCGGAGGTCGGACGCGCCTCGTTTCCGGTGTGGCGGGAAACCCGCTCCGGAGGAGACGAGGAGGCGGTCCGTCCCGCCGAGAGGAACGCGGCGTCCACGGAGATCATGAACGGGCGCGGTTTCGCCGGCGTCCGGCCGGTGTGAAACACCGTAGGGGGCGCCGGTTTCGCCGGAGAGGCGAAGGGGTGGTCCGTGACCACGGTCAGGTGCTTGCTCATCAGGCGCTCGATCTCGGCGAGCAGCGGGCGCTCCTCGAAGCCGCAGAAGGAGATTGCGGTACCCGACGCGCCGGCCCGCCCGGTGCGGCCGATCCGGTGGACGTACGCCTCCGGCTCGTTTGGCAGGTCGTAGTTGACCACGTGCGAGAGGTCGACGATGTCGAGTCCCCGGGCGGCGATGTCGGTGGCCACCAGGACCCGGATCGTCCCCTTCTTGAAGGCGGAAAGCGCGCGCTCCCTCGCCCCCTGCGACTTGTCGCCGTGGATCGCCTCGACGCGCACTCCCGCGCGGCTCAGGGTGCGCTCCACGCGGTCGGCGCCGTGCCGCGTCCGCGTGAACACGAGCGCGTTCTTGATCTCGTCGCCGGCGAGGAGTGCCTTCAACAGATCCGCCTTGGACGATTTTTCCACGTAATAGAGACGATGTTCCACGTCGTCGGCCGGCGCGGCATCGGCGGCGACCTGGACTCGCACCGGATCGCGTAGCAGGGTGGCGGAAAGGCGGACGATCTCCGGCGGCATCGTTGCGGAGAACATCAGCGTCTGCCGTTTCGAGGGGAGTTTCTCGATGATGCGGCGGATGTCGACGATGAACCCCATGTCCAGCATCCGGTCCGCTTCGTCCAGGACGAAAATCCCGACGGTGGAGAGGTTGATGAGCTTCTGCCCCATGAGGTCGAGGAGACGCCCCGGTGTGGCGACGAGGATGTCCACCCCTTTCTGCAGCGCCTGCTCCTGGGTTCTCTGGCTGACACCGCCGTAGATGACGGCGTGCCGCATCCCGGTGTGTCGGCCGTAGTCGCCGAAACTTTCCCCGATCTGCATGGCCAGTTCCCGCGTTGGGGTCAGGACGAGCGATCGGACGACGCGGCGTCCCCGGACGGCCCGGGTCTCCGCGGCGAGGCGGTGAAGGATGGGCAGCGCGAAGGCGGCCGTCTTTCCGGTGCCGGTCTGGGCGGAACCGAGCAGGTCTTTCCCCTGGAGCACATCGGGGATCGCCTTTTCCTGGATGGGGGTCGGGGTCGTGTAGTGCATTTCCTGGACGGCCCGGAGGATCTCCGGGGATAAGCCGAATTGTCGAAACGGCATCGTTTTCCTTTTTCTCCTGAGGATCGGTTGAGTGATGGTTGACGGACGCAGGGCCTACGGGTCGCTATGGCACGAGGGTTCCTTGAATGCCGGGAAGGTTTTGAGATCGAGGGGACTCAAGTCAACGCCAACGTAGCACACCGTGCCGGGCGTTGCAACACCCTTCGTCGAGGTTCCCGCGCTACGTCGCCAGCTTTGCGGGGTCCTCGATGCGGCGATCCCCGGTAAGGAGCCAGGCGAGCTTGGGACGGAGTGGGTCCCCGGAAATCGGGTAATCAAGTGCGGCGATGTCGCCCTTGCGCATCGCGTACCCTTGGGAGAGGGAGAGCAGGCGGGTGAGAATGTCGCCCAGGTCCGGCTCGTGTCCGACGAAGGCGATCTCCCTTTCGGAGGGACAGTCCTCCAGCACGGTGTTCAGCTTCGCCACGTCGAACCCGGGGGAAAGTCGCGGATCCGCGACGACTTCCCCCTCGTACCGGAGCGCCTCCGACAGGATCTCCGCCGTCTGCACCGCACGGATGAATGGGCTGGTGAAAATCCGGGTGGGAAGTCCCCCGGCATCCCGGAAACGGCGTGCCATTTCCCGGAACGAAACGCGTCCCCGGGCGCTCAAGGTGCGCGCCGCGTCCGGCATCGGGGGAACACGGTCCACTGCCTCCGAATGGCGAACGAGATAGATTCGCATTGCAGGTCTTACCGCCCTTCCGCCTCGAGGAATCGCTCCGCCTCGATGGCGGCACGGCAGCCGGCTCCCGCCGCCGTGATCGCCTGCCGGTAGACCTTGTCGTGCACGTCTCCGGCGGCGAAGACCCCCTCGACGCTCGTTTTCGCGCCATCGCCCAGGACGATGTACCCGTTGTCGAGTGCCAATTGCCCCTCGAAGATCTTCGTATTCGGGTCGTGGCCGATGGCGACGAAGACGCCGTCGACCTTCCGGACCGACTCCGAACCGTCCTTTGTACTCTTTAGCCGGACCGCGGAGACCTCGTTCTTCGCCGGGTCGAGGATGTCCGTGATGACGGTGTCGAGGACGAACTCGATCTTCGGGAGGCTGCGGGCCCGATCGACCATGATTTTCGAGGCGCGGAACTGGTCCCTTCGATGGACCAGCAGCACCTTCGAGGCGAACCGGGTCAGGAAGATCGCTTCTTCGAGCGCGGTGTCGCCCCCGCCGACCACGACGATCTCGCGGTCCCGGAAGAACGCACCGTCGCAGGTGGCGCAGGTGGACACGCCCCGCCCCATCAGCCTCTTCTCCGATTCCAGGCCCAGGAGCCTCGCCGAGGCGCCGGTGGCGACGATGAGTGTGCGTGTCCTGTAGGTGTTCTCTTCCGTGTTCACCGCGAAGGGGCGTTTCGAAAGGTCCACGCCGATGACCGTTTCCGCGAGGTAGGCGGCTCCGAACCGTTCCGCCTGCTTCCTCATGAGGTCGACGAGTTCCGGTCCCTGGATCCCCGTCGGGAACCCGGGGAAGTTCTCGACCTCGGTGGTCAGCGTCAGCTGCCCCCCCGGTTCGCGGCCATCGAGCACCAGCGGGGCGAGGTTGGCGCGCGCGGCGTAGATGGCGGCGGTCGAGCCCGCGCAGCCGGAACCGAGGATGACGACGTCGCGGATCATGCGGCAGATTCCTCCGTTGGGGGGTGCATTCCGTTCCCCACTGTGTAAGAATACCTCCCGGCAGTATGGAATTTCCACAAAGAACGAAGGAGGAACGACCGATGGCCAGCAAGAAACCGTCCGCGGAGCTGCTCGACCTTCTGAACCAGGCGATCGCCCGGGAGATCCAGGTCTCCGTGCAATACATGTGGCAGCACGTGCTCTGGAAAGGGGTCCAGGGGTACGCGGTGAAGGACGCCTTCAAGATGACCGCCATCTCGGAGATGAAGCACGCGGAGGCGATTGCGGAGCGGCTGAATTACCTCGGGGGAATCCCCACCACGAAGCCGACGCCGATCTTCATCGGCACCACATTGAAGCAGATGATCGAGACCGACAAGAAGGACGAGGAGGAGGCGATCTCGATGTACAAGAAGATCATCCTGGTCGCCCGGAAGGAGGGGGACGAGACCACGGAGTTCCTCTTCAACAAGATCCTTTCGGACGAGGAGGAGCACCACGACCTCTTCACCTCCCTCCTCGAGAAGGATTGAGGAGAGTTCCTGCCCGAACGCGGCGAATCGAAACGGTACGGCCGGTTTCCCTCCCTGGGAGCCGGCCGTTTTCATTTCGACGGGCATGGAGGGACCGGATGACGCACGGCAGTGAACCTTCCTCTCCGGTTTCGAATCCAACAGGAAACATCGGGGGTGACGGATGCCGAGCATGAAGACGATCTGTTGGATGGCGGGATTCGTCGCCGTCGCGTGCGCCTTCCTGTTCCGGCCGTCGTCCCTTCGGGCGCAGGGGGCGGTTGAAGGGTATCCGAACCTGTCTCCCCCCGAGGCGCGGGAAACGATCCGGAAACGGTCCGGGGACCCCCGATTCGTCCTGCTGGACGTTCGGACTCCGAAGGAGTTCCAGGCGGAGCGGATCGAACGCGCCGTGATGGTCGACTATCTTTCCCCTTCGTTCCGGGACGAGATGGCCAAACTCGACCGGGAGAAGACGTACCTTGTCTACTGCCGAACGGGGAATCGTACCCAAGGGGCCCTCAAGGTGATGCGGGAGTTGGGATTCCGGAACGCGCTGCACCTTGCGGGCGGGATCACGAATTGGAAAGAGGCGGGATTCCCGACTACGCGGTAGCGTTCACCCCTGTACGAGCTTCGCGCAGCTTGGGTGCCCCCGCTGCAGGATAAACGGGGGGCACGTGATCCATCTCTCGGAAATAACGGTAGATCCGCGAACCGCCGCGTTGATCTCCGCCGCGCTCCTGCGGTGGTTCCGGACGGCGGCCCGGACGATGGCGTGGCGGGAGACCCGGGATCCGTATCGGATCTGGGTCTCGGAGATCATGCTCCAGCAGACCCGGGTCGAAACCGTCGCTCCCTACTACGAACGTTTTCTCCGGATATTCCCCGATGTGCGATCCCTTGCCCGGGCGCCGCTGGATGATGTCCTGAAGGCGTGGGAGGGGCTCGGGTATTATTCCCGCGCGAGAAATCTCCATCGGGCCGCCGGGATCCTCGTCGCCCTCCACGGCGCGGAGGTGCCGTCCACGCTGGAGGCGCTCGAGGCGCTGCCCGGGATCGGCCGATCGACGGCAGGGGCGATCGCCGCGATCGCCTTCGGGGCGGACGTCCCGATCCTCGACGCGAACGCCCGCCGCGTCGTCGCCCGTCTCTTCGCCGTCGAGGGGGACCCCCGGTCCGGCCGGGTGGAGAGGGTCCTTTGGGACCGATCCGCCAGCCTGGTGCGAAAGGGGAAAGGTCGGGACACGGCCCTCGCGGTGATGGACCTGGGCGCCGTCGTCTGCCTGCCGAACGCACCTCGGTGCCGGGAGTGTCCCCTGCGATCCCGCTGTTCCTCCTGCCTCCGGGGGCTGCAGGATTCGATCCCTCCGAAGCGCGCGAAGAAAATTCTCCCGCATCACGACGTCGTGGCGGCGGTGTTCCGCCGACCCGACGGCGCGCTCTTCCTGATGCGACGCCCGTCGGAAGGCCTTCTGGGGGGATTGTGGGCCTTCCCTTCGGGGAGGCGCGACCCGAAGGAGACCCTTGAGGATGCGTTGCGGCGGTCGCTTCGGAAGAAACTTCCTGTGCGCGCGGTGATTCAAAGGGAAGTGGGAGCCGTTCGACATGCCTATTCCCACTACCGGATCACCCTTCACGGCTTTCTTTGCGAGACGGCGGGGGGTGCGTTGCCGGCGGGAGAGGGGACCGGGTGGCTCCACGGGGACGGGGGAGGGGCGTTCGCCCTTCCACGGGCCGACCGAAAGTTGCTCGAAATCATCCATCGGGAGGAAGAACGATGAAGATCGGGGACGTTCTGAAGCCGGGAGGTCGCGGCGTGATCGGCACCGCTTCGAAGGCCGGGGTGGTCAACATGGCGGTGTATGCGGTTCCCCATATAGTGGACGCCGAAACGGTCGCGTGGGGGATGACGGACGGCAGGACGTGGAACAACGTCCGGGAGAACCCGAACGCGTCTTACACGTACTTCGCCCCCGGGGAGGGATACCGCGGGGCACGTCTCACGCTCACGCTTTCCCGCACGGAGGATTCGGGGGGGATGCTCGAGAAGATCCGCGAGCGGACCGCGTCCTCCAGCCCGGGGAACCCGCTGGCGGTAAAGCACGTGGCGTACTTCAAGGTGGTCGAAACCCGCCCCCTTGTATAACGAGCCGAAGGAGACACGGAGATGAAAACGTTTGCGGCGGTTCTGGCGATTTTCTTTCTGTTCGCCGGGGTATCCCCGGCGCGGGCGGAGGTAAAAACGGAGGTGGTGGAATATCGGCACGGAGACGCCGTGCTGGAAGGGTACCAGGCGTACGACGACTCGTTCCAGGGGAAGCGTCCCGGGGTCCTGGTTGTCCACGAGTGGAACGGTCACAACCCGTACGTCCGGATGCGGGCGGAGCAGTTGGCCCGGTTGGGGTACGTCGCGTTCGCGTTGGACATGTACGGCAAAGGCGTGCTGGCGAAGGACGCGAAGGAGGCGGCCGCCCTCGCGGCAATCTACAAGGGGGACCGGATGCTGATGCGGGCCCGCGCCGCGGCGGGTCTTGACGTTCTCCGGAACCACGCCAGGGTCGATCGTACCCGCCTCGCCGCCATCGGCTACTGCTTCGGTGGGACCACGGTGCTGGAACTGGCGAGGAGCGGGGCGGACCTGGTCTCGGTGGTCAGCTTCCACGGGGGGCTGGACACCCCGACCCCGGTGGACGCGCGGGATATCAAGGGGAAGGTCCTCGCCCTGCACGGCGGGGACGACCCGTACGTACCGACGAAGCAGGTCGAGGCGTTCCAGGAGGAGATGCGCAAGGGGGGAGTGGACTGGCAGTTCGTTTCGTACGGCGGGGCCGTCCACAGCTTCACCAACCCGGAGGCGGGAAGCGACAACTCGAAGGGGGCGGCGTACAACGAGCGGGCGGACCGCCGATCGTGGGAGGCGATGAAGACCTTCTTCGCGGAAACCCTCAACTGATTGGGGTTGTGCCCCCGGGGGG
>Ga0316626_10000307_pt1 | contig 18215 bp, 18 predicted proteins | sample OWC_Aug_T1_C1_D5_FD_207656 | JGI IMG/M metagenome (GOLD analysis project Ga0316626, IMG submission 207656) | Wetland soil microbial communities from Old Woman Creek delta, Ohio, United States - OWC_Aug_T1_C1_D5_A | ecosystem: Environmental > Terrestrial > Soil > Wetlands | place: USA: Ohio...
CAAACGTCAACTGCAATATAGCAGGCTGTAATTGTCACCTCTGCGAAGGCCCCTGTGGTTGACCATTGTCTCTGGTAACAAATGAAGTTGTTGGAAGATCAGTTGCCTGAAGCGTGGTCCTTTCCTTCTGTTATATCCCTGTACAGCACGTAAACAAGTACTTTCTGAAAGGGTACGTAGAATAATGCGGTGCCCAACACAAGGATAACGTTCAGCGATCTCCAGAAGAATGGACCGTAGATAACAAGCATGCCCGGAAGATTCGCGCCACTGAAAACCCAGAGAAACATCCCTGACATCCAGTAAAAAGGCAAAAGGGCGAATATGATCAGCAGAACGGCCGCAATAGTCATGACCGGCAGAAATGCGAAAGAAAGAAGCCTCTTCATAACCGCGAGTAACCGTCCTGTGACATAACGACGGCTTTTCGAGAAAGCTACCTGCTCTTCCCCTTCAAGAGCGAATACGTAAGGGGTCAAGGAATACCAGGCCATGAAGACGGCACCTGGGACCAAGAACAACCAACCCGTCGATATCGTCAGGTCGGTCCAGATTTGGACCCAGACGTAACGGGAGAATCGTTTTCGCGCCTTGGTAAGCGCCTCACGGGCACTGGTGCCCTCGTCCGCAACGGCATAGACTATGGCCAGCTCAAGGACAATGTACAGATAGAAGCTGAACACCGCCGCACCTAGGTAGGCCAACACATAAACGATGAGTCCCGCGATCAGGCTGAGCATCAATAAGGGGTTCATGCTCAAGATCATTCCCAACAGCAAGAAGCCGTACTCTCCCCGTGTATCCAACATGTCTGTCAGGTGTGTCCACACAAGGAGACCCGCGACCAAGAGACTCAGGTGCAGGAGATGCGGAACGTAGGAAACCATGTTCAGAAGCATGAGCGTCCCGAATCGGCGGGCGTACAGGGCCCACGCCACACTCAGGTACCTTGACAAGGGTGACAATGCAGCGCCAGCAGGGACAGCGTCAACAACAGGTGTCGGAGCGGGCACCGAACCGTCAACCGGTTTGGGAGTGAGTCCTCCCCAAGCGTTTCGTAGATCCTCGTACACCGTAAAGACATAGACGGCGAGGACCACAATAAGCGGACTCAGGAACGCGGAGACCAGAAATACGTAGAGAAATTCACTCTCTGTTCCCAACACCAGTGTTCTAAACAGGAGGTAGCTTCCGCCATAAGCGTAAATAGCCAGAGTGACGATGATGAAGAGGACAAGCGGGACAAACCTAAGTAGCACAGGCAACCACATACCCGACACGTATCGGACGTTCTTCGCCATGGCCCCGAAGACTGTTTCTTTTTCAGCGATGAGAATCATTGGTGAGAAGGTGAAGAGGACGAGGGCAACCACGCCGGGGAGGTACATAAGGATGAACCCGCACCATACGATAAGGCACAGGACGAGTGTCAGGGCCGTGTACGGAACGAATCTTTTTGTGGCCATGGCGAGACTCCCCATGATACCGGCCTGCTCATCGCAAAGGGCGGAGATCAGCGCCGCCTGGCTGAACAGTGACACGAACAGGCAGGCGGCAATCCCCGTAACCATAATGGGAAGCATGTGGGGCACCGGTGAAACCGCCTCGGGGAAGTACATGGTCGCCCCGATCATCGAGGTGAACAGTCCGATCAACAAGAAGAAACTCAGAGAGAGAAATGCGAGGAGATAGAGCGTGGCAAACCTTGAACAAATCCTGATGAGTGTTCGTTTAAGAATTGTCCCCAGGGGCGAAAGCCAGCGTCCAGTTCGCAGGCTCTCCCGCATGCTGGTACCGAAGGCTCTTACGGCTGTGACCGGACTATCCGTTTTTTCTGTTCGAGCATCCTGTTTAGTCTCACGCCAGCCCGCGCTTCCACTGATATCCTCATAACAGTTGTTACAGAGCAGGATGTGGGAATACCACTCCTGCACATGGCCGCAATGAGGGCATTTCACCTTCGGCATGGCTTACCAACTACCATGCTAGCACGGCTTTGCTGCAAAGTCATGATGGTCGCGTATACGGCGCGCCGCTGATGCGAACGTTAACCATTTCTATTGTAAAGCTTCACTTCTGGCTACTGCCCAGTCACAATACTTTGCAGGTGTTAGCAACATTCTCTCCGGTACCGCTTCCTTCCTGGAAGCCTCGGGGACAGCACTCTCTCAAGCGTTGCACATTTCGTGCGCAAATCGATAACTCTTAACCCTCGCAACTCTAACCGTGCACGGTCATGCTTTTGTGCTTGACAAGTGTAACGACTGATATACACTGGCGACGAAGCTTTACCCGAAAAAGCGCAAACCCTCCGTGAGAAGGGGGTAGAAAGCCGCGGGTCTTTTGGAGAACAAGATGCCACTTGACCACGCGCTTAAGGCCGACCGGAACCAGCCTTTAGCTTTGGAGTTCTAGAAAGGAGCATGCCATGAAGTCTCGATTAGCCTTTGTCCTGGTGGCTTTCTGTATCATCCACTACTTCGGGAACATAGGGCCTTTTCCAAGACTCGCCGGTGCCCAAGTCGCACGAATTGAAATCCGTCCCGTGAAGACCATGACCCTGACCGACGAACAATTCTTGACCGGGGTCAAGGACGGTAAGCCTGACGTTATTGGTGGAGAGTTGCGGATTCCGCGACCCGGTACCGACCGTTTGCCCGCAATGGTCCTCGTCCACGGGTCCGGCGGAATAGGAGGTAACGTTGATAACTGGTCGCAGGAGTTGAACAAGATTGGCATAGCTACGTTTATCTTGGATGGGTTTACAGGGCGCGGCATAGTAGATGTGGGGACGGATCAGCGACAGCTTGGGATGCTTACCATGATCAACGATGCCTACCGGGTGCTTGAATTGCTCGCCAAACACCCGCGCATTGACCCGTCTCGGATTGGCATCATGGGTTTCTCCAGGGGAGGGATGGTCGCTCTCTACGCAAGCGTAAAGCGGTTCCAGCGGATGCATGGCCCCGGTGACATCGAATTCGCGGCGTACGTGGGGTTTTACACCCCCTGTTATATAACGTTCATCGATGACGGTGAGCTGAGTGATCGGCCCATTCGACTTTTTCATGGGTCAGCCGATGATTACGTGCCCGTAGGACCGTGCCAGGAATATGTCAAACGACTTCAAAAGGCGGGGAAGAATGTGCAACTCGTGGAGTATTCTGACGCGTATCACGTGTTTGATTACCCAGCTTTTAAGACTCCACTACGCGTGCCGGAGGCACAAACGGTAAGGAACTGCAGGCTGGAGGAAAACCCAGCTGGACAGATTATCAATAGTCGGACGAAAAAGCCGGTTAGCGTAGACCCCTGCACCGAACGTGGCGCGACTGTCGCCTACAACGCTCAGGCACACAGCGAGGCCGTAAAGGACGTCAAACAGTTTCTGACGATGACGTTCAAACTCAAGTGAGCGATTCGTAGCTCAGGCAGGACAGGCACAATGCGTGTGGGTTATGTGCCTTACGTATCGAGTTAAGATGAAAAGCGGTGCATAACAAATAAGTCCGGCGGACGCAAAAGGCGCGGTGCTGATTCTTAGCATTACCGCTTTCAATGGCAAATCTTCACCTTGTGCTCTTACCCTCTCACAATCCTTTGTAGAGACTATGCTAGATTGCGTACCCTCTGACGGGTATTGGTATACTCGAAAGAAAACCAAGGAGGCGCGCAATGAGAACAGAGCAGGCAGTCAGGGGCAAGGATGTATATGTCGGGATCGATGTGCACAAGGAGAACTGGCATGTCACGATACGGAGTGACGGCGAAGAAAGGTTCAACGGGCGCATCCCGGGCCAGTACCAGTCGTCGTAGCCCGTAACGCGCAACTCGTAACAATAGCGCATCAGCCCCGATCAGTTGCAGCCGCAGAGGAAAGAACTTAACATTATGATGTAGGCCACGATTAGCAGGAGGCGCAGCATGATGCCGATCGGTCCCTTGATGATCGAGCACCGGTTGATCGAGCGCATGATCAATCAGATGAGGGGACACGTGGATCGATTCAGGGCAACCCAGAAGGCTGACCCTGCGTTTATAGACACAGCTGTGGATTTTGTCAGGACGTACGCCGATCGATGCCATCATGGCAAAGAGGAAGATATCCTTTTCAGAGACCTTAAGAAGAAAAGCCTCTCCGAGGAGCACAATCGCATCCTGGAAGAGCTGATCGCAGAACACATTCTCGGAAGAGAGGCCGCGAGGACTCTTGCTGACGCCAAAGAGCGTTATCTGGAGGGGGATTCTACAGCCCTCGCTGAAATCATTGATGCTGTGAGCCTGCTCGCTGATTTCTACCCGCGCCACATCGACAAAGAAGACCGGCACTTTTTTCTCCCTGTCATGAATTACTTTACCAAACAAGAACAGGACGCGATGCTCGCTGAGATGTACGAATTCGATAAAAACCTTGTTCATGCGCTGTACCGCGCGGTGGTTGAAAAGGTTGAAAGGCGCGGCATGCTGGACTGATCACTGGTTACGGTTTCTTTGGCTCTTTGTTTTTTTGTTGTTTTGGTTTCTCTGGTCTGTTTAGTCTATCTCGTCTGTCTGGTCTATCTGGTCTCCGTGACTTCGTAAACAAAGCACCAGGAACTAAGCACGAAGCACTCGTCCCTCTCCCCGCGTCTCCCTGTCTCCGCGTCCCCGTGTCCCGTGTCTCCCTCGACCCTCGACCCTCTTCACTGTTTACCGTTCACCGATCACCGATCACTGTTCACTGTTATATCCCTCCCTTGACAGCACCTGTAACCGGCATTAGGTTGCGAGTATTAAGACTTTCGGTCTAGCGGTGTTCCCAATTGATCGGCTAGGAGAAATAACTACAAAAGGAGGAAACGATTATGGCAGAACAGGTGGAAGCGCACGGACTGGGATGGTTGCCGGATTATCCGGACTTCAGAGACTATACCGCTGAGCACAAAACCGTACAACCGTTGCTCAAGCAGATGAAGGTGGGAAAGGCTGTCAAAGCGTCGCTTCCAGCCTCCGTTGACCTGAGGGCGTGGTGTCCGCCGATTGAGGACCAGGGCTCGCTCGGTTCGTGCACAGCAAACGCCGGCGTGGGTATGATGGAGTATTTTGAGAGGAGGGCGTTCGGAAAGCATATCGATGCATCGCGCCTTTTCTTGTACAAGGTGACGAGGAATCTCCTGCACTGGACGGGCGATACGGGTGCTTTCTTGAGGTCAACGATGGGCGCCCTCGTGCTCTTCGGCGTGCCCCCGGAAGAGTATTGGCCTTACAAGATCGCTGACTTCGACAAGGAGCCTACCGCTTTCTGCTATGCCTTTGGCCAGGCATACCACGCGATAGACTATTACCGACTTGACCCGCCCGGGACAGTGATAACGGACCTGTTAGCCAGGATCAAGACAAACCTTGCCGCCGGCCTGCCGGCCATGTTTGGGTTCACCGTGTATAGCTCTTACACCCAGGCAGGGACAACGGGCAAGATCCCCTTTCCAACGCCTAAAGAAAAGATCGTTGGGGGCCATGCGATTGTGGCGGTGGGGTACGACGACAAGATGAAGATCAAGAATACAAACCAGGGCGCAACAGAGACGACAGGGGCTTTCCTTATCAGGAACTCCTGGGGCACCGGCTGGGGTGCAGCCGGGTATGGATGGTTGCCCTATCAGTACGTGCTGTCCGGCCTGGCCGAGGACTGGTGGTCGTTGATAAAGGCTGACTGGGTGAACACGGGCGTTTTCGGAGTGTGACACCGTGAGAAACAGGTTGAGATAAAGACAGAAGCGAAGGTTAAGGTTTAGAGCGAGAAACAGGGTGGGGTTGTGGCGCGCAGGCTCTTTGCGCTGCGACCCCGCCCTGTCTTAGGTTTCTCTGGTCCGCCAGGCCTGTCTCCTCCATTTAGCCTGTCTAGTCTGCACTCAACCAATGAAACCAATTGAACCAGTCAAACTAATAAAACCAGTCTCAACCGGTCACCGATTACCGATCACTGATTACCGATCACTGTTTTGCGCTCACAGGCCACTAGTCACTCTCCGTGTCCCCGCGTCTCCCCATCTCCGTGTCCCCGCGTCTCCCCATCTCCGTGTCCCCGTTTCTCGCTCTTCCCTCGACACTCGTCACTCGACACTCGTCAGTACGGCTGAGTACGTGATCTCCCGGTGCTCGTCGTAATCGGTACTTTGGTCTTAGCGCTCTTGTATATTTTTGCTTGCGGCACTAGATTGGCTATATGGACGGGCAAGTCCAAAGCGTAAGCAGTAACAAGGAGGAACTATGAGCCCTGGAGAAATGAAGTTGCCAAATGTTAATAAGGAGATGTTCACAGTAACCGACTTCCTCGATTGGTGGTGGAATGGAGATCCGGCGCCTCCGTTCATCTACCTCGAGAGAGACGTGATTCAGGAGATCGCAAGGGTGAAGATGGGATACGAGCTTGAAGTTGCAAAGGCCCGGGTAGTGGCTATCGAAAAGATAAACCAGATCATGGGTAAGAGGAAATAAAACGCAGCGCGGAGCTTAGCAGTTCTGGCAAGAGAGATGTCTGAGTGCTGAGCTTCCATCCCAGCCGGGAATGCACGCCAAGCCCAGGACTTGCCCGTTTTCTGTCTCTGGAGGGACTATGCCCAGCAAGCCGATAGCGCTTATTTCTTTTCAGGAACAGGACAACCTTGGAGTGGGCTATATTGCTTCCTTGCTACTGCAGAATAAGTATTCTGTAAGGATAATAGACTTTCGCGTAGGCAAAGAAAAGGTGCTCGAAGAACTCAGAAAGGTCGACCCCCTTTTGGTCGGGTTTTCCCTCATATTCCAGTACCACCTGTACGATTTTGCGGAGTTGATCGAATACCTGAGGGTCTGTGGGGTCAAGGCCCACTTTTGCATCGGAGGCCATTATCCGAGCCTCAGACGGGATGAGGTGCTGCAAGTGATCCCCGGGATAGATTCGATCGCGCTCTTCGAAGGAGAGCATACCTTCCTGGAGCTCGCAAGATCCATCCATGAGGGAAGGGAGTGGAGAGAGATCCGAGGGCTTGCGTATCGAAGAAATGGATCAATGGTTGTCAACCCGCTGCGTGCCCTGGAAGAAGACCTGGACAATCTTCCTCCCCCGGTTCGTAACCCCACAAGACAGTCCATCCTGGGAAAGAAGATCGCAACCATCATAGCAGGTCGGGGTTGTCTCTACAACTGCTCTTTTTGCAGCATAAGACAATTCTATTCAAGCCCTCCCGGTCGGGTCAAGCGCATACGACGGCCGGAGATGGTGGCACGGGAGATTGAACTGCTGCACAAGGAGATGGACTGCTCCATCTTTATGTTTCAGGATGACGACTTCCCCGTGGCCAAAAAGAGCGGCCGTGAGTGGGCGACCAGGTTCTGCTCCGAGCTCCGCAACAGGGGGCTCCACGACAGGATACTCTGGAAGATTAGCTGCAGGTGTGACGAAATTGAGCCTTCTCTGTTTCGCATGATGAAGGATTCAGGACTCTGGCTCGTTTACCTGGGCATCGAGTCGGGAACAGACACCGGGCTGCGGCTCATGAACAAGCACCTGTCGGCAGAGACCAACCTGCACGCTGTCCACCTGCTTAAGAGGCTGGGGATCAACTACGAATATGGTTTCATGCTCTTTGATCCTTCAACTACCTTTCAGTCGGTGAAAGAGAATCTCGATTTCCTCGAGAAAATATGTGGGGATGGGTCTGCGCCGGTTACATTCTGCAAGATGCTCCCCTATGCCGGCACGCCGATTGAGCGAGAATTGAAAAGATCGGGCAGGCTCAAGGTTTTGCGGCCGGGCTATGAAGATTATGACTTCGGTGACGAATCGATTGACGATCTCTATCGGTTCGTTTCTGACTGCTTCAATGATTGGATAGCCAGTCACGAAGGGGTTCTCAATCTGAGTAAATGGGTGAAGTATCATATTTCTGTGAAGAAGAGGTGCTATCCTGCGACCTCCGCTGTGGATGAAGTCGCAGATGAAGTGGCCCGGGCCGTCTCGGTGAGCAACCTGTATCTCCTCGGTCGGCTCAAGGTTTTGGCCGATCTGTTTTGCTCAACCAACGATGGAGAACGCGACCCTGAGAGGTTGCTTGCAATCAGGAAAGACGTGGCTGCCACGCATGCGCAGTTCCAGGCACGCCTGAAGGGCCTCATAAGAGACGTCAAGGGCCTTGCCGCGTAACACGCAGAAACGCCTGGACCATCCCGCGTTCTCCTCCTTCAGGTGTCGAGCTTTAGCTGCGAATAGTTGCCCTGCGCAGCCTTCTCCTTCCGCTCCAGTTCCTGAATAAACCCCGACTGCCCTTTGACGATCTTTTCTTTAGCCACCTCGATGGTAAACCATTCAGCCCGGTCCACCTCAGGGAACTCCTGTTGCCTGCCTGATCGGGGTGGCCACTCCATGGAGAAGCTGTTGCTCCGTATAGCATCGGCGTCGCAGTCCCCTTCGAACGCCCATGCATGGATAGTCTTGCCGCTTGGCTGTTTAATGGGTGTGAGTCGGATGAAGAGACCGTCCGGTCTCATACCGGTCTCCTCCTCGAACTCCCGTTGCGCTGCTACGAGCGGGTCCTCATTTGCAGCCAATTCGCCCTTGGGAATTGACCAGGCGCCCAGATCTTTTTTCGCCCAAAACGGGCCACCCGGGTGCACCAGAAATACTTCGAGCCCGCTGCCTGTGCGCCGGTACATCAGCAGTCCGGCGCTCTGTTTCGGCATATCCTGTACCTCTAGCGCCCTGAATCGCCCTGTTACGGCAGTGAGTGCCTGATGCAGTCAATGGCGTAATCTATCGCTTCTTTGTAGTCCTCTCGGCAGAGCGTGATCGCCGCTTCGAGCACTGCGAGAACTTCTGCCTCCGTCGAGCTTATGCCATACATTTGCTGCGCAAGCTGCACCCCTAACGCAGCGAGTGCCAGCTTATCGAGAGGGTTGGGCAATGCCAGCGCAGTCGCATATCGGCCAACCAGACCTCTAAAGGCGAGTTCCGCTGATGCGAGGGTCGCCCAGTCGGTGCGGTGGTACCTGTAGACGAGAACGCGCGTCAAGAGTTCCTTATCCAAGGGCGAGCGCAGCAGGTTGGCCTCGACTAGTTTGTTGGCCAGGCTGTGGTCATCCTGTTTGAGAAGCACATCTATAGCCGTCTCAATGGCGAAATGCATGAAATCAATATTCGCCTGCTGCAGCAACACCGATAGCTCTTGGGCTTTGTCGTAGACATACCACTTGTGCGCGTATGAGTCCGCTGCGAAGTCCTCGTTGTGACTCCACCATCCCAGGGCAAAACACTTCTGGGCCGTACCCCACGCACATGACCTGAGGTCTACGTAGTCGTAATGCGTGTCATCGAAGCCGGTTGCCCATTTGCCTGCAGTGGCGTACTGGTACAGGTCTGGGGCAATACTTCCGTACCGCAGGTTGATCTTGTCAGCGCAGGATGGAAAAACGCGCTCGGCTATGTAAATGTGCGCAGCCGGATTGAAGGCGAGTGCGCTCGTCGCTATACTGGTGACTCCCAATACAAGCAACCATAAAGCAACCCTGCCCTTCTTCATGTCGTCACCTCCGTCATAGATACCCTTTCCGGGTCTATATACGAAGTGTAGACGCTCTTTCAGCAAAGTCAACAATCCGGCGCCATATCCGCACACCTGGGCGGACGCGCGCACCGATTACAGGCAAAGTCGACTGCGCAATGCCCCGCCGCGACTAGGCGGTTCCTGCTGCTTTTCACCCTCGGAGGTCTGAAATGCCCTCGAAAAGTGCGAGTAAAGGCTATTATGCATCGTCGTTAGTGACCGCAACCTTCGATCCAGCCCGGGCCGCCTGTGTCCGGGATAGTGGAACATCTCTTGCAAAAAAGTCCTGTATGTCTATCGAGCGGAGGTAGAGGCATGAGAATGTTCTTGAGGATTATGGTATGGACGATGGCCCTGTCCGCCACTATATTTTTAACCGGCTGCTCAACTGTCGTTGTGGAAAAAGAACCACCTCCGGGCCCTGTTATGGTGAGTAAACCCGGGCCTCCACCCTGGGCGCCGGCTCACGGATATCGCGCCAAGCACCAGTACCATTACTATCCAGCCTGCTCCGTTTATTTCGATCTCGGCAGAAAAGTCTACTTTTATGCAATTGGTGAGCGGTGGGTTATGGGCGCATCACTGCCCAGCAGTATCTGCCTGAACTTCGATAACCCTGCGGTTCTCGACATGGATAGCGACAAGCCCTACCTGTGGCACTCGGAAGTTGCCAAACGTTACCCGCCGGGACAACTCAAGAAAGCAGACAGCGGGTCGAAGGGCAAAGGCAAGGGCAAAGACAAGTTCGACTAACGTCTAATCTCTCAATCGGCTGAGGGCTGCAAGCCATCCGTTGGCTGGAGGTTTCCACTATTCACTATACACTAAACACTATACACTCCTTAGCCCACTCTCGTGTGCTTTCGTACCCACTCCGGCACCGAGGAGAGGCTGTAGTAGTGGCCCATCGTATGGTAACAGGTTGAAGAGCAGAGAGGCCTGCACCGTTCCTTGAGGGCGCTCAACTCTTCCTCGTTAAACTTGTGATCCCAGATTCTTCCCCAGTCATGCTCATAGGTGATCATGTCAAAACAGGGCGAGAGCGTGCCGTCGGGCCTCACCAGGGCTCCGTTAAGACCAGCTCGGCAGTCCCATTGAGGCACGTCTCCCCGCATCCGCTTCTTGAATGCCCTCAGGTGTTCGACTGAGTTGACCATGGGCCAGCCTGCGAGCTGCTTCTCGATCAACCAGTCGACAAGCATATCTACTTCCTCATACACATCGGGCGTGATCCACAGCTCGTTTTCACGATGCCCGTAGTGCTCCAGCTCCACAAAAGAGTGAGGCGGCTCGTTCAAGTGGTAATCGGTGCCAATGCGGTTCTGATGGGCTATCTCAGTGAGAAGTCTCACATCCCTTATGTTGCCGCGACAAATGTTGATGTTGAAGAAGACGAGGTATCCATATTTCTTCTGCCTCTCCACCAGATACCTGAATTGCGGCTCAATCGCGAGCAAAGCTTTCGGCAGGCCTTTGCGCGGAGCCACGCAGTCGACAGCAAGGTTCACCGCGGCCACGCCGGAATGCCCCATCTCATCGATAAACCCCTTGTCCATGAGATACCCGTTCGTCGGCAGATAGACAAAAAACCCGCTCTCCGACCCGTAGCGTATGACGTCAAGAACAAAATCCTTGCGCAGGAGAGGCTCGCCTCCCATGATCGGGATCACCCTGCAGCCGATCGATTTCAGCCAGTCAATTGCACTCTTCGCTGTATCGAGGCTCATGCCGGGCTTGCTGTTGTCGAATTGGAAGCAGTAATAGCAATCGATGTTGCACTTCCACTCTGTGTAAAGATAACAGAGCACGGGCCTGAACTGGCGGCTGTGAATACGGGAATTGAGGTATGGGATCACCCAGCGTCCGAACGCGCGGGTACCGTTACGTGCCTTGTACGATAATCTCAACCCCATGCAACACCCCCACCTCCGGAGGACTTATGTTGCATTTCTGTCTCACAAGACCGCCTCCGGCGTGATTGCCCATTCGAGTGACCAGGCATCCTCAGTCCTCAGGAGACAGACAACGCCACCCATCCTGAAATGGACCACGGTCTTTTCCGGATCGCCGCAGAGCAGTAATGCTGCAAGCCTTCGGAGATGCGGCAGGTGGCCTACGATCATCACATCTTCGTCAAGCAGTTTGAGACGCTCGATCCAAATCTCTACGTCGTCCTGTGGCCCAAGCCCTTCAGCTTTCGTAACACCCGTGACCGGTTTCAAATATTCCGCCAGAATGGCGGCGGTCTCATGCGCTCTTGCCTTGCCGCTGTGATAGATATGTTTGACTTCCAGATGTATCTTGTGGAGGTAGGCAGCCACCTTCCGGGTATCGGCCACACCCTTCGGCGTCAGTCCCCGGGACGGGTCGACCTCGGCCGGATTTGCCTCAGCGTGCTGCACGATACATAACTTCATGTGCACCTCGCTCAAGGAGCTTATAGTATCAGTATAGTGATTTTCGCGAAGTTGGCAAGAGGCACATTGTTGATTACGTGAGGCCCATCTGCAGGAATTGCCTGAATGAGGCCAGGGCTCTTCCCCTGTGGCTTATCTGATTCTTCTCGGCAAGGGTCAGTTCTGCCACGCACTTACCCAGCTCTGGCACGAAGAAGACAGGGTCAAACCCGAACCCGCCTTTACCTCTGGGCAGGGGTTCGATGTATCCCCGCAGCGAACCGTAAAACAGATATCCCCGCTCTTCGGCGGGCTTATAGAAGGCCAGATACGATTTGAACATGGCGCCTCTTCTCTCGCGCTCGACCCCTTCCAGCTCTTTAAGGAGCTTACTGATTCTGTCCGCATCCGTCTTGCCATAACGAGACGAGTAAACCCCCGGCCTTCCACCCAGTGCATCCACCTCGAGCCCCGAGTCATCAGCCAGCGTGTCTATGCCAAACCGTTCACCGATCTTTCGCGCTTTTTTCCAGGCGTTTTCTCCATAGGTGGTCTGGTCTTCTATCACGGGATTGCGATCCGGAAAGTCGCGCAAAGAATAAAAGGCGCCAAAGTAGTCCGCAAGTTGGTCCTTGATCTCAAGGAACTTTCCCTTGTTGGTGGTGGCGATAATCAGATCACGCATGTTCGATCTATTTACGACGGGAGACCGGAGACCGCAGCCGCTACTGGTTTCTTTGGTTGCTCTGGTTTCTTTGGTTTCTTTGGTTTCTTTTTTTGTTTTCCCTGGTTTCCGATTACTGATGACCGATCACTGATTACTGCTCACGGATCACCGGTCACTGATCACTGATGACTGATCACTGTCTCTTAGGCCGGAAAGTGAGGTCCCAGTGCAGTCTTCTGGAGCCTCGTTATCTCCGCGATCCCGCGAAGGGAGTACTCGTACATGACGTCGAAGAGCTCTTTTGAAAACGGGGTCTTTTCTGCGGTCCCCTGCACTTCGATCAACAGGCCCTTGCCCGTCATCACAAAGTTCATGTCGACTTCCGCGCTGGAGTCCTCCTGGAATGTCAGGTCGAGGAGAATCTCCCCATTAATAAGACCAGCGCTCACGGCAGCGATCGAGTCGCGCAGCGGTATCTTCTCGATCAAGCCCCTCTTTTTCATGCTCCAGAGCGCCTCCACCAGGGCCACAAACGCTCCAGTGATACTGGCAGTTCTTGTTCCGCCATCAGCCTGGATCACGTCGCAATCCACCCAGAGGGTGCGCTCACCGATCACGTCGAGGTTGACAACGGCACGCAATGCCCGCCCGATCAGCCTTTGGATCTCATGAGTGCGGCCGCCGACCTTGCCGGTGACTGCTTCCCGCACCGTTCTCGACGGTGTTGCCCGCGGCAACATGGAATACTCCGCGGTCAGCCAACCCTTCCCGGAGTTCTTGAGAAAGGGAGGTACCCTTTCTTCGACGCTCACCCCGCAAATAACCTTGGTCTCGCCCATCTCCACGAGCACTGAACCATCCGGGAACTTCAAAAAGTTTCTCGTTATCTTCAGGTCACGTATCTTGTCATTCGGCCTGCCGTTACTTCTCATGGACCACATCCCTTCTTAAGTAGCTCTGGATACTTCCGTGCAGGAGCCCGAGTGATTCCCGCAGCTTGTCCTGGTTGCCTTCCAGGCGGAGGAAGATGCCTGGCATATCAACCCCCAGCAAAGGAAAAAGAGGCACGTGCTTCACCTTCTGCTTGAACGGGGCAGCAACCGCTTCTGCCAACCTTTTCGACTTACCTGCATGCTTTGTCGGTAGATCGTCTATCGCTACGAACCTGCTTGTGCTTCCCCAGTCAGCAGATGCTTTTGCGCTGCCGGAAGCGCTGCCAGCGCTTCCCCGTGGTTCGTCATCAGGCCTCCCCTGGTCGGTCATGGCAACCAGCACCCGCGACTGCTCGCCATAGCCCATCTCCATCACAAGAAAAAATTTCACACCGCTCCTGTTGATCCTGGGAACCTTCTCCACGTGCCTTTCCAGTGTCGTCTCCGCTTGGTAAATGGTAACATCGTATCCCTTCTCCTTGAAGAAGTCCTTGAATACGGCCCATGCAGAGGGTTCCTTGTCGTTTACCTGATACACCACAAAGCTATCGGCGCCGAAGCAGCACTGCACAAATGCAAGGCTGCATACGATAGCCAGAAGGAGCCTTACCGCAGCCATCCCACTACTCCATGCCGCACTTCTTTGGTGTCCTTCCCGCCCAATCAAACTTCCTATCCGATATTGTAACCCATTAACCCGACGGGGCGGCTTGCCAGGCAGTCCGGGTTATCGCGTCTCCAGAATATACCGTTCCAGGCTTATTGCAGCAAGCGCTCCGTCACCCACAGCGGTTGCGATCTGACGCAACGATTTCCTGCGCACGTCACCAGCGATAAAAAGCCCTTTGGTCCTGGTGCCGAGATCTTCGTCTGTGAGGATGAACCCGGTGGTGTCACGATCGACCAGATCACCCAAATAGGATGTGTCAGGCCGTGAGCCTGCATAGATGAAAACACCGTCGACCTTAAGTTGGGATGCCTCTCCTGTCTTCGTATCTTTCAGCAGAAGCCCCTCCACCTGATCTTTTCCGAGAACCTGAACCGGGACCCTGTTCCATAGAAACTCCATTTTCTGATTCTTGAACGCCCGGTCCTGGATAATCTTCTGCGCTCTCAGCTTGTCACGCCTGTGGACGACGTAGACCTTGCGCACTAGGTTGGCAAGCGTCATGCCTTCCTCGATCGCCGCATCACCGCCGCCGATTACTGCGACATCAAGGTCGCGAAAGAACATGCCATCGCACGTGGCGCACGTGGAGACCCCTCTTCCCATGAACTCACTTTCGCCGGGGATACCGAGCGTGACTGCAGCAGTACCTGTGGCTGCTATCACCCCGAGAGACTCAATCTCGTTATCGCCGGCCTTGACCAGAAACCTTCCCTGGTTACACGTTATGCTCTCAACGCCTGCAAATTCCTTGATCGCGAGGCCGAATCGTCTCGCCTGCTGGACCATCCTATCCATGAGTTCTTTGCTGGAAATCGTTTCGGGAAAACCGGGATAATTCTCCACCTCTTCATATCTCATAGGCGTTCCACCCAGTAGCCCCCGTTCAATGAGAATAGCGTCAATCCCCCCTCTCATGAGGTAGATTCCCGCGGTGAGACCTGCGGGACCTCCACCGATGACGACCGCCTCGTGAAACTCACTCATCAGGAAGCCTCCTGCTAGGCTAGCTTTAGCGTAGTGCCTCAGACCCCATCCCAAACGCTGACCAGCCGTCAGCCTTTCTCTAAAGGCTTGGCGGTCTGACCCACAAACCGTAACTCGAAACAGTCCCAGCCGCATCCGATCTTCGAATGCGGCTGGGTCGCCGCTCATGGCTGTGTAATTGTACGCAAAGCCTCGGCAATATGCAATGACTTTTCACCCGCCCCTTGAGACATCACGCCCCTATTGCGGGGCGTCAGTCAGACCGATTGTGAAAAAACCCCTTGACAACAAACGGAGCGAAATGCTACCAAACAGAATATGTTTGTCTGGCTCTTTCACCGGATCAGCGGCGTTTCGCTTATTGTCCTGTTCGGTATCAAGATCTTCTCCGCATTCTTCATCTACACGAAGGACAACAAGCCTGATTGGGCCCTGGGACTACACAGGCACCCCGTGCTAGACATTCTCATACTCGTACTCTTCACCTTCCACAGCATCTATGGACTGCGGACAATAGCCATAGACCTGGGATATCGAAAAGAAAAGAAGCTCTTCTGGTTGTCCAACGCAGTGGCTGCGATTGTTTCAGTAATCCTGATCATCCTGTACGCCAAAGTAGCTTAGCGATGCTCGAACATGATGTGGTGATCGTTGGTGGAGGTCTGGCAGGCCTGAGGGCCGCCGTGGGTCTCTGCGGGCGATACAATGTCGGGCTCGTCTCAAAGGTTCACCCGATCCGGTCTCATTCGATCGCCGCCCAAGGTGGCATCAATGCATCACTTGCGAACCACCCCAACGCCAAGGACGATAACGTAGAAAAACATACGTTCGACACGGTCAAGGGGAGCGACTATCTCGCGGACCAGGACGCTGCTGAACTGATGTGCCGGGAAGCTCCCGGCGTGGTCTACGAGATGGAGCACTGGGGCTGCCCCTTCAGCCGCTTTGAGGACGGCTCCATAGCCCAGAGGCCGTTCGGCGGTGCAGGGTATCCGCGCACCTGTTATTCGGCTGATCTCACCGGTCACGTGCTTCTCAACACCCTGTACGAGCGGGCAGTAGCGCTTGGTGTGAAGGTCTACACCGAGTATATTGTGTTCACGCTTGCTGTCGATGAAGGTAGATGTCACGGCATTATCGCGCTCGATCAGAGCAACGGCAAACTTGTTCAGCTCGGGGCCAAGGCCACGCTCTTTGCCACAGGCGGGTATGGGCGTGTCTACTTCCATTCCACGAACGCGCTCATAAACACGGGGTCCGGTATCGGGATCGCCTATGCGGCGGGCATCCCCATGAAGGACATGGAGTTTGTGCAGTTTCACCCGACCTCGCTCCTCGGCACCAACATACTGATCACTGAAGGCGCCCGTGGGGAGGGTGGATACCTCTTCAACAACAAGGGCGAACGCTTCATGGAGCGGTATGCACCCAAGGCCATGGAGCTTGCGCCGAGAGACATCACTGCCCGCTCGATCCAGACGGAGATGGAGCAAGGCAGGGGCTTCGAGAATGAGTTGGGGCGATACATCCACCTCGACCTGAGACACCTGGGGGAGCAGAAAATCGCGGAGCGGCTTCCCGGCATACGAAGATTCTGTATTGACTTTGTCAACGTCGATCCCGTGTACGAGCCCATCCCGATCATGCCCTGTCAGCACTACTCCATGGGAGGTATAGACACGAACGCGGTGTGCGAGACAATAGTCAAGGGTTTCTACGCGGCAGGCGAATGTGCCTGCGTGAGCGTGCACGGCGCAAACAGGCTCGGCGGTAACTCGCTCCTCGAAACCATCGTCTTCGGAAAAGTCGCCTCAGGCGCCATAGATGCATACCTTCAGTCGAACGGGGCGCGCCCGGACGAAAAGGTGCTCCTAAGAACAGAGGAGCGGACTGAAGGCAAGATCAAGAGGTTGACGACAGACGGCACTGAAAAGCCCTTCAGCGTCTTCGACGATCTCAGGCGCGCCATGGATGACTATGTGGGCATCTTCAGAACGAAGGGGGAACTGGAGCAGGGATTGAGCAAGGTGCTCGAGGCCAGGGAGCGCTACAAGAGGATTCGCGTTTCCAGCCCGCACCTGCATATGAACTACGAACTCGTCGGCGCCATGGAGCTGGAACAGATGATCGATGTTGCGCACACGATCACGCTCGGGGCCTTACTCCGGGAAGAAAGCAGGGGCTCCCATTACAGGCGCGACTTCACGGACCGCAACGACACTGACTGGCTCAGACACACGCTGGCATCTAAAGGGCCTGACGGAAAACCGGTCATATCCTATAAAGACGTGATCGTGACCCGTTATCAACCAATGGCGAGGACGTATTGAACGTAGGAGAGATATATACGTTTAAGATTCTGCGCTACGATGCCCACGACGCGGATAAGGAGCCCTATTTCGACTACTACAAGATACGGGTCATCCCCGGGCTGACCATTCTCACTGTCCTTTTGCGCATCCGGGACGAGCTGGACGGTACGCTCGCTTTCCGCTGTTCCTGCAGGTCTGCGACATGCGGTTCCTGCGCCATGGTGATCAACGGCAAGCTCGACCTCGCCTGCAGGACGCAAGTCGGCTCAATAACGGAAAAGACAATCGTGCTCGAGCCGCTTCCCAACTTTGAGATCATCAAGGATCTCGTAGTCGACATGACACCGTTCTGGAACATGTATGAAAAGGTGCAGCCATATCTTGTGCGAACAAGCCCTGATCCCGAAAAAGAGATCTTTCAGAGCGAGGAAGACAGGAAAAAGATTGACCAGTTTGTTAACTGCATCCTGTGCGCATGCTGCTATGGAGCCTGCCCCGTGCTTGCACGTGAGCCCGGCTACACGGGTCCGGCGGCGCTCGCAAAGCTCCAGCGCTTCATGCTCGATTCAAGGGACGAGAGGCCCGCAAGCGCTCTGAATGCGGTTAACGATGAGAAGGGCGTGTGGGCGTGTGATACGCTCTTTCGATGTATCGACGCCTGCCCCAAGGAGGTTCGCCCGACCGACGGCATCGT
>Ga0316626_10000309_pt1 | contig 18153 bp, 13 predicted proteins | sample OWC_Aug_T1_C1_D5_FD_207656 | JGI IMG/M metagenome (GOLD analysis project Ga0316626, IMG submission 207656) | Wetland soil microbial communities from Old Woman Creek delta, Ohio, United States - OWC_Aug_T1_C1_D5_A | ecosystem: Environmental > Terrestrial > Soil > Wetlands | place: USA: Ohio...
AAGGGGGCCGCAGGAAAACTATCCTGACAGGAAGAACGGATACAGGATCGGTGTTTACAAATCAACTGTAAAAGATATGTATGAACCATATCTGATACCCCAGGATCATGGTCTGAGGACCGACAACCGGTGGGTGAGAATGACCGGTGACGATGGAACAGGCCTGGAGTTTGGAGGAGACAAGCCATTCAACTTCAACGCCTATCCCTTTTCAACCGATAACCTGACAAAAGCATATTATACCTATCAGCTTCGTCCTTTTGACGGGATTACTTTTAACTTCGACTATGCCACAAGCGGAGTGGGTTGTACTGCCCTGTCGGTTTTCCCTGAATACCAGGTAATGCCGCAGAGGTTTGATTTTACGGTTAAGATCAAACCTGTAAATCCGCTCCGATAAATCCACTGAGATCCTGACACGCCGCCACCTGCCAGCCGTCAACCGGTAGCCGGTCGCCGGTCGCCGGTAGCCGTTCGCCGGTCACCTGTAGCCGGTAACCTTCCATCCGTCAACTCAAAACTGCAATTTGTAGATCGGGATGCAGTAAAATTTGCATAAAAGTTTAATTTAAGGCATAATTTCCAGCCCTGATCGTGTAATTTATTTGAGGAATTATTTTGTTGATATTGAATTGTTTATCTTTGTATTGCACCTAATTGCAAAATGAATGAATATGAAAGCTTTTAGACTGCCAATTTTGTTTTTAGTCCTGATGTTCTGTACTTCTCAGACTACTATTGCATTCGTACGCAATACTCCTGACTTAATGATCAAAATTCCCCGGGATCTTCAGAAAGACACTGCAAAGATCAACTCTCTTACCAGGACAGGTTTTAAATATCTTTCTTCAAAAGAAGCAATGCAAAAGGAGGCAAAAGCCTGCATTGATTCAGCATTGGAAATATGTGAAAAGAAAAATATTGAAATTCCGGCCCTTTTACATCTTCTTTTTGCGGAGTACCATTTCTCTACCAGCGATTTCAGCAGTGCATCAGAAGAAGCATCTCTTGCAATGAAGCAATCTGTCGGTTCAGGTGAATCCTCTGTGCAGGCAAGAACAATGATCTTCTTTGGCAAATATTATCATCAGACAGGATTCTTCAAGGAAAGCATCGAGCACTTCGAGAACAGCATAGCGCTTTCAAAGAAAAAAGGACTGAAAGGAATGATTCCAAGGAGCTATTTTGGACAGGCAAACGTATATAATACAGTTGGAGATCTGAAAAACTATCGGGAAAATCTTCAATTGATGATTGATGCAGGATTTGCTGAGAACGATTCTTCATCAGCTGAGAGAGGTCTGTACCTTTTGGGAGGTTCATTTCTGGGAGATTCAGCAAAATCTGAAAGGTGGAACTTCAAACAGGCAGATTCGCTTCTGAGAAAAAGTCTCGAAATCTCCTTAAAAAGAAAAGACTCTATCGGTGCGGCATCGTCATATGCACAAATCGGATGGAATTTCTATCTCAGGAATATGTACGATTCTTCTATTGCCAGTTATAATAGATCCCTGGATTACAGGATGATAGCCAACTCACTTGGAAACCTCGGGACAATATATCGCGATCTTAAAAATCCCGGGGAAGCTGTAAAATACTACCAGATGGCAATTGACCAGGCAGTAAAGATTAACGACTGGTATAATCTGCAATGGATTTATAAGGATATGAGTAATATGTACTTAAAATTAAAAGATACGACAAACGCATATATAAACTACGTTCTTTTTAAAAAATACAGCGATGAATTGATAAGAATGGAAGCGAGCAGGGGTCTCACCAGTGCGAGGATACGATATGAAGCTGATACCCATAATAAAGAAGTTGAACTGCTTTCACTCAGATTGAAGAACCAGCGACTCCTGATCTATGGATTTGCAGGATTCATCATCCTGGTAATTGCCATTGGATTCCTTCTCTGGAGAGGATCACAGCTGAAAGCCAGGAGACGGATAAGCGAAATGAACCATAAAATATCTGAGATCACCCAGGCAAACCTGCGTCAGCAGATGAACCCCCATTTTATTTTCAATACACTGAATTCTATTCAATATTATATGTACCAGCACGATAAGCTGGCAACTAACAATTACCTCACCAAGTTCTCAAACCTTATGCGCAAAGTCCTTGAGAACTCCCAGCATACATCCATACCCCTGGCTGACGAACTTAACGCCCTTAATCTCTACCTCGAGCTTGAATGTATCAGATTTAAGGATAAGTTCGATTTTGAAATAAAAGTTGACGATGATATAGATCCCCTCATATATAAAGTACCGACAATGCTTATACAACCCTATGTCGAAAATTCAATATGTCATGGACTTATGCCGCGTGAGGGCAAGGGATCAGTTAAAATTGACATCAAGCTGAATACAGATTATCTTCTTTGCACAATTGAAGATAACGGCATTGGCCGCGAAGCAGCTCAGGAGAGGAAGGTAATGAAGGAAAAGAACCATAACTCACTTGGAACCCAGATCACAGCATCGAGACTTGACCTGGTAAATGCCCTGTATGGAACAAGCCTGAAAACATTATATACTGACCTTAAAAATGAAGCAGGTGATCCGGCGGGAACCCGGGTGGAACTGCATATACCTATCCTTACATGACAAAAAGGCTGAAAACCATAGTTATAGATGACGAACCGGATGCGGTCGACTTCATATCTTCGATCATAGGTGAATATTGTTCCGGACTGGAGGTTGCAGGCAAAGCCCATGATGTAAAGGAAGGTGTTCAACTGATCAGGGAACAGAAGCCTGATCTTGTATTCCTCGATGTTGAGATGCCTCACGGTACAGGATTTGATCTTCTGACTCATTTCCCTGAAAAGGATTTTGACGTCGTATTCATAACTGCATTTAACCACTATGCTATCAAGGCAATTAAGTTCAGTGCAGTGGATTACATCCTTAAACCTATTAACATTAACGAGTTTATCGATGCAGTAAATAAGGTTATTCAGAAACGTGGCAGCAATCTGTTCCGCGGTAATGAAAACATAAGGGTACTCCTCGAGAACCTTAAGACAGGGCTTCCTTCGCGTCTCGCCATTCCTACATCAGACGGTATGGAATATCTGAATCCCAGAGATATAATCCGTATTGAAGCAGATCGCAGTTATTCATGGTTCTTTATTACAGGAAACCGTAAGATGCTTGTATCCAAAAACCTGAAGGAGTTCCAGGATCTGTTGAATGACCGATACTTTTTCCGCCCGCATAATTCACACCTTATTAACCTGAAATACGTAAAGAAATACGTCAGAAGGGAGGGAGGGTATATCGAAATGACAGATGGTTCAGAGATCCCGGTATCCAGGAACAGAAAGGACCTGTTCCTGGTCCATATGTCACGGTTCAAAGGTTAGAATTCAGGTCGTAATTCACAGACATAAATGAGGAATAAATCAAAAGGGGCCTTTCTGAAGCCCCTTTCGAGTTAAATAAAAACCTAAACCAGAACTGATCGTACTACAGATCAATCTTTAATTTATTGCAAGAACACCTTCCTGATCTTTCAACAGGAACGGGAAGTAAGCAGCAATCAGTTTTGTATTGTCCTGGTCGCTGTTTCCACCTGTTGTTAAAACCCTCTGGTGGTAATACTGCTCGGCGTTCAGAGCATCATTGGATGTCTTAAAACCCTCTTTTTCAAGATCTTTGGTTAACCGTTCGACACCGAAATAGTTTTTGTTGCATGTGTACTGGATCGAAAGCCCGTCAGATAAAACATAATAGTTTTTACATTTGCGGGTTTTCTCAACTGCGACTGTGACCTTCATGCCCGTATTCTCATATGAAACGGTGAATGCATCAAGCTCTTTACCGTTTAAAATGACCGGCTGGTCCATTGTCTCAATCTTGTAGTCTCCCAGTGCTGAATAGGTTTTTCCCTCAGCAACAACTTTCTTTGCAAAGGTTGCAGAACATAATGCTAAAATAAGTACTGCTGCTAAAAACATTCTTTTCATGGCTTTTTGAATTAAATTAATGGTTAATAGTTCAAATTTTCAAATCTCTTATTACTGTCCTTTATTGTATTTTTTAATTTCCTTTTCTTTTGCGAGATCTATGGTGTTCCTCTTAAACCGCTTCACCATTCATATTTCCTGTCTGAGGACTGTTATTTATTCATTATGCTGCACCTGTAGATTCATTACGAATGTATATTATTAATTAAATATCAAAAGATTAGAATTAACGGTTAGCAGGTTCTGGTTTACGGATAGCAGGAAAAAGGATGGAAATGTATAAATCTTACTAAGAATTTTGATACCATCCTTTTGAGTTGCCTGAAAAAAGACTCAGGTCATACCCAAACTTACCCAAATGTTCCCAATTATTCTCCAGTAGGTCTTTGACAGAACAGGATATCTTCTGAACTTTGATATAGGACTCTGCAAAGATATGTCTGCAAGAATAACAAGGATACTCTTACGGGCCAGGGAATATTACCATTTTCAACCTTTCAGGAACGGATTTTATTATAAAAACAAGTTGTAAGATAATTATAAGATTTCAATAAAAACCTTAAAATCAATATCATTATGAAAAATCTGAGAATCTTTCTATTGATGCTGATACTTATATCCTTGCCAAATTGTGGTATAAAGAAGGCAATGGAGAAACTCGGTTCGGCCTCTGAGAGCATAGCAGAATCTATTGAAAGGGTTTCTGAAGCAGCAACCAGCCTTTTAAACAAGATCAATGATATAGCACGTCTGGTTGATTCAAAGCTTGAAAGCGGGGAAATATCACAGGGAATTGCAGATCTGATTGATGGCAGGTTACAGACGGTTTCTGAGATGCTGGAATCAACGATTCAGAATTCCGGCGGTTATATTTTCGACAGAATCGACGGATCAGTCGATAATGCATTCAATGAACTTGGAAAACTCCTGGATGACCTGGTTGACGGGATACTCGGTGATTATGTTCCTTCAATAATTAACCAGATATCGGAACAGATGCAGCTTCAGCTTAATACTATAACCTCTTCTCTGGAAGATCTGATAGTCGTAACTGCCGGGCAGACTGTTTATGTGATTGATAAGACCTTCAACGGATTGGTAATTACTATTTCAATTATACTTCTGGCAGTCGGATTAATTCTGCTGGCAATAATACTCCTAAAGAAAGGAAGAAAACTTACCGGGGCAAATTACATTGGTGTCGGACTGATTGGAATATTTATAGTGACCTTTCTTGTCATCATCTTTTCTTCAACTGTCCGTGGAAAAATCATCGCAGGATTTGATTATGGAGCTGCATTGAAGGTCAGGGAAGTAATGCCAAAAATTACTGGTGTTGTTCCGGAGAATATAGTTCTGGGAAAAACAAAAAGGATATATATATATGGTATGCATTTAAATAAGCTTCAAAACATTTATGTCAGGCTTTCTCAGGGTAATACGGACAAGTTTACTTTTCCTCAAAGCACTCTGATTGTTAATACCAGCAATAGAATCATCCTCGGAAACCTTGATAAAGAGCTGCAATGGTTTATTCCTTTATACCCGATCTTCAAGAGACACCTGACTGAGACCGGGATGTTAAAGATTATGTCTGAAAGCCAGTTGATTCAAGCTAACAAGTCACTTAATGCTGAACTTTATTCTGAAATAAAACCGGGAATTTCAGAAACAATTACACCAGCCTTCGGAACAATACGCCGTGATGAGGTCAGACCTGCAGTCAGTATGAGTGCTGTAACTAAAATGTACCCGCGACAAATGCAAAAGATGAGTTTAACGGATGTTGTGAATAAAAGGAAAGAAACAGTTACAGGTATATTGGGAGCAGTTAGATATGAACAGTATATTGGCAGTGTTAATACCTTCTTTTTTAATAATTTCAAGATTGCTGAGGGAGATTACGGTTTAAAGGTGTTTGCAGACACTCTTATAGAATCACCTCAGTTTGTGACTGTCATTAATCCGCCACCGCCAATCCCTGATCCTGATATTTTTGTAATGGATGTAAATTGGACGGGAGGTGTTATTCCAGCTGCCAAACAATCAGCAACGCTTGATATAACTTTCGGCTTTTCCCATCCGGAACAGATACAACGCTCTTTCAATGCTAAAATAACCACTGTACCATATACGACTTCAATAAGTGTCAACGTACCTGAGGGAAGAATCGCTGCAGCTTCTTCCGGGAATAGAACTACTGTCACAACAAATCCATTTTCAGTAAGCACGAAGGGGACATATGAATTCAATTGTACTGTAGATGAAGCAAATGACATCACGGAGACTGATGAAACCAACAATACTTTTTCAAAGAATCTTAATGTGGGAGAGTATGTTTATGATATTGTTCTGGCTAATTTCTCATTTGAATTGTTAAATACATTCCCGTATAGTCAGGAAGTAAGATTAACATACAACCTGGTCGCGACCGCAGGTAGCAATCCTTCCTCTAATTGTGCAGGTGGCGTAAATGTTAATCGTAATACTACAACACCGTTGAATTGTAATTTTAAATACCCTGGATTGCATGAAGGACAGACAATTATGCTGACCTTTATACCAATCGTGGAAGTAAAGATTTTCTTCATGACATTTAAATTCTCCTTGGGTAATGTGACCTGGCAGAAATACCTGGATGTCAATCCTACCGGGACAAAAGAAATGGAGGAATATGATATTTTACGCGAAGGATCCGGCTATAAGATCCATGGCAAGATGACTGTCACCAGGAGAAAATCCATTTAGGATCTGCTAACGGGAATTATTAATTAACCGAATTAAGGTCGAAGGATTAGTTTTAGTTATGCTAATCCTTTGATTTTTATTTCTTTTCAGCTGAAATCTCTTCTGATTATGTAGCCCGGTTCATAAACTTGCAATATGGCAGGATATTTTTTCTGTTCTACAGATCATGAGTTTATTTAGCAGAATTTTTTGACAGATTTTCTTGACATGAATCTTTTAATTTGCTAAATTTGATTAGTTGATGTTTGTTAATAGATTTTTAGGCAATACAATTCCTGTTTCTTCAGTTTCTAAATGTTTAAACTTCATCACTATGGAAAATCATAATGGTGTTGTTAAGACCAAACAACAAATGGCTGCAGAGTACGGCGTCTGCAGGAAGACATTCCACAGGTTATTGATAAAGAAGCATATAAAGCTCGAAAGGGGCTTGATATATCCTAAAGATCAGATGATTATCTATAACAAACTCGGGACACCCAAGTTAATTGACAGTTTAATTTATCTTCCTAAAAACACCTGATAATCTTCTTAACGCATACACGGTAAGAACTGATATTAAACTCATTGACAGGATAATCCCTCAACAAACCACATTAGTATGGCAAAGAAGTGGTCAGGGCCCTTCTTCTGATTTAAAATTCAGAATCGGGCGTTGAATTTTTTTATATCCCAGGTACTGTCCCCTTCATTTAATGTAGCGCAAAGTATTTTATTCCCATCTGTTCTGACGTTAACTAGGCCATAGACAATTCCATCCACAATTTTAAGTCTATTCATCATTTTTTTCAGATGTTTGGGTTTGAGTGGAGGAACTGCTCTTTTATAAGATATTTCCGTTTTCTCTTCATCAACCAGCACAATATCTATCTCCTCATCACCGTAAGTATAATTTTCAAATTTTACCATGTCGGGATCACCAATTCTGAAGCTTCTTGATATTTCAGTACTGAACACTAATGGAGTTACAACTTCGTCATTTTGTATTAAAACATTCCCGCACATACCCAAAGCTGCAACAATATTCGGACGCGGATGCCCGTGTGCTTCATCATCGCCTGACGATATGATGCTTGCGGAGGGTTTTATGGCTGATATAAAATTGTATGAGCAGTCATCGCTGCCGTGGTGGCACGCCTTTAAAACATCAGCTTCGAGTTCGGTCTTGTTAATACCCAGGACATCGAGAAGATGTTGCTGACTTTTTTTGTTCAGGTCACCCGTAAGAAGTATTCTTGCATGATCATAATCAACTCGCAGAAGTACCGAATTACCGTTTGTATTTTTCGGTTCAGATCCAAAATCCTTTAATGCCGGTTGTCCGTTAATGATATATTCCACTGGTCCCATAATTCTTATTTCCGGTTTACAATTTGGACCATAGCCTGGTAAATATGGGAATCCGGAGCCAGGATTAGAAGACAAACGGCTGATTTTTGCACCAGAAGTGAGGATACACCTGATGAAATCTGCCCAGTACCCCTGTAATTGAAGACTTGTTGATTGATCTAAACCTTTTATGACAGATGCTTTGTCTCCAAGGATATCAGTAAGATACCCATTAGATGCATCACCAAGAAACCGGTCATGATTATCTGCTTTCCACCACGAGACTCCTGCATGATAGAACTTATCAATTTCAACCGTTTTACAATTAAGTTCACCTTTTTTATCAGGATTGACAAGGTCCCATGACCCTCCGTAGTGATCAATGTCGCAGTGAGATACAATCATACTATCTATCTTAATAGTGTCCGATCCGTAGTCTTTTTCAAATTTCCAGTCGATAAAATCGGCTGCACTTTTTCCGTGAGGCTGTGAATCACGGGGATATCCGCCATCAATTACAATATGTTTTCTGTCTGGGGTTACAATCAATATACCATCACCCTGACCAACATCAATAATGTAGAGTTCAAGCAGAGATATATCACAAATTTCTGATTCACCGACATATCCTCTTTTAAATCCTCTTGCATTTGCTTCAAGTCTGCCGTTGACGGGATTTACAGATAATATTTCAATCCTGTCACCCCATAAAAGTTCAGTAAATATGTCATCAGATGTACTGCTTTTATATAAACTGCCGGTATCAGTTTTCAGGTACTTTATATTATTCATTGGTTATGAGTTAATTAATAGTGATTTCACAATAATTATTCGGGTGGTACGACTTTGCAAAATGTTTGTTTACCGCACTTTTATTCAAGTAAATACCAACCAAAACGTTTGCATTAATATTATCAATACAGGTCGATAAAGGAGGAGTCTTAAACTATTTAAGTATTGCATATCAAATTTAAGAAATTCCTGATAAGTAATCAATTATACGGTTATACGCTTATCGGGTAAAGTATTCAAAAAGTATCAACTTTTCCTGAAAGTTCCCGAAAATTCCTGAAAATTCTGTTTGATTCATAATCATGGAAGATTCCATTAATTGAATTCTTATTGACGCTAACAGTTTTATTTACTAAATTTGATATGCATCTGTTTAGTAGTTGATTTTTGTCGCAATACTTAGTCTGTATTTTAAAAATAACTTTTCTGTGTTTATAATGTTTGACTAATATGTTATCAAAAAACCATAAACTCTGACGATAATGTATACCTACACATATGGAGGAAAAAACGGTAAGAAACATATACTGCACGAAAGTCAGGATATGGTCGCTGTCCGCACAAGAAATTCACGCAACCTGAGGAATGCTGTCTTTTCAGCAGCAGGAAAGAAAGCTATGAAAAACTTCAGTGTGGAAATGGAGTTTCCTGAAGCCGATATTACGGTATTTAAGGTTAAAGCTGCTGTAAAAGACAGATTGGCAGCAAGAAACAGCGCTCGCACAGCTCTGAAGAAAGAGCCGGAATTGCGTTTTGTCGGACGTGTGCTTGTCGAGGCAGATGGTAAAACAATTGTCCTCTATACCGAGAACATATTCATAAAGTTCTTTGACCGGATAAAGGAAGAAACCTGCGAGAGGATCCTCGTTGAGAACAACCTTACCATAAAACAAAAACCGGGTTATGCCACGAACAGCTATTTTGTTAGTGCACCGGAGAACATTGGTCTTGAAATCTTTACTCTGGCAGAATCGCTCCTTGAGAGGAACGAGGTTGAACTGTGTCATCCCGAACTGATAAGAAAACGGGGCCTGAAGAAAATAAATAATAACCAGTGGCATCTGAAAAATACAGTTATAAACGGCGTTACTGTCAATGCTAACGTCAAAGCTGACCTGGCCCATAAATTGTCAGCAGGTAAAAATATCATTATCGCGATCATTGATGATGGTTTTGATATTGATCATCCTGAGTTTAACAGACCGGGAAAGGTGATACACTCCAGGGATGTCACAACAGCAAGCAACGATCCACGGCCCAGGAATTTTTTTGACAACCACGGTACAGCCTGTGCCGGTGTTGCAGTGGCAGCCGGGCTGAATGCGTCGGGTGTCGCACCCGATGCAATATTTATGCCTGTGCGCCTTAGCTCTAACCTGGGATCTGCAGCTGAGGCGAATGCTTTTAAATGGGCTGCCGACCATAACGCTGACATCATCTCCTGCAGCTGGGGACCGGCTGACGGAGACTGGAGCGATCCGGATGATCCTGCACATACGACTCCGGTAGACCTGCCCGACAGCACCCGGCTGGCAATAGATTATGCAGTTTCAACCGGACGCAGCGGAAAAGGCTGCATAATAACATTTGCCGCAGGCAACGGAAATGAAGATGTATCTTTCGACGGCTATGCCAGCTACCATAAAGTGATTGCTGTTGCAGCCTGTAACGACACAAACAAACGGAGCGTTTACAGCGATTTTGGAAGCAGCGTTTGGTGCTCATTCCCGAGTAATGACATCGGCTACGACCCCTTTCACCACCCTGAACCACTGACGAAAGGTATTTATACAACCGACAGGCAGGGTGAGGAAGGCTATAATACCGGTGGTGATTATACCGACAGCTTCGGAGGTACTTCCAGCGCCTGCCCTGGTGTAGCGGGTACAGCTGCATTGATACTGTCAGCAAATCCCGGTCTGACCTGGCAGCAGGTTCGCGAAATACTGAAAGAGACTTCTGAAAAGATTGATGAGGCAGACGGAGAATATAGTGCACAGGGACATAGCAAATACTATGGCTATGGGAAAGTAAATGCCGAGAAAGCAGTGATAAGGGCAATAGAATTAATGTCAGGTATCCCCGTCAATAAGAAGGTAAAGATAATCTCCGCACTGGTTAATCCGACAGGAGCCGACAGGGGACATGAAAAGATTTCACTTCTTAATACCTCTGCCGACAAAATTGATCTCAACGGCTGGTCTTTCGAGGTCAAAGGACGGAAACAATTTATTGCAGGAACTCTTTCCGGTGGAGAAGCCCGTACATTTACGCTGACGGGTTCATCCGTAAAACTGGTAAATACGGGAGCAACTATTAACCTCCTGAATTCCACGTCAGAGATAGTAAATAAGGTTGCTTACAGGAAAAGACAGGTAAAAAAAGGAGCAGTTATTGAGTTTTGATAATTCGATTGATTTAACTACAAATCACCTGAATAATATTCTTGAATAAGAAATAAAAAATCTCAATTAAAACAAAAATCCTATGGAAAGTCCCGGTGGTTATGCGACAAAAGCCTTCACAGAATCATATCAGAAGGCAGATACATCTAAAAGAACTTATGAACAGAAGCTTGAAAATTCCGAGGGAATAAATATTTATAAATATGTACTCCTTATAAATATAGCTGCACTCGAAGGATATGTAGCACAATCCCGGCTCCAGGCACAACAAAGTTTTAACCTGAGCAGGATAATTGCCATAACAGGTTTCATAATCGTTGGAATAGCAATTATACTTAGTGTTATCCTTACATTACTCGGAAATGAAAACCTCAGTGCGGCTTACCTTGCAGGTATTTCCGGAGTCCTGATAGAATTCATAGCAGGTGTCTTTTTCCTGCTCTACAGCAAGACCCTTGGCCAGATAAATGTGTTCCACGACAAGCTTGTTGATATGCAGAAGACAGCACTGAGTCATATTGATCAGTTTAATGCCGCAAAAAGTTCTGCATCCCCTGATGTTACCTCCGGAGGCGAATTGCAGCAATAGAATTACAGACTGATCTCAGTTCTTTCTGTCATTATTTCTTTTTTTATATAATCACCGTAAAAATTCATCAGATTTTCATCATCGTCATTCTATTATTGTGCTTTAAAACCGGCAGCTCTGCTTCAATGAATTGCATAATAGTTGACGATAAACGAAGCTCAGAACATCTTGAAAGATATGTGGCTAAGTGTTCTTCACTTAATCTTGTGGGGACATTCAGCGACACAGTTTCTGCTTTTGACCAGATTTCAAAGCGGAATAATATTGACCTGGCATTTGTAGATATCAGCCTGGCAGGCATAGAAAGCTTTGAACTTTTTGAAAGCCTTATCAATCCTCCGGCAATAATAGTGGTCTCATCGACCGATCAGCATGCACTTAAGGCATTCGACCTGAATGTTGTTGATTATCTTTTAAAGCCAGTCAATTTTTCAAGATTCTGCAGAGCAGTTGATAAATCAATCAGGATTAACACAAGGAATAAATCCCGGAAAAACGACGAGAAAGAAGTATTTATCAGAAAATCTTCAACCCTCATCAGGTTGAAGATGAAGAATATAATCTATATTGAAGGACGCGAAAATTACGTCATACTTAATACCTGTGATAAAAGATATGCTGTTCATTTTACCATGAAGGGAATAGAGAGTCAGCTGCCGGCAGATTGTTTTATACGTGTCCACAGGTCTTTTATCATAAATAAGAAGATGATCAAGGTCATTCACGATAACTCGCTGGATCTGATTGTTGGCGATAATCTTAAGAATATTCCCATAGGGAAGATGTTCCGTTCGCAGCTCCTGGATGATATATTCATAATGGACAAGAACTCTGCAGCCACGCATTCCTACGTTTCTCAGTAACCTGCTTTTAATTAGTAAAATACCTTTATTATCCTCCAGATAACACGGAAAATAGTTAATTTGCGGTGTAAAGACATCGCAGCTGTTGAAACACGGAAAAGAAGAAAACTGATTAGTTTTTCTGAACCAATAAGATTCTGCTAGATAAAGACCAGGGCATCCTTTACTATCTCGCTTCTTTCATTGGTCCCGTAAAGTTTCAGTCCGATACAGGGTACTGCATCCTGGAAGATATCAGTGATGGGGAAGAATGCATCCTTTATATCCTCAAGCTCTTTCATTTCTTCATATTCTTCAAGAGGTAAATAAAGATGAATGTATAACAGGAAGTCAGGTTTGCTTATCTGCTTCAGGACCTTAAGTATTTTCGATAACCAGAGAGATGACGCAGTATTGAAGTATTCCAGGTTCAGCCTTAAATTGGTGATTGGTCTTGGCTGGATGATATACTGTTGGATCCATTCAAGGACCGGTTCATATACCTTTGCTGCATTTTCAGGAATTGATCTTCCTGAAATTATTAGTTCCCCGGTAAATTGATTCAGGTCAACCTGAGGGGTCTTTGCAGTGTGATCAATAATAAGGCTGTTGAATTCTTTCATTGTACAAAAACGTATGGGGCATCTAAATCAATTCAAATATATTGCATCCGGCTTAGAGATAAAAATTCTTTATCAAAAAGTATTGAATATTAATCAATAAATTGTATCGTTTAATAATAAAACCATTATATAAATCCGCAAAGGGCCATCGCATGACAGGTACTGAGCAGAGAACGGAATTACTTCCCGTTAAATATAATTTATAGCTTTACTTCCAGAACGTTATTTCATTCTTTGTACATTTACTTTGATAAGTTATATACATATACGTACTTATGAAACTACATTCCGGTAGATATTATCTGATATTGGCAGGAGTCTTGTCACTTTTACTGGTCTCATGCACTACTACCAATATTTACCTGGTTCGTCATGCTGAGAAAGCAGACAACACTGCAAATCCGCCTTTGAGTAACATCGGATTTCAAAGAGCGGACATCCTCCGCGATACTCTGTTAAATAAGGACATCGATTCAATCTTTGTCTCTGGTTTCCTTCGGACACAGCAAACTGCACAGCCGTTATGTGATGTTCTGGATATGAACTATGTCATCTATAATAAAGATTCGACAGAACAACTGATACATCGTCTTAAGAAGATAAAAGGGAAGAATGTTCTGGTTGTAGGTCATTCAGATAATGTTCCAGAAATAATTTCCATCCTGTCAAACCGGACAGTGAATATCCCGGAAACTGTTTTTGACAGAATGTATATCGTAACTATAAAGTATGGTCTGAAGACAACAACCAGCTTAAAGGAAACAACGTACGGACAAGCACTGTAAATACATCTGGGGGGAGCCCCGTTCTCCGGGATTAATCCCTCTCCCGACTTTTATCGGGAGAGTCGTTGATCCTTCACCAGGAATCACAAAGGCTGCAGATCAAGGCTGTCTCAAAAGCCTTCTTTTATCGTTTTACACCTAAATCCACCAGGGTGGACTTATTGAACTGTTGATACTTATAAAGCTCTTCCTAGGGGTGGGGGGTAGATCGGGACTTTTGAGAAAGCCTCTTGTTATTAAATCATGTTTATTCTGATATCACAGCTACTTCATGATCCAACAAAGTGTCGATCTCAAATCTGCACCATCCCTCATCAATTTCGGCTTTAAGCTTTTTGCCTGATACAAGCAAATTAATTTCATTATAGGCAATACCATCCGGGATTCGCACACTTATCCTGAATGGACCGACAGGTATCAGGTCATCAACAGGTTGACGCCATGTTCCGGTATTTGTAAGATTGACAAAATGTAAAACGAGCCGTTCTTCCTGACTGTAAATATGACAATCTATCAGCCCGGGACCATCGACTGACAGGGGGAAATTATCATTTGAAGTCCAGCGGATAATGTTTGCCAGAAGATTGCAATGGTCAGGCAGGTTGTAACGGCCAAATTGTCTGTCGATATCCGCCGGCAGGAATGCAACACGGTTTCCCTTTACTAATTCCCTAAGCAATAGTCCCGGAATATCGGTTTTGGGGATACGCATCCAGGAGGTCTCTGGCGGATATATGGGAAAGGCAGGAATAAAGGTCATCAGGATTTCTGTTCCTTTGTCTGTTTTCAGCGGATTCAGAGTCCCTCCAAATGGGAAAATATCCGTTTCCCCGAAACCCTTCAACACAGGATGTCGTACTCCATATACAGGAGGTTCTGAGATATTGTGAGGACCATCGATCCTGCTTCGCATTTCAGGAAGAATTCTCAAATAAGTATGTGAGGTTTCCTGTATCTGCCTGGCATTTTTATCTTCCGATAAGGCAGGAACTTTCCCCGTTATATGCGCACCAAAAAGGTCGGATAGAGCGTAATCGGGTCTTGGATCACCCCACTCATTGTACAAACTGCTTTCACCGGTTGCCATCAGGTTACCTCCACCTGCGACGTATCTCTTTACAGCAGCCACCTGGTCGTCAGTCATAACACCCAGATTTGGCAGGATCAAAAGGGAAAATTTATTCGCGTCCCGCTCTATATGGTCGGCATGAACCGGAAGAAAAGGTATCCTCGACCGGATAAGTGCCTGGGTTATTCCGCGCCAGGGAAGCTCGATCCGTTGTTCTGTTGCATCACGACCATAGAAATCCATGTTCTGTTGTGACCATACAACACCAACGTTGCATACAGGATGCCTGTTAATAAGAAATCTTTCGTTTGTTTCATGCCAGGTCAGTATTGGTGCCGCTGTATTATACATACGTCTGTCCTCATGGTAAGCGCCTACATGATGCCACCATGGCTGTATACCTCCGGCTATTCCTTCGGTCATCCACATCCTTGCTTCATTGGCAGGTTTGGACGATAAACGGAATGTTGGCCGTCCTGCCTGGTACATCGCCATACTTTCCGGAATAAGTTTTTCCCATCCCAGCAGGCCGTGTATCATTTTACCCGAGATCCCGTTCTGCTGAAATCCTTCGGCATCATTTCTGGCCTGACTGTCAAGCATTATTATCTCAGCCCTGGCGCATATTTCCTTATAATCCCTGAAGCTTCTGCTCTGGCCGCTTACCGAACCGCCGTTCATTCCTGCCCAGATGCAATCTTTTCCTCCTATCGATATTGATACCCGGTTATTCAGTTCCCATATCTCAATCCGGCGGCTGTAATTCCATCCTATCCAAAGTCTGTAAGCCTTATCATCCCAGTCTGCCAATGAAGGTATCTCCATTCCATGCTTCTCCCGGAAGCTTTTCCTGCAATTATTACAATAACATATCGAATCACGGCCCAGACCACTCCAGCTGTTATCAGTAAAGCCTTCAGGATGATACAGCTCTATAATCTCTTTTATGACAGAAGGAATATGATCGTTATAATATGGGCTGTTTATGCATGTTATAAACAGATCACCGGCTTTATACGGTTTCCCTGATTTATCAACGGTAAACCAGTCGGGATGAGCATTATAGAATTCTTCATGCGCACGGTTTGAATCCATCCGGGCAAAAACAGCCAGACCATCTTCATGGGCACTCCTGCAAAGTTCTCCAAACAGATCACGCCCGCCCAGCGATTCTGCCTGACGATGAAGAGGTATTTTGCTGGGATAATAAGCTACTATACCCCCTGCGTTAACAATTATACCCCCGACATGAGTCCGTTTCCAATAGCTTCTCCACCATCTGATATCGTAAGTGGCTGGATCAGTTTCTGTGATATTTGTCTGCCCCCATCTGGTAATGCGACGATACCATGGTATAACTTCATTATTCCTCTGACCGTATTCTGATCCGGGATCTTCAGGGACAATAAAATCGGCGCCGGCAATAGTAACTGCAGCAGCACAGGCTTTTTTCAGAAATGAACGACGGCTTTCATAATCCGCTGAAGCTTTTTCAATGCTTGAGTCATAAACGTTATCAGGCTTGCTCATAGGTATAAATTTCCATTCATTAGAAAGTGATATCATGATCATATAGTTATAAAAGTAATGAAAATCCTGATTGCTGTATCCCTGATAAATGCCGAGCTTTAATAAAACGCGGTTACGATAAGCATTAGATTTTCACCACAATCATGTGGAAACTCTTAACCGGGGGACAGGAAAGTTTTTGCTTATGTACTGTTATTATCCGGCTTAAATATTTTAAATTGGATATTTTAATATCAGCTAAATATTAACGAATGGATAGACGCAAATTCATGGAAAATCTGGCAACAATCACCTTTGCCGGAACTGCCGGTCTTCATTTAAATTTTGAAGAGCGTAAATATAAAACCAGGGAAGGTGGGGGGAAAGGCTTTCCAAAGCGTATTCTTGGAAAGACAGGAGTTGAAGTGACTGTTTTAATCCTTGGAGGTGTTTCAGGAATGATGCAAAAGCCAACGAAAGAATTTCATCCTGCAGAACTGGCAAATGCTGCGCTTGATTTAGGAATAAATTACTTCGACACTGCTGCCTCCTATGGTGCAGGTCAATCTGAGCTTAATTATGGGGAAGTGCTGGCTAAAAGGAGAAATGAAGTATTTCTTGCGACAAAAACCGGAGACAGAACATATGATGGTGCTATGCGTGAAGTGGAAGAAAGCCTTAAGCGGTTACAAACTGACCACCTTGATCTTTACCAGGTCCACAGTGTAACTGCAAGGGAGGACATTACATTGTGGGACAAGCCGGATGGTGTGATGAAAGCCCTGTATAAGTTGAGAGATGAAAAGGTTACCCGATTCATCGGGGTAACAGGACACGAATCAGCGGAAGCAATGAACCGTGCAATTGATATTTATCAGTTTGATACCATTTTAACTACTTTCAACCCTGTACCCAGGCGGAAGCCATTCAGAGAACTCGTACTACCTAATGCACTTAGAAAAAATATGGGTATTATTGCCATGAAAGTGATGGGTGGTGGAGAAGGTGCGCTCGTTGCCGGAAATCCACCCGTGAAACCCACAAATGGAAATTGGTATTGGGACGAGACGCCTCACCAGGTTGAGGCAGCTACCCTGATACGTTATGTTCTTGGTTTACCGGTATCGTGTGCTGACGTCGGAATGAAATCACTAAAAGAATTAGAGATAAATGTGGCTGCAGCCAGGGATATGAAGCCGTTAAAGAGAAAAGATCAGATTAATCTTGAGAATCAAATGATATGAAAGATCCTGGAAGACGCAAATGGAAGGATTTAGCTATCAGTTGAAAAAGCAAGCGATCCTGATCAGTAGTAGCCTGTTTATGCAATATGACTATTCACGAAACAGGGTTGATTCATTATATCCCTGGATCCCGAATCACTACCATGTTCACTTTGTTCATATGGCCTTATCTGATGCCTTTGGCGGAGAAAGAGAGGGCCGAGCGTTAAGTCCCGACATGTTATGTCGGGATAGCGAGG
>Ga0316626_10000310_pt1 | contig 18096 bp, 17 predicted proteins | sample OWC_Aug_T1_C1_D5_FD_207656 | JGI IMG/M metagenome (GOLD analysis project Ga0316626, IMG submission 207656) | Wetland soil microbial communities from Old Woman Creek delta, Ohio, United States - OWC_Aug_T1_C1_D5_A | ecosystem: Environmental > Terrestrial > Soil > Wetlands | place: USA: Ohio...
CCGCATCCTCGCCGGCGCGGGATACGACCCGCAGGCGCTCGGCCGCGTGCTCGGCCGCCTCCAGGGCAAGGCCGCCCAGGGGGGCTTCTTCTCCCGCCACCCGCCTGCCTCGGAGCGCGTCGAGGCCCTGGCCGCGAGCCCGCTACCCACCCGCCCGCCGCCGAGCCAGCAGCGGGTGGCGCGGTTCGACGCCGGCGTCCGCTCCCTGCAGTGAGCCGGAGGGGCCTAGGGGTAGGCCTGGTCGGTCGGGCGCAGCAGGATCTCGTTCACGCTGACGTGTGGCGGCTGAGACACGGCGTAGAGCACCGCCGCCGCCACGTCCTCGGCCCGCAGCGGCCGGAGCGACCCGATCCACTCCTGGGTGGCCCGCCGCGTCTCGGCGTGGGTGATGTGGTCGGCCAGCTCGGTCGCCACCAGGCCCGGCTCGACCACCGTCACCCGGACCCCCTTGGGGCTCATCTCCTGCCGCAGCGACTCGGAGAAGGCGCAGACGCCCCACTTGGTGGCGTTGTACCCGCCCGCCCCCTTGCGAGCGACGCGGCCCGCCACCGAGGAGACGTTGACCACGTCCCCCTGGGCGGCGACGAGGTGCGGCAGCGCCTCGCGGGTGACGAACATGAGGCCGAGCAGGTTGAGGCCCACCATCCGGCGCCAGTCCTCGGCGTCGGCGCCCTCGATGGGCCCGAGCAGCATCACCCCGGCGTTGTTCACCAGGATGTCCAGCCGGCCGTACTCCCGCACCGCGAAGGCGACGGCCGCCCGCGCCCCCTGCTCCTCCGCAACGTCGGCCACCGCGACGGCGACGCGCCCCGGACCGGCGGCGCGGGCGAGCGCCTCCAGCCGCTCCAGCCGCCGCGCCACCGCCGCGACCCGGACCCCATGGGCGGACAGCAAGCGCGCGGTGGCCTCCCCGATCCCCGAGGAGGCCCCGGTCACCAGCGCCACCCTTCCCTTCAGGCTGTCGAGGCTCATGCCGGCCATTATCGCCGGCCGGACGGCCGGCGCACCCCGGCGGCCCGGCGCTGCATCGGGCCGGCCACCGGCGATATCGTGCGAGACCCTTTTTTGGACGCGGCCGGGCTCCGGAGCGATGCTGGGTCATCGGTCCGTCAAAGACACCCGACGTGAAGCCCGATCTGAGCCACTTCCGCCGTCTGCACGCGCCGGCCTACGTCCGGCCGCTGGGGCCGCTCGCCTACCGGATCCCGCGGCGGGTGGCCGAGGAGGTGTACGGGCTCCGGACCTACGCCGACGACCGGTACCGCCCGGGCCGGCGCCTGGAGCTGGAGGTCCTCCTTCCCGAGGGCGGCAGCGCCACGGTGGTGGTCGAGGTGGCCTGGGTGAAGAGGCTTCCGGAGGGCTCCCCGGCGAACTACGAGGTGGGGCTCCACTACGTGGAGGTCACGCCGGAGGATTTGGCGCGGATCGAGCGGGTGGCGCAGCCCGGTTGACGCCGGATCCGGGGCCGGCCGCTCCGGGGAATCGGAGCAGCCGCTGGCTCTAGGGCTTGGCCTGCGAGTCGAGCCAGAACTCCAGGCCCTGGGCGTTCAGGTCGAGGTCCATGGCGAAGGCCGCCAGGGCCTCGCTCCGGGGCCCCTTCCAGCCGTGGGTGGCGAGGCCGTCGAGCAGCTGGCCGGCCAGGGCCTCCCGCAGCGCCTCGTGGCGTCCCTCTCCGGGCGGGGCGGCCTTCGCCAGCCGAACGTGCCCGTCGATGGCCCGGTGGAGCATCTCGGCGCAGCGGGCCAGGTCTCCCTCGACCAGCCCGAAGTGGGTCAGGTACATGCGCTCGGGGCGCTCGGCCATCATCCGGTCGATGGAGGCGTGCAGCGCCGGCGGGTCGAGCTGGACCGGGGTGGTGGTGGGGAACATGAAGGCGCCGCGCCCGGTGTCGAACTCCCGGAAGGAGAGCCCGAAGGTGTCGCCGGCGAAGAAGCCGCGGCTGGCCTGGTCGTGGACCACGAAGTGGTGGCGGGCGTGCCCGGGGGCGTCGAGAAAGCGCAGCGGCCGGTCGCCCAGGTCGACGGCGAAGCCGTCGGGCGCCTCCACCACCCGCGCCGCCGGAGCGGCGACGATCTCGCCGTAGAGCTCGCGCAGGCGGTCCTCGCCGCCGTACACCTCGGCGGCGCCGGCGATCAGCTTGGACGGGTCGACGAGGTGGCGCGCCGCGCGGGGGTGGGCCACCAGCGTCGCCGCCGGAAGCTCGCGGAGCAGGGCCCCTGCCCCTCCGGCGTGGTCGAGGTGGACGTGGGTCACGATGACGAAGCCCACCGCCTCGCGCGGGATGCGCTGGGCCTCGAGCGCCGCCAGGATTCGCGGCACGGAGAGGGCGGTGCCGGTCTCGATCACGGCGGCGGTGCGGCTGCCTCGCACCAGGTAGGCCGCGGCGGCCCCCGGGCGGACGTAGCCGGTGTCGACCAGGACCACCCCGGGGGCGATCTCGCGGGAGGGCTTCTCGGCGGTCATGGGCGCTCCTGCGGCGGAAGGGAAGCGTCGCCCGGCGGCCCTGCGGAGGGCCCGCCGGTCGGGGGGGCGGAGGACCGGTGCGAGGGGCCGGGCGGGTGCCGCGCGCGGGCTATGCCGGCACCGCCGGCGGCTCGGCGCCCTTTCCGCCCCAGCGCTTGGGCGGGATGATCGACACCAGAGCCAGGGCCACCGCCACCGCGACGTCGTTCATGACCGCCCACAGCGACTCGTGGGGCAGGACCATCGCCGACATGAACAGCCACATCGCCATCACCGTGATGAAGTACCGCAGCCCGGGGCTGCCGATGGCGCCGAAGGCGAAGAAGGCCAGGGCGATCACGGCCAGCGCCACGATGATGCTGTTCCAGGCGGTCGTCTCCGAATGCGGGAGCACCCAGGCGGAGACGAACAGCCAGAGCGCGATGGCGATTCTTACTGCGAGAACTCGCATGTCTTCCTCCGGAACTGCGCCGAGGGCGGCGAGATCACGGTAGAAAACGCCGGGCAGGGCCGTCCACGCCCCGGGAGGGCCCCTCCAGCGAGGCCCCTGATAATACTGGGTATTCTTGCCATCCCCGCGCGGGGAGACCGGCGGCGGTCAGGCGGGCGAGGTCCCCCGCCTATCCGGGCCGCGCCGCCTCGCCGACCGGGGGCTCCGGGGCCCGTGCGGCCGGCGACCTCCAGAACTGACGCGGCAGGAGGCCGAAGGCCATGATGAGCAGCTGGGAGGCGATGAACGCGGAGAGGGCCCAGAAGGCCTTGTCCATGAAGCCGTAGGAGTGGAGCCCCACCCCCAGCATGTTCACGCCGAACCAGGAGAGGCTGGTGATGACGTTGCCGAAGATGGCCATGGCCATGATGCCGCGCTCGCGCGCGTAGCCGCCCCAACGCGCGTGGAGGATGATGGCGTTCCACAGCACGATGAGCAGGGCGCCGTTCTCCTTGGGGTCCCAGCCCCAGAAGCGGCCCCAGGACTGGTCGGCCCAGATGCCGCCCAGCACCGTGCCGATGAAGCTGAAGAACAGCGCGAAGCAGATCACCCCGTAGGTCATCGACACCAGCGCCTTGCTGGTGGCCGGCTCGAGCCGCGGCGCGAGCTGCTGGCGGAAGACCCAGCCGATGGCGATGGCTCCGGCCAGGAAGGTGCCGCTGTACCCGATGGTGATGGTGACCACGTGCGTCGCCAGCCAGAAGTTCGAGTCCAGGACCGCGCGCATCATCTCCATGGTGTCGCCGTCGCCGCTGAGGTGGTGGGCGACGATGAGCGAGGCGAAGCCGGCCGCGGCCGCCACGGCGGTGCCGAACCCGCGCCGGTAGAGGCGCTCGAGGACGATCCCCAGGATGACCGCGCCCCAACCGACGAAGACCGCCGAGGAGTAGAGGTTCGTCACCGGCGGGCGGCCCTGCAGCACCACCCGCGACACCAGGCCGGCGGTGTGGACCAGCGCCCCGGCCACGAGGAGCCCGAAGGCGGCCGGGCGGAGCAGCTCCGGCTTCCACAGCCAGGAGGCGAAGAGCGCCAGCAGGGCCAGCACGTAGAGCACCATGCCGGCGTAGAAGGGCTGGGCGCGGTTGAAGACGATCTCGTGGTCGGCCTGGCGCTGGGCCTCGGGCCGGGCCGCGGCGCCCAGGCCGCGCAGGTCGGCGACGGCGGCGTTGAAGCCCGCCGCGTCCTGGGTGGCGTAGGACCAGCCCATGCGGGCCAGCGGGACCAGGCCCGGGTCGATGGCGCCGCCGGCGCTGGCTCGCAGGCCCTGGCCTACGCTTCGCCAGGCGTCGCCGGACTGCCCCGGCAGCGGCGGCAGCGGCCGGAAGAAGGCCAGGTCGGTGATGGCCGCGATGCGGTCGGAGGACCCACCCGCCGAGAGCCCCATCATCTCGACGGCCAGCGGCGTCCCCTCGAGCTGCGCCGTGTTCTTGAGGCGGTAGTAGAGGTAGATGCGGTCGAAGAGGTTCGCCACCGCGCCCTGGAAGCGGGTGCGCTGCTTGGCGTCGACCTGATGGGCGGCCATCGCCTGGCGCTGGATCTCCGAGAGGTGGGGCGCCAGGATCTTGAAGGAGAAGTAACGGTCGGAGGTCTGGCGCAGGCCGATGAGGCCGAGGACGTCCGGGTCGTTGATGAAGAAGACCGGCTGGGCGTCGGCCACCTCGGGCCGGAACATCACGTCGAGCAGCCACTCGTCGGCGCCGATGGTCCGACCCTCGTGGCGGAAGCTCTGCTGGCTCCGGATCATGAGCAGGGAGTTGCGGGCCACCGAGTCGACGGGCTTCACCCGCCCGCCCTCGAGCGCCGGCAGGCGCGAGAACCCGTCGACGTCGAAGCCGCGGACCTTGCCGGGGGGGATGAGCGCCGCGGCGGCGCCCGCCAGGGCCACGCCTCCGACCAGCCAGGGAACGAGCCGGGAGAGCTTCATGTCACGCCTCCTGCGGGACCTGGCGCCGCCTCATGGAGCGGCTCAGGGACATGCCGAAGTGCACCAGGAGCCCCACCGCCACCAGGACGCACGAGACGTAGGGCAGGAGCCAGCCGGGGTTCTCCACCACCTGCAGCACCGACAGGGTGTCCCCCTTGCCGAAGCTCGCCTGGTAGAAGGCCTTCCCGTCGTAGCGCAGCGGCTGGTTCATGTAGATGAGCACGTCGCGCTCCTCGCCGCGCGAGGGGTTGGAGAGGTGCACCAGGCTGGAGAAGTTCTTGGGAATGTCGGTCCCGGCGTAGACGTCGTGCCGGAACTCCTTCAGCGTGACGGCGTAGGGGAGGTACTGCCTTCGATGGCGGAGCACGAGCTGGTAGGTCCGTCCCTCGTGCACGAAGGACTGCGGGGCGCCGAGGGCGCTGGCGACGAGCCAGGTCCCGTAGCTGCGGCCGCCGGCCACCGGCTCCACGAAGGCGGCGGCCTGGTTCACCTGGTTGTCGGCCGCCACCGGAGGTAGCTCGCGCACCGTCACCCCGGTCCCCACCCCGGCGGTGGCCGGCGAGGGCGGCTCGGCCGCGCTCCGCACCGCCAGGTCGGCGTTGCGGAAGTACCGCTTCACCTGGATGGAGAGGGGCGTACCGGGGATGGCGATGGCTCCGCCATGCGCCAGGAGCGATTCGGGGACGCCGTAGACGTCGTCGTGGGCCGGGTCGGTGGCGTCCACGACCGCCAGCTCGGGCTCGCGCCCCTCGATGTAGTTCAGGGTCTGGCCCACCTCGATGGCGAGCTGCGAGTCCACCTGGAAGGCGCTCGAGACGAACTCGCCGGCGACGAGGAGGATGAGGCCGGCGTGGATGATCCACAGCCCGGACTTGGACCAGCTCCACGTGAGCCGCTTCGCCTGGGCCGCGACCAGGTTGACCACCAGCACCAGCCCGACCAGGGCCCCGCCGGGGAAGACCGGGATGGACCAAGTGGTCCCGGGAACCGGCCACCACAGGAAGAAGCTGCGGATGAAGACCTTGACCGCGCCGAAGGTGCCGAAATCGACCTGTGCCAGCGTGCAGGCCACCACCAGCACCATCAGCAACGCCAGGCAGGCGATGGTGAGCCTGAGGGACGTGATCGCGTCCCAGATGCGGGAGCTAGTTCTGTTCAAAGCGGAGCGTCTCCAGCAGGCGGATGAAGTCGGGCCGCGCGGCGCCGACCGGCCCCGCGTCCCCGACCATCTTCACGAACCACGAATTTCCGTTGGCCTCGAGCAGCCCGGCCACCAGCCGGCTCCTCGACTGGCCTTCGCTGGTGAAGTCGTAGAGCGAGACCTCGCCGGCCCGGGAGCGCAGGGTGCGGCGGGAGGAGGCCAGGGCCGCCTCGTCGAGGGGAGGGAGACCGATCTGCCCGCGCCAGCGGTTCACGTTGGCGAGCTCGCCGCCGGCCGGCCCGGGCAGGACCACCACCGAGACGTCCAGCTTGCCGGAGACCGGGGCCTTGAGCGTGGCGAAGCGCATGCCGCCGGCCTGCGCCTCGGCCCAGCCCTTGGGCAGCGTCCAGCGCAGGGCCCCTGCCCCGGAGGGTGCCGGCGGGGCCGGCACGTCGGCCGCGCCGCCCGACCTGCCGAGGAGCATGCCCGGTACTCCCCCGCCTCCGGCCGCGGACTCCTCGGCCGCCTGGGGGAGCTTGGGGACCCGGGCGTGGGTGACCTCCTCGCGGCGGCACCCCGCGAGGAGCGCGATCGCCGCGGCGGCGGCCCAGACCGGCGCGGGCACCGACCGGCGGGCGCTCGGTACGTCCCCCGAACCGGATGGAAATACTGACCTTTTCATCAGCCGGCCTGTCCTGTTTCGTCTTCGGAGACTGGGTTTTCCGGGCGCATCCAGCCACAGGGGGGGACCCTCCCCCGGCGGCGGCGGGTGGTTCTTAATCGGCCGGGGGCCGCGCGTCTGCTTCTCGCGAGGGGTCAGCTGCGGGCCCGCAGGGGCCGAGGTGGGATGGCGAAGTGGAGGGCCAGCCCGCCGCAGAGCGCCACCGCCAGCACCCCTCCCTCGTCTCCGAGGTGCTCGGCGACGAGCGCGGTCGGGAACGGGACCACCGTCGCCGTCAGAAGCTGGAGCCGGTTGAGGACGAGCAGCCCCTCGCTCGACCCCCGCATCAGGGAGAACAGGCGGTGGTGGTTGATCCACGTGGTCCCGATGGTGAGGAAGCTCACCAGGAAGGCGGCATGGCTGGGCCACTGCTCGAGGAGCGCGGCGCGCAGGCTCGCCGCGGAGAGCCCCCCTTGGGCGCCTTGAGCTCCAGCACCAGGAGGGTGATGGCGGTGGCGTAGACGCCGTCGCTGAAGGCCTCGGATGCGCCCGGTCTCCTTCTCGTCGCGGTGCAGCCTCTGGCTGTCGGTCACGGGGCGCCCCGGGTGCAGGAATAGGATGGAAGCCGGCGGCGTTCCACCGGCCGAGCTCGGCGCCTGGGCGGGCGCCGCCCGATTGGGTGGCGGCGGCGCGGGCCGGCGGTTACCTCGCCCGCCTCTGGCGGAGCCCATGGGTTCGGGGATTCCTCAAAGTTTCTGGTTGATCCGGATGCCGCGGTGGTGGCACACCTCCGGTCCCGGCCGGGCCGGGCCCCGGAGCGGCAGGAAGTCGAATCCCCGCGGTTTCAGAGCTAGCTTGTGGTCCCGCCGGCGTCTGCCCGAAGCGGGCTGGAGGTCAGGATGAAGAAGCTCCTCAATACCCTCGCGTCGCTCAAGCTGACCGTGATCCTGCTGGCGGCCCTGCTCCTCGGGCTGGCCGCCGGCACCATCATCGAGTCGTCGCGGGGAACCGAGATCGCCGGGCGCGTCGTCTACTACGCCTGGTGGTTCCTGGGCCTTCAGGCGCTCTTCGCGGTCAACGTGATCGCCTCGCTCGTCACCCTGTTCCCCTGGGGGAAGCAGCGCATCGGCTACCTGACCACGCACGGCTCGCTGCTCCTGATCTTCCTCGGCGCCGGCATGACCTACTTCCTCAAGGTCGAGGGACAGATCATGCTGTGGGAGGGCGAGACCGGGAACGTGATCGTGAACCGCGACCGGGAAGGCCGGATCCTCGACCAGGCCACCCTCCCCTTCGCGGTCAAGCTCGACGACTTCCGCATCGACCGCTACCCCGGCACCATGCGGCCCTCCAACTTCCGAAGCGACGTGGAGGTCATCGATCCGGCCGCAGCGCCCTTCAAGGCCGCCATCTGGATGAACCACGAGCTCGAGCACAAGGGCTGGCGGCTCTTCCAGTCGAGCTACGTCCAGGAGCAGGGGCGCGAGGCCACCATCCTCTCGGTCTCCAAGGACCCGGGCCAGCCGGTGGTCTTCGTGGGCTACGTGCTGCTGGTGGTCGGCATGTGCATCGTCCTCGGCACCCGCATCTCCCAGACCCGGGCGCGCAAGGACCGCGACGTGCCGCCGCCTCCCAGGAAGAACGGCTCCGGCGCCGCGGCCGCGGCCGGGCTGGTGGCGGCCATGGCCTTCGCCTCTCCGGCCCATGCGGCCGATTCGACGGTCGAGGCGCTGAAGCGCCTTCCGGTCCAGCACGACGGCCGGGTGATGCCTCTCGACACGCTGGCGCGCGAGGGCGTCTGGCACGTCACCGGCAAGCGCGCCTGGGACGGTGCCGACCCGGTGGCCACCGTGACCTGGTGGACCTTCGACCCGCAGGGCGCGGTGAACGCCCCGCTGGTCGAGATCGGGAGCCCGCAGCTGGTGGAGGCCGCCGGGTTGCCCCCCGGGACCAAGCACGCCTCCTTCATGCGCCTGGTGCAGAGCCCCGGTGTCATCCAGGCGATGCAGATGGCGCACCAGGCCGCGGCGCAGAACCAGCCGCGCCGGGGCGTCCTGGGCGCGGCGGAGAAGCTGGAGGAACGGCTGCTCTGGCTGCAGCGCTTCCTCGAGCGGGACGTGATCCGGTCGATTCCCCCGCCCGGCAACGCCAACGCCCGGTGGGCGGCTCCTGGCCTCATGCGCGTCCCGGCCGACCTGGTGGCGCTGGCGACCGGCCCCCGTCCGGAGGGGTGGCCCTCGGCTGCGGCGATCGAGCGCGAGCTGACCTACAACGCCGCCCGCCCCACCCGCATCGCCTGGGTCGTCCTCCTCGCGGCGCTGGTGGTGTCGATCGTCGCCTGGAACCGCAACAGCAAGCTCCTCGACGGCCTCTCGCTCGCCGGATTGGTGGTCGGGTTCGGCGTGATGACCTGGGGCATCGGCACGCGCTGGGCCATCGGTGACCGCATCCCGGCGTCGAACATGTACGAGTCGCTGCTGTTCCTGGCGTGGGGGGTGGGCCTGTTCGCGGTGGTGGCCTTCGCCTTCATGCGCAACCGGATGGTGGTGCTCAACGCCAACGCCATGGCGGCGCTCACCATGCTCCTCACCGACGTGCTCCCCATGGACGGCTTCATCCACCCGGTGGCGCCGGTGCTGGCGGGGACGCCCTGGCTGGCGATCCACGTGCCCATCATCATGGTGAGCTACTCGGTGCTGGCGCTCGGCGTGGTGGTGGCCCACATGCAGATCGGGTTCACCATCTTCGCTCCGCAGCGGGAGGAGACCATCCATCGCATGAACGACCTGCTCTACTGGTACATGATGGTCGGCTCGATCCTGCTCATCGCCGGCATCCTGACCGGGTCGATCTGGGCAGCCTCCTCCTGGGGCCGGTACTGGGGCTGGGACCCGAAGGAGGTCTGGTCGCTGGTCGCCTTCCTGGCCTACGTCGCCATCCTGCACGGACGCTGGGACCGCATCATCGGGCCCTTCGGCGTGGCCGCCATCAGCATCGTCGCCTTCCAGACCATCCTGATGACCTACCTGGGGGTGAACTTCGTCCTCACCACCGGGCTCCACTCCTACGGCTTCGGGGACTCTCCGGTGGTGACGTGGATGGCGATCGTGGCCGCGGCGGAGACCGCCTTCATCGTCTGGGGGATCCTCGCCCAGCGGCGGCGCCAGGCCGCCCCGGCCGGCACGTAGGGCGCATGTCACGACCCCACAGCTTGCCGCGACGAGGCCTTCCGGCCTGCGGGCGGCGGCTCAGCGGGCCAGCTTCTTGCGCATGAGGACGTGGGGGACGCCCTCCTCCTTGAAGACCTCTCCCTCCCGCGCGTAGCCGCGGTTCCGGTAGAAGGCCTCCGCCGGCAGCTGGGCGTGGACGATGATCTCGCCCAGCCCGCGCAGCAGCGCCATGCGCTCCAGGGCCTCGAGCACCTTGGCGCCCACCCCGTGCCCGCGGTGGCTGGCGGCGGTGGCCATGCGCCCGATCTGGCAAGTGCGGCTGTCGAGGCGCACCACCCGGCCGGTCCCGACGCACGCCCCCTTCCCGTCGAAGGCGACCACGTGGTCGGCGTTGAGGTCGTGGGCGTCGCGATCGAGCGGGCGAGGGACGTTCTGCTCCTTCTCGAAGACCGCCTTCCTGAGCTCGAAGGCCGCGTCCCGATCCTGGGTGGTGGTGGCGAAGCGAACGAGGTAGTCCATGCGCGATCCTTACCCGAATACGGGCACGCCCGGCTAGATGCCGGGCCGCCGCCCCCGGCGGACCCTGTCAGACCCCCCGGCTACCCTGTGCGACCTTCATCGGGGGGCTTCCATGGAGCAACGAGACCGGCCCCAGCCAGGTCCAGCCGGGGAATCCCGGGCCTCGACGGGCCCGACCGGCCAGCGGCGCGCCCACATGGAGCGGGGTCACGTCCGGCACCGGCGGCGGTTCCGGGTGGCGCTCGCCCGCCACACCCAGTCGGTCACCGTCGACGTGGGCGCGGGTGGCTTCTGCACCGAGCTCATCCGGGTGCTGCCGCCCGGCACTCCCGTGGAGGGTTCCATCCACGTCGACGGCCGCGAGGTGCCCTTCAGCGGACGGGTGGCCTGGGCCAGGCCGGGGGAGTTCCGCCTCAACCTGCGCGGTCGGATGGGGGTCCGGTTCACCCAGATCCCCCTGGAGTTCACGCGCCTCATCGCGCCCCGCTGACCGCGGTCGCGGGACGCGAGCCCCGGAGCGCCGAGTGGTGAGGAGCTCGGGCCGGCGGGCCCGCCGGCTCCCGACCGGCTGGCCGATTTGCCGCGCCGGCCACCGGTCTGCATAATCGGGCCCCTGCCAGGGGAGGCCGATGGCGCACATCGTCAAGTACTTCACCGGCTCGCTGGTCGTCAGCGCGGCGGGCCTGCTGCTCGGCGCCGGCGTCGGCTACTACTACCAAGGCACCGGCGCCGCGGTGGTCAGGACCGTCTTCATCGTGGCGGTGCTGGGGGTGCTCGAAACCTCGCTCTCCTTCGACAACGCGGTGGTGAACGCCACCGTCCTCCGGGACATGACCCCGGTTTGGCGTCACCGATTCCTCACCTGGGGCATCGCCATCGCCGTCTTCGGCATGCGCCTCGTCTTCCCGGTGGTGGTGGTGAGCGTGGTGGCGAAGATCGGTCCGTGGGAGGCGCTGCGCCTCGCGGCGCTCGAGCCGAACGAGTACTCCCGTATCCTCACCAGCGCCCATGTCGTGCTGGGCGCGTTCGGCGGAGCCTTCCTGGGGATGGTGTGCCTCAAGTACTTCTTCGACGCCGAGAAAGAGGTTCATTGGATCCACGTGGTGGAGTCGCGGCTGGTGGCGCTGGGGAAGATCGAGGCGGTCGAACTGGGCCTGATGATGCTCGCCCTCTACGCCTTCTCCCAGATGGTGCCGGAGCACGAGAGCCACGCCTTCCTGGTCTCTGGGGTCTTCGGCCTGGTCACCTTCATCGCCGTGGACGGCATCGGCTCGGCCATGGAGGTCGGGCCGGACAAGATGCGCGACGTCCACCGCGCCAGCGCCGCCAACTTCCTTTACCTGGAGGTGCTCGACGCGAGCTTCAGCTTCGACGGCGTCATCGGGGCCTTCGCCCTCACCAACAACCTCTTCATCATCGCCATCGGCCTCGGGATCGGGGCGATGTTCGTGCGCAGCCTCACGGTGATGCTGGTGGAACGTGGCACGCTCGCCTCCTACCGGTACCTCGAGCACGGAGCCTTCTACGCCATCGGCGCGCTGGCCCTGCTCATGCTGATCGGAACAGTGATGCCCATCCCCGAGGCCGTCACCGGTCTCATCGGCGCAGCCTTCATCGGCCTCTCCCTCTGGTCCTCGATTCGCTACAACCGCGGCAAGCTGGCGGAGGAGGCGGCCCGGGCCGACGCCGGCTGAGGGCGCCCCGGCGGCGGGGAGGCTACGGCCAGGACAGCAGCGCCGCCCCGGCCACCACCAGCACCGAGCCGAGGAGCTGCCGCCGCGGGACCGGCTCGCCCATGGCGAAGGCGATCGCCTGCGCGAACACCACCGCGGTGTTCCGCAGGGTGAGCGCCATGCCGGCGCCGCTCTGGGAGAGCCCCACCAGGAAGAGCAGGAAGGAGGCGGTGGCGAGAGCCCCCGCCAGCGACCACCGCAGCGCGGCGCGGCGATCGGGCCCGGCTCCACCCGCCCCTCGCAGCCGCACCGAGGCCCACACCATGGGCAGGGCCACCGCCAGCGCCACCGCGAACACCGGGGCCGGCGCGGCGCCGGCAGAGAGGGAACGGTCGTAGCACAGGTGGTAGCCGGCGATGCTGGCGGCGCAGGCCACGGCGTAGAGGATCCCGCCGCGGCTCGAGTGGGCGCGGCCGGCCACCGCCACCACCACCACGCCGACGCCGACCAGGGCCGCTCCCGCGGCGGAGCGGCGGCTCACCGTCTCGCCGAGGAGCAGCGCCGCCGCCGGCCACACCAGGACCATCGCCCCGCCCCGGGCGATGGCGTAGACCGCGCCGTAGCTGGCCCGGTCGAGCGCCGCCGCCAGGGTCACGAAGTAGAGCCCCTCGAAGACGCCTGCAGCCAGGGCCCAGAGCAGCCCGGCCCGGGAGGGAAAGCCGTCGCCCGGGAGCAGCGCCGCCGCCCCGACCGCCGCCACCAGGGCGGCGAAGAGCACCCCCAGCACCGCCACCTGCGGCTCCCGCTCCCGCTTGAGGAGGGCGTTCCAGGAGGCGTGGAGGAAGGCGGAGGCGAGCAGCTCGGCCGGGGCGGCGGACATCGGGTTCCGGTATCATGGCGCGTCGCCACGCCATGGTCCAACGCATCCTCCAGATCGTCCTCCCGGTGCTCGCGATCGTGGTGGTGGGCTACCTGTTCGGCCGCAAGGTCCGACCCGACATCGGCGCCGTGAACCAGATGAACATGGAGGTCTTCCTCCCGGCGCTGATCCTGGGCGCGCTCTCGAGCAAGGAGTTCAGCCTGTCGGCGAACCGCGGGCTCATCCTGGGGAGCCTGGGGGTGGTGCTGGGCTCGGGCCTGGTCGCCTGGCCCATCGCGCGCTGGCTGAAGGTGGACGTCCGCACCTTCGTGCCGCCCATGATGTTCAACAACTGCGGGAACGTCGGCTTGCCGCTGGCGGTGCTGGCCTTCGGGGAGGCCACCCTGCCGGCGGCGGTGGCCCTCTTCGCCACCTCGAACCTGCTGCACTTCACGCTGGGGTACTCCATCGTCCGGCGCGACGCCCACTTCGGCCACTTCCTCCGCAGCCCCATGATCCTCGCCACCGCCGGCGGCGTCGCGCTCTCGGCGGCCGGGATCGGACTCCCCGGGCTCGTGGGCGTGGCGGTGCGGATGACCGGGGAGGTGGCGGTCCCGCTCATGATCTTCACCCTGGGCGTGCGCCTGGCCTCGACGCCGATGGGGAGCTGGCGCGTCGGCGTGGCCGGAGCGCTGGTGCGCCCGCTGGCCGGCCTGGGGGTGGCGCTGCTGCTCGGTCCGCTGCTCGGCCTGTCGCCGCTGCACCGGGGAATGCTCTACCTCTTCGCCAGCCTTCCCCCGGCCATCCTCAACTTCATGCTGGCCGAGCGCTACCAGCAGGAGCCGGACAAGGTAGCCTCCATCGTGCTCATGGGAACCCTGGCGAGCCTGGTCTTCGTACCGCTGGGGCTGGCGCTGGCGCTTGGACCGAGCTGACCGAGGGAAGGCCCATGCCCCGCTTCGCCGCCAACCTCTCCATGCTCTGGAACGAGCTCGACTTCCTCGAACGGTTCGGGGCCGCCGCCCGGGCCGGCTTCCGCGGCGTGGAGTGCCACTTCCCCTACTCCCACCCGCCGCAGGAGCTGGCGGAGCGGCTCCACCGGCACGGCCTCGCCCAGGTGCTCTTCAACCTCCCGGCCGGCGACTGGGCCCGGGGGGAGCGCGGGATCGCCTGCCACCCCGGCCGGGTCGGCGAGTTCCAGGAGGGCGTGGGACGGGCCGTCGACTATGCCGCCGCGCTCGGCTGCCGGCAGGTGAACTGCCTGGCCGGCATACCGCCGCCCGGCGCCTCGCCGGAGGCCGTGCACCGGACCCTGGTCGACAACCTTCGCTTCGCCGCCGGCCGGCTGGCCGACGCCGGCATACGGCTGCTGGTGGAGGCCATCAACACCCGCGACATGCCGGGCTTCACCCTGTGCCGGACGGCGCAGGCGCTGGCGCTCCTCGAGGAGGTCGGCTCGTCCAACCTGCTCCTGCAGTACGACGCCTACCACATGCAGGTCATGGAGGGAGACCTGGCGACCACCCTGGAGAAGAACGTCGCCCGCATCGCGCACGTCCAGATCGCCGACAACCCGGGCCGGCACGAGCCGGGCACCGGCGAGATCAACTACCGCTTCCTCTTCGGCCACCTGGACCGCATCGGCTACCAGGGCTGGGTGGGCTGCGAGTACAAGCCGTCGACCACCACCGAGGCGGGGCTGGGCTGGATGGCCCCGTGGCGCTAGCCGCGGCCGGGCGGCCGCGAGAGGAGAAGACCATGGACGTCGGATTCATCGGCCTGGGGATCATGGGCAGGCACATGGCGGCCAACCTGATGAAGGGCGGCCACGCCCTCCACCTGCACTCGCGCAGCGGCGTGCCGCAGGAGCTCCTGGCCGCCGGCGGGAAGCCCTGCTCCAGCGGCAAGGAGGTGGCGCAGCGCGCCGAGGTGATCTTCTCGATGGTCCCGGACACGCCGGACGTGGAGAAGGTGCTCTTCGCGCCGGGCGGCGCCGCCGAGGGGCTCGGGAGCGGCAAGGTGTTCGTGGACATGAGCTCCATCTCCCCCATCGAGACCCGGCGCTTCGCCGAGCGGGTACGGAACCTGGGGGCCGACTACCTCGACGCCCCGGTCTCCGGCGGGGACGTGGGGGCGCGGGCCGCCACCCTCACCATCATGGTCGGCGGCGCCGAGGCGGCCTTCGCCCGGGTGAAGCCGCTCTTCGACCTCATGGGCAAGAACGTGACCCTGGTCGGCGGAAGCGGCGCCGGGCAGACCTGCAAGGTGGCGAACCAGATCGTGGTGGCGCTCACCATCGAGGCGGTGGCCGAGGCGCTGCTGTTCGCCTCCAAGGCCGGGGTCGACCCCGCCAAGGTGCGCCAGGCCCTGCTGGGAGGCTTCGCCTCCTCGCGCATCCTCGAGGTTCACGGCGAGCGCATGCTGCAGCGGAACTTCCAGCCGGGCGCCCGCGTCGCCCTCCACCAGAAGGACCTCGGCAACGCGCTGGCCGGGGCCCGGGCCATGGGCCTGTCCCTTCCCAACACCGCCACCGCCCAGGAGCTCTTCAATGCCTGTGCCGCCATGGGCGGCTCGGGCTGGGACCACTCGGGCATGCTCAAGGCCCTGGAGAAGCTCGCCAACCACGAGCTGGGAGCACCGGCCCGCGGCTCCTAGCCGGCCGGCCCCGGCCCGGCGGACTCCATCTCGCGGCGAACGCGCACCGCCTCGGCGCCCGGGTCGAACTCCACGTCGGCCCAGCGCACCGGCCGGCCCTGGGCCACCGGCTGGCGGAGGCGCACCCCGTGGGCCAGGCCGATGGGGAGGCCCCCGAGGTCGCGGGAGCCGGCCGCGGGCATGAGCCGTCCGTAGACCCGGTACCCGCCCTCGCCGTCGAGCACCTCGCCGGCCGCGAGGTCGCGCTTGGCGGTGGCCACCGCGTCGGCCACCCAGGCGCGCGGGCTCCCGGTCGGCTCCCGGCGCAGCCCCACCGAGGCCACGCTGATCCCGAGCTCGAGCCCGATGAGGTGGAAGGGCTTGTACATGGCGGCGTAGCGCCCGCTCTCGTCCGTCACCAGGCCGTACTCCCGGAAGCAGCGTTCCACGTATGGGGTGCCGGCCTCGAAGGTGACGTAGACCCCCCAGCGCAGGTCGCGGAACACCGGCCTGCCGTCCCGCTCCAGGCTGGAGACGACCTCCACCTGCCCCTTGTGGTGCAGCGACCCTCCGTCGGAGCGGGGCCGAAGCACCCGCGGCAGGTCGTCCACCCCGCAGGGCGGGAAGGACAGGCCCTCCGGGGCCGGGGTCAGCCCGGTCGCGTTGGCCACCGCCGCCATCTCGATGGCCGACTTGGTGCCGTCGAGGAAGGAGTTGAACATCTGGGCGTTGAAGTCTCCCGCCGCGACCTGCTCCGGCGTGAAGCCGTAGTGCCGCCACACCGTCTCCGGCGTGGACTGGTGGTAGGCCGGCAGATACTTGGTGCCCTTCCCGGCCGCCACCACCTCGAGCCCGGCTGCCCGCGCCCAGTCCACCATCTCGCAGATGAGCGCCGGCTGGTCGCCGTAGGCCAGCGAGTAGACGACGCCGGCCGCCCGAGCCCGGGCCGCGAGCAGCGGCCCGGCCAGCGCGTCGGCCTCCACGTTCACCATCACCACGTGCTTGCCGTGGGCGCAGCAGCGGAGCACGTGGCGGACGCCGGCGGCCGGGCTTCCGGTGGCGTCCACCACGATCTCCACCGCGTCGCTGGCGATGGCCGCCTCCGCGTCGTCGCCGACGAAGGTGGTCCCGCGCCGGGCCGCCTCCGGTAGGCTCCGGGCCGAGACCCGCTCCTCGGGCCACCCGGTCCGCCGCAGCACCTCGCGGGCCCGGTCGGGCCGCAGGTCGACGATGGCGACCACCTGTACCCCCGGCGTGCGAACGGCCTGGGCCAGGTACATCGAGCCGAACTTGCCGGCGCCGAGGAGGGCCACCCGGAGCGGGCGGCCCGCCGCCGCCCGCTCGAGCAGCAGGGTATGGAGGTTCACCGGCTCAGACCTCGTCGGCCCCTACTTGTAGAGCACGCTCGGCAGCCACAGCCCGATGCCGGGGAAGAGGTAGAGCAACGCCAGGGCGATGACCTGGATGACCATGAAGGGCATCATCCCGGCGAAGATCTGGTTCAGGGTCACGTGGGGCGGCGCCACCCCCTTCAGGTAGAAGGCGGCCATCGCCACCGGCGGCGACAGGAAGGCGGTCTGGAGGTTGATGGCCACCAGGAGGCCGAAGAAGAGCGGATCGACGTTGAAGTGCCCCAGCAGCGGCAGGAAGATGGGCATGAAGATGACGATGATCTCGGTCCACTCCAGCGGCCAGCCCAGGATGAAGATGATGAACTGGGCGAGCAGCATGAACTGGACCGGCGTCATGTTGAGCGAGAGCACCCACCTCTCGATGATCTCCTGGCCGCCGAGGAGCGCGAAGGAGGCCGAGAAGATGCTCGAGCCGACGAACAGCCAGCACACCATGGCGGTGGTCTTGGCGGTGAGGAACGCCGACTCCTTCACCACCTGAAAGGTCAGCTTGCGATAGGCGGCCGCCAGGATGAGCCCGCCGGCGGCCCCCATGGCGGCGGCCTCGGTGGGGGTGGCCCAGCCGAAGATGATGGTCCCCAGCACCGAGAGGATGAGCGCCGAGAGGGGGAAGAAGGAGCCGAGGAGCAGCTTGAACACCTGGAAGCGCTCCAGGGAGAACAGATGGTAGTTCACCGCCAGGATCAGCGCGCCGACGGCGGCCACGACCCAGAACCAGGTCGGCGCGGGCACGCGCTGGGCGGCCGGCGGTACCCAGGCCTTGGAGGGGGCCGCGGCCTTGGGCGGAGCCGCGGGTCGGGGCTCGGCTGCGGCCGGCGCCGCCTTCTCGGCGCCCGGGGGCTCCTGCAGGCCCTCCTGCGGAGGCTCGGCCAGTCCGCCGGCCGGCTTCTCGCGCGCCTCGGCCTCGAGGACGTCCCCGATCTCCTGGAGCCCACCGGTATCCACCACCTCGACGGTGGTGCCCACCTGGTAGAGCACGGCCACCGGCGCCAGCACCATGAAGGCCGGCAGCAGCGCGATGGCGAGCTGCACCGCCAGCATCCCCCGGGAAACGCCGGTGTTGCCGGAGCGCAGCCCCGCCAGCAGCGCGGGGATGGCGCGGCGGGTCGGGCTACCGGGCAGCCGGGCCGTCCACTCGGGCATCGGCACG
>Ga0316626_10000313_pt1 | contig 18006 bp, 17 predicted proteins | sample OWC_Aug_T1_C1_D5_FD_207656 | JGI IMG/M metagenome (GOLD analysis project Ga0316626, IMG submission 207656) | Wetland soil microbial communities from Old Woman Creek delta, Ohio, United States - OWC_Aug_T1_C1_D5_A | ecosystem: Environmental > Terrestrial > Soil > Wetlands | place: USA: Ohio...
TGATACGGGAATTCGTGGTTATCTACTACAAGCACATTTACAAACAAGTCTTATGATAAACGAGAGTATAGCTCTAGAAATGGCTCCGGCTCAAGGTTTAGTAAAATTAGTAGAACCTGCTGGTGCTCGTAAAGACCGCTATACTTCTGTAAGTTATTTAAATTATTTTGTAAGTTTAATGGATACTGATTTGTTGAGAGATAAATATTCGGCATGGGATGATGAAGAAGCCTTTTTGGGAGTATCCTTTGTTGTGGGAGGTCAATAATGGCAAATAATAATAATAAAAATGTAAATAGAGATAAAAAAGAACCCGAATTAACAGAACAAGAAGTATGGAACATAATTGAATTTGCTCGTGGAATGTCCATATATGGGCAAGGATATATAACTCCCGAACTTATAAGTGCAAGAATGCGGGATGTTACTTTAAATCCTATGCAAGCTACCGAGGATGCTCTTAATCAAGCTTTATCTAATCCCAAAGAGAATGAATTACAACTGCGCCAGTTTTCTCAAGATTTTGAGATGAGGTCGATGGTTTATAAAAGACTTATTAGCTATATGGCAGATATGCTTGCATTTGATATTACATATACATCAAATGCCGAACCTAAAGATTATGATTCACCGAAATATAAGAAAGATTTAAAAGCAGTGGAAGATATTCTCGAAAAAATTCCATACAAAAAAGAATTTGCTGTTGCTGTAAAGCAAATGGTAAGAAATGATGCTTTTTTTGCATGCATAAGAGATGTAGGAAATACTTATGTACTACAAGAACTACCTGCTGATTATTGTAAAATAACAGGAAGATGGGAAGGTGGTTTTCTCTTTAGTTTTAATATGTATTGGTTTTTATTGCCGGGTGTTGATATTAATATGTATCCGGATTTCTTTAAAAAGAAATACAAAGAATTATGGGTAAACGGAAGTACACAAAAACCATATGCCCCATCTCTACCACCGGAAATGAGAAGTTCTACTTGGGTTTATTGGGTAGATGTTCCTATTGATGTTGGTGTATGTTTTAAATATTCTGTGGAATTAGCAACAAGATTACCATATTTTACTCCTTTGTTTAGTGATTTAATTTTACAAGCTTTAATGCGTAATCTTCAGAAAAATGCGAGTATGGCTGCGGCAAGTAAAATGATTATCGGACAAGTACCGATGCTTAATAAAGATGCTAAAGCAACTGTAAAAGATATGATTGCAATTAGTCCTGATTTACTTGGTAAATTTTTAGCTTTAGTAAAAAGTAGCATTAATGAAGCTATAAAAGTTGCATCTGCTCCCCTAGAGGATATGCAAGGAATTAGTTTTGATTCTGAAAATGAAATATATGATAGTTATTTAAAAACAACACTGGCTTCCAGTGGTGTAAATACTAACTTAATATTTACAAGTGATATTAAACCTAATGTACTAGAAACACAGTTAAGCTTAAATGTTGACGAACAAATGATGACGATTTTGTATGAACAATTTAACATATTTATGAATTATTTTGTTAATAAGTTCACCAGAACATTTAAATTTAATTTTGTTTTTGAAGGTACACAGTTCTTTTTGAATAGACAACAAAGATTAGAAGCAGCAATGCAACTTTTCAATGTTGGAATTGTATTGCCTCAAAAAATTGCTGCTGCTATGGGTATGAAACCTGCACAACTTAGAAAACACATGGAAGAAGCGCAAGCAACTGGTTTTATGAGTCTACTTTCCCCACCTCAACTTGAAGCACAAAAAGAGATGGCAGAAATACAAGGAAAACAGCAGAAAGAATTAGCAGACCAAACTGCTCAAAATCAAAAAGAATTAGCGGACCAAGCTGCAAAAAATCAAGAAAAAGTTGCCGAAAAGCAAAGCAAATTACAACCAAAACCTAGTGTGGGTGTACCTGCGGTAAAACCAGTAGCTAAACCAGAAGGAAAAACTACTGCTACCGGACAACCCGCTAAGGCTGGTAGACCACAGAAACCTTTAACAAAAATATCAGAGGAAACTGAACAAACTCGTACAGAAGGAGAAAATTTGGGGAGAGGAGGTAAAATATGACATTAATTAATGAATCTTTGAGAAATGCATTGAATGAGCAAATCGGGCATGAATTTTACAATGCAAATCTTTATTTATATATGTGTGCGTTTCTAAGAAATAAAGGTCTCGATAATCTTGCTAAACATTTTGAAGGACAACACGAGGAAGAAACAGGACATGGAAAAGAATTTATGTCCCTATTAACAGATTTAAATGCTGATGTATTTATTCCTGAAGTGGATGAAATAAACACGGAGTTCATTTCAATTATTGGTTTAGCACAGGCTTATTTAGACAGAGAAATTTTAACTACTACGAGCATTGGAGAAATTTTAAAATTAGCAATTCAGGATAATAATTATGTAGTAGAACAAAAGATGCGTGATATGATTTCTAAGCAGCAAAAAGAATATGAGGAAGCTACAACTTTCTTGGACAAAGCGCAACTAATGCCGGAATGGTGGCAGTGTGCACTTTGGGATGCTGCGGGAGGGTAGAGTATGAAATGATAACTAACCCCGAAATAATAGAAGAAAAGTATAGATGTAATAAATATGTTAAAAGTTGGCTTATAAGCCATTGTAGAATACCTCTTATGAGTTTTGATAGAAGAGGAAATTATTATTTTGCTAAAACAAAAAAGCTAAAAGAGTGTTTGAAAAAAATGCCCTTAGACGTTAGATTTTTTTCTATGTTTTAGATAATCCCAAGGAAGGAGGTTAATTTGAAAAGATTAAGTTTTACAATTGAAAACGCCGAAATGATTCGGGAAAATCCTGATTCTAATTTTGCTCTTTTGGCTTTAGATTTTTTTGCTTCTGGTGATAATCTTCACGATATGTATGTTTCCGAAGAAACATTAATGCGTACAGCAGATTCTATAAAAAATTGTCCGTTAGTTTGGAAATACGATGAAGTGCTAGATGATGTTTATACACACGACCCCGATGAAGTTCCTTGTGGATTTGTTCCTGAAAGTTCTTCAATTACAAGTAAAAAATTGGAGGACGGAAGAACAATGTTATCAGCTATAGCTTATGTGTGGAAAAGATATACTGGTCCATTACTAAGTTTTTTTAAACGGGATGGGGGCAATAAACCAGTTAGTGTAGAAATGAGCGTATTTAAAACACGACCAAAAGATGATGGAAAAACAGAGCTTCTTGATTATAGATATGAGGGTATTACTGTTTTAGGAAGTTATGTTACTCCTGCTATTCCTATGGCTAAGGCTAGTGTTTTATCCTTTGCACAAGAATATGAAAATGATTTAGAAAAAGAATTTTCTTTTACCGAAATTATAATTCCTAATAAAGTGAGAAGTAATGCTGAAAAAGGTCTTGAAATTCGAAAAGAAGAAGGTGGTGGTACTTCTACAGGATTAGCTTTTGCTCGTTATTTGACTAAAAATAAAATAATAACTGCCGAAAAAGTAAGAGAAATTAATAATTATTTTTCCACACACAAGCACAATAAAGGTGCTGTTGATTGGCTCCTTTTTGGTGGAGATTATGGTATGGAATGGGCAGAAAAAATTGTAGAAAAAATTAATAATAGTGAAATTGTTACATTTCCATACAAGTCAAAAACAGATATAAATCCTGCTTTAAAAGGTATAGAACCTCCTATTTCTCTTGCTCAAGCTAATGCAATCGCACGTCAAGCGGACAGTATTGGTTCTGATAAAGAGAAAAACGGTTGGGCTATTGCTATAAGTTCGTTTAAAAAGACCCATCATGTAGAAAATGAAAAATGGGTTAAAAACAAAGGTAGTGAAGCGAAAGCAGCAGCAGACGAAGATATTTCTGATTTAAAAGATTGGGAATATTGGCAGGATGTTGTTGAGGAAGATTTTGCTGCCGAAGATATGGGTGAGGGCGAAACAATACAAGTTAATAAGTCGAAAGACGCAGTTTCAAATACAGCATGGGGAAGTGTAGATAAGACTTCGCTAATGCATAAAGTTTTAAAAGCTTCTAATTATAAATCCCTTGTCCATGATGTATATTTGGTTGTCGATTCGGGTTGGGAAGAACACCCAAGTACGAGTTTACATTATCCCGTTATGCAAATAGTGGATGGGAAAGCGGTTTACAACAGAAGTGGTTTAGCTTCTGCTCTAGGCAGAGCGCAGGGGCAAAATGAAACTGGTGTTGTAAGTAAATTAAATGGTCTCTATAATAAATTAGGACTAGGCGAAAGCAAAACTGTAAAAGCGTCTATTGACGACACAGAAGATTTTGTTAAGGAGGAAACTATGACAGAAGAAGAAAGAATTGCTGCTGAAAAATTAGAAGCAGAGGCAAAATTTGCTGCCGAAGAAGAAGCTAAGAAAGCCGAAGAAGTACAAAAAGCTGAAATGGCTGCCGAAGCAAAGAAAGCCGAAGAAGCAAAGAAAGCTGAAATGGCTGCCGAAGAAGAAGCAAAGAAAAAAGCCGAAGAAGCTAAAAAAGCAGCAGAACTAAAGAAAAAGGAGGAAACAAAGAAATTTGAATTCCCCGTAGAGAAAATGGAAGAAATGTTTTCAGATGATGGTGACGAAGATGATGTTAAGATGGCTAAGGCAGAATGTGCTAAGGGCGGAGAAGCAGACTTCGGTATTATCATGAATGCTATTTATAAGAAATTCTGCAAGATGCAAGAAACTATGGCTGCATTTTCAGAAGAAAAGAAAGCATATATGGCAGAAAACGAAGAGTTGAAGAAATTCAAAGCTGAATTAGAAGGTCAACAAAAAGAGTTCGCAATTAACGAAACTCTCAAAGAACTTTCAGCATCTGTTTATCTTCCAGATGATGTTAAAGCAGAAATGAAGGCTGATGCCGCAAATTATACTTTAGCAGATATCGAAGCTTGGAAAAATGCTTGTAAAGCAAAATCATTTGATTTTGCAATAAGAATGCCCCAAAACAAGGGTGTTATAGAAGTTGGACTACCTTTCGGTGGTGTAACGAAAAAGAAAGATGACCTTTGGGGATAACCAAGGGCAACAATTATTATTTAATTAAAAATAGGAGGTTTTTATTATGGCACATGCAGTTTTAATTCCATCAGCAATTGCAGCAATGAACGTCGATTCTTTTAATAGAAGTGTAGTCAGTGCTTCAAACGTTGATAATGGATATGTTTTAACAATGGGTTCGGAATATACTTCTGGTAGTTTAACCGAAGTTTTTGCTGTCACAGCATCTTCAGGTTCTACAGCCAAAGGTTTATGGATGGCTTACTCTGGTGATGAAATTGTTCTCACCGACGCAAAATATAAGGGTCTAGACCCTGACCCACGTAATTTCTATAATGTAGCAGGTAAAGTCTTTTCGGCTTTTAAACTACAGGTCGGGGATATAATCACCGTAACAGCAGATGCTTTCACAGGTGCTCGTACATCCGAAAGCTATGCTATACCAACAACAGATTATAGATTATTATGGTCTGCTGCTGCGGATGGTGGCGGTGTATATTTTAAATATATTGCAACAACATATATTTCCCTTGCAACAGGCGGTATTGATAGCCAACGTGTAACAGCCTACAAGCTCGAATGCGTTCAGATATAATAGGAAAAGGAGAATATATACTATGAAAATCCCAAATCAAGTACTTTCTTTCGCAGGTGAACAAAACTTAACACCTTACAAAATGTTTGTTGATTATTGGAATCACTATCGTGCTCTTAACGGTGCGAAAAATGTAGAATATCAACAGAACACAATTACACCAGAAGGCGCAGTTATTCCTCTTAGCTTCTCAGAAAAAGAAGAAAAACTAAATGCAGCTTTAAAGCGTGAAATTATGCGTGTTGCTGGTGTTACTAACTTCGAGCAGTTTCCTATCGAGACTTGGGCAAATCACCCAACTCTCCGTTGGGCAACTTTCGCAGTTGTATCAGCAGTTATCGACATGGTTCTTCCAGACAGCATTATTGACAGCATCGGAATTTATTCCGAAGTTCGTACAATCGGTTGGGGAGACTCCGCAGCATTCGATGTAAGTCCTCGTGATTTATTCATCGTTTCTAAAGCTGGTCGTAGCAAGAGAACAACCGAACTGCACAAGCAGTTCAAAGGTCAAATTACCGTTATTCCAGAACCTCGTGAAATGACAGTTTTTGTGTCATTAATGAAAGTTTTGGCAGGTAAGGAATCTTTGGCTGAATTCGTGTCAAAGATGGTACGCTCTTTCGAGACCGCATTAGCAGTAGATGTATACAATGCATTCTACACCGCTATGGACGCAATCGATAATACTGCAAATACTGGTTTACTCGTAGCTGGCTATAGCCAATCAGAATTTGTTCGTCTTTCACAAACCGTTGCAGCATGGAACGGTGGTTCGAAGGCAGTTGCTATTGGTACTCAACGTGCATTAGCATCTATTCTTCCATCCAATGCGAACTATCGCTATGATTTCCAGAGCGAATACGTAAAGGTCGGTTATTTACGTGATTTCCAAGGGACCGATATTATGGTTCTGCCACAGGTAGCTGATTGGCAAACTCCGTTCGGTTTGAAACTTTCAGATTCTCGTATCTGGCTTGTTTCACCTTCATCACAAAAAATTATCAAGGTTGTTTTGGAAGGTAATGTACTTTCATACACCAGCGACATTTATGCAAACGCTAACTTAGTCCAGACTTCAACTCTTATTAAGAGTTGGGGAACCGCTGTTGCAACCAATGCTGTTGCAGCAACAATCCAGTTATCATAATCTATTGTGAATAGGGGTGGGTAGGAATATCCACCCCTTTCCTAAAAAAAATATTGAGGAGAAAAATGAATAAAAAAACATCTAACGAGCTTTCAGTCGAGGAAAAAAAAGAACTCGAAATATTGAGAGCTAGACTAGCTGAACTAGAACCTGAAACATCTTTTAAAACAGAAGAAACTCAGAGTATAAGTATAAAAAATAGAGTTCCGCTAGATGATTATGTCCCTGTTATAAGCCTTTTACCTTATAGGTTAAATTTGGCAACAAAAGAAGGCGGGCAAGGAGACATTAAAAAGTTTACTAAATTTGGAGAAGTAAAAAATATTCTCCATAAAGATTTAGTAGATATCATAGAAGTTAATCGTAGCTTCATGGAAGCAGGATATTTTTATATCCTTGACCCCGCAGTTGTGCGTCAGCATGGTCTGGATGAAGTTTACTCCAAAATATTAACAAAGGATAAAATAGAAGATATATTAAACAATGTAAATACAGAATATTGTGTAAAACTTTATGAATCGGCTAATTCTGAACAACAGAGAGTAATAGTGCAATTGTTCGTAGATAAAATGAAAAGCGAACCATCTTCTGTTAATTTATATACCGTAGATAGAATTTCTAGAATATCAGGAGTTGATATTCCTAGAAGAGCGGAAGATGAAAAAGCATTACAAGAAGAATTAGCTGCACAAGGTAAATCGGATTAATAATAATAAAAAAAGGAGGTCAAATGGGTACTTCTTTAAGCGAGGTATACGATATTTTTATGATGACGGTTACAGATTATCGTTTAATAGACCTCTTTAACTCATCACAACCAGACTTCGAAAATTATCTTCAAGCATGGTTAGAATTTTCGATTACTGATTTTAAAAAAATATGTGACCAAGATTTAAATTTTAACGATGTAACAAAAGAATTTCCAGATGTTTTGACTAGAGAAAACAAAGTCATGTTATCTAAATTAATGACTAAATATTGGTTGCAAAAAGCAGTAAATGATGTTACACAATTTAACCTCCATGTCACTGATAGAGATTTTAAAGTGGCTTCAGAAGCACAAAACCTTCGGGAAAAAGTAGCCTATCTAAACATAGTCAAGGAGGATTGTTCTCAATCATTACAGGATTATGGTTTTGAAAGAGTAGATTGGACTGAATGGTATAATCAAGAATTTGCGGGGGTATAATATGGCTTATAATTATAAATATATTTCCGCATCCATAGAAGCGGGAGCTAAAAAGGGAAATACTCCTAAAGACCAGTATACAGAATTATTCCAAAAAACTTTGGATGAACAGTTTTATAATTCTTCAGACTGGTGGACTGTCCAAGAAGAAACAGAAGTTGGAACCAATATATACGAACAAACAGATGTTCGTATAAGTCATGTTATCAATGCAGAAACAGGTTTAAAATTAGGAGATGATTGGAAAACGGTCTTATTCTCCGATTTAAATCATGAATTGGCTTTAGGTAGGCGATATATATTTAATGATAGTATTTGGATGATAATAAATACTGAAGTTATAAAAAATATTGCAGCAACCGCAACAATAAGAAGATGCAATAATACATTGAGATGGATTGATGAATCTACAGGAGCATATTACGAGGAACCATGTTCTATCGAATATGTCGTAAAAGAACCTAGAGATTATGCTACACAAGGTTCTCCTTTTATGACTCCCGGTGGATATCTTCATATTATAACTCAATTAAATTCTAGAACTGGATTGATAAATGAGAATCAAAGATTTTTATTTGGAAATCCTATGCATTGGACATGCTATAAAGTGGTAGCAACTGGTTTGGGCGACTTTTTAAATATGAAAACATATGATAACAATAGTGCTCATGTACTTACAATAGATATGGCGGCTAATTTTGTTAACAACGAAACAGATGATATTATAAATGGTATCGCAGATGTTCATACAAATAGATATACTATAACATTAAGTAGTGCAAGTATAAGTGGTTCTCCTACTGGTACACATCAGTTAATTCCGAGTGTTATATATAATGGAGATAGTATAACAAGACCTCTGGAATGGATAAGTTCCAATACAGAAGTAGCTTCTGTAAGCGGAAGCGGTATTGTTACTTTCAATACTATTGGAAATTGCACAATATCGGCTTGTATAGTTAATAATCCAGCAAAAGCAATTTGCCAAGTAACTGTTACAGCGAGTCCAGTAATAAATAATGAAATATTAATTACACCAAATAAGAATTATATTCTCGAAGGAAGCAGCAGAACATATTCAGTATATTTATACGAAAACAATGTTCAATCATCTGGTTCATTTGTAATAACATGTAGTGGAAGTAATGTTCCAGAATCTAGTTATACTTTTACACAAAACGATGGAAATCATTTTACAATTACAAATATTTTGAGAGATGTAAATTCTTACTTAATAATAACATGCACAACTGGTTCGGTAGTATCTCCAAAGACATTAGAAATCTATTTGAGAGGAGCATGGCAATATGACAATGTTTAATTTAACTCAAGATATAGGGGAATACGCTTATAATGATTTTAAAAATTTTAATATGATTTCATATAATTGTATTAAGATTATGATGGACTATAATGAGTTAATATGGAAATTGTTAAAACATAAAACTCCCGATGCATGGAATAAAACAAATTTAACTCAAGAAGAAAAAGCGGCTTTAATCTATGCAGGACAGCAAGATAGTTCAAAATTTAATGTTTTTATGGATGGAAAACAACCAGATGTTCTTGTTGAAGAAACTACATTAGTTAGAATAATGCCTCAATATGCAGTAGGTCTTAATCGAACAATTGGTTTAATACAAGTAAGTATGGAGGTATTTTCTCATTATAAAATAAATCATCTATCCAATTATACTACTCGTATCGATACAATTGCCGGAGAACTTTTAGCTTTGTTTAACGGTACTAATGTTGGTACTTTAGGTTTATTAGCTATCGACAAAATGATAGACCAGAGTTCTCGTTTGTTCCAAGCTGGACAAATACCCTTTGGTGGTAAACAAATAGTATTCGCAACATACTCGGCATAAAAATATGGATAATTCACTTCAGTTTACTTTTGATTTACCAGTACTTTATAAGGGTTTAAAACTATATCCAATTTCTTTAAAAGATTATATACCTTTTGGTGCATATTCTAAATGTTTAACAATAGATAAAAATAGTATTCCAGATTTAAAAATAATTTCTATGACAAATTTAGAGTATATTTATTATGCTACTAAAGAAAACATAGAGGAAACCCCTTTCTTACTTTTATTTGATAGGCTTCTAAGTTTATGTTTAAAAGATGATGAATCTTTTGAAAAAATGGAAGAAAGCGTAAATAGATATGAATATGACAAAGAAACAGGGAAGCCTTTTTTTACAATAGGGGGAATAAGCTATAATTCTGATGATTTTGATGAGATAAGAAATATAATAGCAGAACAAAATTTAGTAGAATTAATAGATGAGAATATATCAAAAGAAGTAAGAGATTCTTTAGAAAAAGCTAGAGAATTTAAAAGAAAACAATCTGGAACGGGTACTATATCTTTAGAAGATTATATTATCTCATTATCGGTATCAACAGGTTGGACTTTAGATTATATATATACTATGACGATAAGAAAATTTTTAAAAAGTATAAGAAGAATGGATAATCTTATACATTATAAAATATATTTAGCTGCCTCTATGTCAGGTATGGTTGAATTTAAAGACAAATCTTTTATAAAACATTGGCTATCTCAGTTAGACGATGAAAATAAATATAGCGATGTCTCTGTAGACTTGGACGAAATCCAAGACAAAGTATCGTTGGAAAGTGCTAAAAAATAGCATTTATTAAAAAAAATCAGGAGGTTTAAAATTATGGCAATTAAAAAGTTTTTAACAAGTGTTGCAGATGTTTATGGATACGATAACAGCGACAATCTTCTTTTCGTAGCAAAAACATTGCTCGATAGCTCTATTGAAGTATCTCTAGGCTCTGCACCTGTTCGTGGTGGACGTGGTAATCAGTTACAATATATCTATTATCACACCGCCGAAATGAAATTCACATTAACCGAAACTCAGTGGAACCTAGAAATGTTGGGTGCAACAACTGGTGGAGAATACGATTTAGGGAATTATTATGTTCAAGAGAACGTAACTGTTACAGCTAGTTCAGGAAGTGTAACTCAAACCCCGTTGGCATTTGAAAGTGTTATATATGGTTGGGCAACTTCTCCTTTAGGTGTTACTCAGAGAGTAATATTTACAGGAAAAGGATTTACTGTTTCAGGAACAGAAACAAGCGGAGTTTGGTGTGTACGTTATTATACCGCAAATGTTAGTGCTGGAAAAAGTATCACCATCAAAGCAAGCATGATTCCTCAAGTTGTAAAACTTGTAATGGAAACCCAATTGAATTCAGCCGATGTTACCACAAATAAGATTGGTATGGTTCAAATTGTTATTCCAAGAGGTCAGTTATCTGGTGCTTTTACCATTTCGATGAAAGCTGATGGTGTATCCAATACTCCGTTAACAGGTACTGCTCTATCTTATGTACCAACTGCAACCAGCACAGACGCATGTAATGTTGATTCATACTACGCTAAAATTACAGAAATTATCGATAGCACAAACTGGTATGATAATGTTTATGCATTATCTATATCTGGTGGAAATTTTAGTTTAGGTGTAGGAGCTACCAAGACTCTTGTTGTTTATGCTGTTCCTTATTCAGGAGCATCTTTCAAAGTTTCTAACTCATATCTAACTTTTGCAAACGGAACAGGAAGTGGCTCGGCAGGTATTTCACCTACTACTGGTATTGTAACTGGTTGTGCGGTAGGTACTGCAACAGTTTGGGCAAGCATTACTTCTGCATCTTCGATTACAACTTCTGGATGCACAACAGTTACAGTAGTATCATAAGGAGGATTAAAAATGGCTTTAACACAAAAACAAATATATGACCTTGATAACTCAATGGTCGCAGCACAGAATGTACAATTAGGGCAGATAATCTCTTATTTGTCTGGAAGTACAACCATTACGGGTTCATTAGTTCCAACAGCACATATAACAACTATTGCTTCAGGACTAGCTCGTGTTGGTTATGCAACAGTTGCTCTTTCTGGAAGTATTGTATCTACTAATACTTTTGATACAGTTACTACTGGAAGTGATGTAGGAAGTATCAGAATTCTTGCATGGCAACCAGAAAATTCAACAACTGGCTCTGGCGTAAAGCCAGCAGCAACAGGATTTACAAAAGTAGCCTTTGTTGCTCACGGAAGCATGAGCTAATAAAAAATGAATACACCGCTATTAGAAAAATAGCGGTGTATTTTTTATCTTTTTTGATATGGAGATATAATGGATAAAGTAAAATTGGAAATTAAAATTCCAGAAAAAGTAATAATTAATTATAACGGAGTTGACATAGAAGTAGTACCTTTTTTAACTATAGCTCAAGAAGCATTTTTAATCCAAAAATATATCGAAGATTATTTCGGTAAACCGGAAGATATTCTAATCTATGGTACTAGATATCACTATTTAGAAGCAGAAACAAAATTAAAAAACTATCTAATCCAACTAATCACCAACATTGAAATAGAAGATTTAGATGTTAATATTTATTCTGATTCTGTATTATGGAATAAAATAGAGGATGAAATTGTAAATTATTACGATTTTGAAATGAAATTATATGAAGTTGTAAATAGTGTAAAAGAAGAAGAAAGTATAAAATATTCTATTGGTTCAGTAATTTCAAACCTAGTCGATAAAGCAAATATTTTTATAGAAAAAATGGAAGATATGGATGCTGAAAAAATAAAAGAGGCGGGAGAAAAAGGATTAGAACTTATAGACCGTTTAGAAAAAACAAGTGTTCTTAGAAATCCGGCTGATGTAGCTGAAATAGTAAACCCTGTTGAAACATCAGTTAAAAAAGTTATAACTAAAAAAACTAGAAAACCGAGGGCAAAAAAGGTCGTAGAATGATAGGTAAATTAAAGCGTTCCCTTAATAAAAAATGTCCTGAATGCGGGAACATACTACAAATCAGGACAAGAGATATAGAAGAAATTCGTAACGGAGGTTACGTTATTGTTTGTGAAGAATATATAGCATGTTCCAATAAGAATTGCGAATATGAAAAAGAAATAGAACAAAAAAGGATACGTAGAAAAGAAGAAGATTTTGCATTATAAAATGTTATTTTAAAATGGAGGCATATATGGCTGAATATCCAAAAGTAGGAAAAGCTCCACAAATAAAAACATTTGAGGTCGTAAAACAATTAGGAGAAGCATTAGAAGATAAACTTAAGATTTTTGAAGCCGTAAATTATGGTCCAGCCTCCGATATAAAATTACCTGTCTTAGGACAAGGGTCAATGAATGTAGTTGACATTGGTGCAAATCTACAATCGGTAATAGCTTTCCAATCCGCTATATTGAAGAGCGATATAGCGTCAGACTTTTTAGACAATGAAATGGCAAATGCTCTCAGTGCAGTTTCATATAAACTTGAAAAACATACAACTATAAATTTGTTAGAAGATTCTGTTGAACACGTAATGGAAAAATTTTCAGAAATTCTCAAAGGAAGCGGATATCTTCAAACGGATGCAACAAATTTAGGTATGTTTTTAGAAAAAGCTATGTTTGGAGTAACCGGGGGAGGGCATATTCAAGAAACAGGAGATATAGAGGGTATAGTAGAAATTAAATTAGGAGTTAGTGCAAAAGGTTTAGGCAAGAATGTTGATAGCTATATAAGAGCACTCCAATTTACACCCGAGGGTTTTAAAACAGAAACGATGATAGACGGAGAGAAAAAAATATTAGCTTCTCCTCCTGAGCAAATATTTAACCCTTCATTTAGAATAACGGCAGCAATGAGTAGGCTTATAGAAAAAATGGCTAGTATGCTTTATTTTCACTTAGATTTAAATAAAACAGATTTTAAAATAACAGCATTATGGTTATTCTCGGTGCTCTGGTTAGAAAATATTTTAAGAATTATGCTAAAATCCTATGGTGTAAAAATTTCTACTACGAGTAAAGCAGCAGAAATTAGGCAAGACTATATTGCTACTTATACATATTTAATGGACATTACTTTTTCTCATTTATTTGGAGATAATATTACTTCAGAAATAAATAAATATTCAGAAATATATTTAAGAAGAATGAATATATATGATGATTTTATGAGTGATAATGGAAGAAGAGGTAAAATGTATGGTATGGTAAGACATACAAACAATTTCTTTGGTATAAGAGCAGAACAGATATCAGATGTAGTTCCAGAAGCATAATGATTTATATTTAGAAAGGGGTATAGATTATATACCCCTTTCTTTTTAGGAGGTACAATGGAAAAATATGTATATGCATTAGATTTATCACAAAACTCATCGGGAGTATGTATTTTTACCAATGATGGTAAATTCGTAAGAGCGTTTACTATAGACACAAATGGCGAAAAAGAGACCAAGCTGAAACTAAAAATTATTGGAAACAAATTCAAAGAAATTGCAAAAGAATACCCTCCTGATATAATTATATTAGAACAAGGTTTTACATTATATAATCCAAGTACACAAGCGATTTTTCGTGTACATGGGTTGGTAAATTTTCTATTTGCTGATTTTGAACAAATATATTACCCCGCATCTACTGTGAAAAAAGTGGTTGGAGGAAAAGGTAATATGACAAAAGAGGAAATATATTATGCCATCAAAGAAAAATATCCTAAAGTAAGACTTCAAAACTATGATGAATCAGACGCTTTCGCTGTCGGTCTCACATATCTTATTAAAAAAGGAACTATAAAATGGGACGAAAAACATTCCGCCATATAATAACGTCTGATGAATTGACTTCTCAAATTAATCCCGAGAATTCTTCTTTAGTTAAAAGATTTCTAAAAGATAAGTCTATTAGGACAAGCCCAAAAACAATCGTTGTCTATGAATCAAACTTAAACATGTTTCTAACATGGAATCTCTTAAACAACAACAATAAGAAATTTACAGATATTAAAAAATTGGAGTTTTCAGAATTCTTTTCCTATGCATCAGAAGAATTGAAATTGGGTTCTGCTAGACTAAATAATATAAGAAGTACTTTATCTTCTTTATCCAATTTTATCATGAAATTTTATGACGAAGAATACCCCAATTTTCGTAACGTTATTTTGAATGTTATAGAATCTTCCCCGAAAGAAATGCGTAGAGAAAAAACTATTCTTACAGATGAACAAGTGGAAGATTTATTAGAACACTTAAAGAAAACAGATAAACAACAAGCATGTTGGCTTGCTCTCGCTGTAACAAGCGGCGCTAGGTTTACAGAACTACTATGCTTCGAAACTGATTTGATTGATGAAAATAGAACTGCTTTCGGTGATTTATTTTTAGAAACAACAAAACAGATTAAAACAAAAGGTAGGGGTAAAAGCGGAAAGCTTTTATATAAATATATACTTAGAGAAAAATTCCTACCTTATTATAAAGAATGGTTAAAAGAACGAGAAGGCATTTTAAAAGAAAAGAAATTAAAACATAATTTCTTATTTATTAAACAGGATGGAGACCCCGCTACAGGTGCAACTGTGCGAGGATGGATAGAAGATTTTGAAAAATATTTAGGTGTCCCTTTTTACGCTCATGCTTGTAGACATTATTTGACAACACTTTTATCGAAAAAAAATATCCCGCCTGTATTTATCAAAGAGTTATTCGGGTGGGCAGATTTGAGTATGGTTGACCTTTATACAGACTTAACAATGAAGGATAGGGATTTTCCTGAATTAGAAAATTTAAGATAGTTATAAAGGACTTAAAATTGTAGTTTTATATATTAGGAGGTTTTTATGTCACCATCAGGAGGAGCAAGTGCACAGGTTTTTTTTGGTATAGGCGCAGTAGCTGATATACCCCAAATTCAAGCCGAGATGGGTAAAGTTGGTTCTGTCATGAAACAAAACCCAATAGAACTCGGTGTAAATATGACGGGTTTAGATTTAGGTACTAATTCAGCCGAAGCTAAAACATTTTTTGACCAAATACAAGCAGGTGCTACTAATGTAGAAAAATTAACTGTTATTTCAAAGGAATTTAGAGATACCGCCGGAAATACCTTTATGGTTCCAGTAGCAGCCCTCCAAAAATTTAAAGGTGGCATAGGTGCGGCAGCAGACTCAACAAAACTTCTCAATCAAGCCATGATAGAAGGCAAGAAAGCTACATCTGGTTGGATTGAAACTGGAAATTTGGGTAAATCCGTATTAGACTTAGGTGCTGCTGGAAGGCAAACTGCTAAAGAATTCAACACAGTAGCAAAAACATTTGATTCTACAGAAAAGTCTGTTGATAGATTCCTAGCAAAATCTAATAATATGGCTGGAAAACAAGTGGAAAATGCCAGAAAAGTTGGTTTAGCCATAAAAGCCGAAAAAGTAGAATTTGATAGACTTTATAGAGCACAAGATTGGGATAATGCAGCAAGAAGTGCTGATAAAATAAGAACTCTTACAACAGAATTTAATAATTTAAAATCTGCAACCGCAGCAGGAGCTAATGTGTTTCAAAGTTGGGGCGAAAGAATGTCTAACGCTATTAAGCAAACTATATCCTATGGTCTTTCGATTAATATGGTGCAAAAAGCCCAACAGCTTCTTAATGATGCCGTTAGATATTCTATTGATTTAAATACTGAAATGACAAAGATTCAGGTTTTGCAATCCGAGGGTGCGAAAACACCAGAAGAAATAAATGCTTTAGCACAGTCTTTCAATGATTTAGGTCAAGAAATGGGGGCTTCTACTCTTGAAATTGCAAAAGGTAGTGTTGAGTGGTTTAGACAGGGTAGAACGGTTGCAGAGACTCAAGAACTCATGAGAGCATCTATGATGCTTTCTAAGTTAGGGGCTATGGAATCTGCCGATGCTACTAACTACTTAACTTCTATTACAAATGCTTTTAAAATAGAAGTAAGCGATACAGCAAGTGTGGTTGATAAACTTATTGCAGTAGACAATATTGCAGCAACTAGCGCAGGTGAACTCGCTACAGCTTTAAGATATACTTCAGAAACTGCTGCTTTGGCTGGTGTAAGTTTAGAACAATTAGTCTCATATATTGGTACTGTCTCTACTGTTACCAGACAAAATGCAGAAATGATTGGTCAAGCATTTAAGACCATGTTTTCTAGAATGACACTTATTCAAGGTGGTGGTACAGATGAAGAAGGTTGGACCATTAGTAAAGTTCAAAAAGCATTAGATAAAGTCGGTATTTCCATGAAAGAAGCCGATGGTACTTTCCGTAACATGGGCGATGTACTCGAAGATACCGCTGCTAAATGGGATACTTTGGGTGAAAGAGAACAAATAGAAATTGCTGTTGCTATTGGTGGTGTACGTCAAAAAGAAGCATTTCTAGTTCTAATGGACAATATGGACAAAGCTCTAACTTATCAAGCCGCACAAACAGATGCTGCTGGTTTAGCAATGAACAGATATGGTATTTATTTGGAAAGTATTCAAGCAAAACAAGGAAAACTTACTGCGTCTTTGCAAGAATTTTATGGTACTGTAGTTAATGGTAAAATAGTAAGTGCTTTTTATGATATAGCTATTGGTTTAATGAATGCTGTAAACAATAGCGAATTACTTGTTCCTCTTCTTGTAACAATATTAGGATTACTAATTGCCATCAATAGAGTAAAAATACAAAACTATTTAAGTGAACTTTTTAGTCCATTGATAAGCGGAGCTAAAGGTGCTATTCCTATTCTTGCAAATTTGAAGGCAACTGTATCTCTAATGGGAATGGCTTTCACAGGAGCAGGAGGAGGAGTAGGAGGACTGTCAGCAGCTATTGCAGTAATTCCAACTCTTTTTAATCCAGCTACTTTAGCGATTGTAGCAGTAACAGCAGCTATTGCTGGTGGAATATATCTTTGGAAACGTCATCAAAAAGCTGTTGAAGATGCAGAAAAAGCAGTAGAAGTCTATATTGATAGAGTCAATTCTTTACCAAGTAAATTACAAAGTGCTAGAGATATTTTTAAAGAAATAGAAGATTTATTAGCAAAAAAAACCGAGCAAGGTGGATTTTTAGACCCCGAAGATGCCGAAAAATTAGCATCAGCATATGAGCGCTTAAGAGATGCGGCTCCTGATTTAGATTGGAAATGGGTTGAAGGGAGACCTTTCTTGGATATGGCAAC
>Ga0316626_10000314_pt1 | contig 17985 bp, 12 predicted proteins | sample OWC_Aug_T1_C1_D5_FD_207656 | JGI IMG/M metagenome (GOLD analysis project Ga0316626, IMG submission 207656) | Wetland soil microbial communities from Old Woman Creek delta, Ohio, United States - OWC_Aug_T1_C1_D5_A | ecosystem: Environmental > Terrestrial > Soil > Wetlands | place: USA: Ohio...
AGGAGCACCAGGTGACGATCGGCGAGCGCTCCTATCCGCTGGCCGATCCCTTTCTCGTGCTGGCCACCCAGAATCCGATCGAGCAGGAGGGGACCTATCCGCTGCCCGAGGCGCAGGTCGACCGCTTCATGCTCAAACTCAAGGTGACCTATCCGTCGCCGGAGGAGGAGCGCGAGATCCTCGACCGGATGACCGGCGCGCCCATTCCCGCGCCGGACCCGGTGGTCACGCCGGCCGACATCCTCCGCGCGCGCGAGGCCGCGTCCTCGGTGTATGTGGATGAGAAGATCAAGGGCTACGTGATCGACATCGTCTTCGCGACGCGCGAACCGGAGCGCTTCGGGCTCGATCTGCGCCCGCTCATCGCCTACGGCGCCTCGCCGCGCGCCACCATCTATCTGACCCAGGCGGCCAAGGCGCACGCGTTCCTGCGCGGGCGCGGCTACGTGACTCCCGAGGACGTGAAGGCAATCGCGCTCGATGTGCTGCGCCATCGCGTCATCGTCACCTACGAAGCCGAGGCCGAGGAGGTGACGGCGGAGGATATCGCCCGCCGGGTGCTCGATCGGGTCGAGGTTCCCTAGCGATCGTCTCCTGGGCAGCCGCCGGCGCCTATCCCCCGCGGCGCCGGGGCATTCGAGGATCCACCAGGGCTCATGATCCCGCGCGAGATACTCCGCAAGGTGAAGCGGCTCGAGATTTCGACCCGCCACCTCGTGAACGACGTCTTCTCCGGCCAGTATCACTCCGTGTTCAAGGGCCGCGGCATGGAGTTCAACGAGGTGCGCCAGTACCAGCCCGGCGACGACATCCGCACGATCGACTGGAATGTCACCGCACGCACCGGCGAGCCCTACGTCAAGCGCTACGTCGAGGAGCGCGACCTGACCGTGATGCTCCTCGTCGATCTCTCTCGCTCGCAGGCTTTCGGCACGCGCTCGCAGCTGAAAAGCGAGGTCGCGGCGGAGCTCTGCGCGCTCCTCGCGTTCGTCGCCATCCAGAACCACGATCGGGTCGGCTTCCTTGCCTTCACCGATCAAGTCGAGCGTTTCATTCCCCCCGCCAAGGGCCGCCAGCACGGACTCCGCGTCATCCGCGAGGTGCTGGCCGCGACGCCCGCGCGCGTCGGGACCGACATCGGGGCGGCGCTCGAGCAGGTCGGCCGCGTGCTCAAGCGGCGCGCGATCGTCTTCCTCATCTCGGATTTCATCGCGCCGGATTTCACTCAGTCCTTCCGCCCCGCCGCCAAGCGGCACGATGTGGTCGGCATGCGGCTGGTCGATCCGCGCGAAAGGGAGCTCCCGGCCCTCGGTCTCTGCCTGGTCGAGCACCTGGAAACGGGCGAGCGGGTGTGGGTGGACCTGAGCCGGAAAGCGGTGCGCACGGCCTACGCGCGCGAGGCGGAGTCGCGCGCCGAGCGCGTACGCCGCCTGTTTACCGCAACCGGGAGCGATCTGATCGAGATCCCGGTCGCCGCCGACGGGGCCTATGTCGGTCCGCTGATCCAGTTCTTCCGCCGGCGGGCGGCGCGCGCAAGGCAAGGGCGATGAACGCGCTCCACCGCGCTCTGCTCGTGGCCGTCGCAGCGACCGGACTCCTGGCGGCCGCGCCGTGCGCCGAGACCCCGCCGGGAGCGCCGCGCGCCGAGACCCCGCGCGCCGAGACCCCGCCGGCCGGGGATCTCCCGCTCCGCGTCGAAGCGGACCGTGCCCGTTTCCGGATCGGGGAGCCGGTGCGCCTGCGGGTCGAGGTCACGGCACCCCTCGGGGCGGAGGTGATCCTACCCGGCCCCGAAGCTCCGCTGGGACCCTTCGAGTTCCTCGCGCGCGCCGCGCTCGCACCTGACACCCTGGCCGGCGGTCTCGTCACGCATGCCGCTGAGCTGACCGTGACTGCTTTCACGCTCGGGACGACGACGTTGCCGCCGCTCACGGCGCTCGTGCGCTTGCCCGATGGGCGCGTGGCGACCGCCGTGGCGGACAGCCTCCGACTCGATGTCGAGAGCGTGCTGGCCCAGGCGCGAGCCGATTCGGACTCGCTCGACATCCGACCGCTCAAGGCGCAGATCGAGCTCCCGGGGGCGGGGCGGCGGCGCCTGCTCCTTCTTCTCGGCGCGCTCCTCCTCGCGGTGCTTCTCGCCGCGGCCTACGTCTGGTTCCGCCGGCGGCGGCGCCGCCGCGGCCCGGCGGCCGCCCCGGTCCCCGACCTCCGCCCGCCCGATGTGATTGCGCTCGCCGAGCTCGAGGCGCTGCGCGCGGCGGGGCTCGCCGAGTGCGGGCGCTTGAAGGAGCACTACACACGCCTTACCGCCACCGTTCGCTCGTACCTCGAGCGGCGGTTCGGCTTCCCGGCGGTCGATCTGACGACGAGCGAGATCCTCGCCGCCTTTGCCGCTCGGCTGCGTCCGGGCGACGCGGCGCGCCCTGTGGCCGAGCTCGAAGCTGAGCTCGCTCGTCTGCTCATGGCAGCGGACCTCGTCAAGTTCGCGCGCTACGAGCCGCCGGCGGCGGTGGCGGCGGGCGAGGTGGATCGCGCGGCGGAGCTCGTGCGGGCGACCGCGGCGCGGCCCGCGCTCGCTGCGGGCGAGGGCACGGCCACGCCCACCAGGGAGGCGGTGACCCGATGAGGCTCGCCCATCCCTGGCTCCTCCTCCTTCTTCTCCTCGTGCCGCTCATTCTCCTCCGCGAACGGAAGCGGCGGCGCGAGGTCGAGGCGGCGCTCTCCATGCCCGAGACCGCGGTGTTCAGGGCGGCGGGCGGGAGCTTCCGCACGCGACTCCAGCGCCTCCTCATGCCGCTCGAGCTCGTCGGGCTCATCCTGACCGTGCTCATCCTCGCGCGCCCGCAGACCGGGGTGAAGGAACGCGAGGTGGTGAGCGAGGGCATCGACATCGTCCTCGCCCTCGATGTGTCGGGCAGCATGCGGGCCGAGGATTTCAGGCCGAACCGGCTCTCGGCGGCCAAGGAAGTGGCCAAGCGGTTCATCGCCGGCCGCCAGGGGGACCGCATCGGTCTCGTCGTTTTCTCTGCCGACAGCTTCACCCAATGCCCGCTCACGCTCGACTATGGTGTCCTCTCCGATCTGATCGACCAGGTGGATTTCGGGATGATCGCCGACGGCACCGCCATCGGCATGGGCATCGCGAACGCCGCCAACCGGCTGCGCGCGTCACCCGGGAAGTCGAAGGTGGTGATCCTCTTGACCGACGGTGTCAACAACGCCGGGCGCATCGATCCGATCACCGCCGCCGGTCTCGCCAAGGCGCTCGGCATCCGCGTCTACACCGTGGGTGCCGGTGTGGAGGGGGAGGCGCCGTATCCGGTGGACGATCCAGTCTTCGGCCGGCGCACGGTGATGATGCGCTCGACGATCGACGAGGACGTGCTCCGCCGGATCGCGGCCACGACCGGTGGGGAGTTCTTCCGGGCCCGCGATCAGGGAACGCTCGCGGCCATCTACGACCGCATCAGCGACCTCGAGAAGACCAAGGTCGAGACTCGCGAGTACGTCCGCTACGACGAGCTCGGCCCCCTCCTTCTCCTCCCGGCGTTTGTCATCATCGGGGTCATCTTGTTGCTCGAATCGACTCTCCTCCTCAAGGTGCCGTGATGCGTTTCGCCGCTCCCGAGTTCCTGGCGCTCCTCTGGGTCGTGGTGGCGCTCGCCGTGATCCGGCTTGCCGCCCGCTGGGTGCGCGCGCGGCGGGTGCGCGCCTTCGCCGCACCCGGGCTCTACGCGGGGCTCGCCCCCGAGCTCGGTCCGGTCCGCCGCGGGCTCCGCGACGCGCTCCGGCTCCTCGCGCTCGCCTCACTCGTCCTCGCCCTCGCTCGCCCGCAGTTCGGCCAGCGCCTCGCGGTGCTCAAGCGCGAGGGGATCGACCTGGTGGTCGCCGTCGACACCTCGGCCTCGATGCTCGCGGAGGATCTCAAGCCCAACCGGCTTGCCGTGGCCAGGCGCGCGGTCGTGGGGCTGTCGGAGCGCCTGCGCGGCGATCGGCTGGGCATCGTCGTCTTCTCGGGATCGGCCTTCATCCAGTGCCCGCTGACGCTCGACGCCAAGGCCGCGCGCCTCCTGATCGACGCGATCGGCCCGGAGACGGTGCCCGATCCGGGCACAGCGCTCGAGGCGGCGATCGATCGCGCCGACCAGGCCTTCGCCTCCGAGGAGAAACGCTTCAAGGCGCTCGTGCTCTTCACGGACGGCGAGGAGACTGCCGGCGACCCGCTGGCCGCAGCCCGGCGCGCGGCGGAGAAGGGCGTGCGCATCTTCACGGTCGGACTCGGTGCCGAGCGGGGAGAGCCGATCCCGCTCCGGAACTCCGCGGGGCAGGTCGTCGGTTACAAGAAGGATCGGAGCGGGGAGGTCGTCCTCTCCCGGCTCGACGAGGTGATGCTCAGGCAGGTGGCCGAGATCGGGAGCGGCCGCTACTTCCGGGCCACCCCGGCCATGACCGAGCTCGACGAGCTGTACGCGGAGATCGACCGCATGGAGAAGCGCGAGATCGAGGGCGGCTTCAGCGCCCATTACGAGGATCGCTTCCACTGGTTCGCGGTGGCTGCCTTCGTCCTGCTCGCTGCCGCGAGGCTCCTCGGCGAGCGGCGGACGCTGGTCCGGGCAGCGCGAGCTCACGCGGCGCTCGCCGTCGCTCTTCCGCTTGGTGTCGTGCTCGCGCTCGGCCTCGCGCCGGTTCCGGCCGGGGCCGCTGCGGCGGCTGCCGATCTCGTGCACGACGGGAATCGCGCCCTTGCCCGCGGGGATGCCGAGGCAGCGGCGAAGCGTTACCTTGAAGCGCTGGCCGAGGAGCCGGACAATCCGGTCATCCAGTACAACCTCGGCAATGCGCTCTACACCGGGCAGCAGTTCCCGGATGCGGACGCCGCCTACGGCGCGGCGGTGGGGCGGGCCGACTCGGTCCTGACCGGGGCGCTCAGCTACAATCTCGGCAACTCGCTCTTCCGCCAGGGGCGCTATGGCGAGGCGGCGGATGCGTACAAGCGAGTGCTCCGCCGGAATCCGGCGGATGAGGACGCCCGCTGGAATCTCGAACTCGCGCTCCGCAAGCAAGAGGAGGAGCAGAAGAAGGAGCAGGACCAGCAGAACCAGGATCAGCAGCAGGACCAGCAGAACCAGGATCAGCAGCAGGAGCAGCAGAACCAGGATCAGCAGCAGGAGCAGCAGAACCAGGAGCAGCAACAAGAACAGCAGCAACAGGAGCAGCGGAACCAGGAAGAGCCGCAGCAGGGCGAGAGCGCGCCGGAGCCCGATCAGGCGCCGGAATCGATGGGGGAGGAGCAGATGACCGCGGCCGAAGCGGCCCGGTTGCTCGAGGCGCTGGGCAATGAAGAGCAAGAGCTGCTCCGGGAGCGCTTCCGGGCGCGAGGGCGGCGGGTCGATGTGGAGAAGGACTGGTAGCGTGGATCGGCGGAGGCATGCGGACAGGAGGCTCGCGGGCGCGGGGCCGGTCGCCGGCGCCGCGCTCCTCGCCCTCGCCCTTCTCGGCGCCGCGGTCCCGGCCGGCGCCGCGATCCAGGTGGAGGCACATCTCGATCGCGATCAGGCGGCCGTTGGAGAGCGCGTGACGCTCACGGTCACGGTGAACGGGGACGGAGATGCAGCGCGCCCGGAGCTGCCGCCGCTTCCTGACTTCGCGATCTACCCGGCCGGGACCTCGCGCAACTTCTCCTTCGTGAACGGGCGCATGGCGAGCGCGACGGTCTACACGTACATCCTGGCACCGAAGCACGAAGGATCGTTCGAGATTCCGCCGATCGGCGTCACCGCGGGCGGGACGCGCGCCACCTCGAGTTCCCTCCGGATCACGGTCGTGGCCGAATCGCAGGCGCCGCCGCCCGGGACGACCCCCGCACCGCCGCCTGGCGCCTCCGATCCGCGTGGCCGGCGCCCGCGCGGCCGCGATCCGCGCGCGGTCTTCGTCACCGCCGATGCGGATCCGGCCCATCCGTACGTCGGCGAGCAGGTGACGCTCACTGTGCGCTTCTACCAGGGCGTGCGTTTGCTCCAGCGCCCGGACTACAAGCCGCCGGCCGCGACCGGCTTCTGGGTCGAGAACCTGCCTGGTGAGCGCACCTACTACACCGAGGTCGAGGGGCGCCGCTATCACGTGACGGAACTCCGCACCGCGCTCTTTCCGACCGCCGCCGGCGAGCTCGTGATCGGACCGGCCACCGTCGATTGCATGATCGAGACCGATCCGTTCGGAGTCGATCCGTTCAGTCTCTTCCGGGGCGGGCTCGGCATGGGCGAGCCGCGCGCGGTCGAGTCGCGTCCGATCACGATCCAGGTGCGCGCGATCCCGCAGGCGGGGCGGCCGCCGGACTTCTCGGGAGCGGTCGGCCGCTTCACGATCGCGGCCCGGCTCGAGCCGGAGACCGTCCGGGTCGGCGAGGCGGCTACCCTCACCGTGACCCTCACCGGCCAGGGCAACGTTCGGGCCCTCGCCGATCCGATACTGCCGACGATCCCGGGCATGCGGAGCTTCGATTCGGGGAGCGAGGTCACGGACCAGAACACGGGCGGGACCGTGGGTGGCGTGAAGAAGCTCACGCGGGTCTTCGTGCCCGAGACCTCCGGGAGCTACGTGATCCCGGCCGTCACCTACCCGGTGTTCCGGCCGGACCGGGGTGTCTTCGAGGTGGTCGCGACCCAGCCGATCCCGCTCGCGGTGGTCGAGGCAGGCGCCGGCGGCGTGCCCGTCCCGGCGCGGACCGTCGTCGCCCCGCAGGGCGGGGCGGACCTGCGTTTCATTCGTCTCGGCGATCCCGGGCTCGTGCTTCATCGCAAGAACCCGTGGGCCAACGCAGTGTTCTGGATCCTGCAGGTGTTGCCGCTCGCCGCCTTGGCCGGCATCTTCCTGTATGCGCGTCACGAGGAACGCGTGGCCACCGATCAGGGCTACGCGCGGCTCCGCCGTTCGGGCAAGGACGCGCGCCGGCGGCTCCGCCATGCGCGCGGGGCGCTCGAGCGCGGGGATGGACGCGCGTTCCACGCCGCCGTCGCCCAGGCCCTCATCGGCTATGTGGCCGACCGCGCCAACCGGCCGGCGCCGGGGCTCACCATGGACGCCGTGCGCGCGGTCTTCGCCGGCCGCGGGATCGATCCCGGGCTCGCCGATCGCTTCGCCGGCTGTCTCGAGCGGTGCGATTTCGGACGCTTCGCGCCGGCCGCCGGGACTGCCGAGCGCGAGCTCCTGGCCGAGGCGGAGGAGCTTCTCACCTCCCTGGCGCGGGCCGGGCTGTGACGGGGGCGGGCCCGGGGAGGGCATGGTGGGGGAGGTAGAGGTGACTCACGCATTGTGGAGCGTGGTTTCGCGGATGCGGTCGGCCCCGGCCGGTGGCCGGGGTGGCCGTTCCACCCGTTCCACCCGTTCCACCCGGTCCACCCGGTCCACCCGGGCCACCCCGGCCACCCGGTCCACCCGGGCCACCCGGTCCACCCCGGCCACCCGGGCCATCCTCGGTCTTGTGCTCCTGGCCCTGGCCGCCCGTCCCGTCGCCGGCCAGGTCGCGGCGGGCGTTGCCCCGGCCGGCTCGACGGCCCCGGCCGTCGACCCGGCCCGGAGCCTGGTCGGGGATCCTCGCGAGCTCTTCGCGACCGCCAATCGTCTCTACGAGGAAGGCAGGTTCGCCGAGGCGGCTGCCACCTACGGCGCAGTGGCCGCGGCCGGCTACGCCTCGCCGACCCTCTATTTCAACCTGGGCAACGCCCTGCTCAAGGCCGGCGAGCTCGGCGAGGCGATCGTCTACTATGAGCGGGCCAGGGCGCTCACGCCCCGGGCCGAGGACATCCGGGTGAACCTGGCGTACGCGCGGAGTCTCACGGTGGACGTCCTCCCCGAGGCTGGTGGTTCCGCCTTCCTGAGCGGTCTCGTCCGTCTCCGGGACTCGGTGTCCGCCGCAGAGGCGCTCCTGGCGGCGGCGATCGCCTGGTGGGTGACGGCCAGCGCGCTCGCGATCGCGCGGCTGCGCCCGTCGCTCCGCCGGTTCGCACGCGCGCTGCTGGTCGTCGGGGTCCTTGCGCTCTGCGTGTCCGGGGCGCTCGCGGGCATCAAGGTGCACGAGGCGGCGGCAAGCCGGCGTGCGTTCATCGTGATTCCGGACGTGGCGGTGCGCTCGGGTCCGGGCGACACCTTCACGGCCCGCTTCACGCTGCACGAGGGGACCGGCATCGAGGTCCTGCGCGAAGCCGGGGGCTGGACCGAGATCCAGCTCACCGAGACCATGAACGGCTGGGTGCCGCGGGAATCGCTCGCCGCGCTCTAGAGCCACGCTCTGGAGCCGGCGCGCACCATTCCCTCGCGGTGCTCGAACGCCCCGCTGCCGGGGCCAGGGAATCCGCGGCGCGCGAGCGCCGGCTCGCGGGTTTTCGAGAACGCGATGGATACCGGTTACATCCTCGTCACGATCACCTTCGCCGTGGCGGCCGTAGCATTTCTGCTCGGCCTGGTGATCGTGCGCGAGGGTCCGCGGCAGCGGCTCAACTGGATCACCGCCGGCATGCTCTTCTGCGGCGGCGCGGGTGCCCTCCTCGGGGCCATCGACTTCATCGCCGCACTGCGCGAGGCCAAGATACTCCGCGCCCAGGGCGGCCTCGTGCGCAACTTCGCCTTTCTCTGGGAGTTCTTCTTTCCGACCTTCCTCCTGTTCACGCTCTATTTCCCGACCGAGCGGCGCGTCGTGCGCCGTGCCCCGTGGCTCGGTTGGATGCTCTTCCTGCCGTATCTGTTCCACTTCGCGCTGCTCCTCGCCGGGAGCGACAACGCCGGGCGGTTCCGCTTCCTGGCGCTCGCCGAGCGCTACCCGAGTCTCGAGCCGATTCTCGATTTCGCAGGTCTCGCGCTCTTCCTCCTCTACCGGCTGAATGCCGCGCTCTTTCCGCTCGTCAACCTGGCGGCGATGCTCGGCGCCACCTGGCTCCTCGCCTCAGCCTACCGCGATACGCCGAATCCACGGCTCCGCGTCCAGGTTCGGATCGTGCTCGCGGGGCTCGGCGGCTGCCTCGCCCTCTACTCGATCGCGACCCTCGTCCCGGTGCTCACCGGCTTCCGCCTGAGTCCGGTCGTGCGCGCCACCCTCATCGTGTCCGGCCTCACCCTCGGCAGCCTCGCCATCGCTTACGCGATCGTGCGCCATCGCTTCCTCGACGTGCAGATGCTCGCGCGCCGCTCGATCCTCTACGGCGCAGCGACCGCCGCCGCCCTCGCGCTCTACATCGTCCTGGTCCGCCGCCTGAACGTCGCGATCGCCGGCTTCATCGGCATCGAGGCCGATTACATCCAGACCGCGGTCCTCGTCGTGGCCCTCCTTCTCTTCCAGCCTCTGGTCGCTCGCCTCGAGGATGTGCTCGAGCAGGTGATGCTGGGCGACCGCGCCGACTACCGCAACGTGCTGCGCGGGCTGTCCCGCGACGTCTCGACCGTGCTCGATCTCGGCGACCTCGGGCGGAAGGTGGGTGACATGCTCGCCGGGAGCATGATGGTGGATTGCGGATGCCTGATCGTCCGCCCCGCTCCCGGCTCGCCGCTCGTGCACGTGGCCGGCTTCGGCCGGCAGGAGGCCGATCCGGTGCTCATTCGAGCCCTCGAGGAGCGCGTGATCAGCGCTGGGACGTCCGATCTCGTCGACGCGGACGAGCTGCTCGCCGGCACCGGTCTCGTGCCCCCGGTGCGGTTCATGCTCGTGCCGCTGCGCCACGGCGGTGAGCTCCTCGGCCTCCTCCTCCTCGGGCGCAAGGTGACCGGCACCGGGTTCAACGCCGAGGACCGAGCGCTCCTCGCCACGCTCGGCGATCAGATCGGGGTGGCGATCAAGAATGCGCATCTCCACCGCGCCTCGGTGGCGAAGACGCTCCTCGATGAAGAGCTGAGCTTCGCCCGCAACGTGCAGCAGAGCTTCCTGCCGGCCGAGTTCCCGCCGATGCCGCCGCTCGACCTGTGGGCGCACAACGTCCCCTCGAAGGTCGTGAGCGGGGACTACTACGACGTGGTGCCGATCGGCGAGCACGAGGTCCTGATCGCGATCGGCGACGTGTCGGGGAAGGGCGTCCCGGCGGCGCTCCTCATGTCGATGCTGCGCGCATCGCTCCGCACGCAGGCCCGCGAACCGATCAACCTGTGCGAGATGATGCGGAGTCTGAATCGCTTGATCTTCGAGTCGACGAGCGAGCGCGAGTTCGTGACCTTGTTCCTCGCCCGCGTGGACTGTCGCGGGCTGCGCGTGCGCTACTCGAACGGCGGGCACAACCCGCCGCTGCTCCGGCGCGAGGACGGCCGCCTGGAACGTCTCGATCGGGGCGGGCTCCTCCTCGGGGCGTTCGACGGCGTGGAGTTCGAGGAAGGAGAAGTCCATCTCGATCGCCGCGACATGCTCGTCCTCTACACGGACGGCCTGACCGAAGCTGTGGACTCGACGGGTGACATGTTCGGCGACGAACGGCTCGAGGCGGCGGTGCGTGCTCTCGACCCGGGCACCTCGGCGCGCGATCTGCTTTTCTCGATCGAGGGGGCGTGCCGGATATTCTCCGACGGGATCGATTTCGAGGACGACCTGACGGTGCTCGTCCTCCGGGTCGATGGCGAGTGCGGCGCGAACGGCGATGGGGCGGAGGCCGGGGCGGAGGCCGGTGGGGTCCGTGCTGGTGGGGTACCTGCGAGCGCGGCGCCAGCGGCCGGACCGCCTGCGGTCGGGCCGCCGCTGCACCGCTCCGGTGAGGTGACCCCGGCCGGGCCCGGTTCCGGTCCCGTGCGCATCGAGGATCCGCCCTGGACCTGACTCCGCCGACCCGGAGACGGTGCGCTCGGTCCGCGCGAAGGCGCTCGTGGCGGCGCCAGTCACCCGGCCCCCGCGCACGTTGCTCTGGCTCCATGCATGCGCTAATCTCGTCGGTTCATATTGGCGGCGGCGTCGATCAGGCGGCAGTCCGTGCCCGCCCCGGCCCCGGAGGATCGCACCCGCCGGCCTCGCGTCTTCGCGGTCCGCCCGCGCCGGTCTCTGGAGGAATGGGATGCCATGAAGATTTCCCGGGCCGACAAGGATGGCATTGTGGTGTTGCAGGTCTCCGGGAAGCTCATGGGGGGACCGGATGCCGATGCCTTCGATCAGCAGCTGAAGCAGATCCTCGGCGAAGGGGGGCGGAAGATCCTCGTGGATCTGGGGGACGTGACCTGGGTCAACTCGACCGGCCTCGGCATCCTGATCGCCGGCCACGCGCAAGTGGGCCGGGCGGGCGGCGAGATGAAGCTCTGCAAGGTCTCGCGGCGCGTCGAGAGCATTCTGATGGTGACCCGCCTCAACATGATCTTCGAGAGCTACGCCGACGAGTCACAGGCCCTGGCCAGCTTCTAGGAGCGAGCGAGCACGACTATGTCTGACCGCCACGGCGGCGCCGTAGAACTGGTCATCCCGGCCCAGCTCGAGTTTCTCGATCTCGTCGACAACGTCGTCGAGGCCGTGAACGAGCTCATGCAGTTCGACGAGGATGCGAGGACGGCCGTCTCCATTTCGGTCGTCGAGGCTGGCACCAACGCCATCCAGCACGGTTGCCGGCGCAACGGCTCGGGCCGCATCCACCTTCGCTTCGAGGTCGGCGAGGAGGCGCTCACGGTCGTCGTGCACGACCCGGGCGCGGGCTTCGATCTCGCGCGCGTGCCTGATCCGACGAGTCCCGAGAACCTCCTCCGCGAGCGGGGTCGCGGCATCTTCATCATGCGACAGATGATGGACGAGGTGGACTTCAGCTTCGACCAGGGCACGACCGTGCGCCTGGTCAAGCGCCGCCGCTAGGCGGCGCCGGCGGGTACCGGCCGCCATGACGAGCCTCGGCCGCGCGCTTCTCCTTCTTCTCGCTCTCCTCGTCCTGCGCTATCTCACGCGGCCGCGGCGGAAGCTGCCCCACGAGCAACTGCCCCGCCGCTTCGCGCCCCGCTGGCGGCACCGCGAGCCGGCCGGGGAGCCCGGGCGGCGGCGTCTCTCCTTCCGGCGCTGAGGCGTCAGTCCCGGGACGGCGGCTTCTGCACGTCGGGGCGGGTGACGCGGGGCCCCGATTTCTGCTTCGCGGGAGGATGATCCTCGCGCCCGAAGTGGATGAAGTGATGGCGCTGGCCCCCGTCCAGATCGCCGTCCAGCCCGTAGCCCGACATCTCCTTGCCGGGCTGGAAGGCGATGCTGGCCGTGAACACGCCCTCGTTGGTCACCGCCCCGGCCAGGTGGAAACCGGCGCTCAGCTCGCTCTCGAATCCGTAGCGCAGCGCGAAGTCATCGCTCCCGTCCTCACGGAAGAAGAGGTCGGCGGCGAGGGTCAGGCGGCGGTCGAGGATGTGAAGTGCCAGGCCCGGAGCGATGTTGCGCTCGAGACGCCCCCCGATGTAGTGCGGGCTGTTCAGGTGCAAGACGCGCAAGGCGAGCGTTACCCGGGGATGGGCTTGCGTGGCCACCGAGAAGCCGTAGGTGAATGCATCGTCGGCGCCCGCCACGTCGTTCACGTAGTACGCGACATCGCTCCCCACGACCCAGCGGCCGCTCTGTCCAGCCACGCCAACGGCGTAGTGATCCTCGCTGTAGTCGGGCGCGTCGGGCAGGCGATGATCCACGTGGCGGTAGGAGAGGAGAAAGCGGCGCACCTGCCAGAGGACATCGCCGCCGGAGAGCCGATCGCCCACCACCTCGGCAGCGAGGAGCATGCGGTTGTCCGGGACGAAGGCCGCGGCCGCCGGGAGCGTGAGACCGGCGGCGGGGCCGGCGGCCGTGGCGAGGAAGTTGCCGCGCGCAACTGGAAATGGCTCGCCGTCGTTCGTCCCGAGCTGGGCGTGGGCGCGCCGGGGGGCGCTGGCAGCGAGGACGAGGACCGCGGCCGCGAGGGCGAGCCGCCGCGCGGGGGCGAGTCGCCGCGCGGCGCCGCCAAGGGGGAGGGGAAGGCGAAGCATCAACTCTCTCCGGGGTGGCCTGGTCGTACGGCGATCGGGTTCCCGGGGCACGAGGCGGGAGTGTGGCGCGAGGAGACCGTCCGGCGCAAGGGGTTCGAGTCGCTCCGGGTTCGATTAGAATGCTGGCGGCCGCTAGAGGCTAGAATGCCAGCGGCCGCCCGTCCTCATTCCGACCGAGGAGAGGTCCGTCCGATGTCGATGCGTCTGTCGCTGCGTTCCATCTCGACGATCGCTCTCGCCGTTGCCGCATCGGGGCTCGCACTGGCGCCGGGGCCGGTCCTCGCGCGGCGCGTGCTCGTGACGGCCGCCGGCCCGCGGTCGCTCGGCGATTCGCTCGCCGCGGCATGGCCCGGGGACACGCTTCTCGTCGGTCCCGGGCGCTACGTCGGCGTGCTCCGTGTTCCCGATCGCGTTGCACTGATCGCCATCGGCGGCCGCGACTCCACCATTCTCGACGGGGCGGGGGACGGTCCGGTCGTTCTGTTCACGCAAGTGAGCGCGGCGACTCTGCTCGAAGGGTTCACGATCACCGGCGGGGTGCTCGCGGCGGCGGAGGGAGACGGCGCCGGCATTCGCTGCGAGCGCGGCGCGAGCCCGCGGCTCAACCTGAATCGCGTGATCGGCAATCGAGCGCTGGGGGCCGACGCGCGCGGTGGGGGCATCGCATGCCTCGACGGGTCGAACCCGGTCATCTCCAACTCCCTGATCGCCGAGAACGAGGCGGCATTCGGCGGCGGCATCTATGTCGGCAAGCGCAGCGGGTGGGGCTCGTCACCGGTGATCGGCGCCAACCTGATCGATCGCAACCGCGCGCGCCGGCAGGGCGGCGGGATCGCCGTGACGCACGGCTCGGAGCCGGTCATTCTCATGAACGTGATTGCGCGCAATGCGGCCGGCGCCGGCGGCGGCGGACTGAGCGTGGATCGCGGTCAACCGCGCATCGAGGAGAACGTCGTGTGGGCGAACAGCGATTCCGCGGGCGTCGCCGGCGGGCTCCTGCTCGCCAACTACGCCGCGCCGCGGGTCGAACGCAACATCATCGCGGAGAACTCGGGTCCAGGGGTGAGCTGCGAGGCGCAGGCGCAGGAGTGGCAGGACTTTCGCTGCAATGACGTGTGGGGGCATGCGGGCGGCGACTTCGCGCCGGGCTGCGCCGTGTACCCGGGGAATCTGAGCGTGGATCCCCGATTCTGCGCCGCGGCCGACGGTCGCTTCGGGCTCCGCCCCGACTCGCCCTGTCTAGCTGCGCCCGGGTGCGGCCGGATCGGAGCCTATGGACTGGGCTGCTCGGTGGGGGACGCGACACCGGGCCGCATTCCCGGCGCGCCGCGCTAGGGCCGGGCGACGCCTCGGGGCCGGGCGCCCCGCCCCAGGGCCGGGCAGCGCCAGGGCCTGGCGCCACTTCAGCGCCGGCCCCCGGGCATCATGCTCCGGAAGTCCTCCTCCTGCCACGCCCCATCGACCCAGCGATAGAAGGTCACGCGGTGGGACATCTCCGTGTCCGAGTAGACGAACTCCTCGGACGCCCCGGCGCTCGCTCGCTTCGAGTAGTGGGAGCGGCGCTCGAGGACGACGGGCCGCGACACGCGCTCAAGGCGCATGCGTCCACCAGGGCCCTCGAACTCGATCTCCTCGATCCGTCCCGGGCCGGGAGCGAGCGGGTGCTCGACGTCGCGGGTGACCTTGAACGTGTCGCGGATGCGCTCGGTCATCTCGTACCAGCGCTCATCGTTCACCAGGGATCGCCTCCTCTCGAGAAACCCCGTGTCGGGGCCGGGCTCGAGCCTGCCGTCCAGCGCGAATCGGATTGCCAAACCGGCTCAAAAATGGTACTTTAACACGTCGCCGGGGGGTCGGGCGGTCCCCCGCAGGGAGCCGCTTCGGGCCCGGCGGGTCGGTCCACGAACCGTCTTCGGTCTGCGCATCGCCTCGAGTCCCAAGGCCCCGGTCATGAGGCCCTAGGCCGGCCTTCCGGAGGCCGGGATCCGTGACGGAGGTTCGCCGTCGATAGCGCTCGAGCAAGGACCGGCCGCCTTCCGTGGCTGGTCGGGGGCCTGTGCCTTCTGGTTGCCGGCGCGCCGCTCACGGTCAACGCCTTCGGTGCGGAGTACCGGGCCGGATTCCAGGTGCTGTCACTCGGTCTCGGTCTCGTGGCGCTCGGCGATCCTGGGCTAGCGAAAGTGCTCCTCGCAGGGCGGCCGCGGAGCGTGGTGCTCCCGCTCGTCGCCCTGTGGATATACGTCATCGCGCGAGTCCCGTCGACGCTCGATCCGCCGGCAGCTCTCGGGCAAGTGCTCGAACGCACTGCGCTCGGGACCGTCATCGTGATCCTCGCGTCGGGGGTGATCGGCGATGGCCGGCGCGCCGTGATCCGAGCCGGGCTCCTGGGCATGGCGGTCGTCGCCGTCTGGGGCATCGCGCAGCGGGCCGGCGTGCATCCGTTTCTCGATCCATCGATATGGCGCCCGAGCCGGCCCACGCGGCCGCTCGGGACGCACAACCTGATGGGTGTGTACCTCGCCACCTGGCTGCCGGTCGGGGCGGCCGTGGCGCTTGCGGCGACCGGGTGGCGGAAGGTCGGCTGGGGAGCGGTCGCGCTCCTCGGTCTTGCGTGTCTCTTGTTGAGCGAATCGCGGGGGGCATGGCTTGCGCTGGCCGTTGCCCTGGTCGCCATGGGGCCGTGGCTCATGCGCGGGGGCACCGGTCACGTCGCTGCCGCGTGGCGGCGCGATCGACGCGGGGCCTGGATCCTGGTTCTCGCGGCGCTCATCGTGACGGCGGCATGCGCCGGCTCGGTGGTGGCCCGCCTGGGAACACCCGAGAGCTCTGGCCTCCTCGCCGGGGATGCACCCGCTGGTGACCGCTTCGAGCGAGCGCCGGCGCGTGCAGAGCCGGTGGGACGTGCGGAGCCCTCGGGTCATGCAGATGGGGCATCGCGCGCCGAGCCGGCCGGGGCGAAGGCGCTCACGAGCTTCGAACGCCGCGCGCTCGTCGCGCGCACGGCGATCGCTCTCGTGGAAGAGCGGCCTCTTGGCGGCTACGGGCCCGGGAGCTTCCGTCTCGCGTTCTACACGGCGCGGCCGCCGCTCATGCAGCGGCTCGAGGCCGAGACCGGCGAGACGGCGGTCCATGCCCATAGCGACCCGCTCGAGATCGCGGCCGAGTACGGACTCGTCGGGCTCTTGCTCGTCGTGGTCTGGCTCGGACTCGCGGCGTGGCGTGCGTTCGGCGCGATCGATCCGCGCCCCGGGATCGGCCCGGGCGGCGGGTCGGCGCGCGCGAGAGCGAGAGCAGCAGCGGACGCGCTGGTTGAAGCCGGGCTCGTCGCCGGTGGCATGACCCTGGGGATCCATGCCGTGGTCGACTTCCCGCTCCACGAAGCGCCGACCGCGCTCATCGGCGCGGTGTTCCTGGGGCTTGCGGCGGGCGAGCGAGTGGCGCCACCCGTGGTGCGGCCAGGCCGCCGCCCGGGAGTGCTCCTGGCGATGCGCCTCGGCGCAGGTGCGCTCCTGATCGCGGGGATCGCCGGAGCAGTCGCCGTGGCGGTGTCGGATCGCGCCTATCGGCGCGCGTACGCGGTGCTGTCGAGCGGCGATCTCGCGGGTAGCGAGCGGTGGCTCGAACGGGCCCGGCGCTGGGCGCCAGATCAGGCCCGCGACTGGGTGGCTTGGGGGGAGGTGGCGCGACACGAGGCCCGTCTGGCGACGAGTGCCGCGGAGCGCACCACGGCCCTCGAGGCGTCGGCGGTGCGCTTCGGCGAAGCCGCCAGGCGCGAGCCGCAGATCGCCTCTCGGTGGTTTCGCGCAGCCACCTCGCTCGATGAGGCGCGGGCCGCCGGCGCGGCGGTGAGCGTGGATTCGGTACGGGCGTTTCTCGATCGAGCGCTCGCGCTGAATCCGTATCTCGGACGCGCTCGCGCGCGGCGTGTAGCGCTAGCGCGCGAGGAGCGAGACTGGGCGAAGGTCACGGCCGTGCTGGCCGCCGGGGATAGCGTGTCCCCGGGAGATCCGGGGCTTGCGCTCGAACGCGGACGACTCCTCGGCCTGCGCGGCGAGGCGGGGGGGGCGCTCGTCGAGTTCGATAGGGTCGCGCGGGGGAGCAACCGAGAGGCCGCAGGCATGGCGCTCGATGAGATCGCGGCGCTGGCGCGGGTTGCCGGGGAGCGCGTCGCGACCGGTGCGGCGCCGCCGGTGGCGGATCCGGTGGGCCGCCTCGAGTTGCTGGCGCACGACGAGGGTCTCGACCTCGCGGTCCGGGCCGGAGCTGCTCGATTGCGCGGCGACGTGGCCGTGGCGAGCGGCGATCTCGATGGCGCCCGGGCATGGTACGCGGAGGCCGCGACCGCGAGCCCGGGAAGCCCGGAGGTCGAGCTCGGTCTGGGCAATGTGGCCTATGCGTCGGGCGACCTGGCCGAGGCCGGGCGGCGTTACCGCTCGGCGCTCGGCGGCCGACCTGAGATGGCCGAGGCCTGGCAGAACTTGGGACATGTGGCTCTCGCCAGCGGGGACACCGCGGGAGCGCTCCGCTCGTATGGGCGGGCGCTCGCGCAGCAACCCGCGAACGCGGCGCTGCGCGCTTACGTGGAGCAGATCACGGGACAGAGTGGCGAGGAAGGACAGCGATGAACGATAGCCGCGACGAACGGCCGTGAGTCGACGGGGTAGGGCGGCGAGGGCAGGCAGGAGGAAGCGCGACGAGACCGGATCCCGAAGGGGTTTGGCGTCGGAGCGCATCGGCGCCCGGGAGCGAGCTGTCTCGGCGAGACAGCTCGGAGCCGGGCGCGAAGCGATGAGTGGCGGGCGTGTCCGTCACGGTTAGCAGCACGACGAGACCGCCGCTCGAGAGGCGGCTCGAAGCACCATGAGTGCCGTGCACACACGCTCGAGAGGAGGAAGGTTCCCATGCAGTCGGCAAGAATGATGCTGTTAGCCCTCCTGGCGACGGTGCTGGTCGGGTTCCTGGTCCCTGGGGGGGCCGCCGCCCAGACCGGCCCGCTGGGGGCCGGCACGGTCCCGGACCCGAAGCCCCTGGAACCGCAGCCATGCACGC
>Ga0316626_10000317_pt1 | contig 17927 bp, 16 predicted proteins | sample OWC_Aug_T1_C1_D5_FD_207656 | JGI IMG/M metagenome (GOLD analysis project Ga0316626, IMG submission 207656) | Wetland soil microbial communities from Old Woman Creek delta, Ohio, United States - OWC_Aug_T1_C1_D5_A | ecosystem: Environmental > Terrestrial > Soil > Wetlands | place: USA: Ohio...
CAGGTCGGCCCGCAGGCGCGCCTCGCGTTCCACCATCGAGCTGTCCATCCGATCGGTCGTCACTTAGCCGAGCCTGGCGAGATTCGCCACCGCCCCCCCGCTCACCCATGCCGGAGTGCCTCGACCGGCCGCAGCCGTGCCGCACGCCACGCGGGGCCGAAGCCGCCGGCAACGCCGATCAGCAGCGCAATGACGAAGGCGCTGCGCAGGTCCGCCAGACTGAGCCGCAAAGTGACCATGTTGGTCGTAAACGTCGCCGCGTTGAACGTGATGTTGCCGAGCGCCCAGCGGACGAGCGACGCGCCCACCACCGCGAGCAGTGCCCCCATCGCGAAGCCGACGGCGGACAACGCCAGCGCCTCGATCTGAAAAGCCGTGAGGATCGCCACCCGCGAGAAGCCGAGCGCGCGGAGGGTCCCGATCTCCGCACGACGCGCCTGCACCGCGGCGTACATGGTGTTCGCCGCGCCGAAGCCGGCGCCGATTCCGGCCAGCACCGCAATGCCGATCACGAGCACGTAGAGCGAGTTAGCCGACTCGGCCTGCTTCGCGTAGTAATCGGTTTCGGCAGTGGCCTCGAGGGCAAAGCGCGGATCGCTCTCGATGCGCCGCTGCAGCCGCCCGAGATCGGTGGAGGTGGCGGCGCGCAGGCGAAAGCCCGAGTACGGCCACGTGCGTTTCGCATCGTTGGCCAGTTCGCGCACATCGACCCAGACCTCGCTCTCGAAGGACGAGCCCCCCGCTTCGAAAATGCCCACCACTTTCCATCGGCGGTGGCCGAACTGCAGTTCGCTGCCGAACGCGGCACCGACGTAACGGCCGACCACCCCGCGCCCGACCACGGCTTCGCCGGAGCTCGGCGTGAACATCCGACCCTCCACCACCCGAACATCTGGGTGCACGGCGAGCGCCATCGGCTCGACGCCGCGCACGAGCACGTTGTCGCGGCCACCATCGAGGGTGCGGAAGAACGGCTGCACCACCAGCTCGGGCGAAATCAAGGGACGGTCCAAGCCGTCACGCGCGATACCATTCCAGAATCGGATTGCCCGAAAGGCTGCCATCGGCAGCATGCTCGATCCGTCGTTGCCAGATCCTTTCCGCAACACCACAAGGTTCATTGGCTCACCCGTGGTTACCAGCGTGCGCTTCAGGCTCGAGATCAGCGCCAGGAGCAGGCTGCACGCTGCCACCACCAGGGCGATGACGCCCGCCGTCATCAGCGTTCGCGCCGGGCGCGTGCGCAGGTTGCGCACGCTGTAGGAGATTGGCAGCAGCACGGCTCTCGACTTCATTCAGAAGACCTCGTGCAGCACTTCGACGACGGGCCGGCGAGCGGCGCCGTATGCCGGAACGCTGCCGGCGAGCAGTCCGATCAGGAGGGAGAGCGAAACGCCCTGGATGACGACCGGTGTCGTCACCATGAAGCTTCCGAGCGGGCCGAGCGCGGCCGACCAGCCGGAAAAGGCCCGCAACGCTCCCGTCAGAGCCCAGGCGAGCGCCACGCCGAGGACCCCGGCCAGCGTCGACAGCACGAGCGCCTCGGCAAACAGGGTCGTGAAGATCGCGTGGCGGCTGAAGCCCATCGACCGCAGGACGGCGATCTCGGTCGCCCGCTCGCGCACGGCCATGGACGCCGTGTTTGCCGCAATGAAGATGATGCACAAGGTCACCAGCCCGGTGACGATCAGGATGATCTTCACGAAACCCTGCAGCGAACCGAAGAAGCTGGCGAAGAAGCTCCGCTCCGTCTCCGATCCGGTCTCCGCGGAGCTGTTGCGCGACAGATCGTCGATGGCGCGCATCACCTGGTTCACGCGGTTCGGGTCGCGCACCTTCACCCAGATCGAGGTCACCACGCCCAACCCGCGGAACCCCCGCGCCTTCAACGCCTGGTCGAGATACTCACGGCTCAGCCACAGCAGTGGCGATCCCTCGTTGGGCATCTCCCCAACGATGCGGAGATCGAGGCTGAGGGGAAAGACGGTGCTGCGCAGCGTGATCCGGTCGCCGATCTTCCAGCCATACCGCTTCATCGTCTGGCGGCCGACAATGGCGCCGTCCCGGTAGCGCTGAAAGTCCGCGAGTTGGGCGGCGGGGACGTTGTAATCCGGATACACCGCGCCGATGTGCTCGGGCTCGACCGTGAAGTTCGGGAAGGTCACCTTCCCCTCCTCCTCGAAGGCGCCGCCGAACCACATCGTCGCCACCGCCGCTTCGACGCCGTCGACCTGACGCACCTTGCGGGCGAAGGAGTACGGAATCGGATAGACGATCCCGGCCTTGTTGTGGACGGAGATGCGGGTGTTGCTCGACACGCGGTTCATGATTGCGTCGAGCCCGTTGGGCATGGTGAGCAGCAAGCAGACGAGCATGACCGCCAACATGATGGCGCCGCCCGTCAGCGCGGTGCGCAGCTTGTTGCGCCCGAGATTGGCCAGGACCAGACGCGGATAGGTCATGGCGCCGTGCCGGGCGCACCGGCGGACGAATGGCCGGCCGCCAGCCGAATGGCTTCCGCGGCGCGGCCGGCGGCTTCACCCTCAAGAAGCACGCCTTTGTCGAGATGGTAGGCTTCGTCGACGAAGCGCAGGGCGCGGGGATCGTGAGTCACCATCACCACCGTCTTCCCGAAGTCGGTCCGCAGCTGTCGCAACAGCGCCAGCACCGCCTCGGCGTTGCGCGCGTCGAGGTCGCCCGTGGGCTCGTCCGCCACGATGATGTCCGGATCGGTGACGATGGCGCGTGCGATCGCCACCCGTTGCTGCTCCCCGCCGGACAACGTGCGTGGCGAGTGCTCGGCTCGCTGCTCCAGTCCGACGACCCGCAGCGCCGTCTCGGCGCGGCGGAGGCGCTCGCGCTTGTCGAGAGGGGTAAGCAGCAGCGGTAGTGCCACATTGTCACGCGCCGACAGCACGGGGATGAGGTTGAAGAACTGGAAGATCAGGCCGACGTGCCGCGCCCGCCACTGCGCGAGCTCGTCTTCCGACAGATCGTTCAGCCGCTGGCCGGCGACCATCACGCTTCCGGTGTTCGGCCGGTCGATGCCGGATACCAGGTTCAGCAGCGTGGATTTGCCCGAACCCGATGGCCCCATGAACGCCACGAACAGGCCGGCCGGAATCGCGAGCGACACGTCGACGAGGGCGTGGATTTCCTCCACCCCTCGGCGGTAGAGTCGGGACACGTTTTCGACCGCAATCACTGGCTGCATCAGGACGAGGGTAATGAAGCGATGAGCGATGAGCAACGAGGAGAGAAAGTCAAAAGGCAAAGGTCAAAACGCAAAAGTCAAAAGTTCAAAAAGGCTGACTCTTCGGACTTTTGCCTTTTGCGATTTGCCTTTTGACTCTTGCCTTGTCGCGTATCGCTTGGAGGACAAAGATGACGACGGAGTTCGAGACTCTCGCATACGCAGTGGACGGCTGCCTCGCCCGCGTCACGCTGAACCGGCCGGAGCGGCTGAATGCGATCAACCGGGCCATGCCCGGGGAAATCGAGGCCGCCGTCGCCGAGGCCAACCGTGACGGGCGCGTCCACGTGATCGTGCTGCGGGGGGCGGGCCGGGCGTTCTGCGCCGGGTACGACCTCGACTGGGGCACGCGCATCGAGACGGAAGCGCAGGCGCTGGCGCAGGGTGTCTGGGATCCGGTGCGGGACCTGCGGGTCATGGGAGCCAACGTCAAAGCCTACATGTCGCTGTGGGAGAGCCCGAAGCCGGTGATCGCCGGGATCCACGGCTACTGCGTCGGCGGCGGAACCGATCTCGTCCTCTGCGCCGACCAGATCATCGCCGCCGATGACGTCCGTTTCGGCTACCCGCCGTCGCGCGTCTGGGGCACCCCGACGACGGCGTTGTGGGTGTATCGTGTCGGCCTCGAACGCGCCAAGCGCCTCCTGCTCACCGGCGACGCGATCGACGGCCAGACCGCGGCCGCGATCGGACTGGTCGGACAGTCGGTCCCCGCCGATCGCCTCGATGCGGCAGTCGATGCGCTGGCGCAACGGATGGCGCAGCTCCCGATCAACCAGCTCGTCATGCTCAAGCTGCTGGTCAACCAGACCTTCGAGAACATGGGGTTGCGAACCACGCAGCTCATCGGGACCATGTTCGACGGCACCGCGCGGCACACGGCCGAGGGGATCGCCTGGCGCGATCTCGCCATGCGCGAAGGTTTCCGCGAAGCGGTGCGCCAGCGCGACGCGCCGTTCGGGGACTACGGGGAGGAGAAGAAGTAAGGATCAAGGGTGAAGTTAAGGCTCTTCTCTCGAGGAACGGAGGTGGTCGGATGAATGAGAAGGAAGCGGAGCGGGCCCACTACGAACGGCGTGGCGCGGCGGTGATCCTGCGCATCACACGACCGGAGCGCCGCAATGCCGTCGACGGACCGACCGCGGAAGCGCTCTGCGAGGCGTTTCGCCGCTTTGTCGCCGATGACGGGGCGCGGGTCCTCATCCTCACCGGCGATGAGAGCGCCTTCTGCGCCGGCGCGGATCTGAAGGCGATCCACACGCTCCGCGACCGCGACGAGGGGCCACTCGGCTTCTCGCGGCTGCACTCCCCGAAACCGACGATCGCCGCCGTGAACGGCTACTGTGTGGCCGGCGGGCTGGAGCTCGCCTTGTGGTGCGACGTGCGCGTGGTCGGAGAGAGCGCGACGTTCGGGTGCTTCGAGCGCCGCTGGGGCGTGCCGCTTCTCGACGGCGGCACGCAGCGGCTGCCGCGGGTCGTCGGTCTCGGCCGCGCCCTGGAGATGATCCTGCTCGGGCGCGCCGTCGCCGCCCGGGAAGCGCTGCAGTTCGGCCTCGCCAACATCGTCGTACCCGACGATCGTGTCCTGCCCACGGCGCTCGAATGGGCCGAGCTCATCGCCTCGTTCCCCCAACCGACGATGCTCGCCGATCGGGAAGCCGCCATCCGGGGCTTCGGGTTGCCGCTCGAAGATGGCCTCGCCCTCGAGCGCCGCCTCGGCTGGGTCACGGCGGGGGTTGGCGTCGAGGGCGCCGCCCGCTTCGCGTCGGGTGCGGGCCGCGGCGGAGCGGGAGTGCCGGGGACGGGAAGTCAAAAGGCAAAGGGCAAAAGGCAAAAGTCAGGAACTCGCGGACGTTGAACTTTCTTCCGCTCCTGCCTCCTGAGGGGTGTTCCTTTGAGGAGCCGAATGGCTCAGCACGATCTCCGCTCACCGCCGGCGGGGGCCGCGCAAGCGGAAGAGGCTGGCTGGGAGCACGGTGACAGCGGCCCCGGCGACGGCTCGGCTCCAGTCGTCCACGTGCAGTGGTTGCAGGTGCAACGGCACCGTGAGCGCTGGCGTCTGCACCAGCGCCACGGTCAGCGCCACTGTGGCGGCGGTGGTGAGGCGTGACACCGGCGTGCGCAGCCCGCTCAGGGCGGCCGTGAGCGCCGCGCTTGCGAACGTGAGGTGCACGAGTGCCATGGCTCTGGCGTGCTCGACGTTTCGCCCGACCCCCAGGCTGCGCATGTAGCCGACCGCCACGAGCGCGGTGACCAGCACCGCGACGGCGATGATCACGGTCCACTCGCCGCGGGAGAAGAATCGAGTCGGGTCGTGCCGAGAACGCCCGAGCCGGCTGCGATCGCACGGCTCCTGAAAGACCAGAAGCGCCGTCGGGTGGATGATCATCTCGAGCCAGATGATGTGGATCGGCAGGTAGAGCATCGGATAGCCCGCCAGCGGAATGAGCGCCGCGCTGATCACGAGCGGGAAGTGGATCATCAGGAGGTACGCAAAGCTCAGCTGGAGGTTGCGGAAGAGTTGCCGCCCCTCACCGATCGCCCCGACGATGGTCCGGAAGTTGTCGTCCAACAGCACGATCGCGGCGACTTCGCGGGCACTCCGTGTGCCGCGCTCGCCCATGGCGATGCCGACGTCGGCGGCCTGCAGAGCCGGAACGTCGTTGACCCCGTCGCCGGTGACGGCAACGATGTCTCCGGCCGCCTGCAGGGCCCTGACCAGCGCCAGCTTCTGCGAGGGCACCGCCCGCGCAATGACGTCGACGTCGCGCAGGGCTTCGCCCCCGCCGGCGTCCAGGCGCGCTTCCATCTCCTCGGGGGAGATGACCGTGGGGGTGCCCCCGCCGAGACCGATCTCGCGAGCGATGACCCGAGCGGTCACCGGGTGGTCTCCCGTGACCATGATCGTGTGGATCCCCATCTCACCGCACGCCCCGATGGCCTCTGCCACGCCGTCGCGCACCGGGTCCTCGAAGGCCAGAACCCCCGCAAATCGGTACTCCCGCCGTGGTTCGCTGCGCTCGTCGCCGGCCCCGTCGAGGGGCCGCCAGGCGCAGCCAATCACCTTGTGCCCTTCTCCGGCCAGTGCGGCGATCTGCCCGCTCCACGAGGCGCGTTCCTCGTCAGCTTCGGTCGAAATGGCCAAGAGGAGCTCCGGCGAGCCCTTACTCACGGCCAACACTGAGCCATCGCGCTCCCGTACGATCGCCGTCTCTTGGCGCCGGTCTTCCGTGAAGGGGAAGATCTCCAGCATCTCCATGTCCGCGGCGGGCGAAGCCTCGGCGCTCCGCGCCCGCGCCTCGTGCAGGATCGCCACGTCGAGCGGGTCGTTGCTGTCGTGACGTGAGGCCATCGCGGCGAGTGCGAGCAGCCGTTCGTCCGATGTGTCCTTCGCCGGGAGGAGGTGGGTGAGTTGGAGCTGCCCCTCGGTGATGGTGCCGGTCTTGTCGGAGCAGATACAGGACACCCGCCCGATGTTCTCGACCGACACCGCGCGTCGCACGAGCGCCTGCCGCCGCGCCAGTCGATAGACCCCGACGCCGAGGAAGAAGGTGAAGACGACCGGGAACTCCTCCGGCAGAGCGGCGACGGCGAGCGTGACCGCACTGACCAACGCATCGACCCATCCGTAGCCCTGACGCAGGCGCACGAAGGACAGAATCAGGCAGATGACGACCGCCGCGCCGATCAACACCGAGACCAGGCTTGCGATGGCCGCCTGCAGCGGGGTGCGCGCCCGCGCGCCGCCAACGGCCGAGCGAACGATCTCGCCGTAGACGGTTTCCGAGCCGGTGAACGCGATGCGAAGCAGGGCGCGCCCGGTGAGGAGGCGCGTTCCGGCAAAGCCCCAGTGTTCGCTGTCCACGATCGGTTCCGCTCCGCCGTTCGATAGCGCGTCGAGCGACCGCTTGGAGACCGGGTACGCCTCTCCCGTGAGCGCTGATTCGTCGACCTGGAGCTTATCTCCCGCAACGATGATCCCGTCCGCGGGAAACGGCTCCCCCGCTCTGACCACGGCGAGGTCGCCTGGCACCGCCTCCACCGCCGGCAGGTCGATCTCGGCACCGTTGCGGATGACCGTGGCCCCGGAAGCGAGCCGCGTGCTCAACCCTTCGGTGGATGCACGCGTGCGGCGGTGCAGAAAGGCGTCCATGCCGACCAGCGGCAGCGAGGCCGCGAGCAACGTGATCGATTCCGCCCGTTCGCCGAGGAAGCCGTAGAGCACGCTGGTGCCGACCAGGAACCAGATCATGGGGTCGCGCGCCGTGTCGCGCGCCAGGTCCCAATACGGGCGGCCCGCGGTCTCGATGATGTCGTTCGGACCGAAGCGCTGCCGGCGCTCCGCCACCTCGGCCGTGCTCAGCCCTCGCTGGCCGGGCAGTAGCCCGCGTAGCCGGTCCAGGGGGATCGCGCGTCGCATGCGTCAGTCTACGCGGACCCCCGCCAACATGCCACTTCGCGGACACGGGAGTCCGCGAACGGTTGCTCGATCTTCACCCGCATCAGTGACGCGCACCCACTGCGGTTCGGTTGCCTTATCGAGGTTGCATTTTCGCCCTCCGGCTGGTTCTAGGGGGACGGTGTTCGCAGGCAGCCAGCGTGCAGAGGAGGGGCCAATGACGGAACAGAGTGAGCCGAGAACGCCGGCCGAGATCTTGAAAGCAGCTTTGGCAAGGGAGAAGGCAGCTCGCGACTTCTATGGCAACTTGGCGAGAAGTTGCCGCGTCGACTTCGTCAGGGAGCTTCTGGAGCAACTCAAGGACGAGGAATCCAAGCATATACGCCTGATCCAGAACATGCTGACGAAGCTCAGTAGCGGGAAGGTGCCCCGGTGAGCTAAAGGTCCACGTGACCCCGCGCCGCTGATCCGGGAGAGGGGATTTTGTTGAATTGCAGCGCGCCATGACCTTTCGGCCGGGCTTCTCGTGCGCATCCGTCACCGTCGAGTGCGGCCCTGATCAGCTGTCCAGCACCGCCACCGTGACCCCGGCGCCGCCTTCTTCCGCTTCGGCGCCGCGATAGCTGCTGCAGTAGGGCGACGTGGAGAGGTAGTCGTGCACGGCGCGTCGCAGGGCGCCGCTGCCGATGCCGTGGATGATGCGCACGCTCTGGTGCTGGGCCTGCACGGCGTGGTCGAGAAAGCGGTGCAGCTGGTCCACCGCCTCGCGCGCTCGCAAACCGATCAGCGAGATCTCGGTGCTCGCGTCGTCCGTCCCGCCCGCGACGTGAACCTGCACCGGCGCCGCGGCCTGACGGCCGACCCGGCGCAGCTGCGCGGCCGGCACCTCGAAGCGCAGGGTGCCGCGCTGGATCCAGGCGCGCCCGCCGTCGACGGAGAGCAGCTCGCCACGGATGCCGCGATCACCCACCTCGACCGTGTCGCCTGTCCGCAGCGGCCCGGGTGACGACACGATTTCCTCAACCGTCTCAGTGGCGTGCGCGGCGATCGCGTCCTCCTGTTGGCGGACGAAGCGATGCAGCGTGGCGCGGTCCGCGCCACGCTGGAGATGCGAGAGCAGCTCACGCCCCTCGTCCTTGATGCGGCGCACGAACTCGCGCGCCTCGCGCAGCTCCTCGTTCCAGACCGTGCGCCGCCGCTGGCGCAGCTCCTCGAGCAGCCGCTGCGACTCCGCGTCGCGTGCCGTGACGGTCTGTGCGCGCCGCGTCACCTCCTCGAGCTGCTCCTCGAAGCCGCGGCGCGCCGTCTCCAATCGCTCGAGCGCCGTCCCCAGTGCGCGCGACTCGTCCGATTGGGCGGCGCGTGCCGCACTGAGAACCGCTTCCGGCAGCCCCAGTCGTCGCGCGATGGGAAGGGCCAGACTCCGTCCCAATGAGTGATAGCTGAGCCGGTAGCGCGGCGTCAGCGTGTCCACGTCGAAATCGACCGCCGCCAGCACACAGCGCGCCTCACCCAGGGCGAAGAGCTTCACCGGATTGTAGTGGGTCGTGATCGCGACCCGCGCGTTCATGCCCGCGAGACTCTGGAGGAGCCCGATCGCCAGCGCCGCCCCCTCTTCCGGATCCGTCCCCACCCCCGGTTCGTCGAGCAGCACCAACGGTGCGCTTGCCTCGGTGGCAAGAATCTCGCACAGGTTGGCGATGTGCGCGGAAAACGTGGAGAGATTACGATCGATGTTCTGCTCGTCACCGACGTCGGCGAAGATCGCCGAGAAACACGGGAGACCGGCGCCATCGGCGGCAGGAATCAGCAGACCGCTCTGCGCCATCAGCGCGCTGAGCCCGAGGGTCTTCAGCGCCACCGTCTTCCCGCCCGTATTCGGTCCGGTGATGACCAGCACCCGCTTCCCCGCGGGCAACTGCAGATCGATTGGGGTCACCGGTCGCCCCGTGAACAGGAGCCCCGCGTGGCGGGCCGCGCGAAGGTGGATTCCGTCCGTCGTGAACGTCGCCGGCGTGCAGCGATAGGCGCGCGCGAACTTGGCCGCCGCCAGCAGCTCGTCGACACCAACCAGCGCCGCGAAGGCGGCGGCAAGCTCGTCGTGGTCGGCACGGATCAGAGCGGTCAAATCCGCCAGAATGCGGCGCACGACCGCCTCTTCCTCCCGCACCGCGATCAGCAGTTGGTTGTTCAGTTCGACCGCGAACAGCGGTTCGATGAAAACGGTTTCCCCGGAGATCGACCGGTCCTGAACGACTCCTTGGATTCGCCCCACGGCGCCGGCACGAATGGGAATGACGAAGCGGTTGTTGCGGACGGTCACGTAGGTGTCGCTGACGAGCTCCGCCATGCTGGCGCGGCCGACGAGCTCCTCGAGACGCCGCGCGAGCGTGTCGCGCAGCGTGCGGATGGTGTGTCGCACGGCCGCCAGCTCGTCGCTCGCCTGGTCGAGCACGTTGCCGTGGTCGTCGAGCGCGCGCGCCAGCGAGTTCTCCAGTGACGGAAACGCTCGCACGCGGTTCGGCACATCCGCCAACGCCGGTGCCGTGGCGAGATGGCGCCGAAAGAACACGCTCAGCTCCCGTGCCACCGTGAGCACCGTGCCGACCTCGACCAGGGCCTTGCCGTCGAGCACGAACCCCTCGTGCGCCGCCGTGCGTAGGTGTGGCCGCACATCGGGAAAGCCGGTCAGCGGCGCATCGCCGTGCGTTTCGAGCAGGCGCAACGCCTGCGCGGTGCGCTCGATCTCCCGTTCGGCCGTGGCGCGATCGGCGGTCGGGGTGCGACCGAGGCAGGCTTCCTTCCCCGGCGCCGAGACCGCGAACTCCGCCAGACGCGCGCACACGCGCGGGAACTCGAGAGCAGTCAGATCACGCGGGCGCATCTCCAGGCAGTATAGCAGCAACCAGAGGGCGGCGGGCTAGCCTCAATGCCAGTGAGGCCAGGACGTCGTTGTGCAAGCCTCACGGCCGACGCGTCCTCGCTCCGCATCGTCTCCACCGTCACTGCCGGTCCGGGTGACCGCATCCGATTACCCGACAACAACTCCATCAATGGCACGGGGGTAAGAGTCAAGCGCCAGCGCACGCGGGAAACCAAGCCTGCTTGACTTGCCCCCCTTGCCCCGTAGAATCCGCGGGCCAATCGAGGGTCAGTGGTCCGCATGTTTGCGAAGTTCCTCGGCGTTCTGAAGACGCATCGACAGAGCATCCGAGTCATCGGAACTTTTCTGGCTCTGATCGTCGCCTTTTACTTCGTGCTCGACTGGGGGCCGATCGTCGACCGGGTCAACATCGGGCACGGGCTGGCGCTGCTGGCGGCGTGGATGAGCTGGGGTCTGCTGCGCGTCCTCGGTCTGTTCCTCGGCATCGACGTGCATCTGTCAGGCACGATCATGGGCGCCGGCGCCTTTGAGGTCGACGTGAGCCCAGCCTGCTCTGGCGCGGTGCCGACGACGATCTACCTGTCGGCGGTTCTCGCCTATCCCGCCACCTGGCGAGCCAAGCTGATTGGCGCCCTGCTCGGCATCGCCACCATTCACTTCATCAATGTCTTTCGCGTGTCCGCCTTGTTTCTGATTGGGCTCTACTACCGGCAGCTGTTCCACGAGACGCATGTGTACGTTGCCCAGGCGCTGGTGGTGGCGGCGGCGGTCGCGCTATGGCTCTTCTGGGCCGGACGATACGCGCATGCTCCTGGGCGTTAGGCCCCTCGTCTTCCTGGCGCGGTTGCTGGTGGTGTTCGCGCTGACCTACCTTTTCTGGGAAAATCTCGCGCCCGCCTACACCCACCTGCTCGGCGCGCTCACCCAGGCGACCATCCGTTTCACGGAGCTGTTCGGGACCGACGCCACCCGAGCGGCGACGACGGTCCTGGTCCGCGGCAATGGAATTTTTTATACGCACCGCCTTTTCCCCGGAGCCCGGCCACCCGGCATCCCCGCCGATTGGGTGCAAGCCAACATGGTCCTGCTGATTCCGCTCATGCTGGCCACACCGGCGCCGAGCCTCCGCGCGCGTTTGCTCCGGCTCGGCTTGGCACTCGCCCTCGCCCTCATGCTGCAGGTCCTCGGCCTGGTGGTGACCATCAAGAGCACCTGGGCGAGCCAGCTCGGCAGCTTCAGCGCTCTGCACTATGGGTGGCTCCAACGAAAGCTGTATCAGTTTCTCGACGCGTTCTTCCAAAGCTTCGACACCCAGCTCTTCCCGTTCGCCATCTGGGCCGGCATCCACTTCCGCCAGTTGCTCGCACCCCTTCGGTCCATCGCCAGCGGCAGTGCCGCGGAGGCCGCGACGGCCGCATCTTCCCGGGTGCCGAAGCCCACCACGAAGGCCAAGCGGCGGCGGGAAGCGAAGCAGCATCGCTCGTGACTCGTGGATCGCGAGCCGTGATGCATGGTACGTGATCGACAGGACGAGGGCGCGACATGAAGAAGGATGCGGGCGCTCGCCGTGTTGCGGTGAATCGCGACGTTTCACGTCTCACCGCGGCCGTGTTCCTCTTGGCGCTGATCGGGTGCAGTGAGACCGGTGAGGTCGCGCCCGAGCCCCCTCGAATTACGTTCCAAGAGACGGCGCACCATTTCGGTGCGGTCCAACAGGGAACGACCGTCGTGCACGATTTCCTCTTCACCAATGCCGGCGGGCTCGACCTGACCGTCGATCACCTGCGCGGCGGGTGTAATTGCGCCGCGACGCTGATTACGGCGGGACCCATCCGCCCCGGGGCGACGGGCGGCATCCGCGCCAGCTGCGAAACCACCAACGTCTCCGGTGAACAGCGTCGCACCATCACCGTCCACGCCAACGATCCGAGCCGGCAGGTGACGGTTCTCATTCTCACGGGCGAGGTGACGGGCGATGTCGTGAGCGAACCGGCAGAACTCTACGTCGGACACGTCCACCGCGGTGAGCGGGTGCAGCGCGAGTTGACGGTCCGCGGCCCCACGGCCGGCGTCACGGTCGAGGCGATCGACGGGGAAGGCAAGCTGTTCGCCCTCGAACGGGTGGATCAAGACCATGACGAAGCAACGAAACGGTTTCAGCTCCTCATCGCCGACGATGCGCCGTTCGGACCGTTCGCGCGGGCCATCCGGATTCGAACGACCGGGACGCGGCCGCTGCTCCAGGTGCCGGTGATCGGCGAGGTCGATCGCGACGTGACGGTCTCGCCGGCGCGGGTGGAGTTCGGGAAGATCGACGCCGCGCATGGCGCCGTGCGGCATCTTCTGGTGCGCAACCACGGCTCGGGTCCCGTCCGCATCACCGGGGCCGAATGGGAGCCGCCGCTCGGGCAGGCGGATGTGGACCCGCTCGACCCCGGCGCACGCTACCGCGTCGGTCTCACGTTGTCACCGCGCCTCCCCGTTGGAGTGCTGGAGAGCGCTGTGGTCCTGAAAACCGACCACCCTGAGCAGCCGATCATTCGCGTGCCGGTTTCTGGCGAAGTCGTCGCCGCAGCTCCGGAGCAGCGGTGACCATGACGGGACCACCGCAGTTGCAGGCAAAGCGACGCGGGGACGCGGCAGCCCTTCGACTGGGCTCGGGACAGGCGCGGCGACGCGGCGATGGATCCGCAATCCGCTTTCCCGGTGCCAAGCCTTTTGACGTTGTCGGCTTCGGCTTTAACACGTCCGATCACCTCTGCGTCGTCGCGCGTCCGCCCGGCTTCGATTCGAAGCAGCGCCTGTCGGCGTACACGCAGCAACCGGGCGGGCAGGTGCCGACCGCCCTGGTGGCGCTGCAGCGGTGGGGGCTGAGGACGGCGTACGTCGGTCCGTTCGGTGACGATGACGGCGGCCGCGCGCAGCGCGCGTCGTTGGCGGCAGAGGGCATCGACCTGCGTGGGACTCGCGTCCGCGCCGGCATCGGGAGCCACACCTCGATCATCCTCGTCGACGCGGTCTCCGGCGAGCGCACCGTCCTCTGGCAGCGGCCCGACGGCCTCGGCCTGCAGGCAGACGAGCTCGACCGCAAGCAGCTCACCGCTGGCCGCGTCTTGCTGATGGATGCGGACGACGAGGAGACGGCGTTGCAGGCGGCGGCGTGGGCGAAGGCGGAAGACGTCGTGGTGGTACTCGACGTCGACCGCCCCGGTCCGCGCATCCGCGAGCTGCTCGCGCTGACCGACGTGCTCGTCGCGGCCTGGGAGTTCGCCGCCCGCCTGACCGGTGCCACCGAGGTCCGCCCGGCATTGCAGCAGATGTTGCGCCTGGGTCCGACGCTGGCTGCCGTCACGCTCGGCCGTGGCGGGGCCTTGGCGGCAGAGCGCGGACAGCTTCACTATGTGCCGGCGTTCGCCGTTCCAGTGGCCGACACCACCAGCGCCGGCGACCTCTTCCATGCCGGCTGCATCTACGGCCTGCTGCAAGGCTGGTCGGTCCCGCACGCGTTCCGCTTTGCCGCCGCCGCCGCCGCGCTCGAATGCACCCGCCTCGGCGGCCGCGCCGCCATCCCCTCGCTGGAGCAGGTGCGGTCCCTCGTCGCCCGTCGCTCGTGACTCGTCATCCGTCGAAGCCGGCGAGCCGATGCAGCCGTTGTTTGCTAGCCACAACGGATGAGGTATTCGTATAAAGCATGAACGCTGCCAAACTGCTGGATCAAGTGAGAGCCCTCCCGCCGCGCGAGCGACAAAGGTTTCTCGCGGCGGTGCGCAGGCTGGAGAAAGAGATCCCAACTCCTGCTGCCAAGAGGAGTAAGCGCGTCGAGTGGCCGGACGTGCACGAACGCGCCAAGCGCATATTCGGGGATCGGGTCCTGCCAAACTTGGTTCTGCTTGAACGGGAGGAAGAGCCAGCCTGAAGCGGATGAGTCACTACGCAGACAGCAGCTTCCTAGCCTCCTGCGATGTTGTGGATGCGCATACGGCGCAAACGAAGGTGATTCTCGCGAGGATTCATACGCCACTGGTCTTCACGGCGTTACACGCCTTGGAGGTACGGAATGCCTTCCAGCTCGGTGTCTTTCGCGGGCTCCTTTCGGTGGCCGAAGCCACGGGCGCATGGGCGAACCTGCAAACGGATCTGCGGCGCGGGCGGCTTGTGCGGATGATCGTGAAGTGGCCGGTCGTGTTCCGCGTTGCGGCGCGCCTGAGCGAGCGCCATTCGATGACCACCGGGACTCGCAGTCTCGACATTCTGCATGTTGCGTCGGCCAGGACTCTGCGTTCGGCGCAGTTCCTTTCCTTCGACGCACGCCAACTAGCCCTTGCGGCGACCGTCGGCTTGAAGGCGGCGCCGGCGGAGCCTTGATCGGCTTGCTCTTCGCGCTCGAGGTGCTGAGCTGGCCTGCGGTCTGAAGATCACCTTCAACAGCCAATCGCGCGCCGCTGCCCGGAGTCTCAGGGGCACCCGTTCAGTGCCCGATTCACCGCCCCGACCAGCTCGTCGATGGTCACTTTGCCGCCGTGGTGGTTCCCGTCAAACTCCGGGCATGAGCCAATCGGCTCTTTGCCCAGAGAAATGTTCACGCCCCTGATCAACTCGTTGACCCCGACGTTGTCGCTGCCATCGCAGTCGCCGAGGCACGGGGGAGCCGGTTCGCTCATGGCAAAGGTCACGGTGTTGTTCTCGCGGTCGATGTCCCTCACCGCCGACCCGTCGTCAGCCGTCACCGTGAAGAGCCGCTCTGCAGTCACAGATCCCGCGGGCAGGTCCAGCGCGATCTGTGCGAGGGTCCCCGGATCGAGCCATGGCGTGGCAACTGTGCCCAGTGGCGCGCTTTCCGGCGTGCCTGCGTACCGAATAGCTGTGATTGATGCCGGGGCTGCCGGTGCGCCACGATTCGCGACCTGCACGATCACCCGGGCCGAGCCGTCAGATGCGACGTTTTTTGAAGCCAGGCTAACTTCGAGGTCGCTTCCCCCGACGCTGAGCGAAAGCTGGTTGTTCGAACGATCGGCCTCGCCGAGAAGACCATCGGGGTCGGCCACGACGTACACCGCGTGCGTCCTTGCCGGCTCCGGGATGACCCAGGTTGTCGTCACCGTTGCGGTCGCCCCACCGTCGAGGATCCCGGTTACGGTCTGCCGCGGGAGGATCTCGGTTCCACCGCCGACCGGATCGCCGTCGCAGAAGGCGACCTCAACGTTCTCAACGGGCAGGTCGCCGAGGTTTCGCAGAGTTGCCGTCAGGGTGACCGTGTCGCCGGGCAGATAGCCGCCGCCATCCGCCGTCAGGTCACCCGGCTTGAAGCCGACATCTCTGGCTAGGTGGTCCGTGACCGTGTTCGTTTGAGTGCGAATTACGGTGACATGGGGATCGAAGCCTCCGGCTACATACAACCAGGCGTCGTCGGGTGAGATCGCGAGGTCTTCCGAACTCGATCCGACCTCAGCCACGGTAGCAATGTTGGGAGCGGGATGACGCACGTTGAGCTTGAGATTCCCGACGATCGCGACGAAACGGCGCGAGCGAGCTGAGAAGCTTGGGCTGAGCGTGCCACGATACGTCGCGGAGATCGTGCGCCGAGATGTCACCGCCGGCTGGCCACCGCGGTTCTTCGAAGAGGTAGTCGGGGGATGGAAGGTAGGAGCTCGGCTGGTCGGGTCTGACTCGGTTGACCCCGCGGATTGCCTGCTCTACGCTCGCTTGCATGGGCATCACGTACGTGCATGCGCGACTGCGAAGGTCCGACGGGCGCGGACGACCTCATGACGTGCGGTTTCTGGTTGATTCGGGTGCAATCTATTCTGTTCTCCCGGAGAAAACCTGGCGCGCGCTCCGCCTCAGACCCGAGCGAAAAGTAGAGTTCACGTTGGCGGACGGCACGCCAATCGAGCGCGGGGTTTCCGAATGTCGTTTCGAGATTCGAGAACACGCCGCCACGTCGCCAGTCGTCCTGGGCGAAGGGCACGACGGCGCGCTGCTGGGAGCCGTAACACTCGAGACACTCGGCTTGATGCTCAATCCACTGACCCGGGAGATTCTCCCGATGCACATGGCGCTTTCACGTCTGCGTCCCTTGTCCCTCGTGACTCGTCACTCGTCGATCGCGTAGTGTGGCTCGCGGCCGCGCTCCGTCGGGAAGATATGGGGCGGACGAGCGAAAAGATCCTTCTTGACTCTCTGCGTCATGATGGTAAAACGGACTGGTCAGTATCGGAATTCAATCCCCCCACTATGCGCGGACGGAAAAAGAGCGAGGAGACGCGGCTGGCGATCCTGGACTGCGCCACGGCGGTGTTTTCCGAGCGCCCGTATCACGAGGTGCTCACGGATGACATCAGCGGCCGCCTGAAGGTTGGCAAGGGCACGCTCTACCGGTACTTCCGGTCGAAGGAAGAGCTCTACTTCGCCACGATCGTGCACGGCCTGCAGGGCATGAACGAGGCCATCGCCGACGTCGTGCACCAGGACCTGCCATTGGACCGCATCATCGAGACCCTGGTGCGGACGCTCATCGACTACTTTTGGGAACGGCGCGACTTCTTCGTGCTGCTCCACCGGCATGAGCCGAACCTCGACCCCGGCGAGCGCGCCGAGTGGCAGAAGCGCCGCGAGGAGGCCGTCGACCTGATCGCCCGCCGGTTGGCCAAGGAAACCGGGCGGCGCGCCAGCGGGCGGATCAACTACCGCCTCGCGGTGGAAATGCTCTTCGGTATGATCCGCACGGTGTGCCTGTATCGCGACGAGTCGGATCGGCGCGACGATCTGGCGCGGCTCGTGACCCGCGTCTTCCTCACCGGCGTCGGATCCCCCGACGGTCTCGCGACTCTTCGGCATCCGTCGGCAACTCCCCGAGCAACCGGAAACGGCAGAGGATGACCATGATGAACCGGACCACGCTCGCGGCCCTCCTGCTGCTGGGCAGCGCGGTGACGGTCGGTGGCTGCGCGCGCGGCGACGACCCGGCGGCGGCCCAGGCCGACACGACCGCATCCCAGCCGGCAGCGGTTCCGGTCGCCGTGGCTCGCGTCACCGTCCAGCGCACCGAACGACTGCTGAAGTTCGTCGGCACCCTCTTCGGCGACGAGGAAGTCACCCTCTCGGCCCTCGTGGAGGGCCAGGTCAAGACCATGCGCGTCGACCTCGGCGACCACATCGAGGCCGGCCAGGTGTTGGCCGAGATCAACGACGACCGCCTGCGGGCCCAGTTGCGCGAAATCGAGGCAAATCTGGCCAAGGCGCGCGCGGACGAAGCCCGTGGCCGGCAACTGTCGGGCCAGCACGTGATCTCGCCGCAGGAGTTCGAAACCATGCAGACCCGCGTCGCCGTGGCCGAAGCGCAACGCGACACGCTGAACGTCATGATCGGCAACGCGGTCGTGCGCGCGCCG
>Ga0316626_10000319_pt1 | contig 17862 bp, 19 predicted proteins | sample OWC_Aug_T1_C1_D5_FD_207656 | JGI IMG/M metagenome (GOLD analysis project Ga0316626, IMG submission 207656) | Wetland soil microbial communities from Old Woman Creek delta, Ohio, United States - OWC_Aug_T1_C1_D5_A | ecosystem: Environmental > Terrestrial > Soil > Wetlands | place: USA: Ohio...
AGGATCGGAGGTCGCATCTTGCAAGCGGCATCCCCCATGAGGCCGTGGTTACAACCGTTTCGGTCAACTTCCGGAGTGTGGAATACACTTTCTGGGGGGAGCGCTTTTCCTTCAGCACTGTCGGCATGTTTCTGCTTGCGTTCGTCGTAGGGGTCATTGGCGGTACGTATGGCATTGGCGGCGGAGCGATCATAGCGCCGTTCTGCGTAACAATTTTTCATCTGCCCGTCTATACTGTTGCAGGAGCGGCCCTCATGGGCACGTTCATCACTTCTGTTGCCGGGGTCTTCTTTTACAGCATACCGACCCATACAGGACTGTCGACATCTCCTGACTGGCTCCTGGGTTCGCTGTTCGGGGCAGGCGGCTTTGTCGGCATTTATCTCGGGGCCCGTTTCCAGAAATATATGCCTCAGAAATTGATCAGAGTGCTCCTTGGACTGATAATCATGTTCATCGCCGCAAACTATATCATACAGTACGTATAAGCAATACCCGGCTGGCGGCAACGATACATGCATTCCATGTATTATTCGTTATTTTCGTACCTGACAGAACACGGAATGTGGTATGATTTCGATTACCATGGTAGGGATGGCCATGATTATAAACGTTCTCGGGGCCTCCCCGGACTGGAAACATGAAAAATCTCCTGCTGAAACATAAGCTTTACATTGCCCTTTGCATAGTGGTGTTAATCTTTTCCTGCGTTCTTCTCATATTAGTTAATGGGCATGTAAAAAGGTTGATCATAAATGAGGGCATCGCGGACGGCAGTGCTGTGGTCACTACCATGGCCCTTCATATAGAAACCCCTTTGATCACGCATGATTTTGACACGATTAGTAAATATTTTTATGACATCATGAAGGCAAACAGCCAAATCACGTATCTCTTCATCGTACAGACGAACGGTCAGATACCGATCCACACCTTTCATAAGAACGTTCCCCAGGAAGTGCTTGATCTGGAGCATAAGAAAGATGTACTGGATCATGTTCTGCTAAAGACCCCGCGGGGTACGTACCTCGACTTCTCTGCCCCTGTGCTGGAAGGCAAGGCAGGCACGCTAAGGGTGGGCTTTGACGAGAGGGTTAGTGAAGAGGCTGTTCGCGACCTTACCATAACTATCCTCTTTATCGCGGCAGGCGTCATGGCCTGTTCCCTGCTGGTGTCCATATTCATCGCACGGTCGCTTACGCGGCCCCTTACCGACCTCACCACCTCAGCCATGGAGGTTGCTGAAGGGGATTACAAAAAAATCGTGCGCGTGCCCGGAAGGGATGAAGTCGGGATGCTTGCCACAGCGTTCAATAAAATGGTCACCGCGGTACAGTCACGGGAAAAAGAGCTTGTATCCCTGAACGAGGAACTCGAAATGGTAAACGTCCGGCTGCATGAGTATATCGATAAACTCCGGGGGGCCACAGATGAACTGGTCCGTTCAAAGCAGGATGCAGCTGTCGTTGATACAGCCCGGGCGTTTCTGCATCATCTGCGGCAGCCACTGACTTACCTCACGATGGCGATCGAACTTCTTATCGATGAGTTGGCAGAGGACAGCCCCCTTGATTATGCGTCTTCAAAGAAGAAGCTCGATGCCATCATGAATGCAGGCGAACGTCTGACGGAACTTCTCAATAAATTCGAGGCCCTGGAGAGCTATAAGATCATTGAGTTCGACCATCTTACCAAGATTGTCGACATAGAAGACAGGACCGAATCATAAGGGAAACGCATGATAATCGGGATCATTTCAGATACGCATGACCATATGCCCGTGATCAGGAAGGCTGTTGACCTGTGCAATGCCCGGCAGGTCGGGCATGTGATCCATGCGGGTGATTTCACTTCCCCGTTCACCTTTAGGGCCTTGAAGCATCTGACCTGCGAGTTCACCGGCATCTACGGCAACAATGACGGCGAACGGGTACTGCTCCAAAAGCTTTCGAAGCAGCAGATATTCACCCAGCCCTACTTCATCGAGCTGGCCGGGCGGAAGCTCGTCATCATGCACGAACACCAGGTCGTGGATGCTCTCGCGGACAGCGGCCATTACGACCTGGTCATTTACGGCCACACTCATGAACCGGACATCCGGAAACGCGGCAATACGCTGATAGTGAACCCCGGTGAATTGAGCGGCTGGCTGTATGGCAAATGCACCATGGCCATCGCTGATCTTTCCACGCTGTCGGCCGAACTCATAGAACTGTGACCTGATTCCTTGCTTTTTCTATTCGCGTGACTTGAAGATGCAGCCGCTTCCTTGATGCGATACGCTGAAACGGAATTAACAGCCCCTTCGGAAATCTTAGCTCCGCGACCGAGGCTGAAGGATAACGCGGTGACTGTTCGAAGTCCGGAAGAAAAAATAATGATGATTCCCTGCCGGACAAGTTGCACCGACGCCCCTGAAGCCGACCGAGCGGAGCGTGAAGAGATTTCCGCGGGGCGTACTTCTTTGCGCCGGCTTTCTTAGGCGATAAGAAAGCGGCAGGGGTCCGGGGCAGAGCCCCGACAGAAACAGAACCGGATCAAATCTCGAATTCCTCACCAACGCGGGGCACGTGAGTCGTATATCCGAACTTATTCTTTATCGCTGTCTGGAAATCAAGCGCTACCTGTTCTTCTCCGTGCACGATAAATATTTCCGGAGAGTTCTTGAACTGTGCTATCCAGCCCATAAGCTCTTCCTGGTCAGCATGGGCGGAGAAACCACCGAGCGTATGAATACCAGCGCGGACAACAATATCCTCACCGAGCACCTCAACGGTCTTTGAACGGTCCACGATCTGCCGGCCCAGAGTCCCTTCTGCCTGATAGCCGACAAAGACAATGCTGCATTCCCGTCTCCAGAGATTGTGCTTGAGGTGATGACGCACCCTCCCTCCTTCGCACATACCGGAGCTCGAGATAATAATGGCCTCTTTCTTTATGCGGTTGAGGGCCATTGACTCCTCTGTCTTCCGGGTGAAATGGATCCTGATTGCGTCCCTGCTCTCGATGTTGAAGAGCCGTCTTGCCTCCTCGTCAAAATACTCGGGATGTGCCGCATATACCCGGGTTATACGCTCTCCCAGAGGGCTGTCGATATAGACATTGATATTGAAAAGCCTGCCCTCCTTTACCAGCCGGTTCAGGATGAGGAGCAGGTCCTGGGTCCTGCCGAGCGCGAACGACGGGATGATGACATTGCCGCCTCTTTTGAAAGTGGTCTTGATGATGTTGACAAGCTCGTCAATAGAGTCTTCCATGTTTTTATGCTTCCGGTTGCCATAGGTGGATTCTATGGTCAGATAATCGCTCTCCTCCACAAAGACAGGATCATTGACTATGGGACTTTCTTTCTTGCCGATGTCGCCGGAAAAAGAGATCTTCTTCTCGCCTTGCCCGTCCTGATACCAGAGTTCAAGGGTCGAAGACCCGAGGATATGACCGGCGTTCACAAAGCGGTAGCGCACTCCCTCGCAGAGCTGTTCTATCTTTCCATACTGCTTTCTCTGAAAAAGAGGGAGCACCCTGTCCACATCCGGAGGCAGATAAAGCGGCTCCTTCATTTCGAGACCCGAACGCATGGCCTTCCTGTTCTGCCATTCGGTGTCAGACTCCTGGATATGTGCAGAGTCATACAGGATCAGCTCTGCAATGTCCGCAGTGGGGGAGGTAGTGATGATCCTTCCCTTGAACCCTTCTTTCACCAGTCTGGGCACAAGACCGACATGGTCGAGATGGGAATGGGTCAGGAAAAGACAGTCGATCGACGCAGGATCAAAGGCGAACAGCCGCCTGTTGACCGCCTCGGCATCAGGTCCCTGGAACATGCCGCACTCCACCAGCACCCGGAAGTTCCTGCCTTCCAGGTAATAGCAGGAGCCCGTTACCGTACGTACGCCTCCGAGAAATTGCAGTTTCATATGGTCACCCCGTCGATTCTTTTTATTCCCATCCTGCGCGCGCAGGCTACAGCCTGTTCATATTCAAGAGAGGTTACACGCCGATTGATCTCCGGATAATCCCCTGCCTTGTAGCAGGGATGATACTGGTCCATAACATTGAGATACGTGTTCCGCGAGATCTCCTCTGCAATGAATTGTACCACACGCTCTGTTCCCGCAAAACCTCCCGGCAGGACCAGATGCCTGATCAGCAGACCCCTTATCGATATGTTCCGTTCGTCCATAACAAGGTCGCCGACCTGCCGGTGCATCTCCCGTATGGCGATCCGCGCTACTTCGGGATAATCTTCCGCATCGGAATATCGCCGCGCCGCACCTGCGTCCGCGTATTTGAAATCCGGCATGTAGATATCGACTATCCTCTCCAGCAGCCTCAGCGTTTCGATCGATTCGTATCCGCCGCAGTTGTAGACCAGCGGTATTGACAGGTCCCGTTCGGCGGCGATCATCACCGCACGGACGATCGCAGGCACCTGATGCGTCGGGGTGACGAGATTGATATTATGACAGCCGGCACGCTCGAGCGACAGCATCACCTCTGCCAGGTCTTCGCAGGTGATCTCCCGGCCTTCCCCACCATGGCTGATCGTGTAATTCTGGCAGAAGATGCAGCCGAGGTTGCAGTTGCCGAAGAAGATCGTCCCCGATCCCCCCTTGCCGACAAGAGGCCGTTCTTCACCAAAATGCGGTCCCCAGCTCGCGACAAACGGTCCCGGTCCGGTGCGGCAGTAACCAATTTCCCCGGCCGTCCGGTCCACATGGCACTGCCGCGGGCAGATTGTGCAGTCCTGCAAAATAGCATCAAGGCGTTCAGCCCTTTCCTTGAATTCATCTGTTGTCAGCAGACTGTATGAAGCAACAGCCATACACCCTCCCTCTTATCACTACTTTATCAGAATATTCCCCGCAATTCCCTCTCTTGCAATCTCCCCGGCACTCTTCTATAATCTCTTCAAATGGCTGAAGATACAAAATACTGCCTGTGCTGCGGTGAAAATGTCCCCTTCGGTACCTTCGAGAGGAACGAACGGCTGGAAACGACCTGCGCCTACTGTGGCTTTACGCTTGACGTGCAGAACCTCTGGGAGCCGAAGAAACAGGAGCCCGCTGCCGCGGTTGTAACGGAAAGCTATGCGCTGGTCACCGATGACTCTACATACACGCGCAAAATCATCGAGGACATTCTCAAGGCAACGATATTCTCTACCCATATCCTGTCCTTCCAGAACGGGCTCGAACTGATCTCTGCCTATTCGAAGATGCTTAATGAGAAGAAGACCATTGATATTTCGATCATCGACCTGAACATGCCGGTGATGGACGGTCTGACCGCAGCCCGCCTTATGCGGTCCCTGGAAACACAAAACGGTGCGGAAAAGACACCGATCATGTTCTTTTCAGCAGAAAAAGCGGATGAAAATCTGAGGAAGCAGATGCAGAACCTTGACCCTGCCAACTATGTAAATAAGGGGTCAGACCCTGACCCGGACAAACTCGTCGCCCGCGTGGAATCGCTGATCGGCTATCTCATGGAGAAGTACAAACAGAAGAAGTAGCACCCTCGCCTCACCGGCCACACACTTTTCCGTCTCTTTACCTCAATCAGCAGCGAGGATATGCCATTTCGCAATAACTAATGAGCAGCTATTCCCCGGCCACTTGATTTTTTTGTTGAGCGCTGTGTCGTCTTCGCCAAATTAAGCAATGACCTCAATGCATCATTCACAGAAGCGGAATCAACAAATGCCTTCGCTACATCAGGTTCAAGCATGACAACATTGGCGCCCTCGGCCCTGAGTCGTTTATGGTATTTTCCCCGAACAGCTTTTGAATAATCGAACTCGTACTCAGGGCGCAATTCCTCTCTACCCTTCTTTGTTTTAACCTTCATGGCGCTTCCTTTCATGCGCGGTTGCAGGCCGCGCGCTGATTATTCGTATTGTCTTCCCTCTCTCAGCATGTGCTACCACAAGCAACTGCCTATGGGAAGAGTAGCCGATGGTTATGAATCTTTGCTCATCATCTGAGTGGTCGAGATCATGGAAAGTTGCAGATAAAGGATCATAAAAAACTGTCAAAGCATCATCAAAAGAAACCTTATGCTTCTTGAGGTTCTTTCTTGCCTTTTCCCTATCCCATTCAAATTGCATGCATTATTCTATCATTATTCTGAGCATCCGTGTATGCACGGCTTCAGCGGGAAAGGCGGATGATAATCTGAGGAAGCAGTTGCAGAACCTTGACCCTGCCAACTATGTAAATAAGGGGTCAGACCCTGACCCGGACAAACTCGTCGCCCGCGTGGAATCGCTGATCGGTTATCTCATGGAGAAGTACAAACAGAAAAAGTAGCAGCCTCACCGGGCCCTCCCTTCAATAGCCAAGCGCTGACCCAGCTCATGGGTGTTTCCATTCCTTCGAGGGCTTCCGACTATCCCAAGCATCTCCTTCATTGCCTTAATTCATCCGCATACCGACCCCGAGAGGCGAAGCCGAATCGGGTTGAGTGAAGTGCTATGCATCGCATCTATTCCCTTGAAGTCTTCTTTGTAAAGTCGGAGACAGGCTCTTCACGTTCTCTAAATTTCTTGATCCACCATGGCAAAATAATAAACCATTGAAAGTAGCCTAGTGTCATAATCACAAAGGAGAAAATTATCTCAGCGAGCCAAGTAGGTAATCGCACAAGCAAGCCACCTGCTATGTACACAATCAAACTTGATGGGAAAGCTAATAGCATATAGATAATGGCGTACCCCATTGATGCCTCTCCCGAAACACCATAAGAAAGAAATTCCAAACAAATAAAGATGCTTACCCATAGAACTCTTGCAGCAAATATCACTTTTTTCTTAATTGGTTGCATAACGATGGCCTTAACCAGCGCGGGCAACCAGCATGAAATTCAAACCCGGCTTAACCTGCGTCTGGTTGAAGGCGTTAGGCTTGCATCTATTATTCATGTCTCTCTAGAAAATATGGCCAGCAAGATGGAGAGGTAGTGTCAAGAATGTTTCGCACATTTTTTCTGGTGTCCTCGATCTGGCTGCACCATTAGGCTGCCGTTAACTCCCTGAGTTGCTCTTCAATCCTATCTATCTTCAGGTATTGCCGCGTGCCCCATTTGGTTCCCGCGATGTGCCTGAGCCGTGCTGCGACAAGCATCAGTGCCGAGTTGCCGTCAGGAAAGCAGCCCACCACCCTGGTTCGCCGTCTGATCTCCTTCATGATACGCTCCAAGGGATTATTCGTCCGTATCCGGAGCCAGTGCTCACTGGGGAACTCATAATACCTCAGCGTCTCCTCGATTCCTTCCTTGACGATCCCCGCTGCTTTACCCAGCTTCATCTCTTCGAGCTTCTTCACAACCATTGCTGCCTTCTTAAGGGCCTCTTTCTTGTCTTCCTGTGCGTGGATCGCCTTCAACATCGCTACGACTGCCTTCACCTTCCCCTTGGGTATTACGGTAAAGACATTCCGATAGAAATGAACCATGCACCGCTGCCACAAGGCCTCGGGATAGAACTCCCCTAACGCCTCGATCAACCCCAGGCACTTGTCCGTGATGAAGAGCTTAACGCCCTTCAAACCCCTCTCCTTGAGATATCTGAGGAAGGATACCCAGCTCGCCTTGTCCTCCTTGGCTCCTTCAGCGACGCCGAGGACCTCACGATAGCCGCTCTGATCAACCCCTACGGCAACGAGGACCGCTACGTTTCTTACCTCTCCTCCCCAACTTCTCTTCAACGCAATACCATCAAGATACACGTAGGGATGCTCCCCTTCAATCGGCTTCTTCCTCCACGTCTCGATTGTCTTGTAGATCCTGGCGTTCAGGTCTGAGACCGTCCCGGAACTTACTCTCGTTCCCCACAAGGCCTCGGTAATATCCTCAACTCTCCTGACCGACACCCCGGCAAGGTACATCTGCACCAAGGCTTCTTCCACCGATATCTCCTTACGTCGGTACCGCTCGATCACAGAAGTCTCAAAAGGCAGGGTCCTCAGTTTCGGCACCTGCAGCGTCACTTCTCCAGCTTTCGTATGGAGGCCTCTCTTGTAATATCCCGCTCTGGTGTCCTTCCTGCTCTCTGTGCGTTCATATCTCCTGGCATTGCAGAGTCGGTCTGCTTCTTCGTTCAAAAGGGTATTGAGGGTTTCTTCTACACTGCTTCTGACCACTTCCTCCACATGAGCCCTCACTTGCCCTTCATCAATCTCAATAATCTTCCCTTTCTTTGGTGTACAATTCTTCTTAGCCATGGTGTTCCTCCTCCGGTAAATGGTTTCTGGCGAAATTACATTACCAGATTCGAGGACACCATGGTTTTAATTGTGCGAAAGATATCGTACGTTATCGATGGAGATGATCAAGACCACGAATGAAAGGAGCATCATAATAATCTTTTTTCTTCCAGGTGCCTGCCTAAATTGTGGGTATGTGAAGAGGTGAAGGAGTGCAACTCCGATCCAATAGAATAGTCTCTGAATTTCTGATCCTATGAAAGAGAACAATACAGTTAGTAATAAGACGAGAGATATTGTATTGAAAATTAGGAAAGCAGCGCCCAACAACCCATGGAAAAACCTTGAAGCTGGTGCCACATCTTGTTGCATTTCAATATTGTTTTTCATTTATTATTTCAGCCTAACATTAATTCTTTATGCCCGCATGCGGTTTTTGTTGATTATATGGGCAATTTTGCACGTCGTCAAGAAATATGACCCACCCCTGCACCTGCCTACCGGACAGGCAGGCCCCTCCCGAGAGGGGACTTTCTGAAGAAACTGCATCTCTTGCACAAATTACGGCAAATCTTGATCTGCACTGAAATGATGGGAAATAATTCTTCATTTCACGTTGATCGTATTAGCCACGCGTTTCAGCGCACGAGCATTGATTGCCTCGCGTTCCTTGACCTTTGGTTCCGTACCCCATTAAAATACATAAATTTTTCTCTGAGAGGCATGCGTGGAAGATATAAACGACCTGATTGAGCAGCGCATAAAGAAAGTTGAAGAGCTGAAGCAGCTCGGCATAAAGCCCTATGGAGACCCCTACGAGGCGGAAGACCATGCCGCTGACCTGAGGGCAAAATACGGGGACCGGCCAAAAGAAGCCCTCGAAGCAGAAAAGGTTCCCTGCTCCCTTGCCGGCAGGATCGTTGCCATGAGGGATTTCGGCAAGGCAGCCTTTGCCCATATTCAGGACGTCACCGGCAGACTTCAGATCTACTTCAAGAAGGATATTCTCGGGGAGAGCTACAAACTGCTGAAGAAGATCGATATCGGGGATATCATCGGCATCAAGGGCTTTCTCTTCAGAACAAAGACCGATGAATTGACGGTTGAGGTCGAGTCCTTCACCCTTCTCACCAAATCAATCAGGCCACTTCCTGAAAAATGGCACGGGCTCAAGGACATCGAGACCCGGTACCGGCAGCGCTATATTGACCTGATCGTAAATCCCGAAGTTCGTGAGAACTTTGCCAAGCGGAGCAGGATCATCAAGGCTGTAAGGGACTACCTCGAGTCAAAGGGCTTCATCGAGGTCGAAACACCCATGATGCATCAGATACCCGGGGGTGCCACTGCGCGTCCCTTCAGGACCCATCATAATGCGCTGGATACTGACCTGTATCTCAGGATCGCACCGGAACTTTATCTCAAGCGGCTTCTTGTCGGGGGCTATGAGCGGGTCTATGAACTGAACAAGAACTTCAGGAACGAGGGCATATCAACCCGGCATAACCCGGAGTTTTCCATGCTCGAATTCTATATCGCTTACCGCGACTACAATTTTCTGATGGATCTGACCGAAGAGCTCTTTGCCGAGGTTGCCATGAAGGCGGTCGGCACGCTGAAGATACCCTATGGCGACGATACGATCGACCTCACACCTCCGTGGCCGCGGGTCCCCATGCTCGATGCCCTTGAAAAAAGCGGCGTACCTGCAGAGATATTCACTGATGCGGAGAAGGCAAAGCAGTGGGGGCGGTCAAAGAAAATAGACTTCCCTGACGGTTCCTCGCTCGGCAAGATACTCGATGAGATATTTAAGGAAACGGTCGAGCCGGGACTGGTTCAGCCCACCTTTATCATCGATCATCCGGTGGAACTTTCACCTCTTGCGAAGAGGAAGCCGGACAATCCGGCTCTCGTCGAGCGGTTTGAACTCTTCATCTCTTCCAGGGAGATCGCCAATGCGTTTTCCGAGCTCAACGACCCCTTTGACCAGCGAGAGCGCTTTGTCTCACAGGTCGATGCAAAGAAGGCGGGCGACGATGAAGCGCACGAGATGGACGAGGATTTCATCCGCGCCCTGGAATACGGCATGCCTCCCGCTGCGGGTGAAGGGATCGGCATAGACCGGCTCGTCATGCTCCTGACAAATTCAGCGTCCATACGCGACGTCATACTCTTCCCCCAGCTTAAACCTGAACAGCCGCAATGAGGCAAACAGGATGCACGATAAACAGGGTCCGTCGCGCGTATACATGTCTTTTGTGCATCATAAAGTGCTCGTGACGGGTTTGCGTTTCTTATGAAATTACCCTATCAGATCTTTATCGCCCTCAGGTACCTGAAGTCGAAAAAAAAGCATAAAGGGTTGTCTGTCAATACCGCCATCTCGATCGGCGGCGTTGCTGTGGGAGTAATGGCGCTCCTTGTCGTCCTCTCGGTCATGTCCGGTTTCCATCAGGACCTCCAGAAAAAGATCCTCGGCGCGAATGCCCATATCATCATCAGGGATTATAAGGGTTCCCTGTCCGATTACGAACAGGTGACCTCCAGGCTCGGACAGAACAACGAGATCGTGTCGCAGGCCCCCTTTATCATCGGGCAGGTAATGGTCTCTTTCGGCAACAGGGCGCACGGAGTTTTCATCCGCGGCATAGACCCCGAGATAGAGGCAAAGACCACGGAGATTCTCTCTCATATCAAGGAAGGGAGCGTCGGAAAACTCACCGAGGACACGGATCTTCCCGGCATCATCCTCGGCAAGGAGCTTGCTTCGACCCTCGGCGTTCTGCTCAATGACAAGGTCAATGTCGTGTCACCCATAGGAGAGATCGGGCCCATGGGCATGCTTCCGAAAGTCAAACAGTTCAGAGTCGTCGGTATTTTCGAGATCGGCATGTTCGAATACGACTCGAACCTCGTGCTTACAGCCATGAAGCCCGCGCAGGAGTTCTTCGGCATACCGGATGGGATATCCGGTATCGAAGTAAAGCTGAAAGACATATACAAAGCCCCTGCAGTCAAGAAACAGATTCAGGAAACCCTCGGGTTCAGATATATTGTCCTCGACTGGATGCAGATGAACAAGAACCTCTTCTCCGCCCTTAAACTCGAGAAGTTCGCGATGTTCGTGATCCTGGTGTTGATCGTTCTCGTGGCCTCCTTCAATATCATCAGCAATCTCATCATGAACGTGATAGAAAAGAGCCGTGAAATTGCCATTCTTAAGGCAATCGGCGCCACCAATAACAGCATCATGACCATTTTCATGCTGCAGGGCCTGTTCATCGGGCTCATCGGGACCATTATCGGCATTGCCGGCGGGTACGCCCTCGGCTTTATCCTGAACAAATACCAGATTATCCGGCTGCCTGCAGATGTCTATTATCTGAGCCACCTCCCGGTCAAGATGAGCGCGTTCGATTTTATCACCGTTTCTCTCTCCGCGATCATCATCAGTTTCCTGGCGACGATCTATCCGGCATGGCAGGCGTCAAAACTCAACCCTGTGGAGCCGTTGCGATATGAGTAAGCTCATTGAAGCCACAGGTCTCAGCAAGTCCTTCCGCACCGAGGCCGGTGAACTGCAGGTATTGAAGGGGATCGACCTCGACTTCCGTGAGGGCGAAATGATAGGCATCACCGGCGCGTCCGGCGCGGGAAAAAGCACGCTTATGCATATCCTCGGCGCGCTTGACAGGCCTTCATCGGGTAAGGTGTTGTTCCGGGGAACGGATGTCTTCTCCATGGATGATACCGCACGCGCCAGGTTCAGGAACCAGAGCATTGGTTTCGTATTCCAGTTCCACCACCTGCTGCCGGAATTCAACGCTCTCGAAAACGTCATGCTGCCCGGCCTGATCAGCGGAAAAAGCTATGAGTCTGCCGAGGAGAAGGCCCGCGGACTTCTCGGCGATCTCGGACTTTCCGCCCGTCTGATTCACCGGCCGGGTGAACTTTCCGGCGGTGAACAGCAGCGGGTAGCCGTTGCGCGGGCCCTCATGCAGGATTCGGGACTTGTGCTCGCTGACGAGCCGACCGGCAACCTCGACACTGCCACGGGCAACAGCCTCTTTGAGCTCTTCCTCTCCCTCAACAGCGCAAAAGGTATCACCTTCGTCATTGTTACCCACAACACCAGCCTCGCGGACCGCTGCCACCGCGTGCTCCATATGGCTGACGGACGTTTCATCTGAGCCCTGCCGCACGGTATAACCACCAAGCACACTGAAAGAGCCTGTAGTTCCCGCAGAGAACCATGGAACACCCCTTGCGTTCCCATGCACAGCGACCAACGCCTCAAAACACGGCAGGTTGCCTGCCTGTTCACGCTCTGCAGCCGTGTCCATATCTCCGGCTGCGGCAAATAGCTGACGCACTATCAGCAGGCCCGGCGCGGACAACAGAAATATCATCCCGCTGAAGAACGTGCCGGACAACAGGGTGCATTTCTACTCGTATGACGGCTGAAATATTGCGAATATGATGGATGAATGAATGAGATGATATATCTCGTTGCTTTGCCGAAGCTAATAATCTCTTTTTCTGCTCCGAACGGTTGACGCCCGAAGCGTCCGGTCACTGAATGCAAGATGAAATGGGGACGATGGAATGAATATGCGTGAACGTGTTACCGCCGGCCGAGGAAGCGCCGGCTGCCCATTTCTTCCTGGACCTGGAGAAAGACCTTCGCAAATTTCCCTTTATGCACGAAACCCCTCGGATGTGACGCAAGCACCTCGGCGCTCTCAAAGTTCTGGAGCAGGTCTATCATCTTGTCAAGGGATTCCTGATGCAGCCCTTCAATGGAATCGCGGTCAGGCAGGGACGTGAACAGCCTGCGGTCGATAAAGTCGCCCACCTTCTCCTGATTAATGAATGAGAAAAAGACCATGCCTTTGAAAATCCTCTTGTTCGTCTTGAAGGAAAAGAGAAAGCGCTCAAGCGCCTGTTCAAGAAAAAGATCATTGCGCATCTGCGTCTTCCTGTCGATCGACATTGCCTGGAACCAGTATTTCTTGTCAATGATGCTGTCGGCCTTCATCTCGAGGAAGGTGTGGCCGATGTTCTTCTTATCCGCAGTATAGGAATTATGAGCTACCGTATCGGCAGCAAGGTGACTGAGATATCCGTAAACAAAGGATTTCTGCTGAGGTGACCCGGCAGCCCTGAGAAGGTCGAACCCAACCTCCCAGCTATGTGAACACTTGTCATCCGGGAGGTATTTCTTGCCGATGATGATGTCGGCCATGATGTTTCCGTAAAGAAAGTCCTTCCGGTATCTTCTGATGACCTCCAAAATTCCTGCCGGCAGGAGCGCGCCGAGAGAGAAAAGTTCGTTGCCAAGATAGATATGAGTAAGCGGTCCCCAGGCAAAAACAGAAGCAGGGACCAGGAGAAATGATATGACCATGATTATTTTTGTTATTTTCATGCGATCCTCTCAATCAGATTCAATATGAGCCGTACACCAATGCCTGACGCACCTTTCGGTATATACGGACGGTCTTTTTCGGCCCAGGCAGTCCCGGCTATGTCCAGATGCACCCAGGGAGTTTGTCCGGCAAATTCATACAAGAAATATGCCGAGGCCATAAGAGAGCCTATTCTGCCGCCAACATTCTTAATGTCAGCGATATCGCTCTTCAAATAGTCTTTATATTCCTCATAGAGCGGCATTTCACACACGCGTTCGTACGTGTCGTCCCCTGCCTTCTTAAAGGCATCCAGGAGATCTCTGTCATTTCCCATCATTGCGACAGCTTCGCCGCCGAGGGCGATCGCACACGCTCCCGTAAGGGTGGCGATATCAACGACTGCCCTTGGTTTAAATCGTTTTGCATAGCCCAACGCATCCGCAAGGGCCAGCCTTCCCTCTGCGTCAGTATTTACGATCTCGATCGTCTTGCCGCTGAACGACCGCACAACATCTCCGGGCTTGACTGCAGCGCCGCCCGGAAGATTCTCCGTGGCAGGCAGCAACCCGACAATATGCGCAGGAAGTTTCAGTTCCGCGGCAGCTTTCATGACCCCCATGACCGCGGCACCGCCCGCCATATCATACTTCATCTTTTCCATGCCTTCCGAGGGTTTCAGCGAAATTCCGCCGCTGTCAAACGTGATCGACTTGCCCACAAGCACAACCGGGGGCTTCCTGCTCCCCCGATATTCCAGAACAATACATTTTGGCGGCTCCTTCGATCCGGACGAGACCGCGAGATAGGCTCCCATGCCGAGTTTTACCAACTCCTTCTTCCCAAGCACTTTCACTGACATCCCCTTGCCCCTGAGCGACAGCGCGACCCGCGCAAAATCAGTAGGAGTCATATCGTTTGCCGGGGTATTTATCAAGTCCCTGGCGAATGCCGAGGCAGAAGCGACAGTCTTTACATGCCGGATGCGCCGGTTCAGATCCGCTGAAGGCCGGCTGAGTATGGTAAGCCCAATGATCCTATTACTCTGCTTTTCCGAACGGTACGTATCGAACCGGTACAGACCGAGCAATCCTCCTTCGGCAAAATCTGCAGGTGATTGCCCGAGTGTGTGTAAGAATCTGGTCGAAAGGACCGGTCTCTGTATTCCGAGGTCACGGAGATAGGTAAGCGCCCTGCCCCCTGCCCGTCGAATCCGTTCCGGAGACACGTTATCCTTTTTGCCGATTCCGAGGAACAGAAGCCGGGCAGGCTTGATCTCCCCGCGAGCGTGCATAAGCAGCACTTCCTGGTCCTTTCCCTGAAATTCCTTTTTCCAGACACGGGACACAAGCCTGCCAATCGCTGGACCGAGTTTGCTGTACGGATGAGGACCTTCCTCGGAAAAGGGGAGGATCAGGACATCGCAACTGCAGACTGCTTCTCTGATGTTATTTACCGAAATATGCATGAATGAAAGATGAATTGGCTCTTTCTGAGTATATCATTTTTATATTTTACCCAATACACGCCATATTTATCCACAGAACCGCTATTAAATTACCTTCATATGAAATTTGACAGCACACACGCATTCGTGCAAAGTGTTAGTATGAAACGAAAAAAACGTCCTGATCCCCTCTCGAAGAAGGGGATCCAGAAAATCTCCGGCAGCCCCTTCACGGTAGGCAATCTCGTGACCCTTGTCTGGAAAGACCGTGAGTCGTTTCAGGGTATATTCGACGCAGTCCGGAAGGCAAAGCACACGATCTTTCTTCAATTTTATATCTTCCGCGACGACGAGACCGGCAGGGAACTGGCTGAGATCCTGAAGATGAAGGCCAGAGAGAAGGTGGCGGTTTTCATTATATATGACCACTTCGGCTCGTTCCTCACCCCCCGTTTGTTCTGGCAGGAGCTGAAGGATTGCGGCGTCCAGATCGCGGCATCTCGTCCGTTCAAGTGGACAGCGCCGTTTCATTACGTCCACCGCGACCACCGGAAGCTGATCATCATCGACGGCATCAAGGCTTTCACCGGCGGGATCAATATCGCGAATGAATACCGCGGCTATCATCGTGTAAAGACAGCCCGGGCCTGGAGAGATACCGGCATATTCTTAGAAGGGCCGATCGTCACACGCCTTAGTGAAGAGTTCAGGAAAAGCTGGGAGATCTGGAACAGCACCCTGCTCCCTCCCATCAGGGAGGCTGAGCCCCTGACCCCCGGAATTCCGGTGCTCCCGATCTTTGCCAGTTCCGCCCAACGCAGACGAAGGATGCGCAGACTGCTCTATTACAGCATCAACAATGCCCAAAAAAGCATTTACCTGACTACGGCTTACTTCATTCCGAGTATGCGGCTGCTGTATATCCTGGAGCGCGCGGCTGCGAACAACGTCGATGTGAAGCTGCTTCTTCCCGGCATATCCGATGTTCCTTCCGTTTATTTCGCCGGCAGGGCGTTCTACAGCCGTCTTCTGAAGGCAGGCGTCGAAATCTACAACTATAACGGCGTCATTCTTCATGCAAAGAGCGCGGTCTTCGACTCCACCTGGACCATCATAGGCTCTGCGAATCTCGACTTTCAGTCCCTGAGAAGAAACGATGAGGGCAACGTCGGTATCATGGACAGGGGATTCGGCAGTCAGATGAGCGAGGTCTTCTTTGACGACCTGGCCCGCGCCGAAAAGATCACACTCGACCAGTGGTTGAAGCGCCCGTTTCATGAGAAGGCACGGGAATTCTTTTTTGCCCTCTTCCGGACAAGACTCTGACCTTCTAAAGACCAAACCCTTCCAGTGCACGGGCGAACTGCTCTGCATCGACAAAATGTATCGTCAGCAGCCCGACGGACGCCGCCCTCGTGACATTGTGGATATTGTCGTCGACAAAAAGCACCTCGTCCGCCGCCACTGCCAAGTCCCGGCAGATATCCGCAAAAACCGTTGCATCCCTCTTGCTCTTACGCAGCGTATAGGAATTGTACACGCGGTCAAAATGCCCGTAGAAAGGACTCCTTCTGTTCAGCTCATCCAGCCAGTCAGTCTGGTCACTGAGAATACCTACCTTCCGCCCCGAAGCTCTGAGTTTATCGGCGTGCGCGAGCATTCCAGGACGGACGACAAAGCGTGCAAATATCTGCTCCCTCAAATAAACGTCTGCCTGCGTGATGCCGGTCTTTTCCCTGACTGCGGCCCAGTACTCTTTTTCAGTCGCCCTCCCGGTCACGTAACCCATCCTGTGAATAAGGTCCTCTGCGGTCCTGATGAATGTGTCAGCCTCAAGGCCGCTTTTCTCAGCTATAACACGGAGCCCCTGATAAAAACCCTCTTCGGCAATAACACCGCCAAAGTCAAATAATACAACCCTTATCATTTTTCATCCTTTTTCACGGTTAATGCCGAAGTATTCGTGAGGGTACTATATTGACGCATCCCGGCAAAAAAAAGGGAGGTCGGGCTTGCTCTTCGGTCACACCGTGCGATATATTGTGCATATGCATATTATAGAAGCGGGCATGCATGTTGCCGCAATATAAAAAACCGGGGGCATGCGCATGTCCGGCAAAGGGCAAGGTATTCAAGCCTGCCGGCATTCCCCTGACCGATAGCGAGAAAATCGTCCCTTATACCGATGAGCTTGAGGAGATGAAGCTCTGCGACCTCGACGGCCTCACTCAGGAAGAGGCTGGCGCGAAAATGGGCATATCCCGCGGCACGGTCCAGAGGATACTATCTGACACGCGACGTACAACAGCGTTTGCCCCTTCGGATTGCAAGGCGCTTGTTTTCGAAAAAACCCCGTGCAAAGAGGAGGATTAATATGAAACTCTGTTTTCCCATTCAACACGATCAGGCACTGGACAGCGAGGTATACGGCCATTTCGGCTCAGCCCCTGTCTTCCTTATCGTTGACACAGACACTTCAGTTGTCGAGACCATCGGCAATGCAGACCGACACCATGCGCACGGCACCTGCAGTCCCTTCCGCGCGCTCGGTAACAAGGACATCGACGGTGTCATTGCAGGCGGCATCGGCAGAGGTGCCCTGAACAAATTATCTCGGGCAGGAATCCTTGTTTACCTTGCCTCAGCGCGGACCGTCAGAGAGAACCTCAACCTGTTCAGTGCGGGGCACCTGACTTCTTTTGCGCCCGGACACGTCTGCTCCGGCCATTCCGGCGGTTCAGCCTGCTCACATCACTGATTTTAAATTCTTAAAGGAGACGATCATGGAAAAGAAGAAATT
>Ga0316626_10000320_pt1 | contig 17693 bp, 19 predicted proteins | sample OWC_Aug_T1_C1_D5_FD_207656 | JGI IMG/M metagenome (GOLD analysis project Ga0316626, IMG submission 207656) | Wetland soil microbial communities from Old Woman Creek delta, Ohio, United States - OWC_Aug_T1_C1_D5_A | ecosystem: Environmental > Terrestrial > Soil > Wetlands | place: USA: Ohio...
ACTTCCATGGACCGCAATAGCATATCCGTGCTGTTTTGCAATATCTCTTATTTCAGGAAGTAACTCCGTGTATATCTGAATAAATAAAACGTGCTTTTCATTCATTATGCTATCTCTCCTTCAATAAATTTATTTTGTCCAGCTTGTTGTCGCTTCATCTCTTGTACACGCTCGTAAGTTTCAGATGTTATATCCATTTTGCTTTTAGCTGGTTCATACTTCTTGCCAGTACGTAAAGCGAATAGCCCTGCATATCCTCCAGCGATTGAAGCGTTTATAACTTCGGTTGTGTCCATGCCTAAACGGTTAAAATCTTCAAGCTGTTTAAATTGCTTTTTAATTGTTGTAGGCGTTAGAGGCTTTTTAATCTCTTTACGGTGTTGTACCCATTCGTTCCATACGTCAGAAGAAATACAAGAAGGTAAAAATTGTGTTTCATGCGCCTTATTATTATCCTTAACTTTACTAACCTCTCCTATACTATCCTCTACTATACTACGCTGTCCCATGGACGTCCCATTGTCGTCCCATGTATTTTCATCATGTTTTCGGTCTGCTCTATCACGCTTTTCGATTAGATCCACATCAGGTAAAAGCTGTAATAAAAGGTTCTTGTAAATGCTGTCTACCTTGCGATCAGAACGTATTAAGTTATGCTCCTTCCAATCAGTAATGTGAGATACTAAATCATCATTTAGTACCGTAACAAAGCCCTTAGCCACGAGAATTTTTAAGCTATCCTCTGATACTCCAAGTAAGCGCATTACAGAGAACGCCTCTACTATTCCATCATCATCTGCACGTGTACCTAAATGAAAATAAAACGCTTGTGTTTCCAATGGCATTTTAATAAATCGTGCGCTGTCTATTATCTTTTTTGCGAACATTCTGCGTTCAGCCATGTTGTTGCTTCCGGTATATGATTATTTAAGAGGAGTGAGAGAGGTTACCAAGCCCTTCACGCAGTTAAAAACTAAACTCTTAACGCTTACCCCGAAAGGGATTAGCTGGCTTGGTAACCGTTAAGGTTTCAGTAATATATTGTCCACCAAACCGAAGTTTGGCTTAGGTATTATAGCGGATAAATCTATTTTTTTACATTAATTAAAATGTGTAATGGTATTGTTACAAAAAGTGCTGGTAAAAAGAAAATAACTGCGATAATATGTAATATCCACATCATGATAAGCTCCTTATACCAAATCAATAAGCGTTAAATTATTGATAAATTCTAAGCCTATTTCATATTTTACCGCTGGAAGTTCATTATATCTTGGAAGATTAAAATGTTTTTTAAACTTTGACCACACAGCTCTGTGAAGTTTTGAAGTGTTCTCTCCATCGGACGGGTTGAATGAGTAGACTTTTTTGTTTTTAGCGTCGCTTAGTGATCGTTCTTGCCATGCTTCGAGTCGTTTTGTTTGTTCTAGTAGTGTAACGCGATCATCGATGATTTGATTACCTTGTGCTATTAGTGCGATTTGTTCTTGAACGGTTAATACTTTTGGAGCGTAAATTTGTTTTTCCATTTCGTTAAAAGCGTCAATTAAATCGAGCTTGAAGTTTTCTGCTTTTTCACCATTGAAACCCATGCCTAAAAACATAAAGCCGTTACGGCTCATTTCATACATTGGTAATTCTTTACCATTACTTTGGTAATACTTAAGCGAAAAATTTCGCCCTGCTCTTTCACTCATTGAACGTATTTTTACAAGTACGTCTTTATGTGGCTTTTCAAAAACATTAGCAACTTCTAAACTGTTTGCAAAGATTGACCCATCACGGGAAACTAAATGAACCTCAACATTGTTGATGATTACGTTTGACATAAATACCTGAGATTATGATTTTTAAGAGGAGTGATGGGGTTCTCAAGTCCAACACACGCAATTAAGCAAAACTCTTATCGGTGACCAAAAGGAAACCGAGGACTTGAGAACCGATAAAAGTTTGTGAAAGCATTATAAAACTATATTTCTTAATTGTAGATAAAACGACGCTCTTTTATAAGAGGTTGTCGAAAGTATCGCCCTGAGATGAAGCAGGACGATTAGGAGGAGGTGAATAGATGATGTTACCCTTGATTGGGTAGAAGTATTTTATAGCAAGATAGCTTAGATTAAGCTTGTAGAACTTCTTTTGCTTGTTTAACGTGATCTTGGTTCACTTCGTTGGCTTCGCTTTCTGTGATAGCTTCTAAGAGCGTTAGGGCGAGTTTCTTAGGGATACCGTTTGGAGCTTTTTTAAGTGCCTTAATTGATATTGAAGCGATACCTTTTAATAGTGGTACGGCTAGATATTGAAGGGCTAGTGTTGTGTATATGTTCATTATGCGATCTCCAGTGTTACAGTTTCTTTCACCGCTAAAGCATCGGCAATCTTAGGGTATAAACGGCTTACAGCGACTTTACTAGCCCCCACAAAATCATCATCAAAGTTATCATTGAGTGCGCCTACGATAATACACCCCTCAGTATCTTTTGAGCTGTTCCCTGCATGAATGCGAACACCTGTGAAGTTAGGCACGTTTTCAATTAATGGCATTACTTTACCAAATCGGGAACTCATGGTCATAATTACGTTGTATGTTCCTTTTGGGATGGCTGTTTTGTTTTGTATCTTAACAGCACGTACAGCGTCCTCAACGGTAAAGCATTCAAACTCTCCATCGATATACATACGACCTTCGGTGAATCTACTATTGCCCGATTTTCTTACGATTTTAATGTGCATTTTATTCCTTCATATTAATTTAACAAGCCCCTCCAAAGAGAAGCCTATAAATCAATTACTTTTTAGGGCGTATACCGCCGCCGTTAGTTCTTCCTTTCGCCATTGTCTACCTCCTTTGTAAGATAAAAAACTAAGCCGATAGTAAATATACATTGGTCGATAATAGATATTATTTCGTAAGGGTAAACGTCAATATCTAAAAAGAACTTATGCAAAAACCATGTTTCTAAAATCAAATATATTGCCGACCACAAAAACATATATGGGTATTTTTTCATGTGTTCAGAGAATATAAATACCGCCCATAGTTTTACGCCAAACAGCACCATGTGGGAGGTTAGGAGTGCTGACTCAATCATTTTTCGTTTGCCTCTCGACTCTGCAATACTGCAACTTGCATTTTTAGATCAACAATAGTAGTCGATAGCCAAAGGATAGATGCGATAATTATAGTACCTGATATAGTCCAAAATGCTTTTACCATCATGCTTACCCCTTGCGCTTTGCCGTTTATTGTTGCAAATGTTTCATTTAATGAATTTATAGCAGTAGTAAGCTTTTCGATTTGCTCATCCGTTCTATTTGCGGCTTCTTTCTCGTGGATGCGATGTGTTTCTATTGTAGCCATGTTTTCACTCAACTTCTGCACTTTATCGGATAACCCTCCAATTAGACCTCTTGTTGCCGCTATGCTTTGATTAACAAGCGCTTCTAGTCTTTTGATTTCCGATAAAGTATCACTCATTTTAACGCCTTACTTTTGATTTTATATTATACATCATCTATCGATAAAGCTAAAACCAGCCAAAACACAAAAGAAAAAGCGATTACGGCTTCTATCATGTCGGCTCAATCATAACGAGGTCACGGTAACCCGAAACGTCAAGGCGTTCACGGTATGCTGATTCACCTCCAGCACGTACAGCGTAATACATAGCTCTAGCCTTCATTTTAGGCACTTCACAGCTCAAAAGAGCCTCATAGAATATATAATCACACATTCGTCTATCAAAGAGCTGTGTGCGATATAAAGCGTCATGTATAAACCCAGCCATTGTATCTTCATCGCCAAACGGTGCGCCAACGATTGACCATAATGCTTCGGGCTTAGATAACCCATCACACACAAAGCCTTTAAAAAGCGTGATTGTATATTTCGAGTTCTGATACACCAATGGCGCAATGAGTTTATATTTTTGTTTACCTACAAGCTCAATTCGTAATGGTGTAAGAAATTTTGGCATTACTTTGTACTAGCCAAAACAAATAGAGCGTCAATATCAGCATCAGTTTTATTCATTAGGGTTTTCATGCCTAAGACCATAGGGTGAGTACGGTTCACACTCAATGTAGCTAACCAATATTCATTCACTAAGTCATTTGAGGCACGTAGGGCTTTGAATGAGTCCCATAGGTTAGCTTCGATCATAGCCTCCATCATTTGAAGGCGTGTGACTTCTTGTAGCACTATCACTCTTGACTCCCACGCTGTAATCTCAGATGCAGTAGCTTCTTTATATTCTTTAGATGTGGTGTTCCCATCACCAAACCATAAGCTACCGTCCGTATTCTTCCACCAAATATTATACTTATCCATAATTACCATCCTCTCTGAGCGATTAATTTATATGACCAACTTGCAAGGACAATACCGTTAAGAGCACCTGTGGTTGCGTTTGTTGCATACCAACCAGCACCATCACCTACTCTAAATGCCACTATTTTATTCGTTCTTTGCAAACATGGGTTGATTGCATATCCCCCTCCGTAGTGAGATAGATTTACAATAGTTCCTACCGCATAACCAATGTCGGTAGTCGTATTCTTTGCAAGTAAATAACAATGTATAGGGTCTACCCCGATATTGTGATTCTTTGATACCGCCGCCGCTGCCGCTGGAAGAGTTGCCGTATATCCGCTGTCGTATAAGCCATTAAGGGCATAGTTCACAACGCTTGTGACTGCTGAACCACTTGTAACGGCTTCACCGATAAAGGTCATATAGACTTGTGGGGCTGTCGTTCCATTCCCTAGATATGCTTTCATTTCCGAAGTATTGAAGGTAAATTGACCATTTGTAACTGCTGGAGTACCGCCAAATTGATAAATAGGGGCGAGAGTAGTTGAGCCTTTAGTCCCCGTGCTATCTACATAAACATAGCTTGTAGAACTTGCTGGTAGCAATAGGCTTGTATCCGCTGAAATTGTTACGATCTTATCATTGCTTACCGCTCCTCCTGCACAATGAATTACTATTGGTGTTGTAGTTGCGGCTATTGGTAGATTCAAATCTGCTGACGTAGTTAGAAAGTTAGCGAAACCACTTGTATCTACTGAGGCTGATTGTACAGTTTGGCGAACTCCTGATGGTGTGCCAGTTGCATTAGCTAAGACAAATGCTGTTGATGCCGCTTGTGTGGTATTTGTTCCCAGTGCAGCAGTTGGTACAGTTGGTACACCAGTAAGTGCTGGTGATGCTAAATTAGCCTTAAGCGCTAGGGCATCAAATACACCATTAGATGATACAGCATTTGCGCTTCCATCAGTAGGTACTGCATCTACTGTTAAACTTGCAGCACTATTCGCAGCTTTTATAGCCCAGTGATGTGCTGAGTATTCGCCAGTAGTTACTTCTACGTCCTCAGCTTCTTCTGCCCATTTATTAGCCAATACTACGTCAGCATGAGTTAATACAACGTCTGCGTGTGTTAAAACTACGTCAGCATTGGTGAGTACCACATTGGCGGTAGTTGTAACTACATCGTCAGGTATTGAAGTATCATTCTCTAGTGCATCAGCCGTAGCGTTCCAACGTAGGTATGAGTTAGCTACTGGAGCTGGAATATCTAAATCTACATTGCTAAGCGACTCAGGAACAACTATGGCTCTTTGAAGTTGTACGTTTTGGTCTAATACTAGATACGTTTGGTAGTCTTGGTCTAGGTCTAAGGTATCAGCAAATAAATCACCGTTAGTTACATAGTCAGTTGTTCTAGTAATAGGCAATGACCGCACAAGCGTAATAGTATCATTAACACTAGCACCTGACACTAGCGTAACCGTACCGCCAAGCGTTCCATTAATAGATACTGCGTAATGAGTAGTGAGAGTTAATAGGTCTGTCGTATCGTTTGCTACTGCACCTGCCAAAGTTTTATATGCTTTAATATCAGTATCTACAAAGATAGCAAAATTAAACGTAAATACTGTTTGCGCTGCCGTTGCTGTAAATTGTTGTTTACCTTGGTTTATGTTAAATGCCATTATCGACCTCCAAATATATCTTCATATTCTTGCTTTGCTTCTTCAAGAGCATCCTCTTTATCCATGTTTTCTTTTTCTATAAGGATATTGGCACTTCTTACAATGTCTTTTGCATGGAGTCGTAAGAACAATTCCTCATCCTCTTTAGAAAGTTCTTTAAGTGCTGCCATATCATTCTTTTGTGTGATAGATTGGATATGTTTAACCTTATCGTCTTCAAGCATTGACAGATAGTTTTCATCTTGAATTGTATCATTTATTCGCTCATGTAAAGTGCGCCCACTAAAGTCACGGTATTCTTTACGAGCATACGTTAGCCACTTCTCGCTATCCTCAGGCTTGATCTTCTGTTTACCTAGAATTGCTCTAGCTGGTGGTACTGCCATTTTCTTAGTTTGCTCATTGAGCCTTAATAGCTCTAAGCGTACTGGGTCTTTAGTAGAAGTAGAAGGACTCCAACGAATATAAGTGTAATCGTGTGTAACTGGCTCACCGAATAAGTCACGTACTGGCGGTAGCGCTTCACTCATAGTAGGTATTTGAGATTGGATATACTCCATAACTCCAGCTGTATTACGCTTGTACTCATCCATATCTTTAGTGATATTACGTCTAAGCCCTGCAAGTGGTATCATCGTATTGGCATAGCTTTGTGCTAAACGCTGGAATGACTTAGCATCACCTTCACTTACTGCATCCATGAATGTTTGTAGCCCTACTGCGAAAGTTCTATTTAGAGTATTCTCGCTGATCGCTACAAGTAAATCACTCATGACGCTATTAAACTTCTCATCTTCCCCATCGTATAAATCTACATAAGAAGATTTACGCTGATAGTCTGAGATAGACGCAGCGATACCAAAGAATGTAGCAAAAGGTTCTAGCCCGGTATAAGGCACATACTCTTTCGTACCATCTTCATTATTAAATACTACACTAAACGGCTTCATCCCTGCTGCTTTCCAAGCGTCACGCTCTGCTTTGTCTTTTGGAGCTGGGCCAGTAAGGCTCCCACTTTCAGCAAGCATATAAGCTCCTGCCATAAACCCAGTACCCATGCTCATTTTAGCTAACACAAGTTGTCGCTTTGCGCCCCCTGCATTATAATCATCTCTAAACTTTTGTTGCATCCACGCAAACGGTCCACGCTCAACTAATGTTTGTCGTGTTATATTACCTAGAGTCTTGACGAATGGAACAACCCATCTAGCCCCAGGGGTCTTATTAATAGCGCTCATAATATTAGTAAGCATCTTGCCAGGTGTTTCTTGATACGCCATCTCTTTAGAGAAGTCCTCAGATTTATTAATCATTGATTGGTGAGGGTTATTGATAATACTAGCTAGTGTTTCTTGGAACTGCTCAGGTTTAATTTCTCCACGATTTACCATTGCTTTAGCTTCACGAAATGAGTTTGAGGCTAGTTGCGCTCTCTCGTTTAGAACTTTAAAGAAAGTATCGGTACTTCCCATGACATTACGCAATGGGAAAGCCATAGCCTTAAATGCCATATCTGCTACTGCTCCTGATGTTTCGCCCATTGCAAACTTTTCCGATGGCATAGGCATAGTGAAGGCTTCACCAGTTGCTCCCATACCTTTATAAGGGTCACCAGTCTTTAGTGTTTTCCATCCTGCTTTCATTGCATCTTTGAATGATGATGAATACCCTATAAGCATAGCTGTTACTTCATCGTTTTGTACCTCGTCCATAGCATGAGCGCCTTTAGGCATCCATGAGGCTACTTTACGCTCTGCCATATTCACACTAATATTAGCGATAGTACCGCCAAAGTTTAGCATCTGTGTAGATACACCAGATAGCATAGATGACATATACTCAGTATAAAGCAAGTCCATACCGTACTTAGCATTACTAGAATAAGCATTAACCATCTTATTGATACCCGTTGCGCTCTCTGAATCGCTTATCATTGCTGCCACTTTAGTAATATCTAGCTCACGCTCCATAGCTCCAAGTGTCATTAGTACATCGTTCTCATTACCCATCTGAACACCTAGCGCACGTAAACCACGACCATACTCAGCACGAACACCCATGAACTTAGATTGGAACTTACGGTGGAAGTCAAACTGTCTAGCGAACTCTATTTTATCTTGTGGTGAAAACTCACCAGCTACTTTATCCGCTAACATTTTAAGCTTAGTAGCTGATTGGTTAAGCACTTGGCGCATAGCTACTACATACTCAGCTGGAGGAATAGCACCACCAGCCTCACGCATAAACACATCACGCACGAATGTTTCATCTGCTCCTATGTCATTAGCAAACTTCATTAGCTGGTCATCAGATACTACACCTCTACGCTCAAAGTCAATGTTAGCTTTGTTCTGCTCTGCGATACTTGCGATAACTGAATTAACGTCATCTTCATTCTCTAAAGTGTTAAAGTTGATCTGATGCGATACTGAGTCATCGAACTGGTCAATATCCGCTTCTACTAAATTGGCTGCTTCTTTTTCAGGATTGAACTTAGCAAACTTAGGGGATGTTCCTTGTTCCATCTTAGTAAACATAGCATCAGGATTAACATCGTTAGGCATAGGCACTACTTCCGCCTCATGTACCGCTCTAGGCTTAGATACTACCATCTCACCTATTTTCTTTTCTTTAGGCTCAGGCTTCTTAGCTAGTATCTCACGGTTAGCCCATGCTGTCATGCGTGTAGGCTTTGCTTTAGGCTTAGGAGCTTCTACTGTTGGTTCAGGTGTATCTACTTTAGGAGTAGGAATTTCTGCGCTCACTTTAGCTTTAGGACTAGGCATGACTTTAGAGATTGGAACATCAGGATGGATGCCTACAGCCTTAGTGATAAAGCGTGTAATATCTGCGCCTATTCCTGCTTCTGCCTCTGATACATCGGTGACCTCAGCTGGTGGCATCTCAGCCATAACCTGAGCATCTGCTAAAGCTTGTTCATCATCTATCTTTGGTTCAACGATTGTTAGTTCTTCTTCATTCATTTAGCTTCCTTTTTAATTTTGACATTGTTTTTTTCTAGTATCTCTATGTCATTATCATCAAATATAACAAAATTTCTAGCTTTACTTTCCGCCCCATCAGCCATATCTCCGATATAAGCCGAACCCTTAACCCCTAAAGATTTTAAAACATTTGATGCTTTTTTTGGACTATAAAGTGATGCAATTCTTTCGTATAGTTGTCCTGCGCTTCCGCTGTAGTCAAAAATGTTAAAGCCTTTTTCTTTCATAGCTTTTTGATTTCCTAAATCAAAATCTTTAACAGCATCTAAAAATTGAAGGTCTTTGTCTTTAATAAACCATTTTTCAAAAGCACTTTTAACTTTTTCACTTTGGCTACTTAGTGACTTTTCCCACTGTATAAAATCTTCTTCATTTAGTTTTAAATCAACTTTGTATAGATTTCCATCTTGTTTCTTATATAAGGATGCAGTATCCTTATCGCTTGAAAAGTATAACCCATGACCGTATGCTTGTTCCCCGTGCCCAGTTCCAACTTTATCCATACTAAACTTATCTACATTGTGAGGCGTTCCGTGATATGCATCAAAATACATTAGTGGGTTAGCAGGTGATTTCTCGTAAGCACTTAGTCCTCTAGTTATGGCTTCCTTTCCTACAGCTTTAACGCCTTTAGCTACATAAGGAGATGCTACCTCGATACCTTTGCCTAGTCCTGCACCAACTCCTGCGCCGATAGCACCTGAGATAGCTACATCAGTACCGCTCACGCCTTCACGTAGTCCTGCATCAGTTTGTATCATCTCTCTAGCTATTGTATCTCCTGCTGAGTAGATAGCACCTTCAGTAGCTCCTACTGCTAGTCCACTTGTCAGATAGTTTCTAATGGAGTTATGAAGTCGGTTTTTTAGTCCTTCTTTGGCTAACTCTTGCGCTCCCTTTTTCATGGCAAAACCTGAGCCAAGAGTAACAGCCCCAAGCCAATTAGTAGGGTCAAAAAATGACTCTTTAACTGCTCTACCAAACCCATCTAATGTAATATCTTTTTTATCGTATGTATCCATTAAGTAAGCGAATGACATTTGTGTTTCAGGGTCAGCCTTCTCTACTGCTAGAACATCAGGTATCATACCCATGGCCACGTTATAGTTAAACTCACTCATCTGGTCGATACCATATTTAGCTAAAGCTCTATAATCACCTTGGAACTTCTCACCGTTATTATTCATCTGATAGACTTTTCCTGATGCTTCAATCCAGTCAAGATTAGTAGCTAAATCTTCCTCACGATATGTAGCGCCTTGGTCTTGCATAGCTTTGAGCATTGACTCTGAGCCACTGCTTTCTTCTCGATTATATTCTAACTCATTCATCTTTGCCCTTTAGGTAGATAATTTGACGGTTTCGCTGGTGCTTGTGGTGGTGGTGTTGAGTCGATACCGACTTTAGATTTGAGCTTACCGAAGGTAGAGTTTTTAGACTTGTTATAAACCTTAACTTTCTCCTCGTATTCTTTAAACGATCTATCATACTTAGTGGAGTCGGTCTTATCTTTGTTCTTAACTAGGTATGAATCTACCTTTTGTTGCATAGCATCAGGAACATCAAATACAGTAAGCTTACCGGCTTCGACCTCTTCACGTAGTTGGTTCTTCATAGTAAGACGTAATCGCTTTAACTCAGTAGCATCATCAAGCGGTACATTAGCCACGATATAATCATCAGCTACTTTCCAAGGGTCACCGCCCATATTCTGCTTGAACCCACGCATAGCATTAGCCATTTCTTTATCGGATGCAACTCTGCGCTGGTGTGATATTGCTTTGCTGATTAATGCTTGTTTAGTCTTAGCAGTAAGTCTATTATCATACGCTATCGTTCTAGGGTTTACTCTCTCAATAGCTAATTCATAGTCCATAACTACGCTCTCGTTGTCAGTCAAAGAACCTGCGCTCATATCATTCTTAAGCTCTTTAAGGTTCTTGTATTCTTCAGGTCTTAGTTTATTTTCTCTAAGCATATCATCAAGCTGTGTATCTGTTGGTGGCTTACCTAGCATAATATCTGAGGATACGTCTAGTGCTTTTTTCTTACTTACTTTTTCAACCAGCGTAGCGTTAGCGTCAAACGCCTCAGTCTGAGCCTTGAACTTACCATCAGTATGCTCATACATTTTCTTATTGATAGCAGTACGCTTATCCATAGGCAAAGCTTTATATTCAGGAGTACTTTGAAACTTCTGTATAAAGTCTGTTTCTCCACGCTCTAGGCTTTCATCTAAGCGCATAATCGTAGTGGTTTCTTGTGCCTTCTCTTGCATCTTCTTAATCTCTAACGGTATCATACTCTTATGAATAAGCCCATGTTCTGCTTGTAATGTTATGAGCGATGTAATCTTAGCTAAAGAGTTTGTGGCGCCCTCAGCATCACCGTTAGCAATGAATGAGGCATACGAGATAGCTTCCTCGTCTTTGTAGGCCTCAATGGCTTTGTTCTCATTCTCACGGTTGTTCTTAAATGCTTCCTTAGCTACATTAGCGCCGTATGTGCCTTGCAAGGTAATAGCTTTTTGTTTTAGTATCGCTTGAAACTCAGGCTCAGTCTGCCCCTTTAGTGCCTCTTTGGTATATGCACCAAAAGCATTATTGAAGCCGTTAGGGTCATTAGTGAACTGTACAGCATATTGTTCAGCAGTAGTCTTTAAATCGCTCTCAACTTGTACGTTATAAGCAGCCTTAGAAATATCATTATAAGCCTTAGCGTAGAATGTGTGCCCTTTTTCAATCTTCAATGGGTCGCCACTCATCATATCATTAATAGCAGTCTTTTGTCCTTCTTCTGCTACTTCAACTTGCGCTTGTTTATATGCTATGCCGTTCCATTCTTCTAGTCTTTGCCCTAGTGATTGAAACATTTGTGCTGATGCTTTAGCAGCCGTAGGGTCTACTTGCTGAAACGGTGTTGCTCCACCTTGGTATCTTTGTAATTCTGCCATCTGTTCCTACTTTAGCATAGAGTATTCAACATACCCTTTGCCTAGCTGACTTGCTCCACCTACAACACCGGTTGCCATAGCGGATTGCCCGGCCGACTTGTATTGCTGCGCTTGTGACTCTGCCCCTGCTCTAATCATCTTCACGTCACTCTCATAACGTTTCTTATCGCCTTCTATTACAGAGCCGATACTTTCCATTGTACGCCCTGATGAACCCATCATAGCGTTCTGTACTGCCATTGCTTCATTTAATGCTCTTGTGCGGTCTGTTACGTTTGCCTCTGCTGCCATCTTAGCTTGTTCAGCTTGTTGCTTGTATGCCTTCTTTTGTTGCATACCTGACATTACAGACGTTCCAGCTCCTAGAACTGCTGTTGCTATTAATGCTGTTTCAATTCCCATGCTATGCCTCCGTTTCTGATTCTTGTATTTTATGTGGCAAATTATTTGCTACAATAAATGAGTTCCGTGCTTTTATAGCATCTTCTATTCTTACATAATTTCCAAGGCTATATTCAATGCCTTTTAATTTAATTCTTGCTCTCCACTTTTTCTTTTTCGCTAGGTAGTCAATTCCTTTATACCCACTTTTATTATCGGTTCTAAGCCTTTGATTTATAGTCTGAGTTGAAAAGTCAGCGAATCTGCAATTATTAGGCTCATAATTACCCTCATTATCTATTCTGTCAAGCGATACATTATCACCATGCCCATTAGACATAGCCCAGCAATAAAACTCAAAAAAGCTGTCTAACCATCTATCATGCACTGATATACCTCTTGCTCCATATCTTTTATACTCTTTGTCATTGACGTTATAGCATCTATTTCTCATGGCATTCCATACACTATATAGTTTAGTGTTTCTTAGCCCATGTATTTCTCTATTCTTCATGATTCACACTCGCTCTCTATTTGAAGTATATGGCACGGCAATGGGTCTGCCTGTGTAACTGTCACGCTATTAATCTCTGAGAACCCTAAGTGTGATATTTCTAACACTCCAGTATAAGGGTCGGGATTACTATTTAAAACAATAGGGAATTTACGGCCTTGCATAAGCTCTCCTTCTACTATTGCGCCTTTAGTATTATACACTCTTAGACGTGTCTTTAGCACACGCTTTTTGCTATTTACGGTCATGCCTTCACGGTCTTGAAAGTTAATCGGCATGGTAGTTATGGTTACAGTGTACCCCAAGCCTACTTCACAGTAATTAGCTGGTCGTGTGAGTGTAATTACCCCTGAGCCATTAGGTGTTGCATCTAATTGTACTGCACCATCTGATACGACCTTATGCACTTTGAGCTTCATAGGTGATTCTTCTAGTGTTTCAACAGTTGTGAACGCAGTGCCAGTTTTAACCGTATTATGATCTGTGTATGTTGCAGTATTTAGTTTCTCGATATAGTATGTGCCGTCACGTGTAACTAAGAAGTAAACATCATCACCTACTACCGCACAGTCTTTAAATAGCCCCTGAGTAGTCCAATGAGTCCAACCTAGAATATCCTCACTACGCATAGTGTTAAGTACAAGACAGTTGCCGTTATCATCAATCACATAAACAAAGTCGCTGATATTATCAAGTGTACCTTTTTGAACATCCACTGTTCTAATATTTGTAACTAAATGTTCTGACATTAGCAAAGCATTAACCGATACGAAAGCATCCTCATTAAAATTATATAGGAACTGGCGCAATGCTCTGCCGTTACGTGATACATACAGCGTAGAACCATCTACACTCACTGGGCGTATTCTCTTAGCTCCATAGTTGGTTTGCATCAACCAAGATGAATCAGAAGGAGTTATGACTTTAGACGGATTATAAAACTCCCCACCACTCGTAAAGATTTGTAGGTTACGTCCTGAGTATATGCCTTGAATAGCATTATATTGGTCAGTATCAAGAGTATCAAATAATGCCTCATCTGCTAGTCCCGTCCCTACGTTGAAGTTAAAGAAGTCATTAACTACGCTACCCCATGCAGTGCTTATCTTGGACTTGCTACCACCAAACCATAGTCTTCCACCATGAAAGGTACAAGTACGAGGCCATCCACGTGTTACGCTCCATACTGCTTCAGCACCTGAGCCAAAATTATAAGTAGGAATATTTGTAAGTGTAATAGCTGATAGTGTCCAGCTTGCATCAGTAGCACCACGTACTAGCTTTTGTGGTTGTACATCCTCTTGTACGAATATCATAGTATCCGCTGATTGAACCATATCGAAACTATCTACCATTGCAGTAGTAGTATACGGGCTTGTAACTGTTGCTACTTGTGCGCCATCTTTGTAGATATGAATTAAATCGGTTGCTACAATGATGAGGTAACGTTGTGTGATTGAGAACTCGAATGACTCTAATCGGCAATACTTGTTGATGTAACTACCAGTGACACGTGACATACCAGGTCTGCGCTTTAAACCCCCATGAGGCATTATAACTACGTTCTCAGCGGCAGAGCATGACTTATAATACTTCTCTAGTTCTGTACGTCCTGCAAGTGTTTCGCTAATCTCACCGCCAGTGAAGTTAGTTTGTAATACTTTAGTTCTCATGCTACCACCGAATAGAAGTAAATGGACTGTCAAATACTCCTGCGTTAGGTCTGATAGTAGAATCAATGTTTTTAGCTGAACGTAATTGTTGAGTGAATAGCTGTTGCATCTCACCTAGTCGGGTGCTATTACCAGTGACTGGTATAGCGAACTGCATAGCTAAATAAAACTCCATAGTCTTAGCAAACCATAACGGTAGCTTGCTTTCATCAACACGGTAAACATAGTCTAAGTCAATGCTCGAGCTATTAGAGAAGATACGATCATCATAAATCTCATAATCTCCCACGGGATACACAGTAATAACTGCGATACAGTCCGTAGGGATTTGGTATTGGTACTGATATTGATTTAATGGAGTATCAGAGAACTTAGATAGTGGTGATTTCTTTGAAGCAAAGCGCCATCGGTGCATAGATAGAATGTTTTGATAGCTTGATTCATATAGATTTGAAGCGGTTGTAGCTCCTGCTCCAGGGTCATCGAATGAAGATATAGGAGAATCACCCAAGAGAATAAGAGCATTTGAGCAGATTGATACTTTAGAAGTTGCCATAGGCTCCCCTTTAATTTATTAACGATATTTTAACACATTAAAGAGGAGAGGTTAACCCTCTCCAAACAATTACGCTAGAGCAGCAGTAATAGTTGTAACAGTCGCAGCATCAGAAGCAGAAGTAACAGAAGCTACCAAGGCACCATCAGAACAACGACACATAATAAAGTCACCCAAGTTTAGAACATTGGTTGCTGAATTGAAATAACCACTTGCAAGAGTAGCCGCCTTGTTATCTGGTGAAAGATAACTGAAAACACCGGGAGCGTTTGAACCGCCACCAGCAACTTTTTGTAAATTATCACGTGTAAACGCCATAGTATCCCCTTTATGTTAGAGAGTAGCTTACGCTACCTCTGTTGATTGTACCTTAACGATACCAAGAACGTCACGAGCAATAGCACCTGACTTCATTTGACCAGCAGACAACCAAGACTTCTTCTGAGCAATCCAGTCAATCTTAGTGCTGATATCCATACCGATAGCAAGACCTAAAGCATCACGGTGGAACGCAAAACCGTCACGAACCAAACCAACAGTAATTGGTAATCCACCCTCTACACGTGTTTCGATAACTTCAAACTTGAATCCTACGAAAGTATCAAGCTCACCATTAACCAACGCTTTAACGCTGTTGTAATCAGTAGAAGTTACAGGAGTTTCCCCTAGCAAACCTTCAAGACCAGCAGCAGAGATAAGCATAACACGGCCCTCAGTAGGTACGCCTTGGTCATCCAAGTAACGCTTTGCCTTACGGATTTTAGCCATATTCATACCAGTACCAGCACCGCCGATCTCAGTACCAACAGTACCAGCGTATGAACCTGCATTGATACAAGCATCGATAATCAATTGGTCAAGTCTGCGACCAAGAGCGCTAGAGATAGTAGAAGCAAGTTCATTTACCTCATCAAAGTTTACTTCTTTAGAATCGAAGATATCTGTATATTCATCAGCATCCCAATTAGTCAAAGTACAAGTAATCAAGCTTTGTGCAATATCCATAGGGATAGTGTCAGATGACGGAGCTGTACGCTGTGTAGCAAGTCCTTTACCCATAGCACGGAATTTGTAAGTATCACCTACAATGTTATTACGAATGGTTACGTAATTACGAAGCTTACCAGAAGTTTGGAAAGCGTGTTTTACCATATCATCGAACTGTGTCGATGCAACTGCACTTAAATTTTTACTCATTTGTTTCCGCCTTTACCTTTATTTTTTTTTGATCCACAAGGCATAATAGCCTCCTATTGTTTAGCTTTGATACGGGTACTTTTCAGGCCGTTTATCCGATACCATACTATGATAGGGCCTTTCGGGTATCTTTCATACATATAGGACTCGTAATAAAATCATATCACATAATATAAAGCGAGAAGTACGCTATGTTTTCATGTAGTGTGCAGGAAGTAATGTTCCGAATATAAACCCGTAAGCTTCTGTGTTATTTGTGTATGCAGTAGCTGATAGGTATAGATCAGTTTTTTCTGCTAATGGAAAATAGGCAGCCCTTTGTGTTACTGTTGTTCTGTAAGTTGCTAGGTGCATCCCCACTTTAAACACAGCAGTACCAGGATTAGAATATAGAGCATTAATTCTTATGCTGTCTGCCGTTGGTGTTCCCCCGCCAAATTCATGTATCAATAATACATATCCTGCTGGAACTGTGTATACCGCAGTGTGAGATATTTGATCTTCCACTAAAACCATATTTAAGGTATTAATCCTTGCCGGAACTCCTAGAACTGGTACTGCTTCTGTACCTGCGTACACATTACCCACAATTGCGGTACTTCCCATATTTTCAATACTTACAACTCTTCTAACTTGGATAGGTAATGCGATTGCAGTTCTGCCATTAAGTGTAACGCCATACTCTTTTACATCGTAGTTAGCATCAAGCACAGTAACTTTAAACACGTTGCCAACGTCTGCTACACTTGCTGATGATATGTAGCACGAAACTGGGTTTAATGGGAATATTCCAGTATTGGATAGTGCCCCATCAGGAGGCCATAGCACCGCAGTTGTTCCACTTGCGATAGCATCAGTATGACCAAATATATAAACCAATTGAGCGTCTGGTATTTGTCCTAGTGCTACATTTGCAAGTAAATCTGTTACGGCATCACCGCTAAAAGTGTCTAATCTCTCTTCTGGTAATTGTGGCATGATTAGCTACCGTAGAAGTCACGGTAAGCTTTATCTACCATCTTTTTATACTCAGGGTCAATACTAGACTTCAACTGTCCATTATCATTCTTAGCAAACATCATCTCACGTAACTTATCACTGTCCATTTTTACTGCTGAGGTTGTGCCATCAGGGGCTACAACTGAACCTTGCATCTTCTTCATAAGAGCTTCTACTACTTCAATGCCGGCAGCGGAAGTTACCATACCGTTAAATGTATCTTGCAAGTGTGAAGGAATAGCTGAGGTAGCAAACTCTTTAATCGCATTAATACGATAATCAGCGTTTGTGCCTAGTAGCTCTAACTCTTTAGCTTTGCGTCCTTCTTCTTGTGCTTGTTGTGCTTGAACGTATGAAGAAATAAGCTCATTAGCTACTTCATTTGAAGCGTTACTTTTGCCTAGTACATCTAGCACAG
>Ga0316626_10000321_pt1 | contig 17689 bp, 11 predicted proteins | sample OWC_Aug_T1_C1_D5_FD_207656 | JGI IMG/M metagenome (GOLD analysis project Ga0316626, IMG submission 207656) | Wetland soil microbial communities from Old Woman Creek delta, Ohio, United States - OWC_Aug_T1_C1_D5_A | ecosystem: Environmental > Terrestrial > Soil > Wetlands | place: USA: Ohio...
ACGGCCTCCTCACGGTGGACGAGGTGTACCGCTACGTCGCCACGACGGTCCCCCAGGCCACCGGGCAGGAGCAGCACCCGGTGAAGAAGGGGGAGATGACCGGGCAGCTCGTCCTGGGGGTGGTGGGGGCGCCGTAGGCCCGGCCCTGATACCGCTTGGCGGGTGGGGTCGTCAAAGGAGCTTGTTCAGGACGTCGTCGGGGACTTGGGGGCGCAGGTGAGGATGGTCTTCCAACAAACGGGCGAGGTCGGCCAGATCTTTTTGGCGCTTGCTCGGCCGCCGCGTCGGATCCATAACCGCCCAGAGCTTGCCGTGGAGGACGTCTTCAAGCGCAGCGACAGGGAGGCGCAGCCCAAGAACGTCGCGAATAGACGCACGGTCCACGAAGGGTTCGTACCGGGAGTCCGTCTGGAGTTGGACGCGGAGATCGGAGCCCGGGGTAGAAACGTTCAGGCTGTGTGGAAAGCGCTCCACGACAAACGCCTTCCGAAGCAGGGCCTCGGCCTGTTCGAGTTGGGCCACGGCAATGACCAGGTCGAGATCAAGGCTGACGACGGGCTCCGCGTAGGCGTTCACTGCCTGCCCGCCGATCACGCAGAAGCGGATGCTGTAATCGGTAAGCAAAGCGAGCAGGCGCTCCAGAAAGTCGACCCGGTCCATCGTGATGGTTTTCCAGAAAGTAAGAGTGCGCATGTCACCGTTTCGATCTTTGCACGGTTCGTGGCATCATAGCAGCGCTCCACGTTCTTGGCAATCAACGATGCGTTGGACGCTTGCGGAAGGCGCGTCGGAGCGATAACGGTGGCGCGACGCGGTAACGCGCTTGGGGGTGACACGACGGTGTCGTGATCGAACCACGATTTGGCCTCGTGCCGAGTGCGGCCAGCGAGGTCAGTAGAAATGCGTGGGTCGGGTGTTGCTGAATTCTGATTCCTAATACTGCGGACCAGGGTCGTGTCAAGCGCTTGATACGACCTCCCCGTTGCTATCGAGGGAAAGATGACGCATCGTCGGTTGGGGACTCTGTCACAGCGTTACCCAATTCTGCTGGGCCTCCTACCCGTATGCCTCGCTCTGTCGGCCTGCGCATCATCCGTCATCAAGATGCCGCAAGTGCTACCCGAAATTGTTAGGGATTATAAGTCGGTCACGGTGCGCGGTAGTTATGCTGGCATGCGCGGCAGTGGGATAACTGTCAATAAAGGGGACGCCTTTACGATCCTGGCTAAAGGGGAGATTTATTACTCGAGCCAACGATTTTCGTTTCCAATTGGCTCATTGATGTACCGAATCGGAGATGAATACCATCTGAGATGGTGGGGCGAACACGTGATCGTTTCGGATGCGACCGGAAGCCTCTATCTCGGATATGCGGATGGACCTGTGAAAAGTGACGGGGAGCCTTTGTTTCCAAATTACTACTGGGACAACCAGGGCTCGTTCACAGTGGATATCATTGTCTGGCGTAGAGAAGACCCCACCCGTCAAGCGGAGTTCATGGAAGACCTAAAGCGTATGGATCCTCAAAATGCTGAGCTATCCTACGTGGCGGGGGTATTCCAGCACTTGAAGGAGGTTCATCGTGCCAAGCAGCAAGCGACCCAGGAAGTCGCCACCACCCAGCAGGCCCTCACCGCCCTGACCCAACCGGGGAGCGCGTCACCGGGCCCCGGCTCCGACCAGGCCCAGCAGATCGCCGCGCTCACCGCCCGTCTCCAGAAAGCGCAGCAGACCCTCCAGGAGCTGGAGACCCTCAAACAGCAGCTCGCGACCCAGCAGGTGCGGGAGCAGGAGCTGACCACACAACTCGCCCGTCTCCAGGCCGACCCGACCCGGCCGGTGGCCGGCCCGCCGGTGATCGCCGTCGCGAGCCCCCCCGACGGTGCCAGCGTCGAGTACGACACCGTAGTCGTCACCGGCGTGGCCGAGCACGCCGCTGGGCTCGCCCGGCTGGACCTCTGGGTGAACGGCGAGGCGGTGGGCCGCACGGGCCAGCGGGACGTGCGGGTGGAGGGCACGGCCCCCCGCCGTCTCGAGTTCACGGAGCGCCTCCGGCTCCGGGAAGGGTCGAACGCCGTCGTCATCGCGGCGCACGGCGGGGATGGGCAGGTGGCGCAGAAGACCCTCACCCTGGAGTACCGCAAGAAGCGGATGCGCGTCTGGGCCGTCCTCGTCGGGATCAACAAGTACAAACACCTCCCGCCCCTGAAGTACGCCGTCAACGATGCCCGCGAAATCTACCGGTACCTGGTCGAGGTGAACCGCGTCCCCCGCGAGCAGATCTGGCTCCTGCTCGATGAGGACGCCACCCTCGACCGGCTCCGGAGCGTCCTCGGGACCCAGCTCCGCCGGCAGGCCGCCAAAGAGGACACGGTGCTCGTCTTCCTGGCGGGGCACGGCGCCACCGAGCGGGATGCGACCAGTCCGGACGGCGACGGGCTGGAGAAGTACCTCCTCCCCCACAATGCCGATCCCAAGGACCTGTACGCCACGGCCCTCCCCATGCACGAGGTGGCGCGCGTCTTCCAGCGGATCAGCGCGGAGCGGCTGGTGTTCCTCGCCGACACTTGCTACAGCGGGGCGAGCGGGGGGCGCACCGTCCCCGTCACCGGGACCCGCGCCACCCTCTCCCCGGCCTTCCTCGACCGCCTGTCCCAGGGGAAGGGCCGGGTGATCCTCACCGCTTCCGACGCCAACGAGGTGAGCGCCGAGCAGGACGCCCTCCAGCACGGCGTCTTCACCTACTACCTTCTGGAGGCCCTCCGTGGGAAGGGGGACGTCGACGGGGACGGCCTCCTCACGGTGGACGAGGTGTACCGCTACGTCGCCACGACGGTCCCCCAGGCCACCGGGCAGGAGCAGCACCCGGTGAAGAAGGGGGAGATGACCGGGCAGCTCGTCCTGGGGGTGGTGGGCGAGGCCGCCGGGCGCGCGCGGTGAGCCAATGTGGGTGGGTCCGTTGGTAGCTGATTTTCGCCTGTGGGCGAAGCGTCGCGGAAGTCATCCATTTCTTCCCATGATGTCCGTTACGAGGCATAGGTGTGGTTTTATCTGCGGTAGCATCCAACCGCAATGCATACCATGAATGGACGGCCGGGGGCGCGCGCAGAAAGTGTAAGGAATGCGATGACCTCCTATCTATTGAGTAAGTGCTGTGTGTTGAACGTGGGCTCTCTCGGTCGGTGATTGTTGGCAAAGGGTGCAAGGTATGGGGCACGCTGTCGCGTTTGTGCTTGCAGTGATCTTGATGTGTTCCGCGACGGCTATGGCTGGCCAGGGAAAGATTCAGGCGCTGTCGGCAGATAGCTCCCGGACTACTGCGGAGTCCCGGATCGGATGGGACGAAGGTGTCCTGGAGGTGAAGGCCGGTGCCGGCGCTGACCCACGCCGGGCCTACAACGCAGACCAGGCCAGGATTCAGGCACTTCGGGCCGCCCGAACGCTAGCCCTTCGCAAGCTGGCTGAGGTGGTTGAGGGTGTGCAGATCGACGGTACCACAGTGGTGCGGAGTGCGATGCTGGAGAGCTCACAGATCCGGCAGACAGTCCAGGCGCGGATCCAGGGAGCGCGGGTGGTCCGGGAAGAGGTGTCGATGCTCGGCGACGGCTCGTTTTGGGCCGAGGTGACCATCGCGTACCCGATGGCGGGAAAGGGCGGGCTGGCCGAGGCGCTTGCACCGTGGCTGGTAAGCCGGCCGGCGAGTGTGTACACGGGACTGCCGGGCGCGCAGACGGAAGACCGGTACACCGGTCTGATCATTGATGCATCGGGGACAGACTTCTCGCCCGCTCTGGCACCGCGCGTGCTTGCCAAGGGCAGTCAGCAACTCGTGTACGGGCCCCAGGCGATCCAGCTTGCCGTGCTGGAGCGGCAGGGGATCGTGGGGTATGCGGCGAGCCTCACGAGCGCCATGCAGAGCGTACGGGTCGGTCGCGCGCCGCTCATCGTGCGGGCCTTCGAGGCGGCGGGAGATCGGCGGGGAGATCTGGTGATCTCCCCGCGGGACGCGGAGCGGATCGTCGCCGCGGACCGCGTCGGAGGGTTCCTCGCGCAGGGGGCCGTCATCGTCGTGCTGGGCGCCGGACCCGCGGATCATGTGAAGGCGCCGGGGCAGCGCCACGCCCTCGTAATCGGTGTGGGCAACTACCCTCGCACCGGGACGGGGACCGTGCCACCGCTAGAATTTGCAGCCCGTGACGCCGATGCAGTGGCCGATGTCCTGGGTGGCGGCACGAGAGCCCATCGGCAACACATGACCCTGCTTCGCGACGGCGAGGCCACGCGGGCCCGAATCCTGGATGCGCTGCGCGCTCTCCGATCGAAGGCCGCGGAGGAGGATGTCGTCGTCGTCTTCTTTTCCGGTCACGGCACGACGGGACAGGGTCCGGATGGGCGGACGCACTATTATCTGATCCCGCACGACGGGCGCCTGGAAGACCTGTCTGGGACGGCCATCCTCGACGATGTGGTCGAAGAGTTGGCCAGTCAGATTCCGGCGAAGCAGGTTGTCGTCCTCCTGGACACCTGCTTCAGCGGACAGGCAGGCCTGATGGCGCGAGTGAAGGGATCGAGCGGCTCCAGCCCTGCTCAGCCGGCGGGACTCTTTGTCGAGGCCGCCCAAGGACGAGTCGTCATCTCGGCCAGCCGGCCCGACCAGCCCTCGATCGAGGACCCTGTAAGGAAGCAGGGAGTCTTCACTTCATTCCTGGTGGAGGCGCTGGCAGGGGGGGCGGATCTGGACCGGGACGGGCGGATCACGGTGCTGGAAGCATTCCAGTACGTGTCGGGCAAGGTCAGCGACTATACTCGACAGCAATTCCAAATGGACCAGCAACCCGTGCTGGAAGTCCGCGGGATGAGCGGGGAGATCGTGCTGACGGAGAAGAAGTAAGATCAGGGCATCAAGGCTCGGCATCGGTCTAGGACGATGCTGAAAAACCAGTTTTCGCCCAGGCTGGTCAAAAAGGTCCAGATGCCAGGCGGCAAGCGATGGACCGAGTGAGGCGTACTGGGTGGTACGCCGCAACGAGAGCCCGAGCGCGCGGGGTACCCGTCCAGAGGATGGGTCCCAGCAGATGGCCTTTTTCAGCAGCCTGCTGACACTATGACACCTTCTCGTCGGTCAGAGCTGGAATTGATGCGAGCCGTGGTCCATGACGGCGATCAGGTTGCCCTGACGGAGGTGTCGTCCCGTCTCGCCGCGTGCGTGAATTTCGTACTGAATCAACACGGATGGTATCGGCTGGCGAGCGAAGATATGCGGGCCGACATGGTGGACGAAGCGCTCCTTCGCCTCGTGACGCGGATTCAGCGGGGATTCGACGGGGTGGACGCGCAGTTCAAAACGTTTCTCTACAAGGCCGTGTTCTCCGTGACCTCGCTCGCGATCAAGCAGGCATCCCGGACGACCTCCCTGGACCAGGAAACGCCGAGGGCGGACGGATCCATGGCGCCGCTGCGAGATATGCTGATGCTGGAGGTCACGCCCTGGATGGGAAAGGTGATCGATCCCACGGATCCGATCGAGGGCATGGCACGGTGCGCTCGGGCCGGACGCGTGGCCAAGGTCCTGGCCTGCTTGAAGCCGGATGACCGCGAGGTCCTGCGTCTCTTCGAAGTGGAGGGCCACTCCAGCCGTGAGGTTGCGACGCGGATGGGCCTCACGGAAGGAAACGTGTCGGTCCGGCTGCACCGGGCCCGGGATCGGATGCTTCGTTTGTATCTCTTGACCTACGCAGGATCGCCGGCCGGGGCGGACGAGGCGTGGATCGCATCCCTTATCGAGCGGCTGCGGCCGGACGAGGCCGCCGTCTTGCGGATCTGGTGGAAGGCAGGCGAGTCGGTGCGGGGGATCGCTAAGGAGTTGGGGATCCCGGAGGACCGCTGCAAGGCATTGCTCGAGCAGGGCAAGGTCCGGCTGGCCGGTTTGGCCGAGGAGACGCCCCGTGCATCCTGATCGCGTGACGCTTATGCGGTGGCGAGAGCGAAGCCTATCGAGCGCGGAGGCCGAGGCGATCGGCGCGCACGTCAAAACGTGCGAGGAGTGTGCAAAGGCCATGCAGACTATGGACCGGTTCAAGAAGCGATTGGACGATGCTTGGACCGAAAAACGGTCGCGGGAGACTGCGGCGCGAACCCATTGGCCGAGTCGCGAGGATCTCGTCGATTACTACCTGGACGATCTCCCATCGGCGGAGAGCCGGCAACGGATCGAAGCGCATCTCCGAGAGTGCGTTCCCTGTCAGGAGATCCTTCAGGAATTGGAGCAGGGCGCCGCGGAGTTGCAGAAGGCCGACCCCTTGCGCGAGTACGCCGCCGAAACCGCGCCCTCCAGGGGCGATTGGAAGGAGGCGCTGCGGGCGCTTCTTCGACCGGCCGCTTGGCCCGCCTGGACCATGGCGACGGTCGCCGCGATGGCGATCTTCGCCGTGGGGATGCTGTTGCGTCCGGTTGTTTGGCCTGGGGGCGTGATCGCCCCAACCGAGTTGACGGCGCAGATGCCCAAGCCCGCGCTGGAGCGGCACGCGGATGGGACGCTGACGCTGGGCATCGGGGCGACCGGCGCGAAGCCGGAAGCGGTGGCGTTGTTCCGAGAGGCCATGCGGTTCTACGACCAGCCGGATTTCGCCGAGCGGGCGGTTCCCTTTCTGGAACGGGCAGTGGCCGCCGATGCGCAATACGAGCAACCGCGGTTCTGGCTGGGGATCTGCCTGTTGACGCAGGGGCGAACCTCCGCGGCGATTCCGCAGCTCGAGGAAGCGGCTCGGTTGGCGCCGGGCAACGTGACCTATCAACACTACCTGGTGTGGGGATACCTCAAGGCGGGCGAGTACACAAAGGCGCTGGCGGCGCAGACGCGGCTGTTGAAAGGCGCGCGGTAAGGCTGAGCCCGAGTGCGCCCGTGCGCGTGTGGGCGCGGGGAACGACATGCCTTGCAGAATGGGCCAGGCGAGGGGCGCAGAGCCGCGGTGGCTTCGGCCGGCGCGACAGCGGAGAATCGGATCCGCCTGTGACGAGCGCGCCCGATCTGCATCCCATGCGCGCACATCCGGTGTGCGTCATCCCGTTCTGTATCGTGCGTGTTTATACGTGTGCTGCATTCTGGCCCATCTGATCGTTCTGTCTGTGAGTCACCCGCTTGCACACGCTGCCTCCGCTCTCGGCCAAGCCCAGCGCGCGTTCCAGCTTCAGGGCGCGCACTACGGGACGCTGCCGGACGACCATCCCGCGGTCATCCGAGCCCGCGAGGTGTTCCGCAAGGTCACCCGCGCCGCATCGGCGACGCACGCGTCGACCTTTTCTCTGTATGTGCTCGCGACGCCGAAGCTCATCGCGCAGATTTACGGCCAGGGGATCGTGGTGATTTCCCTCGGCCTGCTGGAACGTCTGGGAGCGGCGGAGGACGGACTCGCTTTCGTCCTGGGGCACGAGGTGGCGCACCAGATCCGCGGGCACGACGCCCTGCTGGCGGGCATGGGGGTTCAGTCCGCGCCAGGGAACCCGGCGCCGGCGCCCCGCCCGGAAGCGCTCGCGGCATTCCGGGCGTTGGAACTGGACGCGGACCGGCTGGGCGTCCTGTACGCCTCGCTGGCCGGCTATCACACTCGGGCGGCTCTGGACGCGATCGCGACGGTGACGGAGGAGTTGGGGTCTGATCCCTACCACCCGGACGCCAAGGCGCGCGCGCTGGCAATCCGGGGACAGGTGGGAATGGTACTCGACCATCATGAGATGTACTTGCTGGGTCTCGTCTTTCTGACGGCGGGCCGGTACCAGGCCGCGGCTCGAATCCTCGAGGAGTTTCGGAACCTCTACCCAAGTCGCGAGGTGTTCGTGAATCTGGGAGTTGCGTACCACAAGCTGGCCTTACGGTACGGGCAGGATGACGGCTTCATCCGGTCCATTCTGATTGATCCGCGGAGTCGGATCGCCGCGACGATGCGGGGACCTGATTCCGCGACCCATCCGCTGTTCGCTCAGTACCTGGACCGGGCGACGGATGCGTATCGGCTGGCGAGCGGGATGGACCCGGACGACCCGATTGCCCACACCAACCTGGCCGCCTCGTACCTTGATGCGGGCCAGTACGAATATGCGCTGGGCGAATGCCGGGCCGCGCTGCGCGTAGATGGCGGATTCGTTCCCGCGCTGAATAACCGAGGCATCGTCCACGCAAAGCTGGGCGATCTGGCGCGCGCGGAGGCGGATCTGCTGGAGGCCGCGGCCAAGGACTCCCAGTACGTGCCGGCCTTCCATAATCTGCTGCTGGTGTACCGGCGGCTGGGGAACGCGGCGGAAGCGCGCAAGGCCGAGGAGGCGCTCAGCCGACTCGCGGCGGCGCCGGGGTCGGCACCCTCGCCGGAGGCGCCGTCCGTCGGCGGTCTTCGCTCCGGAATGGCTCTGGAAGAGGCCGAGCGTTTGCTCGCCGGCAGCGCGGTCCGTCGAATTGCCGTGCCACTCTCCGTCACTCCCGGGGACGAGGTGGCGCTGCATTTGGCGTCGGGGCCGGGTGTTGCGTTCGCGCTGGAGGGTGGAAGGGTCACGGCGGTCGGCGCCTTGCGGCGGGGCGTGTCCGGCTTCCCGGCCGGCGTGGACGTCGGCGCGCCAGCGGAGCGCCTGACGCGCGCCTTCGGCCGCCCGGCGCAGACCGAGCGGGTACAGGCCATGTCGTTTCTTCGCTATCCAGAGCGTGGGATTGTCGCCTACGTAACGGGGGGGAGGATTGTCGGGTTGTGGGCGGTTGCTCCGGGGACGCCATAGAGGGCTACTGAGAAAGACCCCGTAGTCTCCGCTTCTGCTGCACACAGGATGAGTGGTGATGCATTAACTCAGTCCGCGAGCGGGGGCGAGGTTCGCGAGGGCAGAGATAATGGAGAGGCGGTCTAGTAGAGCGTGGGTGGGCCGGCTTGGAACGGTGTACGTGCTCCTCACCCTCCTCCTCGGGTTGCCCCGCACCGGGAGTGGGCAACCGGCAACGCCGGCGGACACCCCAGCAGCGCCTTCGGCCAGCCGGTCGGCCCACTACGGCGCCTCCTGGGCCCTCCTCATCGGGATCGACCAGTACCAGGACCCGCGCATCCCGCGCCTGCGGCACGCGGCCAATGATGTCCAGGCCATGGACCAGGTGCTCCACGGCCTGGGCTTCCAGACGCTCACCCTCCTGAACGCCCAGGCGACGAAGCGGGGCATCGAGGCCGCGTTCGAGAAGTTGAGTGACCTCGCCAAAGACGACCGGCTCCTCATCTTCTTCGCCGGCCACGGCGAGACCGCCCAGTTGGCGAAGGGGAGCGAGGAAGGCTTCCTCGTCCCCTACGATGCCAATCGGCGGCGCCTGGTCCAGACGGGCATCGCCATGCGGGACATCGATCGCCTCGGGGAACGCCTGCCCCCGAAGCACATCCTCTTCGTCCTGGACGCCTGCCACGCCGGCTTCGCCTTCGTCGGGTTCCGGGACATCGAGCCCGAAGAGAAAGGGGACGCCTACTACCGGGCAGTCACGGCCAAGCCGGTGGTCCAGGTCCTCACCGCCGGGGAGACCGGCCAGAAGGCCGCCGAGCGCGACGGGCAGGGGCTCTTCACCCGCTGGCTCGTCCAGGGCCTCCAGGGCGTCGCGGACCGCGACAGCGATGGGATTATCACCGCCAACGAGCTGGCCGCTTGGCTGGAACCCCAGGTGACCCGGGACTCCCGCGGCCTCCAGAAGCCCGTCTTCGGCCGCCTCTTCGGCGAGGGGCAGTTCGTCTTCGAGCTGCCGGGGAGCCATGCCCGGGTCGCGTCCCTCGCGCCCGCGCGGACCGTGCCATCCACCTCCTCTGCGACCGGTGACCTCGACCTCACCTCGGACCCAGCCGGGGCCACGGTGCGCCTCGATGGCCGCGAGGTGGGGACGACCCCGCTCACCCTGGAGCGCGTCCCCGTGGGGGAGCACCTTCTGGAGTTGGACAAGGACGGCCTCTACGCCGCCCGGAAGGCGATCACGATCGCGGCGCATACCCTCGAGCGGCACAGCCTCAAGCTGGAGCGTCGGAAGGGTAAGCTCACGGTCTTCAGCGAGCCGCGGGACGCCCGGGTGTTCCTCGACGGCCGGGACCTGGGCCGTACCCCGGTCTCCCTGGAGGTGGAGGCGGGCCCCTACACCCTGAAGCTCACCAAGGACGGGTATAAACCCCACGAGGAACCCCTCACCCTCCCCGCGGACAAGGAGACCCGCACGCGGATCGCCTTGCGCTCGACGCAGGGCACCCTGGACGTCACCTCCGCGCCTGCCGGGGCGACCGTGGAGCTTGCGGGCACGCCCCGCGGCCAGACGCCGCTCACGCTCACGCTCGAAGAGGGCACCTACCCCCTTCGCCTCCGCCTCCCGCGCCACCGCACCGCAACCCGCCAGGCCGAGATCCAGGGCGAGCGGACCACCCGGCTCCAGGTGGACCTCACCCCGGGGCCCAATCTTGGCGATCGCGAGCGCCGCGGCACCGACACCGCCGAGATGGTCTACATCCCCGCCGGGAGCTTCACCATGGGCGACACCCATGGCGACGGGAATCGCGACGAGACGCCCGTCCACCAGGTCTTCGTGAACGCCTTCTGGCTCGATCGCACCGAGGTCACCAACGCCCAGTTCGCGCGGTTCGTCCAGGCTGGGGCGACCGTCCAAGGCGATTGGCGCCCGGCGTTCGAATCCGGCAAGGACCAGCATCCCGCCTTTAACGTCACCTGGAACGACGCCGTCGCCTACTGCCGCTGGGCCGATAAGCGTCTGCCCACCGAGGCCGAGTGGGAGTATGCGGCTCGCGGTACTGACGGTCGGCGCTATCCCTGGGGCGCTTACTGGGATGCGGCCAAGGTCAATGGGGGCTACCCCGCCCGCGCAAGTACGCCGGTGGGGAGCTACTCCGGTGGCGCGAGTCCCTTTGGTGTCCAGGACCTGGCCGGCAACGTCTGGGAGTGGACCAGCACGCTCTACAAGTCGTATCCCTATAGTGCCACGGACGGGCGGGAAGACGCTACAGCCTCTGGGCCTCGTGTCTTCCGCGGTGGCTCGTGGGAAAACGACGCGTTTTACCTGCGTTCCGCGAGCAGGCTCAGGGTCGATCCCGCGGACCGGTTCAACTACCTCGGCTTCCGCTGCGCCCAGGAGGCACGAGAGTAGGACAACGCAGGTCCGAGGGTGCGACACGGCATGAGGGAGGCGCGGGCATGACGAAGCCGGCTCGGGCACTGCATGGTTTCCCTGGACCCCGGGGCGGATTCGAGATCGCTCGACGGTCGAGGGGCGTGGCATCCCGGGAATACGGTGCTTATCACACCGTGTAAGGAATCGTCGGTGGTGGGCTTCTTTATTGTGAGATGAGGATAGGTCCGATATGTGCCGAGAGCGCCTCGGGGCATGGCGAGTGCGATAGTGCGATCTGGTCGTCGGACGGAGGTTATATGAGACAGCTCTTGGCGTTCCTACTGAGCGCCTGCACTTTGTGGACGGTTCTCCCTGACCACCTCTGGGCGCAACAAGAGCAGTCTATCCAAACAGAGGGGTGCGGGACGGTTATTGGCGCGGACGTGGCCCAGGCCAGAGACGAGGCACTCATCGCCGCACGGGTCAAGGCGGTGGAAAGCGTGGCCACCGTCCACGTGGACGCCGACACGCTAGTCCAAAACGAAATGCTCCTCGATGCCGTGGTGCGGACCCGAGCGACGGGACTCATCAAGGCGGATCGGGTCCTTTCGGAAGACCGGCGGTCCAACGGAACGTTGTGCGTCCGGATCGAGGCGTGGGTGGTGCCCGGGGCCGTGCAAGAGAAGCTCCCGGAACTGATATCAGAGCTCAGCGTCGTGGTGCTCTTGGCCGAAACGAATATGAGCGCTTCGAATGCGACCGGTATCGTAGAGGGCGAAGTGGTCCAGCGTCTTGTGGAGGCAGGGTACCGTGTGTTCGATCCCCAACGCGTGCAGCAGCTTCGCCGACGCGAAATAGGCGAAGCTGCGCGACGGGGTGACCAGGAGGAGGTACGGCGGATCGGGCTTCGCTTCCTAGCAAATATCATCGTTGCTGGGGAGGTACGTGCCGAGTTCAGCCAGAACAATGCGGGCATCGTGTCGGCTCACGCGCGGGGGGAACTCCGGGTCATCGAGACGGACACCGGACGAATCATCGGAAGCGTCGCCCGACAGGGGGTCCGGGGCTTCGCGCTGTCCGACGACCAGGCAGGGAGGAAGGCGCTGGCCGAATTCGGAAGCCAGGCGGTGCGCGGCGTCTTGGGGCAGCTCGATGAACACTTCAGGCGCAAGGATCGCACCATAGAGGTTGCGATTCGCGGTCTGGCCGACGAAGCAGCGCTGGCGCGCTTCAAGGGATTCCTCCAGGCGCTCCGCTGGGTCCAGGACGTCCAGGAGCAACGCTTTGCGCCGGGTGAGTCAATCCTCCGGCTGACCTATCCAGAGAAGACGGTGTACCTGGCCTCGCGGATCGCACGGGAGCCGGGGTTTCAGGTCGCCCACTTCGACAGGAATCGTGTTGTCGTTGACGTGCGCAGATGAGCCGAGCCGCGAAGGCCGGGCGATGGAGCAGGGGTGGGAAGATGAACACGGTACCACGATGGTGGGTAGCAGCGGTGGTGATCGTGGCGATTGCGGCTGCAGGGACGGCGGGCGCCGAGACATTGGACCAGGTTGTCCCCACTCTGGCGCAGCGTCTGGCGGATGCGGCGGCCTTGCGAGGTCACGAAATCGCCATGGGCGACTTCGAACAGGGGCGCGGGCAATATAGCGAACTGTCCAGCCACCTCAGCGATCTGCTTGAAGCCGCGTTGGCGCCCCAGCAGACTCCTCAGGGCTTCATATTGATCCGCCGCGACATGCGGACGGATGCCGTGAAGGAGATGCGCTTTGGGTTGTCCGATGTGGCGAGTCAGCAGCAAGCCCAGCAGTATGCGGAATTGCTCAGAGCAACGGCTCTGGTCACGGGAAGTATCACGGATCGTCTCACGCATGTCGTGGTTATCGCACGGGTGATCGATCTGGCGACGACGCGGGTCGTCGCCGCTCACAGTGTAAGCGTCCAAAAGGATCTCGGGATCCGCACCCTCATGGGAAAGATGCTCGGATCATCCCAAACGTCGTCCCCCCCATTGGGTCCCGGACCCCAGGCGTCGAGCGTGGTGTTCGCGGGAGCGCCTCCGGGGGACCCGCGTCTTCTGGTGCGGGTGTGGACCGATCGTTCATCCTACCGGATCGGCGAGACCCTGCGGTTTCACTTCATGACGAGCCGCAACGCCTACGTGACGCTGGTGAATCACGGAACCAGCGGACGATCGACGATCCTCTTCCCGAATGCTTTCTCAAAAGGAAACGCCGTGCAGGGTGGGACGACCTACTCGCTCCCCGGCCCCGGCGATGGATATGAATTTAGAATCCAACCGCCGGCAGGCCAGGACCTCGTCCGCATCATTGCGACAGACACTCCATGGTCTCCGTCGGTGCTCAACCAGGCGGTAGGTGGTGTTACCTTTCGGTCGTTGGACGTCGTCGAAGGCCGCACCGTGACCCGGGACATCTCGGTCATGCAGAATACGACGCCGCCAACCCAACGTGCCGAGGAAATCGTGAGGATAATGGTCGGGGAATGACGACGATCGCCGCCGAACACGCGGTGCAGGAAACACGATGGGTGACTGTAAGGAATGCCCGCGAGGCCGGTTTCTTCAGGTGAGGGGAACACAAGGGTACCTGGAGATTCGAGGACAAGGAGGGCACACGATGAAACGGAATTGGACGGTATGGGGGAAGGCGGGGATGGTGGCGGTCGCGATGGCGTTGCTTCCCGCGGTGGTTGGCGTGGCGTTGGCGACCCCCAACGCCGTCGATTACATCCAGGCGGGTGAGGAGCTGGGCCAGGTCAACTGGATGACCGGCCTGATCACGGCGAAAGGCATTGGGGTCGCGTCTCCTGCAGCGGTGAACGAGGGGCAGCGCCGCGCCCAGGCGAGACACGCAGCTGAAGTGCTCGCTCGGCGGAACTTGCTTTCGATCATCAAGGGGGTCCATTTGGATTCGCAGAGCACCATCGAGAACGCCATGCTTTTGAGCGATCTGGTCACGCAGCGCGTGGTGGGCTTTGTTCAGGGGGCGCAAGTCGTCCAGACGGAGGACATGCCGGACGGTTCGGCCGAGGTGACGGTGGCGATCCGCGCGGTGGGTCCGCTCGCCGATCTCCTCTTGCTACAGCCGCGGCCGCCTCGTCCGACGCCCCCCCTGCCTGCGCCCCAGTCGGCGGTTCCAGCGCCTCCGGTGAGCGCGCCTCTGACAGCCAAGCCGGAGGTGTTCACGGGTTTGGTCGTGGATGCGCGAGGTCTCAATATCCGCCCAGCACTGGCCCCGCGACTTGTGAGCGACGCCGGGCAGGAAGTGTACGGAAGTGCGCTGGTGGACCGCGACTGGGTGGTCCGGGAAGGAATGGCGGGCTACTCGAAGGATCTCGTGGCTGCGCAGTCCAATGCCCGCGTGGGGAGCAAGCCGCTCGTGGTCAAGGCGCGCCAGGCGGCAGGCGCCAATCGCAGCGATGTGATCATCAGCGCCAGCGATGCGGCGAAGCTGATGGCAGCGGCCGAGAACCTCAGCTTTCTTGAGAAGACGCGAGTTATGATCGTGGTGGACTGAGTGTTTGGGGATGTCAGGACTAGGAATGACTCGCACCACGAGCGGGAGGGACCGGCAATGTGGTCACGATGGTTAAAGAGGTCAGGACTGGCCCTGGCAATCGTATGCCTCGTCGGGTGCGCTACGGTCGGCGAGCGGTCGAAAGGGCCCACAGACACACCGGACCACCACTATGCGGCCGGCCAGATCTTCCTTGGGCAGGAGAAATACAACAGTGCCCTGGCGGAATTCGAGCGGGCGGAGGCCCTCCATCCCAACTATGCACCGGCTTTCGAGGGGCTTGCCCTGGCGCAACTTGGCCTGCGAAATCAGAGTCGGGCGGAGGAGGCCGCGGACACCGCCAAGGAGATCGACAGCGCATATGCGCCGGGCTATGTGGCCAGCGGCCGGGTACAGGCTGCCAAAGGGAACCTGAGAGAGGCGATTCGAGATTTCACGCACGCTTTGGACATCAACCCTCGGTACGTCCAAGCCTATTACTATCGGGGCAAAACGCTGATGCGCTGCCTCGATTTCGACCGGGCCGAGCGCGATTTTGACTCCGCGCTGCAGATTCAGCCGACCCATAAGGCGGCACGGTCGGCGTGGGAGCGATCCATGAAGATCCGCTTGGCGACGCCGGGGACGCACATCGGCAAGAAGATCGTCTTGGCCGATCCCATCACCCGGGCGGATCTGGCCGCCTTGATTGCCACGGAGCTGGGTTTGGAGCGAGCGCTCCGGAAGCATCGTCCGGAGCTCTTCGATCCAGGTTTCCGACGTGCGGTGGGTCTGCGCTCGACCGAGCCAGACCTGCCACGCATCACGGATGTGGAAAGCCACTGGGCAAAAGGCTTCATCGAGCTGGTAACGGAGCTTTCCCTCATGGAGGCGTTTCCGGATCGAACCTTCCGGCCGGACGCCATGGTGGACCGAGCGTCATACGCGATGACCATACAGCAGGTCCTCGCTATCGTTGACAATGACCAAGGACTGCGCAGTCGATTCATCGGGTCGGTGAGTCCGTTCCCGGACGTGCGCAACGACCACTTTGCGTACAACGCGATCATGGTGGCGACCACGCGAGGCATGCTGGAGGCTCAGACAGGCACGGGAGCCTTCAATCTGACGGGATCCATGTCCGGAGCAGACGCGTTGCTGGGTCTACGGAAGCTGGCCGAGTTGTTCTGATCCACGACGACGGAGATTGCGCAGAGCAGAGGCGGAGCGGGACTGACGAGGGACGTGCCGAACCGCGGCGGTTGCAAGGAGTAGGCGCCCATGACAAAGAGGATCTGCAGGCGTGCATTGAATCCGCTCGCGGCGGGAACGCACGAGCCGACCAATGCTGTCGTTCCGTGCCGCCCGCACGTCGCCTTCTGGCTTTTTCAGATTGCTGCTGTTCTCCTCGCCATGTTTTTTTGGGATGCGAGGTCCGTGAGGGCGGAAACGGTCATCCTGTCCGGCTCTATGCACGCGGAAACGCAGATGGAGCTAAAGCAAACATTCGACACGACGCCAGGCACGACTCGTCTCAGGCTCACGGTTCCAAAGGTTCTCAGCACGATGAGTCGAAGCACCACGCAGGAGGTGCGTCAGTACGAAACGACCTATTCGGTGCCACCGACCACAAAGGAGTGGAAGCGCGACGATTCTGGGAATGAAGTCGAGGATTTCATATGGGAGCACCCAGCTGGTACCGTCGTGGTCACCAGCCGTTTCGTGAGCCGGAACAATATCCGTTTGCGGACGTGGGAGAGCGCAGCTCCGTACCCAGTTGAGAACGTTCCACAAATCGTGCGGCGCTACCTGGAGGCAACGCCCTACGTCCAAAAGGACGAGCCGGCGATCGTCGAGAAGGCGCGCGCACTCGTCCAGGGTGTTCGGACGCAGCGCGAGGCTGTCGGCCGCATCTTGAATTATGTGGCGGATCGTCTCACATATAAACTCGAGCCCGAACGCTACGATGCGTCGTGGGCCCTACAAACGGGACAGGCGAATTGCACCGGATACAGCCACGTGTCGATGGCGTTGCTCCGTGCCGCTGGCATTCCAGCTCGCGGCGTGATCGGGCTAACGATCGGAAAACCATGGCCGGTAACAACCAAGACCGGCAATCTCATCATGAACTCCGGACGAGGACCGCACGCCTGGTTCGAGGTGTGGTTCCCCGACTTGGGATGGCTTCCGTTTGACGCCCAGTCGACGCATCTCTTCGTGCCGGCCTATCACATCCGTCAGTTGGTGGGGCGTGATCTTTTCGAGACGAACAAATGGTTCAGTTATGTTGGCGCGATGCCCAAAGTGGACGTTGAGTTCTCGAGCAATCTCGTTGACGAGGGCCTCGCGCTGCAGGCATCCGAGACCTATCCGGATCCCCGACGTTATATCCTCGCGGGCGATGTTCGGCTCGTCTTAGCGGCGCATGACACAGCAGCAGCGCCGCGTCCGACTCCTGTCCAGGCTCCGGCGCCACCGCCCAAGCCTGCCGAACCGGCTCCCGCGCTGCCGAGCTCGCCCAAACCATCCGAGGGGAAGCCAGCATCAGTTCCTCCGGTTGAGCCACCGTCGGCGATCCCTCCGGTTGCAGCGATTCCCCCGCAACCCGACCTCACTCCTGCGACACCACCCCAACCACCGGTCGCGGAGCCGCCCGTGGTCCCACTCCCGGAACCGGGCCCGCCCATTTCGTCCCTGGGCGCTGATCCAAGCGCGGCACCGTCTCCCGTGGGACAACCGAGACCTGATGCGCCCCCTGTCACACTGCCGGCCATCCCTCCGCCGGTTGCCCCTGTTCCGCCACCTCCGGGACCCCGCTCCGAAGCGCCCGTGCCGCCGACCGCCCCCCCTCCGCCGTCGACCGCCGAGCCGCCGAGTTCCTTGCCAACAGCCCCTGAACCGCCGTCGGAACTGCCACCGGTGGAAACGGCGGCCACCTCGCCGCCGATTGATCCGGGTGCGGGGGCGTCCCCGGCTGCACAGCGTGCACCAGAAAAAACGGAGTCCGAGACGCCGGCCGGGTCGCCACCGGACGCGGTCGTCCCGGCATCGCCGGAGC
>Ga0316626_10000322_pt1 | contig 17665 bp, 19 predicted proteins | sample OWC_Aug_T1_C1_D5_FD_207656 | JGI IMG/M metagenome (GOLD analysis project Ga0316626, IMG submission 207656) | Wetland soil microbial communities from Old Woman Creek delta, Ohio, United States - OWC_Aug_T1_C1_D5_A | ecosystem: Environmental > Terrestrial > Soil > Wetlands | place: USA: Ohio...
CGAACTCGGCGATCAGCGCGAGCCAGCGTCGGTTGGCGGCATTGAGATGGCCGGCAAGCTCGGTGATCTGGGCAGCGAGCTCATCCGTCGAGACGGCGCGGTGGGGACCCGAAGACTTGCCTTACAGCTCGAGCCGGCTTCCCGCGCGGATCTCCCGCACGCGATCACCCATGGCACCGCGCAGCACGTCGAACGCGCGGGTGCCCGTGCAGTGGCCCGTGTAGGTGGTCCCGACGCCGTGGTCCAGGACGGACTGGCCGATGTCCGCGACGGCGCGAGCGCTCTCGGACATGCCGCGAAGGGGCGGCAGTGCGGCGAGGTGGAATCCACCCACGACGGCCTTGATCGAGGCGCCCGGGAATTCGGTGGACACCGTTTCGACCATGTTCACGAGCCCGTTGTGCGAGCAGGCAGTGAGGACGACCAGGCTGTCGCGCTCGCGGATGGCGACGACGACCTCGTGACGGAAGTCGTCGAGGGCGAGCACATCGCCCTGCCGTACGAACAGGGCCCTGTTACCCGAGGGCCGGCGGTGCTGGCCGCTAATGCGCGGCAGCACGAAGACGCCCGGCAGCACCTCGGTGCGTTCGTGCACGAAACGGAAGCGGTGCGCGTGCGTCGCGAGCAGCGCCTTGTCGAGGCCGACGTACTTGCGGACGATGCCGAACAGCTTCAGGGTCGGGTCGCCCGCCGGCGCGACCCCCAGATGGACGGGCGCGTGGTCGTTCAACTCGAAGAACCGCCGCAGTCCGCCGCCGTGGTCGTAATGGTGGTGGGAGATGATCGCCGCATCGATCGAGGCAATGTCGATCGACAGGTGCGCGGCGTTGCGGGCGAATGCGTCCGAGGCACCCGTGTCGACGAGAACCCGCCGCCCGTCAACGTCGACGCAGAGCGACAGGCCCCATTCGGCCACGAGTCGCGGGTCGTCGGGACTCGAACGGTTCTCGACCAGGGTGGTGATTCTCAAGATGAGTTCCTCCGCACGAGTTCAGAATAGCGCGGTCGGGTGAACTCGAAGGAATGAAATGTCACGTGCACGCGTGGTGGTCCTGACGTCGCTGGCAATGGTTGCTTTTGCGTGTAATTCGCTGCTGTGTCGTGTCGCGCTGGGCCATACCGGCATCGACGCAGCGAGCTTCACCACGATCCGGCTGATGTCCGGAGCGGTCGTGCTCTGGCTGGTCGCGCGAATGAGTCGCGGCACGCAGGCCGGCACGGGCAGCTGGCCATCGGCACTTGCGTTGTTCGTTTATGCGGCGGGCTTTTCCTTTGCGTACGTGAGCCTGCCCGCGTCGACGGGTGCACTGCTGCTCTTTGGCGCCGTCCAGGCGACGATGATCGGCCGTGGCATCCGGGCGGGAGAACGCCTGTCGCGACCGCAACTCATGGGTCTCTTGTTCGCGCTCGGGGGTCTGGTGGGCCTGTTGTTGCCAGGTCTTTCTGCGCCGCCGCTGCCAGGGGCGCTGTTGATGTTGAGCGCTGGAGTGGCCTGGGGCATCTATTCCCTGCGCGGGAAAGGTGCGGGCGATCCCACCAGGATAACGGCTGGCAATTTCCTGCGTGCCGTTCCCATGGCGGTCGCGTTGAGCGTACTGATGCATGACCGGACCTCGCTGGACAGCGCTGGGGTCGGGTACGCGGTCGCGTCCGGTGCACTGGCGTCCGGGATCGGCTACGCCATCTGGTACACGGCATTACCTGCGTTGAAGGCGACCAGCGCCGCGACGGTGCAGCTCAGTGTTCCGGTGATTGCGGCCCTGGGTGGCATCGCCTTCCTCTGTGAGTCTGCAACGCTGCGGCTGGTCCTGGCGTCCGTAGCCATCCTCGGCGGAATCGCGCTGGTCATCCTGGAGAACAAAAACGCGAATGACGCCCGCAACTAAGCGATCAGGACCCGGACAGTAATACGCCGGCGTCCTCGTCTGTCAGTTCGCGCGCGGCTGGCTCCGTCGAGCCGGACGCAGGCAGGTTGATCGTGGGCACCGCGGGCGCGTTGTCCATGTCGATGCGACCGCTCAGGCGTGCGCCCTCGTCGACGGCGATCCGCGGCGCGAAGACGTCGCCGTGGACGGTCGCCCCGGACCGCAGGGCCACGCTTTCGAGGGCATAAAGATTCCCGTCGACCGACCCCTCCACGATGATCCGCCGTGCGCGGATGTCGCCCTGCATGCGGCCCTGGGCACCGATCGTGAGGGTGCGGGTGTGCAGGATGGATCCCTCGACCTGCCCCTGGACCACGAGGTCCTCGTCGGCGGCGAGATCGCCCTTGAAGCGCAGGGTAGCGCCCAGCGTCGAGCCCTTGCCCGGCGACGGTTGTGACGACGATGCTGCCGGCGCGCTCTGCGACGGAACCTCGACGACGGGTGCCGGCGGTGGCACGACGGGGCGTATGGCGGGCGCCACCGGCGCCGTCGGTTCAGTCATGGCGTGCTCCAGGTCGGTGCGCTCGGGACGTTCGCGCTTCCACATGTCGGTCTCCCGCGCGGTCAGTTGGTCGTTCCGGTGCGAACCGGCTTGGCACTCGCCTCGGCACGGTTCGGCTCCATCTTGATGCCGCCGTTGAACATGGCGCCTTCGGCGATGTTGATGAGCGGCGCTTCGAGGTTGCCACGCACATTGGCCTTGGGCCGCACCGTGATCGACACCTGGGCCTTCAGGTCCCCCTCGACCCGCCCCTCGACGACGATTACGTCCGCGGTCACGGCCGCCTTGACGTGGGCCTCGGGGCCGATGGTCACCTTCGGCGCGGGCCCCACCGTGCCTTCCACCTGGCCGTTGATGACCAGGTCTTCCCCGGCGGACAGTTCGCCCTTGAAACGCAAGGTCGGGCCGAGGATCGAAGCGCGGTCGGAGGCGAGGTCGTGCGAAACAGCCATTGGAATATCCCCTGTGGTCGTGGCTAAGGATGGATGAACGTAGCGCAGGCCCTCGGGCCTGGACCGGACGCGCGTCACAAATGCGATCGTCTCGGGCACCGGTCCCGCTATCCGCTGTTGCGCAGGCCAGCCGCGATACCGTTGATGGTCAAGTGTATCCCGCGACGACTGCGCTCGTCCCGGTCCCCCGCTCGATAGCGGCGCAGCAGCTCGATCTGGATGTGGTTCAGGGGATCGAGGTACGGGAAACGATACTTGATCGAGCGTGCCAGGTGCGGGTTCCCCGCTAGCAGCTCGTCCGTCCCCATGATGCGCAGCAAGGCCGCGACGGTCGACTCGAACTCGGCGCGGATGCGCCGGAAGATCGCGACGCGCAACTCGGGGTCGGTGACCAGGTCGGCATACCGCGAGGCGATGGCGAGGTCGGCCTTCGCGAGGACCATCTCCATGTTGGACAGCACGGACGCGAAGAACGGCCACTCACGGTGCATCTCCTGCAGCAGTGCGAGGCCGTCCTCGTGCTCGTCGAGCCACGCGTCGACGGCGGAGCCGAAGCCGTACCAGCCGGGCAACATGAGCCGGCACTGCGCCCACGAAAACACCCACGGGATGGCGCGCAGGGTCTCGATCGAACGCGACTTGTCGCGGGATGCCGGCCGACTGCCGATGTTGAGGTCGGCAATTTCGCTGATGACCGTGGACTCCCAGAAATAGTCCTCGAAGCCGGGAGTCTCATGGACGAGCTGCCGATAAGCCGTGAATGCGTTCCCGGACAGGGCCTCGAGTGCCTCGAGGTACTGCGGCCGAGGTGCACTCGCCGTGTCGCCGAGCAGCGTCGCCTCGAGCGTGGCTGCGGTCAGAATCTCGAGGTTGCGCCGGCCGACTTCGGCGTTCGAATACTTGGCGCCGATGACCTCGCCCTGTTCCGTGATGCGGATCTGGCCCTGGACCGTACCGCCGGGCTGGGCGAGCACGGCTTCGTAGCTGGGTCCGCCGCCGCGGCCGACCGAGCCGCCCCGGCCGTGAAAGAGCCGCAGGCGAATGCCGTGGCGCCGGAAGGTCTGTACGAGCTGGACCTGGGCCTTGAAGAGTTCCCACCGGGAGGTGAGATAGCCGCCGTCCTTGTTGCTGTCGGAGTAGCCGAGCATCACTTCCTGGGCGGCGCCCCGCGAGGCGAGCATCCGGGCGTACACCGGGATGGACATCAGGTCGTCCATCGACCCGGCGGCGTTGCGCAGGTCGGCAATGGTCTCGAACAGCGGCACCACGCTGCACTGCAACTGGGCACTCTCCGCCCGGAAGAGGCCCACTTCCCGCAGCAACAGCACGACCTCGAGAACGTCCGACGCCCCGTCGCACTTGGAGATCACGTAGTTCGGCACGCACTCGGCACCATACAGGCGGTGCATCTGCGCGGCCGTCTGGAGAATTGCCAGCTCACTGCGTGTCTCCGCGGAGTAATCGATGAACGGGGAGCCCAGCAGCCGTGGCGTCGCCAGCTCCTCAACCAGCACACGCACGCGCCCGGCCTCGTCCAGGGACGAATAGCGGACGTCCGGCCGGGCCGCCGCGAACAGTTCGGCCACGACCCGCTGGTGCACCTCGGAATTCTGGCGCAGGTCCACGGCCGCCAGGTGGAAGCCGAAGACGCCGACGGCGCGTCGCAAGCGGCGCAGTCGGCCCCGGGCGAGCAGCGCCGAGGCATTGGCCAGCAGGGAACGATGAATGACGTCCAGGTCCGCGGCAAACTCGGCGGTGTTGGCATAGGGCGGGGCGTCGCCGACCGCATGCCGCATCGGCTCGTACAGGTCCAGGGCCCGCGCCGTCGAGGCGACCCGCGCGTAAAGGCCGGTCAGTGCACGGCGATAGGGCTCGTCGCGGCGATGCGGACTCGAATCCGGTGAGCGCTCGGCGAGCGTGCCCAGTTCCGCCGAGACGCCCGTGACCAGCGTCGTCAACGACAGTTCGGCGCCGAGCGCGTGCAGTTGTTCGAGGTAGAACTCGAACACACGCGAGGACTGCATGCGCAGCGTGCTGTGCAGGACGTCCGCGGTCACGAACGGATTTCCGTCACGATCGCCACCGATCCACGACCCGATGCGCAGGAACGACGGCAGATCCGGGGCCGGCCCGTCCGGCTGGCGGCGCTGCAGTTCGTCCTCCAGCGCGCCGTAGAGCCGCGGTACCTCCGGCAGGAACGTCTGCTCGAAGAACGACAGCCCGTTGGCCACCTCGTCGATGACCCCGAGCTTCTCGAGGCGCAGCATGCGGGTCTGCCAGAGCGCCAGCACCGCACGCCGGATCGATTCGTCGTTGGTGGCGAGCTCCTGCGGCGTGAGCTGCCCGCGGTCACGCGTCTGCAGCAGGCGCTCGAGTCTCATCTCCAGGTCACGCACGCTCTTGCGCTGGACCTCGGTCGGGTGCGCAGTCAGCACCGGTACGACCAGGCCGTCGCGGAAGAAGTCCGCCAGCGACGGCGGCCCGATGCCAGCCGCGTCGATACGATCGAGCGCTCGAACGAGGCTGCCTTCGGGTGCCGGATCGCGATTGATGTCGGATTGACGACGACGGCGAGTGCTGTGGACATCTTCGGCGAGATTGGACAGGTGCGAGAAGTAGCTGAATGCCCGCACCACGACCATCGTCTGCTCGCGGCTGAGCGAATCGAGGATCCGCTCGAGTTCGCGACGGGCCGCAACGTCTTCGTCGCGGCGGAACGCGATGGAACTCTGCCGAATGCGTTCCACGAGCTCGAAGGACGCGCTGCCCTCCTGGTCGCGGACCGTGTCGCCGAGCACCCGGCCGAGCAGGCGGATGTCATCGCGCATCGGACGGTCATGGTCGAGTTCGACGTTCATCGGCGACGCAGCGCGTCTATGAACGCCGAGACGACCGCTGCGCCGCGGTCACCCGGCACCCAGCGCAGCACGATCACGAGATCGTGCACGCGGTCCACGTAGACATAGTTGCCGCCGAACCCGAGCGCCCAGAAGGCCGTGGCCGGCGCCGCAGGGAGCGCCTTGCGGTCGGTGTTCAACCACCACAGCAGGCCGTAGTCGGGATTCGGCTTCGAGGGTGTCGTCATCGCGCGAATCCACTCGGGACGGACGACGTCCGTCTTGCCCCAGCGGCCGTCCCGCTCGATGAGCAGCCCGAAACGTGCCAGGTCGGCCGTCGAGATGAACATCCCGCCGCCGAAGTGCCCGCCGCCCGACACCGACTGCACGCGCAGCCCGTCGACCTCCACCCACGAATTGTCGTAGCCGTGCCAGCGCCACGTGGACGACGCGCCGATCGGATCCATGATTCGCTCGCGCAATACGCGTGGCAGCGGTTCGCGCAGCACGTTGAGCAGGGAGAGCGCGAGCAGATTGATGCGCACGTCGTTGTACTCGTGCACGGTGCCGGGGGGAACCAATGGGGGGCTCTGCCAGTCCCGCAGCGTCGTGCCCGTCGGGCGGTCGGCCCAGTCCGGCACGTCCCAGAGCGTGCCGCGCCAGTCGGAGGTCTGCTCGAGCAGGTGGCGCCAGGTGATGGCGCCGTTGTGCTCGCCCGTGAACCAGTCGCCGGGCACGTAACGTGCCACGGGATCGTCGATGCTCGTGATGCGGCCGTCGGCGACGGCAACGCCGGCGATGGTCGCGAGGACGCTCTTCGCCACGCTGAACACCATCTCCGGTCGGTCGACGTCGCCCCACTGGGCAACGACGTAGCCGCCGCGCACGACGAGTCCGCTGCCACCCGTGCGCGTGCCCGTCGGCCCGAGCACGCGATAGCCAGGCTCGCGCGCCGAGAAATGCTCCACGATGACCGCACGCAGGTCTGCAGGCTCGGCGACGGTCTTCTGCTTCGCCAGTTCGACGGCAGCGGCGAGCTTCGCCGCATCGAAGCCCGCTTGCTCGGCTCCACGCTTGGCCCACGAACCACGCGGCGGCACGTAATCGGCGGCGGAAACGGACGTCGCAACGGCGCACAGCCAGACCGCGACGAGTCCGACGCCCGTGGCTCGCACGGCCGGATATGGATGCTTCCTCAGCGCAGGGCCCCACGCTTCGCCATGGCGCGCGCGTAAAAGAACAGGAACAGCGCGATGATCCAGATGACGGCCGTGAACACCGCGGCGCCCGAGCCCATGATCGACAGGCCGTCCGAGAGCACGAAGTTGTAGAGCGTGGTGAGCGCCAGGCCGGCAATTGAGGCGCCGAACACCCAGACGGCCCACGACTTGCGCAGCAGCAGACCCAGCGAGCCGATCAGCGAACCCCACACCCCGACGGCCCAGGCGGCCACTGACCAGGCTGGAAACCCGTAGAAGTACTCGAGCTGCTCCGGCGGGAACTGGCTCATGTAGGACTCGATGCGCAACTGCGAGGCGGTGTAGTCGAAGGCGCCGACGGCGCTCCACAGCACAGCGAGTATCCCGATGACCCAAAGGTGTCTCGGGGCCCTGACGTTCATCTCGCTCATTGCGGCTCCCCCCGGTTGTTTTGGCGGATCATACCGCCGAAAAGGCAGTCCAGCGCGCGCTAGCGAGGGGACGTCTTCCTCATCCGGTCGACGGCCTCGCCGAGCCGGGCCACGTCCTTGACCTCGACGAAGTGCTCGGCGTCCTGGCCGGGCCCGATCACGAAGATCAGGGGCACGTACTCCAGCTTGATCTGCACGCCCAGGTCGAAGTCAGCCTGCACCTGGGCCTTGAGCGTGCCGTCCGGATCGACGTCGGGTGGCAACTGCAGCTGGTGCGCCTCGGCGAATTTCTCGCCGTACTGCCGCAGGTTGCCCGTGTTGATGTCGCGCTGGTTCTCGAAAATGTAGCTGCGGAATTCGGCGCCGAGCCCCGGCGACCTCGAGCTGAAATAACGGGCCAGCACCGCCGCCGGGAAGGCCCACGCGTGGCGGGTGATCGGAAAATCACGAATGACCAGCGGCGCCTTGCTCGCCTCGGTGGCCTTCAGCAGCTCGGGATGGACCCTCGCGCAATCGGGGCATTGCAGGTCCTCGAACACGACGATGGCGACCTCGGCTCCCTCGGGCAACGGCAGCTGCGACCCGTCGGCTGCGGCAAACACCGATGCGCTGAATCCCAGCAGGCACGCCGCAAGGAAATGGGCTGATCGTCGAATGTTCATGCAAGGTCCCTCGACTGCGTGATCCACCATGGGCACGGGACGGTACACTACGGCACGTCAGTGCCATCATGGCAGGGGAGTCCACCGACATGCGAACCGCGGCCCAACGTGCGATTGCGAGCGTGCGCGACTGCGGCGCGCAGATGGCCGCAAGTGCGAAGGCGCTGCGGGCGGCGTTGCCGAGCGTGCGCATGGAGGTGACCGCACGCAACAGGACGCTCGAACTCTGCGAGCAGTTGTCGGCGACGGCGAGCGAGGTCGCGTCCGGTGTGGCGGGGCTGGACGCAGTCAGTGCGAAGTCCGACGACGAGGTTCGGGAGGTCCTGCGCACGCTCTCGACACTCGAGGCGCAGATGATGGACGTATTGGCCGGGTTTTCAATCCTGGCCGATTCGCTCGAACAGGCCGGCGAGCGCGACGAGGCAAATGAACCGGCCTATGTGCTGGTCATCGACGCAGCGGCAGGCATGCTGCGGTCGTTCCAGAAAGCCAAGGATACGACGGAAGCGCTGCGGGCGGCGATCAGCGGGCGACGCCAATTGCGGTGACGGGGGTGGGCGGCTGCATTTCCCTACGCTGCTTCGAAAACGGCCCGCCGTACTGCCACCGGCAATTCCACCTTGTGGAACATCCTTGCCGGATACAAGTAATCCTCGCCGGATTCGTCGATCACCCGCAGCAGGCCTCTGGCTTCTGCCTCTGCATCGGGCAGCAACGCATACAGCTTTCTCCGGTCGAGGGCCGCCTCGTAGCCTGAGTTGTCGAGGCAGACGACCAGATCCACCGGTTCCGTTGTCATGTCAGGTCACCTTCGAGAAACCGCTTGATCTTGAATTCGCGCTTGCCGATGCCGGCACACTCGTACCAATGAAGTTCTGCTCGAAGCACCTCGCCGGATGCCAGCCGAACGTCCGCCACCCCTTTGCGTTTCAGCCAGCGTCCTCGCCCGTAGAGCTTCGTCAACCTGACGCGCTCGCGGATTCCTGAGACCGCGGCAATGGTCTCGACGGATGAGACCGTGCCGATGATCGTAAAGTACATGATGACGTCCCGGCTGAGCGAGCCCTGACCACCTGTTTCGTCCATCGTGGACGTCGCACGGCCTGCGCAATCGACGCAAATCTTCCAGATTTGGCAAGATATTCACGCCGGCGAGGCCCAGCACCCACGCGAGCGGTCACGGGATGCAGGGTTACGGGATAATGGGCCAGTGAACGGTCAGGAATCGCAGTTGCAGGTTCTCGGGGTGCAGGTCGGCGCGGTCCAGCCTCTCAAGGTGGGCGAGCAACGGGTGATGAGCGGCATCCGCAAGCAGGCGGTTCGCGGACCCGTGGCAGTCAGTGCGCTCGGACTCACGGGCGACGAACAGGCGGACCTTACGGTGCACGGCGGGCTCTCGAAAGCCGTCTATGCCTATCCGGTGGAGCACTATGCGTTCTGGCGAGAGCATAGGCGAGCCTTGGGGTTGTCCACGGACCTGTCGTGTGGAAGCTTGGGCGAGAACTTGACGCTCTGCGGCGTGCTGGAAACGTCGCTCTACGTCGGCGACGAACTCCGGTTCCCGGATTGCGTGCTGCGGGTGACCCAGCCGCGCAGGACTTGCTACAAGCTGAATGTGGCCATGGACGACCCGACGGCAGTCCGCACCATGGCGCAGGGTGGCTTGAGCGGCTTCTATCTTGCCGTCGACGTGCCAGGCAGCCTCATGGTGGGGCAGACCTTCGAGGTCATCGCGGGTCCGCGCCGCAGCACGCTATCGGGGCGTGCCGGTCCCCTCTAGAATTTCGGCATGCGCCGTGCGTCTCAATGGGAGCTCGCTCCGCTCTGTGTCGCGCTGACGCTGCTCGGCGCCTGTGGCCGGACGCCCGATGCGCCTCAGCCTCCGGCAGGGACCGCAACGGCAGAGGCGGAGTCCGATGCGATCGTGGGACGCGTCGGGGGGCGCGCGATCACCGCCACCGAGGCCGACGCTCCGCTGCAACTCGCGCTCCACGACCTCGAGATGCAGAAATACCGGCTGCGGCGCCAGGCGCTCGAGGCACGGGTGCTGCGTGAGTTCGAAGGCGCTCCGGCGAGCCAGCGGATTGCCGAAATCACGCTTCCGGCGCCCGCGCCGCCGCGCATGCCGGTGCAAGCGGATCCCGACCGCGCGCGACCGGCCGGCGATGCGTCCGTCACGGTGCTGGCATTCTGCAACTTCGAGTCGCCCCACTGTGCGCGGTTGCAGCTGACGCTGGCGCAGGTCCTGCCGCTGTTTCCCGGCGTCGTGCGCTACGCGGAAAGGGACCTCCCCCTCGAGTTCCATCGACATGCCGGCAAGGCCGCGGAGGCCGCGCGCTGTGCGCTCGAACAGGGCAACTACTGGCGCTTCCACGACGTGCTTTACGCCAGCGCTGGAACGCCGGACCGGGCGACGCTCGATCGCGCGGCCCGCTCCACCGACCTCGACATGGACGCCTTCACGGATTGCCTCGACGGCGGCAAGTACGCGCAGGCCGTGGTCGCGGACGTCGAGATCGCGAAATCGCTCGGGCTGTTGGCCGTGCCCGCCGTATTCGTCAACGGCCTGTATGCCAGCCCGGACGTGCGACCGGCGGATCTCGTGTGGCTCATCGAGCGTGAGCTTGCATCACTCGGCGTGGCGTCCCCACGGCTGGCACCCGCCGAGATCGTGTCGACGGTCCCGTTCAAGTTGCAGGGCCTGCTGGTGTCACCCACGCCCGGCCAGGGACTGGCACTGCTGTCGCCGTCCATCGCACCGGAGCGTGTCGCGGCGTGCCGGGAGGGCGACGCGATCTCGACCGGCGTGGTCCTGCGCCGCATCGGTGACCGTGGCATCGAGTTGCTGAGAGAGGGCCGGGTGGAACGCCTGGGATTCGAGACGGCTCCGGCGCCCCCGCCGACCGCCGAATCGCCGGGCGACGCGGCCGCGGCAGCCTTTCCGCATCGCGCCGTGCCGGTGACGCTCGATCGCGGCCGGGTGCTGGTCCTGCTGTCGGACCGCATCGCGTTGGCGGAGGCGCTGCAGCCCGTGCCCATGACCACCGGCGGCCACCGCCAGCTGAAGGTGCAGTCCGTCGCGCCCGGGAGCCTGTACGAGTTGCTGGGCATCGTGCCCGGCGACGTGATCCTGAGCGTAAACGAGCAACCGGTGACCGAGGCGTTCAACCCGCTGTGGGATGCGCTCGAAAAGGAAGCCGAGGTCCGCGTCCGCGTGATACGGCGCGGGGGCCTCGCCCAGCACTTCACCTACCGGTTCAGCGAGTGAACCGCCCGGTTACTTGTACGGGTTCTTGTTCCAGATGATCTCCGACAGCTTGTTCTGCCCCTGGATGCTGGGGTGGAAGCAGTCGCCGCCGTTGATGTCGGTCGTCTGGAAGGTGTAACTGCCGACCGACGCGTTGACCGTGGCGTCGTAATCCGACACGACCTCGACGCCCGTCGAGCCCGCCTGCGCGTTGTACGAGGCGGCGAGGGTCACGATCCTGGCGTTGTAGGCCTTCTGCCGCGCGTCGATGGCTGCGAGCCGGGTCTGCAGGTCGGTGCCGTTCGCCGTGGCGATGCGGCAGACGTCGTACGACGCCCAGAAATTCTCGCAATTGACGCCGCTGGTCGAGGTCTGCTTCGCGATGCCAACCGCGCGCAGGTCCTGCACTCGCGGCACGCTCACCATCAGGACGGTCGAACCGTCCGGCAAGCCGTTGACGAGCGTGGTGAGCCCGGCGTTCACGGCGTTCTCCCACGTGGTGTCGTCGTACAGATCGGCCGTCGTGGCGCGGTTGCAGATGTCGTTGCCGCCGAGCTCGATGAAGACGCGCACCGGCTGCGTTGCCGCGTTGACGATGGCGGCCGCCTGGGCGGCGAAATTGTTCCTGGCCGGATCGGTCATCTCGGACCCCGATTCCGACGCGGACTTGCCGCCGGTGACTAGCGGGTCGAGCTGGATGTAACGGTCAACGAGGCTCAGCACCGCCGAGCTCGAGCCGTCGAGGAAGGAGTTCTGGTCCTGGTCGCCGCCGCCGTAGCAAAGGAAGTCCCAGAACCCCGTGTTGGTGGTGCAGCTCGCGTTGTAGCCGCGCATGATGCTGTCACCGCCGCCCTCGACCCGACGCACGGCCGCCGTCGTCGCTGTCTTGCCGTTGCCGCTCAGGGACACCCTCGCCGTCGGCGTGTTGCTGGCGTCCGAGACGATCTCGAGATTCGCCGAGGCTGCACCGGCGCTCGCGGGCGTGAACGTCACACTGATCGTGCACGCCGCACCTGGGGCGACGGTGCCCGGACAGTTGTTGACGAACCCGAAGACGTTGCTCGTGGTGCTGACGCTGGTGATGTGCAGGTCGGCCCGGCCGCTGTTGCTGACCGAAACGGACTGGGCGGCGCTGGTCGAGCCGACGTTGACGTCGCCGAAGGACAGGCTCGACGGGCTCACCGAGATGGCCGGCGTCCTGGTCTTGCCGCCGCCGCCGCCACCGCCACCTGGCCTTGCCGCCAGGGCGAGGCCGGCGATAGCCACCGCGCCCACCACCAGGACGATTGCTGCACTCTTACCCTTGGATGCAAGCCAGCCGCGCTTCGTGGTCGTCATGACGCCCCCGCTTATCTTGTCGTGCTGTCGCGAATTGCAGGATAAACCCAATCGCGTGCCATGCGAATAGTTGACGGTGGCACCCATGGACGCCGGACCCGAGACCGTGAAGCAGATCCACGCGTGGCCGTTGGTGGCGGAGCGGCTGGGGATCGCAGTGCCGAAGGGAGACTGGGTGGAAGTGGCGTCGATCGCGAGCTGCAACGCACTACGATCTGCAGGGTCGAGGACGCTTCTGCTGAAAGGTCACCGCCTCGCTGCAGCGGCCGCCGCTGCCGTAACTCGCTGACCCTCGCGGGCCAGGGAAGCCCGAGTTCATCACAAAATAACCCAAGCGTTCGGGTGAACTGCCGTGGCGACAGTCCTGCGGAAACGAATTCATGGGCACCCGTAGCTGGATCCGCACCGAGCTGAGAAAGAACCTCGACAAGGCGAACCGAGCGGGGCGTCAGGCCGCGACAATGGAGCCGCGCGCGGTCGAGGCGAGGTTCCTGGCTGCCAGCCATCACCTGCGCGTTCGATTGACCAACGGCGCGAGCCTGAGCCTGCCCGTCAGCATCATCCCGGAGCTGCGCACCGCGACCCGTGCGCAACTGACCGACGTCGAGATCCTGCCGGGTGGCGATGGCCTGCACTGGGAGGCGCTCGACTTCACGATCAGCGTACCGGGGCTCGTCGCTTCCCTGTTCGGCCCAGCCATGTGGATGTCGGAACTCGGCCGACGTGGCGGGGCGCGTTCGACAGTCGCCAAGGCGGCGGCAGCGCGGCGCAATGGACGTCGTGGTGGGCGGCCGCGGGTGGCGTGACCCAGGGCGATCAACCGTCCCGTGCTTGTCGCAGATCGGTCGAATGTCACTATTCCGATCAGATTTGCATCAGCGCAACGCGCTGTTCTTCAACAACCTGGGGTTCCGGAACGATCAGCCCGACGTCCTGCGTCGCGCCTTGCTTCAACATGTCGCAGACAATGCGGTAAGCTCGGTCCAGCAGACGCCCTTCGGAGTCAAGTACCTGATTGACGGTCAAATTTCCGGACCGACCGGGGCTGCCGCGGCGTATCCGTTGCGAGGCACGCAGCAATGACAATTCGAGAACACGATCTGGTGGTACTGACGGCCGACATACCCGCGGAGAACCTGCAGCAGGGCGACGTCGGTACAGTGGTGCTGGTGCACCGGGAAGGCGCCGGATACGAGGTCGAATTCGCGACGCTGGCCGGCAAGACGCTGGCCGTGGTGACCGTGGCGGAGAACGCCGTTCGCCCGGTAGGTGATCAAGAGATTGCACACGTTCGTCGCGTCGCCTGACGCGCCTTTCGATAGATCACCTTCTCCAGATTGGCTCACTCGAGGCGCATTGCCCCGCGCCCCGCCAACGTGCCATCGGACGAAGCGACTGCTGCAGTTCCAGGCTCACCCCCTGAGCCTTGCCCGCGTATAATCACCCGTGCATCCAGAAGGGGCTTTTGCCCCTGCCAACCTGCCCAGCTCGGCAAGGTGGCGCGCCATTTCGGCGGATGCGGCCCGACCCCAGGGCAACGAAGGAGCGCTACATGACGACCGTCCGCCCGCGCGCCCGCCGCGCCGCCACCTCTCCCGTGCCGGCCTTCCGCCTCACCGAGCTCGGCGTCTACGGCTTCGACCGGCACGAGACCACGATCCTCGCCGCGCTGGTCACCGAGGACCCGCTGTTGCTGGTCGGGCGCAGCGGAACCGGCAAGACCTTCCTGCTCAACACGCTCTCCGAAGCGCTCGGCCTCGAGCACCGCCACTACAACGCGAGCCTGATCTCCTTCGACGACCTCGTCGGCTTTCCCTATCCCGACGAAGCCCACTCGACCGTGCGTTTCCTCGAGACGCCGGCCACGGTCTGGGGCGCGGAGTCCGTCCTCATCGACGAGCTGAGCCGCTGCAAGCCCGAGCACCAGAACCGGCTCTTCTCGCTGGTGCACGAGCGCCGGCTGCAGGGTCTGCCGCTCGAGCGGCTGCGTTACCGCTGGGCAGCGATGAACCCCTGCACCTCGGACCAGGGTGGAGTCGAGGACTACTCGGGCTCCGAGGCGCTGGATCCGGCGCTCGCGGACCGCTTCGCGCTCGTCGTCACCGCGGCGGACTGGGGCGAGCTCACGGCGGCGCAGCAGCAGGCGATCGTCGCGCCGTCGGGCGAGGGCAGGGTGACGCCGCGCAACGACTCGCTGTGTGCGGCACTCGTGGCCTGGCGCAGCCGGTTCCTCGAACAGGCGAACGCGTGCCCGCCGCTTGTGACCTCGTACGTCACCACCGTGGTCAACGCGCTGAACGGCGCCGGCGTCCGCATCTCGCCGCGACGGGCGCGCCTGCTCGCGCGCAGCCTCGTCGGTGCGACCATCGTCGCCGGCCGCGCAACCTCCACGGTCTTCCGCAGCGTGCTGGAGTGCAGCCTGCCGCACTCGACCTGGGGACAGACCGTCGAGTCCGCCGTGGTCGCCGCCGCCCACCGCGCGGCGTGGGAAGCGTCCCGCGAGACCACCGGCGCATGGATCCACGGCTTCCTCGCGGAGGGCAGCCTGCAGCGCAAGCTCGAGCTGCTCCTCGACCGCTGCACGGACCCCGACGAGGGTTCGCAGGCCGTCGCGCAGCTGATCGCGAACGAGCGACCCGAGCGCGCCGCGGCGTTCGCGTTCGCCACCTATCCGGCCGCGCTCGCGGGCCAGTTGCCGATCGGGGCCGAGGGCGTGAACGACCTCGCGAAGGTCGCCGTGCCGCTGTTCGATGCGGAAGGCGAAATCTCCTGGCAGGAGCGCCTGGCCGAGCAGGGCACGAGTCACCCGTCGATCGCGCAGATCGCCAAGGTGCTGGCACCGTTGCGCGACGGCCGCCTCAATCGGGCCCGGCAGTTCCTCAGGGCCTGCCTGTTGCGGGGAATCGGAGTCCGGGCGGGCACCACGCTGGAGCAGGAACTCGACGCCTGCGTGAACCTGATCCGCGATCGCGGCCTCGCGGGAGAACGGCCGTGATGCTCGGCGAGCAGTGGGCGAACAGCGGTGGCCCAGCATCCCGCCGCCGCACCGAGCGCGTACTCGCGACCCTGTTGCGGGACGGGGCCGGGCCGCTGCGCCTGCCGCGGGTGATCCGGGCCGGCCTGCACTTCGGCGACCGTGACCCGCTGGGCGCCGTGCTCGAAGCGCTCGCGCGCACCGGGCTCGACGACGCGGAGTTGCTCCGCGCTCGATACGACGCCCCGGCCACGCCATTACTGGTGCGCGTGGTGCCGGACGCCCGCTGGGGCGTGCAGGTCGCCCACGGCAAGGACGACTCGATCCTGCAGCAGGCGCTGCTGCTCGGCCTGTGCACGGCGTTCCAGTACGACCCGGCCCGCCCGGTGCTGTGGACGCGCGCGAGCCTCACGCGCCGCGTCGAGCTCTACGAGCCGGCGGGGTTCTACGCATGAACGCCTTCGAGGTCCGCGGCCTGCTGCGGGAGCTCATCGACGAGAACCCGTTCGCCATCCGCGCGGTGCTCAAGATCCTGTCGGTCGAGTTCACCGACACGGTGCCCACGCTCGCGGTCACGGCCGAGGAGCGGCCGCGGCTCTTGATCAACCTCGAGTTCGTGAACGAGCACTGCCGCACCGCCGAGCACGTGAAGGCCGCGCTGTGCCACGAGTTCCTGCACGTGCTGCTGCGGCACACGTCGCTCCAGGGGCCGCTCACACCCGCCCGCCACCTCGCGCTCGACGCGGTGATCAACGCAATCATCCACCGCCAGCTCGGCGCGGCGTATTCGAGCCTGATGTCGAGCTATTACGCGGACGTCAAGGGCCTGATGCAGTTGCTGCGGCCGATGACGAAGGACGATGGCTGTCCGTCGTGGTGGACGTCGTGGAGCGGGCTGTACGCGGGGACGGTCCTCGCCGACGACATCGAGCAACTCGCCCAGGACCTGGCCGCGAGCGCAGCGCCCAACCTCGATCGGCTGCTCGGCAACCATGCGGACGATGCGCCGCTTCCGGACGCGCTGGAACGGGCGCTCGCGCGTGCACGGCGCGAGATGAACGGCGGCGGCATCTGGCGCGGCGCCGGACCGGGCGCCAATCCATACGAGCTCCTCGTAAATCCGAGGCAGGCAGCGCTCGCAGACTGGAAGGCGCGGACCCTCGCGGTGCTGCGTCGTCACCTCGAGCCCGCCCCCGGTTCGCCCCGCACGCCCGTTCCCGTGAACGCACGCCTGCCGGTCCTCTCGCCGTCCGACCGGCGCGCGTTCCTGCGTGCGACGTGGTCACCGTTCCTGCCCGAGGCCGAGTGGGCCGCGACCGCGGCACGGCCGGAGGGACGCGCGCAGGTCTACCTCGACGTCTCGGGCTCGATGAACGCCGAGATGCCGCTCATCGTGGCGTTGCTCGGCCACCTGTCCGGCTGGATCCGGCGGCCGTTCTGGGCGTTCAGCACGGAGATCGTGCCGGCCGTGATCGAGCGTGGCGTACTCAAGGCCGGCACGTCGGGCGGCACGAGCCTCGAGTGCGTGCTCGAGCACGTCGCGAAGACGCGTCCCGCCTGTGCCGTGATCGTCACCGACGGCTACGTCGAGCAGATCCCGCGAAAACGGGTTGCCGCGCTCGCGGCGACGCGCCTGCACGCCATCGTCACGCGCGACGGGAACCCGGCGCCGCTCAAGTCCGCCGGGATTGCCTACTCGCAACTCGGGAGGTTGCCGTCATGATCAGGGTCAGTGAAGCAGTGTTGCCGGGGCATCCGGACAAGCTGTGCGATTTCGTCGCGGAAAGCCTCGTGCAGGCGGCAGTCTCGATCGACGCGGAAGCGTATGCGCAAATCGAGGCCGGCCTCTGGTGCGACCGGTTGTGGCTGTCGGGCGGTTATGCGGCGCGCGGCGCAGCGCTCGACGTCGAGCGGATCGCGACCGAAGCGCTCGACTCGATCGCGCGCGCCGTGAATCCCGAAGTCCGTGCCGCGCCGTGGCAAGTGACGAACGCGGTCTGCCGCTACGACGTGGACCCGCGAGTTTGGTCACACCACGTCAACGACCAGGCGATCGTGATCGGCTGGGCCGGTTACGACGCGAAGGTGTGCTACCTGC